>Ga0075431_100006465_pt1 | contig 11639 bp, 7 predicted proteins | sample RhiMetdeltSRZDD5_FD_75297 | JGI IMG/M metagenome (GOLD analysis project Ga0075431, IMG submission 75297) | Populus rhizosphere microbial communities from Tennessee, USA - Rhizosphere MetaG P. deltoides SRZDD5 | ecosystem: Host-associated > Plants > Roots > Rhizosphere > Soil | place: USA... | reverse complement strand
CTCGACTACCCGGTCATCCTGCTGCGGCTCGCGGAGCGGCTCAAGGACCGGGGGGATTACGACGAGGCGAAGGCCGCCGTCGATGAGGCCGCCCAGCTCGACCCCGGGCTGCGCGATCGGTGCGACGAGCGCCGGGCGGAAATCCTGGTCCTGCGCGGCCGCCTGGACGAGGGGCTCGACCTGTTCCGGAAGGCGACGGCCGCCTTCCCCGGCGATCCCTGGGTGCCGCTGCGCGCCGCCTGGGCGCTGATGGCCTCGGGGCGCCACGACGACGTCCCCTACTGGATCGAGACGAGCGAGAAGGCGCTGAAAGACGTCACCGACGAGACCGAGGCGCGCCAGGCCGCCGACGAGATCGATCGGCTGCGGACCGAGGCGACGGAGCGCGCCGCGCGGCGGGGCCGCGTCGTGCCCGCGGATGCCGGCCGGCGCGCCGATCTCGAATCGGTACGCCAGGACATCCTCGCGGCGCTCGACCAGGAGGAGGCGCGGCTGACCCAGGGCCCGCCACGGTCACCCGAGGACCGGGAGCGCGCCGCGGCCATCCTGGCGGCGCTCCACGTCCGGGCGTCACGCGCCTGGGACGACGCCGTCGAGGCGAAGCAGGAGTCCTTCATCGCCGCGTTCGACGATCTGCAGTGGGATGTCGCAGGCCTGGCCGAGCGCTTCGGGATCGATCTGCCCGGGAACGACGAAGACTAGTCCTACTTGCCGCGCTCCAGCTCCGAGTCGATGATCTCCGCGAACGAGTTGACGTCGCGCGCGCCGACCATCGGGATGCCGTTGATGAAGAACGTCGGCGTCCCGGTCACGCCCGCCTTCTGGCCGTCCTCGAAGTCCTTCTGCACCTCGTCCTTGTACTTGCCGCTGTCGAGGCAGGCCTTGAACTTGTCCTTCTCCAGGCCGATCGTCGCCGCGGTCTCGACCAGGTCGGTCGATGCCAGCTTCGACTGGTTGGCGAACATGGCGCCGTGCATCTCCCAGAACTTCCCCTGCTCGTCGGCGCACTCCGAGGCCTGGGCGGCGACGTTGGCGTTCTGGTGGAACGACAGCGGGTAGTCGCGGTACACCAGCCGGATCTTGTCGCCGTACTTCTTGAGGACGTCGGTGACGGTGGTCTCGGCGCGGCTGCAGTACGGGCACTGGTAGTCGGAGAACTCCACGATGGTGATGGGCGCCTTGGCCGGCCCCTTCGCGGGATCGTCGTCCTGCGCCACCTGGACACGGGGCGGCTCGAGCATGGTCTTCACGCCGTATTTGTCGCGCAGGGACTTGAAGTACGCCCGCTGGACGTCCGCCATCTTCTGGTTCTTGAGCATGGCGGTGATCTGCGGCGCCAGCTGCTCCTTCGTCTGGGCGCCGAAGCGGGCCTTGTTCGCCTCGTAGAAGGCGTCCACGTCGGCCTGCGCCGGGTCGGGCGCCTTGTCGGTGATCTCCGACTTGGTCAGCTCTTCCTTGGTCTTCTTGGTGGCGGCGGCCTCCTTCGCCATCACCTCGTCGTTGATCAGGGACTCGAGGACCTGCCTGCGGGCCTCGTACTCGTCCTGGCGGACCTTCACCAGGGGGCCGGCCGCCTTGGCGTCGAGCTCCGCCAGGGTGATCGTCTTGTCGCCGATGACGGCCGCCGCGGTCGAATCGGCGGCGCCCGTGGCCTTCTTCCCCTTGGCTTCCTTGCCGGTCTCTCCCGTGGCGGCGCCACACGCGAAGACGGCCGCGGCGCTGACGAGCGCGGCCAGGTAAACAATCTGTTTGCTGCGGAGCTGCATGACGCCTCCTTACGGGTTGGTGAAGGTCGAGTCCGTGACAGATCTTCAGGGTTCGGGCAGGGATTCTACCCCCGCCCGCCCCTCCGGTCAAAGGGCCGGGCCGCAACCAGCGGGGAGCCGGGCCCCCGTGGAGCCTGCCGGGCGCTAACCCTGCGGCCGGGCCGGGGCCTGCGGCAGCTGCCTCTGGATGCCGGCCTCGAGCGCCGCGCTGATGCGCGCCCTGGTCTCGTCCAGGTGCGCCCGGGTGATGACGTCGACCTTGGCCACCGGCCCCTCGACCTTCCCCAGGACCGAGTCGATGCCGCGCCTGATCGCGACCAGGTCGGCGCGCGCCAGCGTGCGGGCGTCCTCCGGGACGGCGGGGTCGGAGCCGACCGCCAGCCCGATGAGGGTCTGCGTGTGCTTGCGCTGCAGGTTGCGCCGGAACGAGTTGATGTTCACGCGGGAGTCGAGCTCGGTCCAGACGGCCCGGCGCACCGAGGAGAACATCTCCGACATGGTGAACGCCTTGTCCTTCCCGTCGTAGCGCGCCTCGATGTCGAGGAGGCGTCCCAGGGCGATCGGGTGGTACAGGCGGTCCATCGGGACCGACTGCAGCGCCAGGACGACGGTGTGGATCGGCAGGTCGATCCGCTCCACGGTCCAGAAGTTCCCCTCGATGTCGGGGAAACGCTCGACCGCCAGCTTGTTCAGGAGGTGCGCCGGCAGCTTGAAGGCATCCGGCCCGAAGATCTCGTTGTTCAGAAGCGCCAGGGCGGCCCGCTGCTCGGCGGCGGGGACAGGGTCGTACGGCAGGCGGCCGTTGGGATCGCCGATGTGGTCGCGGAAGTGCCGGATGCCGCCGATGTACTTCGGCACGTTCAGCGCCGCCGGCGCCAGCTCGCCGATCGCCTGCGCGAACACCACGCGCAGCTTCTGGTAGCGCAGGCCCGGCTCGTTGAAGCGGTCCTCCATCGTGCCGATCAGCTCGCGCGCCAGGCCGGCCCGCGACGCGTAATAGGTCAGGATGTCGCTGCCGAGGTCCCACATGTTCGAGGTCGGGTCGATCCCCTTCGGGGAGCCGGTGAAGGTGTCCTCGTCGGTCCCGTAGGCCAGGCCGGGCTCGCTGACGCGCGAGGCGATCTTGTCGAGCTCGGGCTTCTCGGCCGCGGCGGAAGGCGCGTCGATCGGCTTGTAGGCATATTCAATCGCCCAGTAGTCGTAGGCGCCGAGGCTCGTCTGCCAGTATTCCCCCTGCGCCTTCCCCTGCGGGGCCAGGTTGACCGGGATGTAGTCCATGACCGATCCGGTCATCCCGGCGCGCGCCGTCAGGGCGGCGTCCTGCAGCTTCTCGAACGGCAGGGCGTTGCTCGCCTTGAAGTTGTGGCGCAGCCCCAGCGTGTGGCCGACCTCGTGCAGCGTCACCGAGACGATGAAGTCCTCGACGTACTTCTGCTGAGCCTTCTCGTCCAGTCCGCCCCGGGCCTGCAGGACGCTCCAGCCGAGCGCCGCCTCGTGGGCCAGGCCGGTGGCGTAGTCGCAGAAGCCCAGGGCCGCCGGCGGCACGCCGGGGCGCGATCCGGCCCCGAGGACCGGCCGTCCGGCCGACGATCCGTCGAGCCCTCCGAGGATCGCATCGAGAGGGAACGGTCCCAGGGACGAGGTCCACCCGGCCAGGCCCCGCAGGAGCGAGGCGGTCTCGGCCGAGACTCCGGGACCTGCCGGCCGCGCGGCGACGGGTGCCACGAGCTCCTCGTACTCATGCCTCACGTTTCTCAGCATGTCGGCGCTGAAGCGGATGTCCGCGTCGAAGATCTGCCCGGTGTACGGATTGATGCGCGACGGTCCCTGCGCGAACCCGGCGTTCGGCGCCACGATCCAGCGCAGGGTCGAGTAGCGCACGTCGGCCGCGTCCCAGTCGGGATCGTCCGGCTGCTCCTTCACGACCATGGCGTCCTTGAAGCCGGCCTTCTCGAAGGCGGGGTTCCAGCCGAGCACCCCTCGGCGCACGGCGTCCCGGTACTCCTTCGGGATCGAGTTCTCGAGGTAGAAGACGATCGGCTGCTTCGGCTCGGAGACGGCGGCCGCGGGGTCCTTCTTCTCCAGGTGCCAGCGGGTGACGTAGCGCACCGTCGGCACGTCGGGCCGGTCGTCCGTGTAGTCCCCCATCATCGCCAGGAAATGCCCGACCCGGTCGTCGGCCAGGCGCGGCCTGAAGCCGGTCTGCGGCAGCCGCGACAGCGAGTAGTGGAAGCGGACCAGGAGGCTCCGCGGGTCCGCGGCGTACACCGCCGGCTTCTTGATCTCGGGGGCCTTGAAGTTCAGGACGGTCTCGAAGTCCAGGTTGTCGGGGAAGTTCTTCGCGAAGTCCAGGACGCTTCCCTCGCGATCGACCTGGTAGGGGGACTCGAACACCTGCTTCAGGGCCGGGGTGAGCCCCTCGAGGTCACCGACGACGATCGACCCCAGGTCGATCAGGATGCTCTTGCGGTCCGGGTGCGGCTGGCTCTCGATCTTCGCCTGCCCGACGATGGCGTCGGGGGCGGCCAGGGTCGCGGGCTTGCGCAGCGAGGACGACTCGTCGGCGCGGAACAGCGTGTTCCTGTGGATCAGCTGCACCGTCTTGCCGACCTTGTGGAAGGCGACCACGTATTCCGGCAGCATGTCGCTCGGGTACAGGAACCCCTGGCCGATTCCCGAGACCAGCGTCGGGTTCAGGAGGTACGGCACGTCGAGCTGGTCGGGGGCGATCTCCAGGTAATACTTCGCGTCGTCTTCCTTGACGTGGACGCGGAACAGCCCCGGGAGCTCTTTGGCCCCCTTGACCACCTTGGCGAACTCGGGCTCCTTCGGAGCGTCCTTGTCGTCCTTCCTCTCGTCCTTCTTGTCCTTGGCGTCGCCGGAGTCGGCCGTGGCCGCCTCCTCCTTCTTCGGCTTGTGCTCGCGGGCCTCGAGGGCATCCGCGGCGAAGGCGGGCAGGGCGAGCCAGGCCAGCGCCAGGAGGACTCGCGTGGACAGACTGAGAGCGTTGCGGGGGGTCATCATCGTCGGCACCTCGTGACCAATGACCGTCCTGGGAATGTTCCGTCGCGGCAGGCGGCGGACGAAGCCAATGCACCGGAAGGGCAGGATTCTACCCGAAAACGGCCGGGACGGGGTACAATGGAGTTCACCCAAGACAAACCCCCGGCAGCAGGAGCTTGCCCCGATGAAGTACCGACAGCCCGGATACCGCGACAACGAGTACAAGGAAGAACGGGAAAAACGGAAGAAGGAGGACCTCGGGCCGCGCGGACCGCGCGAGCCGCGGGGCATGGCGCGCGAGGCGCGGGTCGTGACCCGCTGCTACCAGTGCGGGCACCAGGAGCCGTCGCCTGAGAGCGTGCCGACCAGCGCGCTCTGTCCCAAGTGCAAGACCGCCCAGCACTGCTGCCGCAACTGCGTCCATTTCGATCCGGGCGCCCGTTTCGAGTGCCGCCAGCCGATCCCGAAGCGTTTCGATTCCAAGACGGCCGCCAACACCTGCGAGGTCTTCCGTCCCGAGGCCGTCCTCGACGCCACCGGCCGGCGCATCACGACGCCGGCCCCGGCGACCGCCTCCGCCGCCGCGAAGGTCACCCCCGGCCGCGCCGCCTTCGAGGCGCTCTTCAAGAAGAAATAGGTCCGCCGAGCCCACACCGGGGCCCGGGCCGGTCCTAGGACCGGCTCTTCGGCTTGCGCTTCTCCGCCAGGACGGCGAAGGTTTCGAAGGCGATCTGCAGGGCCAGGAACAGGGTCGCGTCCGTGGGGTCGAGAGGCGGGGCGATCTCCACGAGGTCCATGGCGCGGACCGGCAGGTGGTGCAGCAGGCCGCGCGTCAGGTCGAGCAGCTGCCGGCTCGACAGGCCGCCGGCGACCGGCGCGCCGGTCCCCGGGGCGCACGACGGATCGGCCACGTCGATGTCGATGCTCAGGTAGATGTTGCCCACGCCGGCCATCCTCTCGCGCGCCAGCTCGATCGCCCCCCGGATGCCGATCCGCTCGATCTCGCGCGCCGGCACAAAGCGGATCTCCTTCTCCTGCATGAACTCGAGCTCCACCTGGTTGTAGGAGCGCGTGCCGAGGATGAGAAGGTTTTCCGGCTTCAGGCGGCCATCGTCGAGGGCGCGGCGCATCGGGCAGGCGTTCGACAAAGGCGATCCTTCGTAGCGGTCGAACAGGTCGGGGTGGGCGTCGAGCGAGACCAGGCCGAACCCTTCCGGAAACCGGCTGGCGAACCCGCGCACCAGCGGGATGCTGACGGAGTGGTCGCCGCCGATCGACAGCAGGAAGGAATCCCGGCCGGCCATGGCCGCGGTCTTGAAAATCTGCACGACCGCGTCTTCGACACGCGCGAAGTAGGCCTGCCGCACGGCGTCGGCCTTGGCGCCGACGGGCGCCGCCATCGCGGAGAGGGTGGATTCCGCTTCGGGCGCGACGTCCCCGGCGTCGCGCAGCCGCAGGAGGGCCGGATCGACGACGTACCCCTCCTCGGAGATGGCGGGCGACGTGCCGGAGATCTCGCGCAGCCGGCGGGGCGCGAGGGACGCTCCGCCGCGCCAGCAGGCGCCGGCGTCGTAGGGAAGGCCGAGGATGACGACGTCATGAGGCAGATCGAGCCCGGGCACCGCGAGCCCGCCCCAGTGATGGCGCTTGATCACGCGGGCATTCTAGCCCGAGTACGTCCTTTCGGGGGTGTTTGGAAGCGCCGTCCGGCCGGGGTAGGATGGGCGGGCCATGCGAGACCTGCGACCGATCGTCCTGCTCCTCGCCACCGCCGTCCTGCTTCCGGCGTGCGGTCGTTCGTCTTCCAGGACGGAGGCCGGCACCGGGGGAGAGGCGGCCGTCACCCAGGGGACCGCCCCGGGGAGCGACGCACCGGCCACGACCGCCAGCGGGACAACCGTCCCGGCCGCGGCGGCGCCGGTGGCGTTCGGCGACATGGGTCGGGTGCGCGCCGATCTGGCGGCGCTGAAGGGCCGGCCGGTGTTCGTGAATTTCTGGGCGACCTGGTGCGGGCCGTGCATGGAGGAGCTCCCCGATCTCGCCGCCGTGGCGCGCGAGTCGGCGGACACGAACGTCGCCTTCCTCGGGATCTCGCTCGACACCTGGGTGACCGGTGAGGGGGAGGAGACAGGGGAGAAGGTCCGGAAGGCCCTGGCCTCGGCGGGCGTCTCCTATCCGAACCTGGTGTACACGGGCGACCAGGACCCCCTGCTCGAGGGGTTCCGGATCCCCGGGTCCATTCCCTACTCTATCCTGTACGACTCGGAAGGTCGGGACGTGAAGCGCTTCGATGAGCAGATCGCGATCGAGACGGTGCGCCGGGCGATTGCGGCCGAGACTCGAAAGACGGCGGGCGCTCCGCCGCCGGCGTCACGCTGAGCTCCGCGGCGCCGGGACGCGACCGGGTTTCGGCGCGGAGCCCCACGCCGGACGGCAGCGAGCGGCGCGGCCGATAGTAGGCGCGCGCGGCCTTGACGCTGACCAGTTTCATCTCCGGGTAGCGCAACGCCGTCAGGCTTCCGCCATACACGCAGCCGGTGTCGATGTTCACCGTCCTGCCGATCCACTCCGGGCGCCCCACCGGGGTGTGGCCGTACACCACGAGCGGCTTTCCGGAGTAGTCGGCCGCCCAGTTCACCCGGACCGGCAGGCCGTAGCGGTCGGTCTCCCCGGTCGTCTGCCCGTGGATGGAGAAGCGCCGCCCCTCGGGCGAGTCGGTGCCCAGGTGCTCGGTCCTTATCCCGGCGTGGGCCACGGCGAGGCGGCCACGGTCCAGGACCAGGTGCGGCGGGAGGCGGGCCACGTACGCCCGGAACCGATCGACGAACCGCCGCCGCGCGGGGGCCGGGAGCCAGCGGATCTGCCGGATGGTCTTCAGCGTGCCGGCGCTCTCCTTGCGGGCGCTGGTCTCGAGCGCCCTGAGGACCGTCACCTCGTGGTTGCCGGGAACGGACAAGGCGCTCCCCTCGGCGACCATCCGCATGGCGATGCGCATGGCCCTGACGACACCCGGCCCGCGGTCGACCAGGTCGCCGAGGAACACCGCGCGCCTCCCCGCGGGATGGCGAAACGCCTGGCGCGGCGAGGGCCTGCGGTATCCGAGCCGGTGCAGAAGGCGCACGAGCTCGGCGGCGCAGCCGTGCACGTCTCCGATGATGTCGAACGGGCCGGCGTCGCCGGCGAACTCCAGCGGGCTGGGGGGCTCGGTTGGTTGGAGCGCACGCCTGGGCATGACGCCTCCTTCCTGGGACAGGGGTCTAGTACGCCAGGATCTCCTCGATCGCCCGGGCGACCTGCTCGACGCTGGGCAAGACGGCCGCCTCGAGATTGGGAGCGAACGGCACGAAGGAATCCCGCGCCCCCACGCGCCTGACCGGGGCGTCGAGGAACTCGAAGGCGCGGTCGGCGATGAGGGCGGCGACTTCGGCCCCCATGCCGGCGAAGATCGGCGCCTCGTGCACCACCAGGGCCCGCCCGGTGCGGGACACCGACTGCAGCACGGCGTCGACGTCCATGGGGACGATGGTGCGCAGGTCGAGCACGTCGGCCGACGGCTCGCCGCCGGCGCGCTCGGCCACCTGGCTGAGGGCCTGCTGCACCATGTGAACCGTCCGCCCCCACGCGACGATGGTGAGGTCGTCCCCCTGCCGCACGGTACGCGCCTTGCCGAACGGAATGACGTAGTCGGGGCCGGGCTCGGGGGTCTTGGTGTAGACCTGCCGGTACAGTCCCTTGTGCTCGAAAAAGAGGATCGGGTCGTCCATCCGGCAGGCGGTCTTGATCAGCCCCTTGGCGTCGGCGGCATTGCTCGGGTAGGCGAGGTACCAGCCCGGCGTGTGGGCGTAGAGCGTCTCGGGGGTCTGCGAGTGGAACGGCCCGCCGCGGATGTAGCCCCCCACCGCCACGCGCACCACGATCGGGGCGGTCCAGGCCCCCGCGCTCCGCCAGCGCAAGGTGGAGATTTCGTTGCGCATCTGCATGTAGGCCGGGAAGGAGTAGTCGCCGAACTGGATCTCCACCACCGGCTTGTAGCCGCCGATCGCCATCCCCTGTGCGACGCCGACGATGGTCGCCTCGGCCAGGGGGGAGTTCTCGACCCGGCCGGGGAACGCCTCGGTCAGGCCGCGGGTCACGCCGAACACGCCCCCCTTCGGGTCCTGGATGTCCTCGCCCCACATGACGATCTTCTCGTTGCGCGCCATCTCTTCCTTGAGGCCGCGGTTGATCGCCTCGACCATGGTGATCGGCTTGTCCGAGACGTAGTCCGGCCCGGGCTCCTCAAGGACCACCCGGTCGGGGCTGAAGATGTCCGTCGTGGCGGAGGACGGGTCCGGGTAGGGGAGGGCATCCACCTTGCGGGCTACCTCCTCGACCTCGAGGCGGGCGCGCTCGCGCCACTCCTCCATCTCGCGGTCGCTCAGGATCCCCTGCTCGCGGATGCGCATCTCGGTGTGGGCCAGCGGGTCCTTGCGCCGGGCCTCCTCCATGTCCTTCGGGGCGCGGTACTTGGTCTGATCGTCCGAGGAGGAATGGGAATCGATGCGCACCACCATCCCCTCGACGAACAGGGGGCCCCGTCCCTGCCGCAGCTCCTTGACCAGCGGCTCCAGCGTGTGATGGGCCTCGGTGAAGCGCGTCCCGTCCACCCGCACCGAGGTCATGCCGAAGGATCGCGCCACGTCGGCCAGCACAGAGGAGGTCTGCTGCTCCTGGGGAACGCTGATGGCGTAGCCGTTGTTCTGGATCAGGAAGAGGACCGGCAGCCGATCGTGCTGCGCCTTGTTGACCGCCTCGAAGAACTCCCCCTCCGAGGTCGACCCTTCGCCGCCGGAGACGTAGACGATCTCGTCCCCTCCGGCCGCCTTGATCGCCTTGGCCATCCCGACGGCGATCAGGAACTCGGTGCCGGTGCAGGCGGTCGGCGACACGACGCGGAGCTCCTTCGAGGAGAAGTGCTCCGACATGTTCCGGCCGAGGGAGTTGGGGTCCCCCTCGCGGGACAGCATCCCCTGGAAGATGTGCTCGAGAGGCATCCCGAGGCCGACCATGAGGGCCTTCTCGCGGTAGTAGGGGAAGAACCAGTCCTTCCCGGGCTGCAGCAGGAGGGCCACCAGGATCTGCAGCTTCTCGTGGCCGCGCGCCGAGGCGTAGAAGGAGCATTTGCCGGCGCGCACGAAGACCCGGCACTGCTCCTCGACGTAGTACGCCCGCAGCATCTTTTCGTACATCTTCAAGTACAGGTCGGGCTTCACGCTAGGCGCGACCGATTTCGGGCGCGGGCGTTCCGAGGGGAGCTTCCTGACGGCCATGCGCAGCCTCCGGATCGGGATCGACATCATCCTACAACTTCATACTGTGGAACGCCAGCGGGGCGGCCGCATCGACGCCGCCAGACCCTTGACGGCGCACGATTCTGTAAGCGTGCGTCGCGTGGAATGCCTTGCAGGACGCGGGTTTCTGCCTTGCGGCTCGCCGGGCCGGTCCTTATATTGCGAAACGGCTCCCGGCTTCAGAAGGCCGTTCGAAGTCGCAGGCTTCTGGGGGACGCGTGTTCGAAAAAAAGAAGCGCAAGTCGAAGAAGCGCGCGGGACGCGCCGCGGGGCACGCGACGGCGGAATCCCAGGACCGGCCGGTCGCGGACGAGCCCGCCCCTGCGCCTGAGCCCGCCCCGGTCCCCCGCATCGGCCGCTACACCATCGAATCCGAGCTCGGCCAGGGGGGCATGGGGAAGGTCTACCTGGCGCGCGACCCGGTCATCGGCCGGAACGTGGCGCTGAAGGTCATCTCGATAAGGCCCGACCTTTCCGCGGAAGAGGCGGGGCAGTACCGCGAGCGCTTCCTGCGCGAGGCCCAGGCGGCAGGGGCGCTCATCCACCCGAACATCGTGTCGGTGCATGACATCGGCCTGGATGCGGCGAGCGACTGTCCCTACATCGTGATGGAACACGTGCCGGGGCAGGATCTCAAGAAGGTCATCCTGTCGCGCGCCCCGCTGTCGCCCGAGGAGTCGGTCGGCATCGTGGTGCAGATCGCCCAGGCGCTCGACTACGCGCACCGGCGCGGCATCGTGCACCGCGACATCAAGCCGGCCAACGTCCTGATCACCGACCAGGGGGGGGTCAAGATCACCGACTTCGGCGTGGCGCGCCTCCCCGGATCGGACCTGACCCGCTCGGACCAGTTCGTGGGGTCGCCCGGGTTCATGTCCCCGGAGCAGCTCCAGGGGGCGGCGGTGGATGGCCGCGCCGACCTGTTCTCGCTGGGGGTCATCCTCTACGAGCTATTGACCGGCAAGGGGCCGTTCGAGGGGGGGACCGTCTCGGAGGTGCTGTACCGCATCACCACGCAGCCGGCGGAGCCGCCGAGCGAGGCCCACCCCAACGTCTCGCCGGACTTCGACCGCGTCCTCGAGAAGGCGCTGGCGAAGGACCCGGCCGCCCGCTTCCAGACGGGGCGCGACCTGATCGCCATGCTCGCCCCGCTGGGCGGGCTCCCGGTGCCTGCGATGGGGGAGACCGACGAAGCGGAGGGCGGAACGGACATCCCGGCTTCCGATCCCGTGGAGACGGAACGGGAGGAGGTCGCGAGCGCGGGGGCGCCGGTCCCTTCCCCCTGGTTCACGCTCACCAGCCAATGGCGCCTCGCGACCCTGGTCGGCGCCCTCGTCCTGGCGCTCGTGGGGATCAACATGACCATCAGCCAGCTGTTCCGCGGGCCGCTCGGCCGCGCCGTCGAGTCGCAGGAGGAGCAGGCGCCGCCGTCCGGCAGGGTCGTCGTGCACCGCGCGCCCCGCGGCGTGGTCGCGATCGCCGGGGCCGCCGTCCCGCTCCCCGCGGATCGCGGCCCGTCCGGATCGTCGTCCCTGCGCGG
>Ga0075431_100006462_pt1 | contig 11640 bp, 5 predicted proteins | sample RhiMetdeltSRZDD5_FD_75297 | JGI IMG/M metagenome (GOLD analysis project Ga0075431, IMG submission 75297) | Populus rhizosphere microbial communities from Tennessee, USA - Rhizosphere MetaG P. deltoides SRZDD5 | ecosystem: Host-associated > Plants > Roots > Rhizosphere > Soil | place: USA... | reverse complement strand
GCCTGGCAGGCATCGCCGGCGCCGTCCTGGTTTTCGTCCTCCTGCCCGGGGTTCGCGACCGCCGGACAGTTGTCCTGGAACGGGCCCAGCCCGTCCCCGTCCTCGTCCAGCGCGGGAAGGAGCAGGATGCCGGCGGACGGGTTGGCGGCCTGGATGCCGGTGGAGACGGGCGGGACCGCGGAAGGCAGAAGACGGCCGTCGGCGGCCACGGCCACCGTCGCGATGCTGTTCGATCCGCGCAGGACCACGTGGAGCCTGTGGCCGCCCGGGCCGAGAGCGAGCCCCGCGGGGACATCGGCGCCGGCGCCGAGAGAGAGCGGCGACCCGGGGGCGAGGCGCGGCGATCCGGCGGCCGCGTCCTCGATCGCCGCCACCGCATCGATGCCGGGCAGGGATACGAACAGGCGATCCAGAATTTCGTCCACGGCGATCCCGAGCGTCCCGCCCGGGCGGGCCAGATCGATCCTCGAGACGCCGAGCGGGCCCCCCGGTGCCGCGACCACGAGGGCGACCGCCGCGTTCCCCGGCGGGGCCTGCCCCACGGCGAGGACCCACCGCGCACCGGGCGTGCCGGCGGCGGCGCGAGGCAGGAAGGCGACGGGTCCCGGGCGATCGATCCCCGCCACGGCCGCCGGCCATCCGGGCACCGCCTCGAGGGCGCCCGGCTCGCCGACCGCGAAGAGGGCGACCCTCCCCTCGTCGGGCAGCGCCACCGCCAGGAGCGACCCGTCGGACGACAGGTCCATGCCGTCCGGGATCCCTCCGATCGGGACCGGGGGCCCCGGCAGAGCGGTCAGCCGCCCCGAGCGCGCCACGGCGAACGGGACCAGGACGCCCTCCCCCCCGCCGGGATCGTCCGGCTCCCGTCCCGCGACGTAGAGGGTCTCCCCCGCCGGGTCGATCGAGAGCCCGAGCGCCGCCTCGAGCGGCACGGCGTAGGGGGAGCCGATCCCGGGCGAGAGGATTCCCGAGCCCGTGAGATCGAGGACCGTCAGCGAGCGCGACAGCGGATTGAGCGCCACCAGATGCGCGCCGCGCCGGGCGAAGGCGAGCCCGGGGGCGGCCGAAGGGGGCGGGTCGTTCTGCATCCCCGATCCGAGGGTCAGGTACGGGGATCCCGGCAGCGGCAGGAGCGTGCCGGTCGTCTTGGTCTCAAACCCGGCGGCCCGGTTCTGCGGCGACAGGCCGTTGAGGTACAGGTAGCCCTCCTGCTGGAATCCCTTCTGGCAGGCGTCCCCGCCGCCACCCTGATCCTCGTCCGCCTGGTCCGGGTTGTAGATCGAGATGCAGTTGTCGCAGGTGTTGCCGACCCCGTCGAAGTCCACGTCCTCCTGCTGCGGGTTGGCGGCTCTCGGGCAGTTGTCGATATTGGCGCAGCTCTCGTCCCGATCGACGTCGTTGATTGGATCGCCCAGGCAGGGATCGCAGGCATCGCCGATGAGGTCGGCGTCGGCGTCCATCTCCAGCGGATCGAAATCGAGAGGGCAGGTGTCCGCGCTCCCGACGAGCCCGTCGCCGTCGGGATCGGGGTCGCAGGCGTTGCCGCTGCCGTCGCCGTCGGCATCGGCCTGTCCGGGGTTCGCAAGCCCCGGGCAGGTGTCGCACGCGTCCCCCGCCCCGTCGGTGTCGGCGTCCGCCTGAGCCGGGTTCGCGACCCCCGGGCAGTTGTCGATGTAGGCGTCGATGCCGTCGCCGTCCTCGTCCCCCGAGGGGACGAAGACGATGCCGCCGAGCGGCCGGCCCGCCACCGCCCCGGTCTTCTCCTGCGGGCCGGCCGGCTCGAGCGCGCCGTCCGGACCGATGCGGAAGACCGAGACCCCGTTCGTCCCTTCGTTGGCCGCGAACAGGAAACGCCCCAGGGGATCGAACGCCATGCCGACCGGGACGCGCGCGAGCGGGGCGTTCGCGAACGGCGTGCCGGGCATCTCCGTCATGGCGCCCGACGCGTCCAGGCGGAGGCCGCCGATGGAATTGTCCCCCTGGTTCGAGACGTATACGTACCGGTCCCCCGGCGACACGGCGACCCCGTTCGAGTTCAGGCCGCCGCCGCTCTTCGGTGAGCGCACGAGCTGCCGCGCGCGGCCGTCCGGATCGACCGCGAACGCCCCGACGATTCCCGGGCCGTTCGACGAACTGGCCAGGTAGACCTTCTCGCCGAGGCTGTTCCACGCCAGGCCGGCCCCGTTCCCGCCGAAGTTCCCGATCAGCGAACCTGCGAGCAGGGGGAACGGCTCGTGAAAATCGATCGCCCGCGCCCCGCCGAAGTCGGGGAGGGAGATCTCGACGAACTGCCCGTGGGCCGGGATCCCCATGCCGCTCACCCGGCCCGGGATCGCGGCAGGAGAATGGGGGATCTGGATCAGGTTGAGGTTGAAGGGCTGGATCACCAGGAAGGAGATCCGTCCCTGCTGGCCGACGGCGAGGTAGAGCCCGCTCGGATGGACCGCCACCGCGGTCGGGAAGCTCCCCCCCGTTTCCCTCGGGAACCCCGGGGCCCTGACGGGCGTCCCGTCGGGGTCCAGGCGGAAGGCGGTGACGTTGTGGCTCCCCTCGTTGGTCGCGAACAGGGCGGGGGGCGCGAGACGCGCGAGCGCCAGGCGCGGCGGCGCGAAGAAGGTCGAGCCGGCCGGCCCGCTCCCTCCCGTCAGGAACGGAGAGCCGCGGAGCCGCCTCAGCCTTCCGAGCGTGTCCACGTCCCAGGCGGCGAGGGAGTTCTCCGGCGCGTTCGTCAGCACGTACAGCCTGCCGATGCGGACGAACGGTCGGGCGCACGCGTCCCCTTCGCGGTCCCCGTCCCCGTCCTCCTGCCCTGGGTTCGGCGTGTCCGGGCAGTTGTCGCAGACGTCCCCCCGGCCGTCGCCGTCGCCGTCCGCCTGCCCCGGGTCCGAGGAGCCGGGACATAGGTCCGTGGAATCGTCGATCGCGTCGCCGTCCCGGTCGGTGTCGCAGGCGTCCCCGAGACCGTCCCCGTCCTGGTCGCGCTGCCCCGGGTTCGCAATCGCGGGGCAGTCGTCGCAGGCGTCCCCCAGGCCGTCCCGGTCGCCGTCCGCCTGCGAGGGATTGGCGACACCCGGGCAGTTGTCCGGGATCGCCTCGACGCCGTCGAGGTCCTGGTCCCCCGCCGGCGCGAAGACCAGCCCGGCCAGGGGGAGACCGGCGACGGTCGTGCGCACGCTCTCGGCGGCCACCGCGAGCCGCCCGTCCGCATCGGGATGAAAGACCGAGATCGTCCCCGATAGGGCGTTCACCACGTAGAGGAACCGGCCGAGCGGATCGGACGCCATGCCGGTCGGCGCCAGTCCCAGAGGCGCGTTCCGGAACGGCGAGCCGGGCGCCGGGACCGGCCGGCCGTCGGCCGCCAGGACCAGGCTCGCAATCCGGTTGTCGTTCGCCAGGGTGGCGGCGAGCAGGCGGCCGTCCGGCAGCAGGTGGAGGATATTGGCGCTCCCCCCCGGACCGGTGAACGGCGAGCCGGGCGCCGGGAGGAGTCCCCCGTCTTCCCCCAGAGCGTAGAGGCTCAGCTTGAATCCGGCCGCATCGGCGTCCGTGACATAGGCCGTGGCCCCCCCTCGACCGAGGACGATCCCTTCGGCGGTCCCCGCGTCCGTGGCGAAAGGGGAGCCGGGAACCGGCGCCAGCCGCCCGTCGTCGCCGATCCTCAGGACCGCGATCCGGCCCAGGGCCGGGAGCGCGGCCAGGAGCATGCGGCCGTCCGGCGTGACCGCCATGCCGTTGGGGGCCGATTCGACGTCGAACGGAGGATCGAGCCTGCTGAGGATTCCGTCTTCATCCACCGCGAACGGGACGATGGTGCGGCTCTGAGAATGCCCGACGTACAGGATCCGGCCGTCGGGCGTGAGGGCCACCCCCTCGGGGTGCCGCCCGCCGGATTCGAACGGCGACCCGGGCACCGGCTGCAGCGCCCCATCCTCGCCGATGGCGAACACCGCGATGTCGTCGCTCCCCCAGTCGGCGACGAACAGCCGCCCGCCGACCGCGCTGATCCCGATGCGCGGCGCGGCGAGGAACACCCCCCCGGAGGGTCCCGTCCCTCCCGTGCTCCAGGGAGAGCCCGGCAGGACCGAGAGCGAGCCGTCGGCGAACGCCGCCAGCCCGGAGACCACGTTCCCCGCCCCCGGCACGTTGCGGTCCGAGGTGCCTTCATTGATATAGACGTAGCCGATCAACCCCGGCGCCACCAGGGGGGAGCGCCGGCCGCGGGGCAGCGCTCCGCCGGCGGCCGCCGCCACGAGCAGGACGGCCGCCGTCCACGAGACGACCCGGATGCGCGGCGACATCCCCCTTCTCATACGACCGGCGGGTGGCCCAGGTCAAGGAGTCTTCTGCGGATTCTGCCGTACGGTATCAATACCGCACGACACCCGTCAGGCACAGCACGCTCCAGATTGTCGCAAGACTCGCGATTACACCAAGGCCAATGGCGTCAATCCTTGCACGGCCAGTGGCCTCTTTCCACGACGCAAAAGTGATGGCCTGGGCCGATGCCAGGAGGTCCAGGAAGAGCGTGACTGCATAGATGCACGTATAGGCATCCCACGCGGGGCGCCAAAGGATGAGCACGATGCCGTAAATCACACCCAGCACGCCAAGCCATCTTGACCACGTCCTGATGACGTGAAGCCGGTGAGATCTCCTGTTGATTTCCTCAATCCTCAGCGCAACGTCAGGATCGAGATTGTCCTGTCGCTTTGCCATCGACATTGGCCGGCTCCACTTGACGGTCAGGCCGCACGCGACTGGAAGCACAAAGAGTAGCCGTCCGGATCGGAAACGTACACCTGCTTCATTCCGTAGTGGGTTGTCACAGGTGCCTTGGCTTTCAGGCCTCGGCCGCACAAATACGCATACGCGGCGTCCGGGTCGACGCAATCAAAGAACAACGCTGTGTCGTCATGAGCTGCCATGCGCAACCGATCGGGGGACTCGGGGCGATGCTCTCTCTCGTAGGCCGTGTTGAGCATCAGGACCATGCCATCCCGCCGGACCATCCCCCAGTCGAAGTTGTCTCCGGGCTCCGACTGCGCGACGACCTCGAATCCGAGGATGTCACGATAGAAGGCCACGGAGCTTGGCATATCGAACACCTGAAGGAGCGGCACCAATCCTCGAAGTTCAAGACCCATAGTCTCGTCTCCCACGAATAGCGCTAGTGCCGATGAAGGCCCGGTGCAGCAGGCTCGCCGCGACCGAAGCAGCGAAGGGTCTGCCGCACGGAAAATCAAGGTCGGCAAGGTCCCACTCGGTACCGACAGACCACGTGACCCCTCCCGTAACCTCGACGAGCATCAGTCCCGGTCGGGGCACCGGGAGGAAGCGTCGATGTGTGCCGCCTCGTGCCGGTTCCGGGAAAACGTCCGGGCTGGCGCCGATGTGTGCAGTCGAGTCGCGCCGGGGACCCCCGAGGTTCCCAGCGCGGGGATCGGGACCGCCCCTCCCGCCGCAGCGGCCGGGCTCTGCACACCGGCCGCGCGCCGACGTGTGCCGGCGCGAGCCACGGGGACGGAATATCAGTGGATCGGACGCAAGGCGATAGCAAATGATGTCAAGAACTTTCTTCGGGAAATCTGCTGCCTTGCCTAAGGACACACGTATCGCTCTTGGGATTCACCGCCGGCTAGCGCTTCCACTCGTACGGGAAAAAGGCCCCCGCCTTGGCGGAATCCATCTCGACGCCGCAGATCGACGCGGCCCGGGCGAGGACCGGATCGCGCCCCGCCGCCAGATCCTCCGCGGTCGGAAGCAGCACCTCGTCGGGGACTACGCCCACGTGCTCGAGGCTCTTGCCGTCGGACATGATGATGTCGGCGATCGTGATGCTCGTCGCGAAGAAGATGCCCGAGTTGTCACCGATCATGTGACTGAAGGAGCGCGACTCCATGACGGATCCGGAAGTCCGGTCCCCGATCACCTGCGCCCGGCCGGCGAGCTGCATCACGCGCGCGAACAGCTCCGACGCCGAACCCGAGTCGCTGTCGACCAGCACCACGATCCTGCCGTCGTACACCTCCCCCACCTTGCTCGACATCATGGGCCGCTCGGGCTCGCGGGCCTTTAAATCTCCTATCTTCGTCTGGGGGCCGATGAATCCGCCGACCATGGCTTCGAGCGTCTCGACGGCCCCCCCCGGATTGGACCTCAGGTCGAGTATGAGCGCCGTGCGCTTCTTCACCCGCCGCATCATCTCGGTCCGGACCTCGTCGGCTGTCAGGTCGAAGCTCGGCATTTTCCAGATCAGCAGGTTGTCTCCGATCTCCTGGTAGCGATGGCGCGAGAGATAGGCCTCGTCCTCCAGCTCTCGAATGAAATCTCCCATGCCGGCCGAAGTGGTCAGACGCTGGACGCTCTTCCCCTCTTCCACTTTGGCGTTCACCTCGACCTTGCGCGGCTCGCTTCCGGGACCCTGTATCAGCAGAGGCAGGGAGGCGCGCGGCGCCAGGAGGCGATGAACGTAATACATCCCCCACAGGTTCTGCCTTGTGGGCTTGTGGCCGTCGATCTCCAGCACCAGGTCGCCCTTCTTCAGCCCTCTGGCCTCGGCGTCGCTCCCTTGCTGAACGGCCGTGATGAAACAGCGGTCTCCGATCATCTTCATCTGATAGCCGAACTTGATGCGCGCGCTCCTGCCCGGCGGTCTGAAGAACGTGTGCGAATCGTTCAACTGGAGGAGCGGCCGGGAGATGGCCGCGAACAATTGCGACACGGACTTTGCCTGCTCGATCCGCTCGAGCGCCACCTTGAACGCCTCGTCCAGCTTCAACCCGTGGAACGTGTCGTCGTAGTAGTACTTGTCCAGATCCTTCCTGACAATATTGAGCATCATTCGAGCGCGCTCGCGCTCGAAGCGGCTGAGCTCCTCCGGACATACCGGCGTCGTGCCGACCAGGCCGGCGCACACGATCGCCGCGATCCCGACGGACCGCAAAATGGATGTCGTTCGTCTCCCGATGGACATGGTTCCCCCATGAATCATCGATTCGGGCCGACGTGAGCCAATGCCTTGGCCCGGCTTGACTTCACTGGACGTGATCCGAATCGGAATCCCGCGGGGCCGGCGCTCGCGTAGCACGGCGCAGGTACGCTCCGTGCCCATCTCACTCGGCGACCGGTCTCTCTTCATGATACTCACAGACGCCGACACCGGCATCAAGAAATGCTCTGGCGTCCATGGATCCGGGAGCTGCATACGTGCAGGCGAATACCGCAGCCCCGGCGGGCGGACAGGCGCCGACCGGGCGCGTCAGTCTGTGTTGGGGGGAAGTGCGGGGGTCAGGTCTCGAGCGTTCGCCGTACTGCATGCTGACGCTTGAGGGTCCCCGGTCGGCGTAAGGCTAAACGTCGTCGGCCACGGCAAGGTTCCATGGCTTTCAGGCTCCGATCTCGGAACGGCCCGGATCGACCTCGTGCAGGATGACGATCGGCAGGCGGCCTTCGCCACGCGGCTGGAGGCTGACGTTCCCTCCCGAGCCGGCGCTGGTCCCGCGTTCCGCCCCCGGAGGCGCCGGCTGCAGCGAACCGGCCGGCACCAGGTCGGCGGCTCGCCGCAGAAGGAGCCCGTACTCGTAGCTCTCGACGATGGCGTGCAGTGTCGCCGAGATGATGTTGGGATCGACACCGGTCGTCGCCCAGATCCGCTCGCCGTCCCCCATCTCGACGTGCACGCGCGTCCGGCTTGCCGTGCCGTCGTGCCCGTCGAGGATGCGCACCTTGAAGTCGATCAGGCGCAGCTCGCGGATCTCCGGGTAGGCGCCGGACAGGGCGTTGCGCAGCGCCTGGTCGAGGGCGTGGGCCGGGCCGACGCCCAGGCTGACCGCGTGGACCTCCTCCTTGCCGATGCGCACGCGCACCGTGGCCTCGGGCGATCCGGCCGCCGTCATGAGGACGCGATAGTCGACCAGCTCGAAGTACCGCGGCCTCTTCCCCAGGGCCTCGAGGACCAGGAGGGTGAACGACCCTTCGGCCCCCTCGAACTGGAAGCCCCGGTACTCGAGCGCCTTGACCCGCTCGACCAGGACCCGCATCGTCTCGGGCCGCCCGGACAGATCGATGCCGACGGCGCGCGCGCGGTTCAGGACGTTGCTCGAGCCCATCTGGTCGGAGACCAGGACGCGCGTGGTGTTGCCGACGACGGCCGGGTCGATGTGCTCGTAGGCGCGGCTGGTCCTCTCGATGGCGCTGACGTGTATGCCGGCCTTGTGGGCGAAGGCGCTCCGGCCGACGAACGGCTGGTGGCCGTTCGGGGAGCGGTTGGCGATCTCGCCGACGTAGCGCGACGTGGCGGTCAGGCGCAGCAGCCCCTGCCCGGGCAGGCAGGTCAGTCCCTTCTTCAGCTCGAGGTTCGGGATGACGGAGCACAGGTTGGCGTTGCCGCAGCGCTCGCCGTAGCCGTTGATCGTCCCCTGGACGTGCCGGGCGCCGCCGGTCACGGCCGCCAGGCTGTTGGCCACCGCCAGCTCGCCGTCGTTGTGCGCGTGGATGCCGAGCGGCACGGGGCTCCCCAGCCGGTGGCGCGCCACGAGGGTCGCGGCCCGCACCTGCTCGGGAAGGGCGCCGCCGTTGGTGTCGCACAGGACGATCCGGTCGGCCCCGGCCTCTTCCGCCGCGAGGATCGTCAGGACGGCGTACTCGGGGTTCGAGCGGCAGCCGTCGAAGAAGTGCTCGGCGTCGTACACCACCTGGCGCCCGGCCTCCTTCAGGAAGCGGATGCTCTCGGAGATCATCGCCAGGTTCTCCTCGAGTGTCGTGCGCAGCGCCTCGCGCACGTGGTAGTCCCAGGCCTTGCCGAAGATCGTCACCCACGCGGTGCCGGCCGACAGCAGGGCCTGAAGGCCCGGATCCTTGTCGGCGCGACCCCGCACGCGGCGCGTGCTGCCGAAGGCGGCCAGGCGGGCGTGCTGGAGCGGCTCCCCCGCCGCCCGCGCGAAGAACTCCAGGTCCTTCGGGTTGGCGCCGGGCCAGCCCCCCTCGATGAACGGTACGCCGAGACGGTCCAGCGCCCTGAGGATCTTCAGCTTGTCCTCGACCGAGTAGGAGATCTCCTCCGACTGCGCCCCGTCGCGCAGCGTCGTGTCGAAGATCTCGACCGTCGCGGGAAGCTGGTTCCCGCCGCGCCCCTTGCCGTCGTACTCCTGCACGGGGGCCGGGATCGGCTTCAGGATCTCAGGCATGGGACAGCCACCCGGTGCGCCGGGTGTTCCGCCCGCGCACACTGTCGAAATACGCCCGCTGCAGCCGGGCCGTGACGCCGTCCGCGGGATGCGGCAGCGGGCGGCCGTCGAGCGCCGCGACCGGCGTGACCTCGGCCGCCGTGCCGGTCATGAAGACCTCGTCCGCCTCGAACAGCTCCCCGGGGCGGAAGGCCCGGATGGTCGTGGGGATGCCGCAGTCCGCGGCCAGCGTCAGGACCGTGTCGCGGGTGATCCCGGGGAGGATGTTGGACGACTCGTCGTTGGTGATCAGCGCCCCGTCCTTCACGAAGAAGACGTTCTCCCCCGTCGCCTCGGCCACCGTGCCGTCGGCGTTCAGCAGGATCGCCTCGACAGCCCCCTTCCCCGCCGCCTCCTGGGCCGCCAGGATCGAGTTGGTGTAATGGCCGCACCCCTTCACGTGGGGCGGCAGCATGGTGCGGTCGAACTTGCGCCACGACGACAGGATGACCGGGACCCCCTTCGCCAGGCCGTCGTCCCCCAGGTAGGCGCCGAGCGAGCGGACGGCAATGAGCACCTCGGTCGGACAGCGGTTCTCGGGGGTCAGGTGGATCGTCCCCTCGCCGTAGAACGCCAGCGGCCGGATGTAGCCGTTGGTCACGCCGTTCCTCTTGACCGTCTCGAGCCCCGCGGCGCACAGGTCGGCGGCCCCGAACCCGAGGGCCAGCCCGTAGACCTTCGCGGAGGCGAGGAGACGGTCCATGTGATCGCGCAGCCGGAAGATCGCCGGCCCGGTCGACGTCTCGTAGCAGCGGATCCCCTCGAACACGCCGCTGCCGTAGTGCAGGGCGTGCGAGAAGTAGTGCGCTTTGAGGTCTTCCGAGCGCACGAAGCCTCCGTTGACCCACACCCAGGGGGCGTGCGTCTCCTTCCCCGCGTGCAGGCGGGACGCCAGAAGCCCCTGCGCCATCAATTCCTGGCCCATCAGTTCCTGCTCCTGTCGACCAGGCGGTTCTTGCCGAGCCACGGCATCATGCCGCGCAGCCTCTCGCCCACCCGCTCGATGAGGTGCTCCTTCCCCGCCGCCTCGAGCCTCTTGAAGTTCGGCTTGCCGGCCTTGTGCTCGGCCATCCATTCGTCGGCGAACTTCCCGGACTGGATGTCGGCGAGCAGCGCGCGCATGGTCCGGCGCGTCTCGTCGGTGACGATCCGCGGGCCGCGCGTCAGGTCGCCGTACTCGGCGGTGTTGCTGACCGAGTAGCGCATGGTCTGGATCCCCCCCTCGTAGACCAGGTCGACGATCAGCTTCATCTCGTGCAGGCACTCGAAGTAGGCCATCTCGGGCGGGTAGCCGGCCTCGACGAGCGTCTCGAACCCGGCGGTGATGAGCGCCGTCAGGCCGCCGCACAGGACCGCCTGCTCGCCGAACAGGTCGGTCTCGGTCTCGTCCTTGAAGGTGGTCTCGATGACGCCGGCGCGGCCGCCGCCGATGGCGCAGGCGTACGCCAGGGCGATCCCCTTCGCGTCCCCCTTCGGGTCCTGGTGCACCGCCAGGAGCATCGGCACGCCGGTCCCCTTGGTGAACTCGTTCCGCACCTGGTGCCCGGGGGCCTTCGGCGCCACCATGAAGACGCTCACGTCTTTCGGCGGGACGATCTTCTTGAAATGGATCGAGAAGCCGTGGGCCACCGCGAAGCACTTCCCCGCCGACAGCCCCTGCGCGACGTCGCGCTCGTATGTTTCCGGCGCCAGCTCGTCGGGGACGAGCATCATGACGATGTCCCCCCAGCGCGCCGCTTCCGCCGTATCCATGACCTCGAGCCCCGCCGCCTGCGCCTTCGCGCGCGACGGGCTGTCCGGCCGCAGCCCGACGGCGACCCGGTGCCCGCCGTCCTTCAGGTTGAGGGCGTGCGCGTGCCCCTGGCTGCCGTATCCCAGGATGGCGATCTTCTTTCCCGCGAGACGCTTCGGATCGGCGTCCCGGTCGTAGTAGATGCTCAGCTTCCCTTCAGACACGAGTGCTCCTTTCCATCTTCAAACCGCGCTGTCCGCCTCCGGCACCGCGAGCGCCGGTCCATGCACCTCGTCGCGGCCCCGCGTCGCGCTGATCCGCGGGATCGCCACCGCCCCGGTCCGCACGATCTCCTTGATCCCGAGCGGCGTCAGGAGCCCGATGAGGGCGTCCACCTTGTCCTGGCTGCCGGTCGTCTCGACGGTGATGGCGTCCGGGGCGATGTCGATCACCTTGGCGCGGAACACGCCGACCAGGTTCAGGACCTCCTGGCGCTCGGCCGGGTTCCGGGTCGTGACGATCAGCAGGGCCATCTCGCGCTCGACGTGCTCGACGTCGTTGAGGTCGATCACCTCGAGGACGCGCACCAGCTTTCCGACCTGCTTGATGATCTGCTCCATGATCGCATCGCTGCCGTTCGTGGTCAGGATGATGCGCGAGAAGGCGGGGTCGGAGGTCGGGGCG
>Ga0075431_100006461_pt1 | contig 11640 bp, 8 predicted proteins | sample RhiMetdeltSRZDD5_FD_75297 | JGI IMG/M metagenome (GOLD analysis project Ga0075431, IMG submission 75297) | Populus rhizosphere microbial communities from Tennessee, USA - Rhizosphere MetaG P. deltoides SRZDD5 | ecosystem: Host-associated > Plants > Roots > Rhizosphere > Soil | place: USA... | reverse complement strand
GATAGAAGCTGTCGAGGTGGTAGAAGTAAACGAATTCGTCGTCGTCGACGAATTTCTCCTGGCCCTTTGGCAGCTTCTCCGCGATTTCTTCAGCCAGCGTCTGCTGCCGCGCCATGAACTCGGGATTTCCGCCGAGCAGAATGTCGGTTCCGCGGCCCGCCATGTTGGTCGCAATTGTGACCGTCCCCTTGCGGCCGGCCTGCGCCACGATTTCGGCTTCCTGCGCGTGGTACTTCGCGTTCAGGACGACGTGACGGATTCCGCGTCTCTTTAACAGACTCGAAAGCCGCTCCGACTTCTCAATCGAGACCGTGCCGACCAGCGCCGGCCGGCCGATCTTCTGTTTTTCAATGATGTCGGCGACGATGGCTTCGTACTTCTCGCGCTCGGTGCGGTAGACCGTATCGGGCTCTTCGATGCGTCGCAGCGGCCGGTTGGTCGGCGCCACCATGACATCGAGCTTGTAGATCTTCGCGAACTCTTCCGCCTCGGTGTCGGCCGTGCCGGTCATCCCGGCAAGCTTTCCGTATTTCCGGAAATAGTTCTGGAAGGTCACCGTGGCGAGCGTCTGATTTTCGCGCTCGATCTTTACCTTCTCCTTGGCTTCAACTGCCTGGTGAAGGCCATCACTCCAGCGCCGTCCAGGCATCAGTCGGCCCGTGAACTCGTCGACGATCACGACGCCGCCGTCCTTGATCATGTAGTCGACGTCGCGCTTGAAGAGCGTGTGCGCGCGGAGCGCCTGATTGATGTGATGGAGGAGCGGCATGTTGGCAGGGTCGTAGAGCCCGCCCGGCTGCAGGCGATGTTCCAACATCTTTTCCGACTTCGCCATTCCGGTCTCGGTCAGCGTGACCGTTTTGTGTTTCTCGTCGACCAGGTAGTCGCCGGTCTTCTCCAGTTCCTCGCGATCTTCGGCCTTGACGTTGCCCTGCGTGACCGCGCCGGGCGCGAGACGCGGGATGATTCGATCCACTTCGTAATAAAGATCGGTCGATTCTTCAGCCGGTCCGGAGATGATGAGCGGCGTCCGCGCCTCGTCGATCAGAATGCTGTCGACTTCGTCCACGATCGCGAACTGATGCCCTCGCTGCACGTAGTGCGCGAGATCGAACTTCATGTTGTCGCGGAGATAGTCGAATCCGAATTCGTTATTGGTGCCGTAGGTGATGTCCGCCGCGTACGCCACCTGCCGTTCCTGATCGTTCATGTCGTGCTGAATGACACCGACCGACATGCCCAGGAACCGATACAGGCGGCCCATCCACTCGGAGTCGCGGCGCGCGAGGTAGTCGTTGACGGTGACGACGTGGACGCCCTTGTTTTCCAGGGCATTGAGATAGGCGGGAAGCGTCGCCACCAACGTCTTGCCTTCGCCGGTTTTCATTTCCGCGATTTTCCCGCGGTGCAGCACCATGCCGCCGATCAGTTGCACGTCGAAGTGCCGCATGTTCAGCACACGGCGGCCGGCCTCGCGCACAACGGCAAAGGCGTCGGGCAGAATGTCGTCGATCGTCTCTCCCTTGGAGACACGCGCGCGGAACTCTGCGGTTTTGGCGCGGAGTTGTTCGTCGGAGAGCTTTTGAATCTCCGCTTCTTTGGCGTTAATGGCGGCGACGTAGGGGCGCAGGCGTTTCAGGTCACGCTCGTTTTGCGTGCCGATAACCTTTGCCAGGAGAGTGTCAACAATCATCAGGAACGACGGGAGTCAGCGTATCTGATGATTGTACAACAAATGGTTGGGTGGGCCTTCGCTGAAGGCCGAAGCCGCGGCACGAATCCTGAAAATGCTGATTTTCGATTGCTGATTGCTGATTAAGGGCCTGCCCAATCAGCAATCAGAATTCAGCAATCAGAAATTACAGGATCTACTGTGCGAGGAGCTTCATTGGATCCGTGATCTTGCCGTTCAACAGGATCTCGTAATGAAGATGCGCGCTGGTGGAGCGGCCGGTGGATCCAACGAAACCGATCACGTCGCCGCGACGGATCTGCTGTCCGATAACCGCGCGGAATCTCGACAGGTGTCCGTACCGGGTCACAATCCCATACCCGTGATCGATCTCGACGAGGTTTCCGTAGGTGCCGCTCCGTTCCGCGACCAGGACGGTCCCATCGGCTGTCGCGCGAACGGGTTCGCCCCAATCCGCTGAAATGTCCAAACCGGGGTGGAAGTCCGCGCCGCCGGTAAAGGGATCGCGGCGATTCCCATAGCGCGAGGTTAACCAGCCGGTGACTGGCCAGATTGAGGGGGTAGCCGCCGCCAGCGCCTGCCGTCGTTGCACGCCGCTCTTCATGATGTCGAGTCGGCTCGCCATCGTCCCAAGCAGATCACTCAGGACACCGAACGTGAGATCGGGTGCCAGCATGTTGCCGAGGAGCGCAGGTGTTGCGCCGAAGCCGCCACCCATTGCGCGCGACTTGACGCCTTCCGGGAGCTTGTCCATCGCGCGGCTCGCCTTGGGATCGACCGCGGCCTGAATGCCGAGAGAATCGACAGCCGCTTGCAACGAGGAGATCTGTCCGGCGAGTTGACCGGTTGCCTCGCGATAGCTCGCATTCTCGATCTGCAAGGCGACGTTCTGACGTTCGAGATCGGCGATGGCGCTTGTCGCCGACCAGCGCGCTCCGAGACCTATTAGTACCGGGATCGCGAATGCGAATGCGACGCCACCAAGCGTTGGCCAGAGAGAGATGGTGAAACGGCGAACAACACCGGTCGCCCGGTCCGCCAGAACGATGTTGTAACGCCTTGCAGCCAAGCGCCTCCAGGAAGTCGCAGAGTGATCCGACGGACTCTACCATAGCCCCCGATTGGAAGGAAGTACCTGACACCAAAGGGCGAAGCCAGCTCGTCCATTCTTAGAGCACCAATTGTCTGGTCGAGTCCTTGCACAGGTGAAATCGGGCCGCTGATAACGGGCCGAAGTACGAAGTGGCGTTGGAAACATTGGCAATGGGTTGGAACATGAAGGTATTCGTCGTGATGATGCTCGTTCTCCTCGCCGCCGCAAGCGCGGCGGCGTATGGTCGTGTGGACATGGTAGCTGGCATGGCGTCGGTCGTCGCCCACACGTCGCAGGCTGACGAGCCGATTTGGCTGCTGCTATCGGGCAGCGCCTTGATTGGTCTTGCCGCCGCACTGCGGCGCTCGACATTGTGAAGCACTGAAACGCGCCTTCGCCGGAGGGGGCGCGGGCGGCGGGCCGTCCCGTCCGCTTCATGGGGTCCGGAAGAAGGCACCCTGCATTTGCAAGCTGAGGAGGCGGGCAATCTATGAAACGACTGTGGGTACTTCTCGCGTTGGGCGTGCTTCTGCCCGCCACGGCGCGCGCCGAACCGATTGCGATTGACCTGCAATCGACCACCGGCGGGTTTAGCGGCGGTTCAACCGCCGTGCACACACTCGCGATCGATCTCGGAACGATCGTGGTGCCGGCTGGATCTGTCGGAACCTACCTGATCGACGGCCTCAAGGTAGGCGCGAACTATGTCGTGTCGCTGGTCATCTCGGGGACCCCTGGTTGGGACACTCTCCGCGCTGAGTTGCTCGATCCTGTCTCGGACGGCAATGATGCGGTGGACCCGAAGAGCCAGCCGGCGTACGTTCCGAAGGGCTACTCGACGTCAAACAATGTCGATGGCCTGAGTTTCGCCCAGGATTCGGCCCTGATGCGCAGCGCCGTGTTTGCCGGAGGATCGGCAACGGTGATGGCAGACGAAATAACGAACATGGGGGACATCCTGACGTTTGCAGGCCTCGGATCGGGAATGGTGCGTGTGACGTTCGGGCTGCGCAACTACGGGAGCAATGGATTCCTCCTTCGTCTGAATGCGAACGGGAGTCCGACACCCGAACCGGCTTCGATGTTCCTGCTTGGTACCGGACTCGCCGGACTCGCAGCGTATCGCCGCCGTCGAATCGCGAACCGTTAGCTGGTGGAGGCTTCTGTGACAGCGCATCGCAGTCGCGAAATCGCGGTGGCGTGCGTGCTAACCGGAGCCATCTTGTGGATGTATGGGGGGATCGTGTCGTCGCTCGCTAGGCAATGGGCGAGCGACGACAACTACTCTCATGGATTCTTCGTTGTGCCGCTGGCGCTGTACTTCTGCTGGGAGCGTCGCGATGCGCTGAAGGCGGCCGGTCGTCAGCCCAGCATCATCGGACTCGTTCTGCTTGCGGTCAGTCTCGCCGTTTTGCTCGGCGGCCTGCTCGGTGCTGAACTCTTTCTCACACGGATTTCCCTTATTGGTGTCATTGCAGGGGTGGTGCTGTATGTCTGGGGATGGCAGCACTTTCGGATCTTGGCATTCCCGATTGCTTTTCTCCTTTTGATGATTCCGCTTCCCACGATTGTTTTTAATCAGATTGCTTTTCCATTGCAGTTGCTGGCCTCGCGCGCCGGTGAAGCAGTCATTAACCTGGCCGGCATACCGGTACTCCGCGAAGGGAATGTGCTGCAGTTGCCAAGCCGGACTCTCGAAGTCGCTGAAGCATGCAGCGGCATCCGATCGCTTGTGTCGCTCGTCATGCTCGCGATCGTGCTCGGCCACTTCACCGAACGCAGGATTGGCCGCCGGATGCTGATTGCGCTTGCCGCAATACCCATCGCCATCCTGGCCAATGCAGCCCGAGTGGCAGGGACCGGGCTCGCTTCGGAACTGGTCAGCCCCGCGGCAGCCGAGGGCTTTCTTCACACGTTCTCGGGGTGGGTACTCTTCGTTGTCGCCTTTATCGGCCTGGTCGCGGTGCAACGCGCACTCGCAGGAATGCCGGCCGACGCGTCCGCTGCGGCAGCAGCTCGCCCTCGCCAAGTGGAAGCGTGATGGTTCGTCGCGCCGCCGTTGTCGTCGCACTCCTCGTCGCCACTCGGTTCTACAGCGCTCTCGCCGTCTCCGCTGAAACGCCCGTTTCCCGGGAGCCGCTGTCGGTATTGCCGCTCGACTTGGGTGAGTGGAGGGGGCACGACGCGCCGCCCCTCGCAGACGACGTGTTAGGGCAGCTGGGTGTCGACGACTACGTCAATCGCGAGTACGTCAACGCAGCCGGAAGTCCTGTCGGCCTCTACGTTGGTTACTACGCCTCCCAGCGTCAGGGCGACACCATTCATTCCCCTCAAAACTGCCTGCCCGGCGCTGGATGGCAGCCGGTTGAAACCGGCGTAGCCGACCTTCGATTCGGCGAGCGCAGCGTGCGCGTGAATCGGTTTCTGATCCAGAAAGGACTCGATCGCCAGATTGTTCTGTACTGGTATCAAGGACGGGGACGCGTGGTTGCAAATGAGTACACGAACAAGGCACTTCTCATGCTTGATGCGGCGCGGATTCATCGCTCCAACGGTGGGCTGGTGCGCTTGATCGCTCCGGTTACGACGACGGCCGGTACGGCGCAGACGACAGTGTCTGGCTTCGCGACGGCCCTTTTCCCACATCTCGACAGGCATTTGCCATGAGACAGCTTGCCAAGGCCCTGGCGTGTATCGCCGCGATCGTGCTGCTGTGGGTTGGCGCGTGCACGCGCGATCCACAAGCGAAAGCCCAGACGTACGTCGCTCGCGGCGACGCGTACATGGCGAAGCACGAAACCAACCGTGGCTTGATCGAATACAAACGTGCTGTGCAGGCGAGACCCGAGTGGGCGGACGCGCACTACAAACTTGCCAAGGCCTACGAGCTGCAAGGCGATGCGATCAACGCCTATCGGGAGTACGCGCGCACCGGCGATCTCGACTTGTCGAACACTGACGCGCAGATCAAGGCCGGCATGTTGCTTCTTGCCGCAGGCGAATTCGAGGCTGCACGAAAGCGCGCCGAACTCGCGTTGACGAATTCGCCGGGGAGTGCCCCTGCGAACATTCTGATGGGCAACGCGCTGGCGGGATTGAACGAAACCGAACAGGCGATGAAGCAGATCGAGCAGGCGATCAGTCTCGATCCGTCGTACGCGCCGGCATGGACCGCTTTAGGGGCGGTGCAATTCCGGGCCGGTACTCGCGCCGAGGCTGGCAAAGCATTTCAGAAGGCTGCCGATCTTGCTCCGCGTTCCGTTGACGCGCGTCTGGCGCTGGCGAATTTTCAGTGGGCAAGTGGCGACACGACCGCCGCTGAACGCACTCTAGCGGCCGCGCTGACGATCGACAGCAAGAATGGTGAAATCCATCGCGCGCTCGCGCTTCTGTATCTCGCGACCCGTCGCATCGGCGAAGCGGAACCGCACTTCAAAGCCATCGCCGCCGAACCAGGCGGGCAACTGGCGCTCGCCGACTATTACACGGGTGCGGGAGATCGTGACAAGGCGCTGGCGATATTGCGTGCTGTCGAGGCTGGATCCGACAAGACGGAAGCGCGCGCCGCAACGCTCCGAATTGCGGCGATCGAATATTCGGTTGGACACAAACCCGAGGCCTACAAGATTGTCGATCGAGCCATTCAGGAAAACCCGAAGTTTGCGGAGGCACGGGTCGCCAGGTCGCGCATGCTTCTCATGGACAACAAATCTGACGAGGCGGCAAAGGAGGCGCAGGACGCGGTGAAGCTCGCCGCCGGCTCCGTGGCGGCGCAGTACACACTGGGGTTGACGGCGGTCGCTCGCAACGATCAGAGCGCGGCAGAGGCAGCCTTCGAGAATGTTCTCAAGCTCAATCCACGCGCCGCAGCCGCGCGACTCCAGCTGGCGCGCCTTCAGCTCGCCCGCGGTGAAGCGGCCGAAGCGTTTGAATCAGCGGAGCAGGTCTCACGTGAGCGTCCGGACAACATCGATGCCGCCGTGCTGATGTCGCGCAGCCTTCGTGCTCAGGGGAATCTGCCGCGCGCAGAACGGGAATTGACGTCGCGGATATCGCGTAACCCCAACGCGGCTCCTCTCCATGTTGAACGTGGATGGCTGGCGCTGCAGAGCAATCAACTACCCTCAGCGCAGAAGGCTTTCGAAGACGCGGCTCGCCTTGCGCCTGACGCGTATGACCCGCTCGTCGGGCTCGTCACGGTCGATATTGCACAGCGGAACGTCGCTGCAGCCCGGGCGCGTGTCGCCGCACGACAGCAGCAATCGCCCGACGATCCGCGATTGAAAATTCTCTCGGCGCGTGTTGCACTGGCAGCCGGTCAGAAGGCGGAAGCCGAGCAGACGCTGCGTAACGTCGTCACGGCGGATCCCTCGCAGCTGGATGCGTACGATCTGCTCGGACGAATTGCCATGGCGAACGGTCAGATGGATCGGGCTCTGTCGGAGTATCAGGCGCTGGCAGCTCGGTCGCCGGCGCCAGCCGGAGCGTTGACGCTCGTGGGAATGATTCACGAAGCGCGTGGAGATCGCGACGGCGCGCAGCAGCAATACCAGCGAGCCGTCGGTCTGGATCCGAACGCCGGCGTGGCGGCCAACAATCTCGCGTGGATATACGCCGAAGACGGCCGCCTCGACGAAGCGCTGAAACTGGCGACGGTTGCGCAGGCACAACTCAAGCGCCCAGAGTCGGAAGATACGCTCGGCTGGGTCTACTACCGCAAGGGACTCCTGCAGCACGCAATCGGTGCGTTCGAGCGCGCGGCAACCAAGTCGCCCAATAATCCCGTATACCAATACCATCTTGGTCTTGCCCAGTTGAAACAGGGAAACGATGCCGAGGGACGCGCTGCGCTGAAGCGGGCACTGGCGTTGAAAACTGACTTCAACGGGGCCGATGACGCGCGAAAGGCGCTCGAAGAGACCAAGTAGAACGCATTATTCATTCACCACGGAACTGAAGTGCCTCACCGACGTGGTGTGCCTGAATTCCGTCCATACCCTCGAGATCCGCGATCGTCCGGGCGACTCGTAAGACCCGATCATGCCCACGCGCCGTGAGCGCCAGACGCGTCAACGCGGCATCGAACATTCGTCGTGCGTTGCGATCGAGCGAAGTCCGCGCGCGCAGGAGGCGTCCTTGCAGCCGCGCGTTCAACTTTCCGTCACGCGACATCTGGCAGCGTCGCGCAGCTTCGACACGGGCGCGAATCGCGGCCGACGATTCGCTGGGCGCGGCAGCCGAGAGTTCGCGCGCGGGCAGCGCGGCGACCGCAACGGTCAGGTCCATGCGATCGCGGAGCGGACCGGACAACCGCGATGCGTAGCGACCGATCTGCAGCGGCGTACAACGGCATGGTCGTGACTCGTCGCCGTGAAATCCGCACGGACAGGGATTCATCGCCCCAATCAACATGAAGCGAGCGGGAAAGGAAACCGTCCGCAGAGCGCGAGCGATGCGAACGCAACCCTCCTCGAGAGGTTGTCGCAACACTTCGAGGACACTCCGGCTGAACTCCGCCATCTCGTCGAGAAAGAGAACGCCGTGATGCGCGAGACTGATTTCGCCCGGACGGGGATTCTGTCCGCCGCCAACCAGCGCAACGTCTGAGATCGTGTGGTGCGGGGCGCGAAAGGGGCGCTCGGTCATGAGTCCATGTCCCGCACCGATCAGCCCGGCGACCGAATGGATCGACGTCACCTCCAGTGCTTCATCGAACACGAGTGCGGGAAGAATTCCGGCGACGCGGCGCGCCATCATCGTCTTGCCCGACCCAGGGGGACCGATCATTAGTGTGTTGTGTCCACCTGCGGCAGCAATCTCCAGCGCGCGACGAGCCAACGCCTGCCCCTGGACGTCGGCGAAGTCGCCGTCGTGCCGCGCTGGGGGTGGAGGAGGCCGATCACTGTCAGTGTCGACTCGTGCGCGAAACGCCGCCGGATCGTTCAGCGCGCCGACGGCTTCGTGGAGCGACCGGACGGCATATAACTGGAGCCCCTCGACAACGGCCGCTTCGGCACGGTTCGGGCGCGGCAGCAGGAGCCCATTGAAGCGCTGCCGACGCGCCGCAGCGGCAATTGGAAGGACGCCACGCGCCGAATGAATCCCGCCGTCGAGAGACAGTTCTCCGAGCAGCAACACATCGTCGACGTGACGTCGACTCAGGACACCGCTCGCCGCCAATATGCCGAGGGCAATCGGCAGATCGAATGAGGAGCCTGCCTTTCGGATGTCTGCCGGCGCAAGGTTTACGGTGATGCGATGTTCAGGGAATTCAAAACCGGAATTTCGAATCGCGCTGCGGACGCGATCGCGACTCTCGCGCACGGATGGATCCGGAAGGCCGACCATCGTGAAGCCGGGAAGGCCGAACGACACGTCCACTTCGACGTCTACGGTGGACGCTTCGATGCCGAACACCGCAGCCGTCCGAACGCACGCAAGCACCGATCGTCGCGATGCAAGCCGGACGACGGGTGGATCTATTGGAGATTTTGCTGGAGATGCGTCAAGGATTGCGGTTTCTGCGATGCGATCGCACGCGCCGAATCGCAGAAACCGCGACGCCGAATGACCGCGCTCTACCGGACAATCTTCAAACGCGTACCGATTGCCAGCGAGTTGCTACGAAGCTGGTTCCAGCTTTTGAGCTTGGCGACGCTGGTGTCGAACAGGTCGGCGATCGAAGACAGCGTGTCGCCCCGTTTGACCTTATACACGATCGTCCGGCTGTGCGACGGCGCATCCGTGATCGTTGCCGTACCACTTACTGGCCGCGAGGCCAGTTCGGCAGGCGCGGTTCGTTCGGTGCGCGACGCCAGCAGCGTCGCCGGTGCGCGAGGGATGATCAGGTCTTGCCCACCACGGACCCGCGACTTCACCGACAGGCTATTCGCTTCAGCCAGATCGGTGCGGCTGACGCCAAGCTTGCGGGCAATGGTCGACAGGGTGTCGCCGCTCTTGACCGTGTACCACTTCAGCGCGTTGAAGTCGGCAGGGGTCGCGTCCGCCAGGCGCGCCTCGAATTTGTCGCCGGTGCCTTCGGGTACTTTCAGTTCGAACGTCGGATACTTCACGGGCGTCGTCCAACGTCGAAGCTGCGGATTCAGCGCTTGAATCTCGTCAATCGACGAGCCGGTCCACTCGGCGACGCGCCGGAGATCGATCGCGCGCGGAACGACCACCTTGTCGTACGACACGGGTTCGCCGGCCACGATGTCGAACCCATACTGCAGCGGATTCTTCGCGACAATGATTGCCGCAAGGATGAGGGGGACGTATTCGCGCGTTTCCCGAGGAAGATACTTCGTCGACTTTGACAGCTCCCAGAAGTCCTCCCTGCCGGACCGCTTCATTGCTCTCTGCACGCGGCCGGGACCACCGTTGTACGCGGCCAGCACCAGATTCCAATCGCCGTCGAAGAGCTTGTTCAGAGTCTTCAGATACTTCGCGGCCGCGACCGTTGCCTTCTCCGGATCGGACCGCTCATCGATGTACCAATCGTGATGCAGGCCGTTTTCGAGCGCGGTCGCCTTCATGAACTGCCACGGACCTTTGGCCTTCGCCCTCGACACGGCGTTTGGTTTGAAACCACTTTCGATGATCGGGATATATGCAAGATCGAGTGGAAGCCCTTCGGCGCGGAAGACCTTCTGAATCATCGGCAGGTACTGCGTGCCGCGGGTCAGGCCATCCTGGATGAAGTCGTGCAACCGGCCCTGAAACAGCTCGACGTACTGGAGCACGCGTGAGTTTTGCGGAATCGGAATGTCGTGCTCCGTCGCGGCGAGGTCTTCTTTCACCGTCTCGGTCGTTTGCGGGGCGGCTTCCGGCTTGGGGACGGTTGCCATGTCGAGCAGCACATCGATCGACGCTGGCTCTTCCTTCTTTTCAACAAACCCGTCGCCCTGCCGCAGCGCCGTCACCTCGTACGCGTTGATCCGATCGACGAGCCGATCGAAATGGTCGCGCAGGCGCGCGTCGGTCCGCGCGCCGTAAGGGGACTCGAGAAGGATGTCGACCGCACGATCGAACTCGGCCCGGGCCTTTTCCAGGTGTCCAACATTCAGCTCCCGCTCCCCAGCCTCGAAATGGGACTGGGAGGTTGCGATGAGGGACGCGATAGGGTCCAGGGGACGAGGAACGGCGACGGGAGGCGCCGATGGCTTGACCTGTACGGGAACGGCGGGTGCCTGAGCCTTAGGCTTGGGGTTCGAACTGCACGCCGCTGCCAGGAGAACTACGACCGTCGCAACAGGCCACCATGTACGCGTCGTCATGCTTGGCGCTCCCCTCAAGGACTTTCCGGACTTGCGCAAACCCGAATTGCAAGCCGGGGGCCCTGAAGAGGTCGCCCCCAGCGCCACCTGCCGGTGGGTCTGGTCCCTGCCTTCCGCGCCTGGGTGCCCGACAGGCTCTACCGGCTCCGGCCGTTTACGTGTCGACAGTCGACGGATGCCGATGCGACCCACGTTTTTGCGATAACCGGGCAAAAACAGTAAGCCGCGGAGCCCGACAAATTGCTGGGGCAAAAAGAATAACATCCACCTCAGGTCGAGGTCAACCCTAACTCCAACCCGCTCAACAATAACAGCCAAAATTGTGATCAGCGGGGCCAGCTCGCCTGGACGAAGATGCGGTGCGCTTCGGCAAGGTCGCGAGCAGCAGGAGTGATAATCGTGTGATCGCTAATCACAATTTTGCGACCCTGTCGGACCGCTTGGCGCACGTCGTCTTCGCATACGAAGTCCGCCGCTTTTTGCACGGTGGGCGAGGCTGATGACGAATCCTTGGGAGCCACCGGCGCTACGTCGCGGTGATCGCCGGATGGGTTGGTCACGTGATCCGGGACCTCATG
>Ga0075431_100006458_pt1 | contig 11641 bp, 11 predicted proteins | sample RhiMetdeltSRZDD5_FD_75297 | JGI IMG/M metagenome (GOLD analysis project Ga0075431, IMG submission 75297) | Populus rhizosphere microbial communities from Tennessee, USA - Rhizosphere MetaG P. deltoides SRZDD5 | ecosystem: Host-associated > Plants > Roots > Rhizosphere > Soil | place: USA... | reverse complement strand
TTGCGGACACGCGTGGCTCGGCTCATGGGGCCTCCTCCGGGCTAGGGTGACGGGAACGTGCGCGACGATGTAACCACAGGCGACAACGCGCGGGCGGTCCCGGCGGTTCTCCGGCGCACTTGACTTGCCCCGGCCCGGCTGCTACCACGAGGGCACCGCCATGTCCGACCGCCCCGCCATGCTCGAGGGTCTTCGCGTCCTCGACTGCTCGCGTGTGATCGCCGGGCCCTATGCCGCCATGCTCATGGGCGATCTGGGCGCCGACGTGATCAAGCTCGAGCGCCCCGGGCGCGGCGATGACTTCCGCGCGATTCGGGGTAACGGGGGCATGAGCGCGGCGTTCGCCGCGGTGAACCGGAACAAGCGGGGCATCGCGGTGGACCTCGCCCATCCCGAGGGACGCCGCGTGGGGTTCGAGCTCGCCCGCCGCGCCGACGTCCTCATCGAGAACTTTCTCCCGGGCGTGGCGGAGCGCCAGGGGCTCGGCTACGCGGCGGTGAGCGAAGCGAATCCCGGCATCGTCTACGCGTCCGTGACCGGCTTCGGCCAGGACGGGCCCCTCGCCCGGCGCCCCGGCTACAATCTCATCGCCCAGGGCATGAGCGGCATCATGGCCCTCACCGGTCAGCCCGGCGATCCGCCCACGCGCGCGGGCGGGTCCGTCTCCGACCTCGCCGCGTCCTATCTGACCTTTGGCATGGTTCAGGCCGCCCTCGTGCACCGCGGGCGCACCGGCCGGGGCCAGCATCTCGACGTGAACCTCCTCGCCTCGACCATCGGCATGCTGCCGGATCCCGTCGCGCTCTACTTCGACACCGGCAAGCGCCCCGGGCGCGAGGGGAACCGCAATCCGAATCTCACTCCCGCCGAAGCCTACCGGACGGGCGACGGCTATCTCAACGTGGTGCTGCTGAGCCCCGACCAGTGGGAGCGCTTCTGCGGGGTCATCGGCGATCCCGTGCTCCGGACCGATCCCCGCTTCGCCACCAATGTCGAGCGGCTCGCCCACCACGCGGAGCTGAAGGCGCGGGTGGAAGCGGTGCTCACGGGCGACTCCACCGCGGAGTGGGTGGCGCGGTTCGAGAAGGCGCAGATCGCGGCGGGTCCTATCTACGAGTTCGACGAGGTCTTCGAGGATCCGCAGGCGCGGCACCTGGGCGTGATCGCCGAAATGGCGCAGCCCGGCTACGGGATTGTCCGAATGGTTAACTTCCCGGTTCGCGCCTCGGCAACTCCGGCACGTCTGACACGCCCCGCCCCGCTCCTCGGCGAGCACACCGCCGAAGTCCTCGCCGAGCTCGGCCTCTCAGCAGCTGAGATCGGCGGTCTAGCCGCCGCAGGGGCCATCGCCGTCCGCTAGGCGGGAGCGGGAGCGCAGCCGGGGGCCGGGCGCTCGCGGCGAATGCTGTACTGAGCAAGCGAGCGCCCGGCCCCCGGCTGCGCTCCCGCTCCCGCCGACAGCTACACGCGAATCGCCTGCGATGTCTCCCAGCGCTGGCCTTCGCTGTTCACGAAGACGACGCGCACCGTGCCGCTCTTCGTGACCTTGACGGAGAAGCGGATGAGCGGGTTGGCGCTGATCGCCGAGCCCATCTGAAATTCGCTGATCTTCTCGCCGTCCACATAGACGAGCAGGTCCTTCACGTAGAACTCGGGCTGCTCACGCACCATCTTGCCGCCCTTGAGCGCGAGGCCGGTGTTCGAGTCGTGGTCCACCTTGGTGCGGACCTCGACGATCTGGCCCGCGCGCGCCGAGCCGGGCAGCCGGAGCTGCGGGTTGCCGATGCGCACACGGTCCACCGGCGCCCCGCCGGTGGCGCAGCCGCCCTCGGCGACCCGCACCTCGCGCGTTCCCGTGAAGCGGCCATGCTTCGAGCACTCCGCCACCGCCCGCACGATCCCCCCCGCGCCCGAGCGCATCGTGAACGCGACCCAGGCCCGGCCGTTGCCGGGGGTGAAGTTGAACTTGCCCTTCCACGGCACGGGATCCTTGTCGAGGGTCACCTCGATGGAACGGATGTAGTGATCGGGGTCCATCGGATGCTCCACCGAGACCTGCACGGGAACCGCGGCGGAGTCCTCGGCGAGAATCGGCATCTCGAGGCGCGGCGCGTGCTCGCGCTCGAGGGCGGCCTGGGCTCCGGCGCGGGCGGCCGGCCCGAGGAGGCAGAGCCCGCCGGCGAGCCCTCCCACGAGGAAAGCGCGGCGTGATCGGCGGTCGACGTCGCTCATCTCACTCCTACGTGTACTCTCGCGCGGGCGACTTTGCCAGCGCATGGCGGGGGTCGCGCACGCGCCCGATCAGCAGCAGCAGGGCGGCAAGGCCGAACACGCCGGTGATCGCGAACACCGGCCGGAAGCCCCAGAAGTCGGCGGCGAGACCGGCGAGCAGCGGCGCTGCGAACGCCACCGGCGCCATCGCGGTGAGACCGAGGCCGAGATAGGTGGGCCGTTCCGCCACCGACGGCGCGAACTCGAGCAGCACGTTGAGGCCCGACACGTTCTGGGCCGAGAACTGTACACCCACGAGCGCGAAGGAGACGAGGAGGGCGTCCGGCGACCGCGCGGTGATGGCGACCACGTTGGCGGCGAGGGTCGCCGCCACCCCCGCGATGATAACGGCCCGGTGCCCGGCATGATCCGCCACCCAGCCGAGCACGGCGTCGCCGGCGAGCTTGCCCACCACGATGGACGTGGTGAAGACGCCCGCCTGCCACGCCGGCGCTCCCAGGGCGCCGAGGGCGTACACGGTGTAGAAGCCGGTGGCCGCCGTGCCCACGGAGGCGACGACGCGCGCGACGAGGAACCAGGCGAGGTTCCGGTCTGCGCGGACGAGGGCGGGCACACGGCGGAGCTGATGGCGGAGCGGGCTCCGGGGCGCCCCCGCCGGCCCGGCGGGCTCGCGGACGCGGGCGAGCGCCATGTAGGACAGGGCGAGGAGCAGCGCGGCGAGGAGGAAGCAGATCGCGTAGCTGCGCGGCGCCGGCACCGCGGACAGGAGCCACGCGGTGACGAGACCCGCGCCGAGCCCGGCCACGCTGGCGCCCATGCCGGCGACGGCGAAGAAGCGGCCGCGCAGCTGCGTGGGGATCGCTCGCCCGACCACGTCCATCCAGGCGGGCATGAGGACGCCCCCCGTGCCCGCGATCAGGAACAGCATGGCGAGGACGACGGCGAGGGCAAGGCGCGGCGCCTCCTCGGCGAGGGCGAACGCGGTGGCGGCGAGCACGAGATAGGGCGCGCGCTCCCACACGGTGTAGCGCAGGATGAACGGCAGCTTGCGCGAGAGCGACTCCGTGTACCCCGCGACGAACAGCGGCGGCAGGTACCAGCCGATGGTCATGATTGCGGGGATGGCGCCGATGACCACGTTGGGCGCGCCCAGATGAGCGGCGAACGCGGGAAGGATGGTCGTCTGCCCCGCGAACGAGAGACCCACAAGGAAGAGGCCGAAGTCGAACCCGAGCGCGATCAGGTTGTGACGGAGGAAGGGCCGAGCCGGATCGTCCGTGGTCGCGGCGGGAGCAGACACGGTGGAGGTGGGCACCCCGCATACTACATCGGACCACCGCCGCCCGCGCTTGCCTTGTCGCGGACGGCGCTCCATGATCGGCGCATGCTCCTCACCAACGCGCGGATCCACACTCTCGATGCGGGCGGCACCGAGGCGGACGCGCTCCTCGTCCGCGAGGGCCGCATCGCCTTCTGCGGGCGCCGCGCCGACATCAACCCGCCCGCCGGCGAGGCCGTCCTCGACCTCGGGGGCCGGACGGTGCTGCCGGGCCTGGTGGATGGACACGGGCATCTCATGCACCTGGCGCGCGCGCGGTTCACGCTCGACGCCGGCGGGCTCCCGTCGGAGGAGGCTGTCGCCCGGCGGGTCGCCGAGGCCGTCGGGCGCACGCCGCGCGGCCAGTGGATCGCGGGGCGCGGCTGGGACCAGAATCACTGGCCGGGGATGGCCTTCCCCACGCGGGTGTCCCTCGATCGCGCCGCCCCCGATCACGCGGTGGCGCTCACGCGGATCGACGGGCATGCGACGTGGGTCAACTCCGCCGCCCTCCGCGCCGCCGAGATCGATCGCCACACGCCGGACCCGACGGGCGGCATCGTCGTCCGCGACGCCCGCGGCGAGCCCACCGGCCTCCTCGTGGATACCGCGCAGCGTCTGGTCCAGCGAGTGCAGCCGCCCCCCGACGAGGCGCGCTTCGACGTGGCGGTGCGCGAGGCCATCGCCGAGTGCCTGGCCAAGGGGCTCACCGGCATCCACGAGATGGGCGCGGACCTGCGCGCGCTCGCCGCGTACCGGCGGCTGGTCGCGCGTGGCCAGTTCCCCTTCCGCAACTACGTGGCGGTGGCTGGCCGCGACGAGGCGGCGTGGGAGCACTACCGCGACGCCGGCCCCGAGCGAATGGGCGACGGCCGCGTGGAGGTCCGTGCCCTCAAGCTGATGTCCGACGGCGCGCTCGGCTCGCGCGGGGCGGCCCTGCATCATCCCTACTGCGACGATCCCGAGAACACGGGGCTCGTCCTCATCCCCCCCGACGAGCTCTACCGCCAGACTGCGGAGGCGGCCGCCCGGGGCTTCCAGGTGTGCGTCCACGCCATCGGCGACCGGGCGAACACCCTCGTGCTCGACACCTTCGAGCGCGTGCTCGGCGAGCAGACGGCGGCGCGGGCGCTGCGGCTCCGGGTCGAGCACGCGCAGATCCTCGCCGACGGCGACATCGGGCGCTTCGCGCGGCTGGGGGTGGTGCCGAGCATGCAGGCCACGCATTGCACCTCCGACATGCCGTGGGCGGAAGCGCGGCTGGGGCCGGAGCGGTTACGGGGCGCCTACGCCTGGCGCTCGTTGCTCGCCACCGGCGTGCGCATCGCGGGAGGCTCGGACTTTCCGGTCGAGGACCCCAATCCCTTCCATGGGATCTACGCGGCGGTGGCGCGGCGGCCGCGCTCGGGCGAGGACCGCGGCTGGCAGCCGGAGCAGCGGATGACGCGCGCGGAGGCCGTCCGCTCCTTCACCGCGTGGAACGCGGAGGCCGCGCATCAGGAGCGCGAGCTGGGCACGCTAGAGGTCGGCAAGCGCGCGGACCTCGTGGCGCTCTCCGACGACGTCTTCACCTGCCCGGACGCCGCCATCAAGGACATCACGCCCACGCTGACCATGGTGGGCGGCGAGATCGTCTACCGCCGCGAGACCGAGCCGGGCGGCGACAACTAGGCGCAGTCGCGCCGGACCTGCTCCCCTATCCGCCCACTCGCGAGCTGGGCCGAGCTCACGCGGAAATAGCGGAAGGGCGGGCGCCCGCCGCCGACGCAGCTCCGCTGATAGGCGATGATGCGCCGGTAGCCTGGCCGCATCGCGGCGAGCGGCGCCCCGTACGGCGTGACCTCGCCGAAGTAGCTGATCGGCTCACCCAGCGGGACGAACGGGAAGCCGAGGCGGCGCAGGAGCCGCGCCAGTCCAGGCTCCATCGCCGCCACCAAGTAGTCGAGGCCCAGCCGCCACGCCTCCTCGTAGAGATGGCGGAAGAGCCCGAAGAGGATGAGCGGCTCGCGGATGGTGGCGGTGCGATACCGCGTCGCGATGATGAGGCGGGAGACCTCCCCGGTGCGGGGCCGCTCCGAGGGCGGCCGGCCCGCGAGGAGGGCGCTGGCGTGCCGCTCGAGGGGGAAGCCCAGTGGCGAGTCGAGCACGAGCCGAAGCGTCGCCACCACCTCGCCGCGCTCCGTCGCCGCCGCGAAATGGATGGCGTGCACGTCGTACTCATCGGTCTCGCGGCCGTCGGTGCACCGGGCCGCGTCCACAAAGCGCTGCTCGAGGCAGTACACCTCGTACCGCAGCCGCTGCATGGCGTGCAACGCGGCATCGTGCGCGGAGGGACGAGCGGGGCCAGGCGCGACGACTAGCACGGGATGGATGACGGAGCGGCGCGAGCGGCGGCGGCGAATCGCGAGAAGGGTCTTCATGCGGTCCGACCACGAGCAGACTCCATGCCAGCCGCGAGCCCAGATTCATAGGTGGTTGAAGGTAATCTCTCACGAGGGGGATATGAAAAAGTTGCGGCGGCGCCGGTGGGGCGCCGCCGCCGCGCGAAGAATTTCTTACACGCTGGAAGACGTAACTCTTACACTGTTGCGGGGTCGCCGTGTCAGCGCGCGGCGATGCCCGCAATCTCAACCAGATATTTCGGGCTCGCGAGCCGCGCCTCCACGGTGGCGCGCGCGGGCTTTCCGTCGGGATGCACCCACGCGTCCCACGCCGCGTTCATCTCGTCGTACGAGCCCATGTTCGCGAGCCACACCGTCGCCGAGAGCAGCTTCGCCTTGCTCGATCCCGCCGCGGCGAGGAGCTCGTCGAACTTCTTGAGGATCTGCTCGGTCTGGCCTTTGACACCGGCGGACGCGTCCGCGGCGACCTGACCGGCGAGATACACGGTGTCGCCGTGCACGACGGCTCCGGCGATGCGCGGCCCCACGCTCAGACGGTTGATGGACATGCTGGGCTCTCCTTTCCTCGGTGGGTGCTAGAGCGCTGCGTGATTGTCCAGGATGAAACGCGCGATGCTGTGCCGCGAGGGGCGATCGGGGAGCGCGTCGGCGGGGAACCAGCGCGCGTCCTCCAGCTCGCCGCGATCCACCGCGAGGTCCCCACCGGCGTAGCGGGCGACGAAGCCCACCATGAGCTGGCTCGGGAACGGCCAGTTCTGGCTTCCCACGTACTGGATGTCGGTGACATCCACGCCGACCTCTTCCTTCACCTCGCGCGCGACGGCGCCCTCGAGCGATTCGCCGTTGTCGACGAATCCGGCCACCAGAGCATAGCGGCCCGGCGACCACTCCGGCTTGCGCGCGAGGAGCACGCGACCCGCGTCGCGCACGAGCACGATGACGGCGGGATGCAGGTGGGGGTAGTGCTCGTACGCGCACCCGGCGCAACGCTTGCCCCACTCGCCCGCGATGCGCGAGGTGGGCCCGCCGCAGCGCGGGCAGTGCCCGCTCGTGCTCTCCCACCAGAGACCCTGCATGGCCATGCCACCGAGGGAGAGGAGCTCGTCGGGCAGCCGGGCCCCGCGCATGGGAATCATGGTCTCGGCGCGGAGGCCGGCGGGCGCCGGCGCCTCCTTCGCCACCGACGCGACCCAGCACGGCACGTTCCGCCACGTGCCGAGCCAGAGCGGCTCGCCCATCGCCCCCGCGAGCTCGCGGGGCGGCCCGCCCTGCGGCAATCGGAAGCCGTCGCCCTCGGGCGCCACGAGCAGGGTCTGGTCCTGAACCAGCAGCCAGTACCCCTCGCGCGCCGGCGGCACCGCGCCGCCCTTGGCGGGCTCGAAGGCGCCGCGGAGCGCGTCCCGGTTGAAGGGCAGATAGACGGAGAGCGGCGTCTTCATGACGGGCGCGTGATGCGGAGCCAGGGCTCCTCGTCGGCGTGGCGGCGCTCGAACGCCGCGATGGCGGCCTCGTGCCCCAGGGTGAGGGCGATCTCGTCCTTGCCGCTGAGAAGGCCCTCGCGGCGAAAGGGATCGACGGTGAACGGGATGCGCGCACCGTCGGGACCGGTGACGGTCTGGCTCTCGAGATCCACCGTGACCGCCGCGCCCGGCATCGCGTGGAGGCGCCGGCGTAGCGCGGCGGCGGTTTCGGGAGCCACCACCACCGGCAGGACTCCCACCTTGAAGCAGTTGTTGAAGAAGATGTCCCCGAACGACGGCGCGATCACCGCGCGGATCCCGTAGGCGGCGAGCGCCCAGACGGCGTGCTCCCGCGAGGATCCGCAGCCGAAGTTGTCGGCGGCGACGAGGATGCGCGCGTCCCGGAAGGCGGGCTGGTTGAGGATGAAGTCCGCCCGCTCGCGGCCGTCCTCGTCGAAACGCACGTCGTGGAAGAGGAGCCCTGCGTACTCCGGCCCCCGCTGCCGGTGCAGGAATCGCGCGGGGATGATGCGGTCGGTGTCGATGTTGACGGCGTCGAAAGGCACCGCGGTGGCGGTGAGCGCCGTGAAGGGCTCCATCGCTAGGCTCCCGCGGCGCCGAGCGCCCGCACGTCGGTGAGGCGGCCGGTGACGGCGGCGGCGGCCGCCATGGCCGGGCTCATGAGGTGGGTCCGCACGCCCTTGCCCTGCCGCCCCTCGAAGTTGCGGTTCGACGTGGACGCCACCCGCTCGCCCGGACGTCCGGTGTCGCCGTTCATGCCGATGCACATCGAGCAGCCGGGCGCGCGCCACTCGAAGCCCGCCTCGCGGAACACGCGGTCGAGCCCTTCCGCCTCCGCCGCCTGCTTGATGAGGCCGGAGCCCGGCACCGCCCATGCCGGCACGACGGTCCGGCGGCCGCGGACAACCTCGGCGGCCGCGCGCAAGTCCTCGAGGCGGCTGTTGGTGCACGATCCGATGAAGACGCGATCGATGCGGATGGCGGTGAGCGGGGTGTTGGCGGCCAGCCCCATGTAGGCGAGCATGCGCTCGATGGCGGCGCGCCGCGCGGGGTCGGCGGTGTCCGCGGGATCGGGCACGCGTCCGGTGATGGGCAGGGCCTCTTGCGGGCTCGTGCCCCAGGTCACGGTGGGCGCGAGCGCGCTCGCGTCGAGGGCTACCTCGGTGTCGAAGGCGGCGCCGGCGTCGGACGGCAGCGTCTGCCAGGACGCGAGGGCCTGATCCCACCCCTCGCCGGCGGGCGCGAACGGCCGCCCGGCGAGGAAAGCATAGGTGGTGGCGTCCGGGGCCACCATGCCGGCGCGGGCGCCCGCCTCGATGGACATGTTGCACACCGTCATGCGCTCGTCCATGGACATGGCGGCGATGGCCGCGCCCGCGTACTCGATCACGTGGCCGGTGCCACCGGCGGCACTGATCCGGGCGATGACGGCAAGGATCACGTCCTTGGCAGCGACGCCGGGCGGGCGGACGCCGTCCACCCGGATCCGCATGGCGCGCGGCTTTCGCTGCCAGAGGCAGGACGTGGCGAGCACGTGCTCGACCTCGGAGGCGCCGATGCCGAAGGCGAGGCAGCCGAAGGCGCCGTGGGTGGCGGTGTGGGAGTCGCCGCACACCAGCGTGATGCCCGGCACGGTGAAGCCCTGCTCGGGACCCATGACGTGGACGATGCCCTGCCGGGGATCGCCGGGGCCGAAGTAGGGAATTCCCAGCTCGCCCGTGTGCCGCGCCATCCCGTCCACCATGGCGCGGATGGCCGGATCCGCGCCGGCGGCCTCGCCCCCCGCGGTGGGGACGTAGTGGTCGGCGGTGGCGACGATGGCCTCCGGGCGCCGCACCGCGCGGCCGCTCGCGCGCAGCCGCCCGAAGGTGTGCACGGCGCCGTCGTGCATGAGGAGACGGTCGATGTACAGCAGGCTCATGTCGCCGGCACCCTCGGCGACGACGTGCCGGCTCCAGATCTTCTCGAACATCGTGCGGGGCGCAGCCATGCCGGTCACGCCCCCGTGTACTTCTCCTCCACCGCGTGCCACCAGTCGAAGCCCACTTTCCGGAAGATGTCCATGGGGGCGAGGACGGGGCCCTCGTGCCAGTCGGTGCCGCGCTCCTTGAGGAGGCCGAGGGCGCGCTCGATGGCGGGCACGGCGGCGGCCATGCACACCGCCGGGAAGATGGCGATCTTGAACCCGAGGCGCTCCAGCTCGTCGGTGGGCACGCGCGGTGTGCGGCCACCTTGCACCATGTTGGCGAGCAGGGGCGCTTTCACCTCGCGCGCGACCCGGTGGATCTCGTCCAGCGTCTGGGGCGCCTCCACGAAGATGACGTCCGCGCCGGCCTCCGCGTAGCGATTGCCGCGGTCGATGGCGTCGTCGAGGCTGGTGACGGCGCGGGCGTCCGTGCGGGCGATGATGAGGAAGTCGGGGTCCGTGCGGTGCTCGGACGCGGCGCGGATCTTCTCCGCGAATTCCTTGGTCGGGACCACCTGCTTGCCGGCGATGTGGCCGCACTTCTTGGGCGCGACCTGGTCCTCCATGTGCAGGCCCGCCACCCCTGCCTTCTCGTACTCGCGCACCGTGCGCACGGCGTTCAGCGCGTTGCCGTAGCCGGTGTCCGCGTCGGCGATTACCGGCAGGGATACCGCGCTCGCCAGGTGCGAGGCGTGATTCGCCATCTCGGTGAGGGTGGCCAGGCCGAGGTCCGGCTGGCCCAGGTGCGACGCCGCGGTGCCCGCGCCCGTCATGTACACGACCGAGAAGCCGGCCGCCTCGATGAGGCGCGCGGAGAAGCCGTCATAGGCGCCGGGCGCCACGATGAGGCCGGGCGCGGCGAGCAGCTGGCGGAGACGCGTGGTGCTGCGCATCGGCGGTGGTCCTTTCCGGGGCGCGGGCCCTCGGTGATCGGTGTCCGACTCGCGCGGAAAACTCGAGGCGAACGGGATTGTTCCGCACTCTCGCGGGGCTGTCAACATGGTACGCTAGAGCCCTGAAAAAAGGGGGTCTCATGACCGACCGTCTCCGCGCCGGTATCTTCCTCGCGCCCTTCCATCCCGTGGACGAGAATCCGACGCTCGCCATCGAGCGTGACTTCCAGCTCATCGAGCATCTCGATCGCCTCGGCTACGACGAGGCCTGGGTGGGGGAGCACCATTCCGCCGGCTACGAGATCATCGCCTCCCCCGAGCTCTTCATTGCCGCCGCCGCCGAGCGGACCCGGCACATCCGGCTCGGCACCGGCGTGGTGTCGCTGCCCTACCACCACCCGTACATCGTGGCCGACCGGATGCAGCAGCTCGACCACCAGACGCGCGGGCGCGCGATGTTCGGAGTGGGCCCGGGGGCGCTGCCCTCGGACGCGGTGATGCTGGGCATCGATCCCCTACGCCAGCGCGACATGCAGGACGAGGCGCTGTCCGTCATCCTCCCGCTCCTCCGGGGCGAGACGGTGACGCACAAGTCCGACTGGTTCTCGCTGCTGGACGCGCGCCTGCAGCTCCGCCCGTGGAGCCGCCCGCACATCGAGATGGCGGCGGCGGCGATGATCTCCCCCTCGGGGCCGAAGCTGGCCGGCAAGTACGGCATGGGCCTGCTCTCCATCGGCGCCACCTCCACCGCCGGCTACATGGCGCTGCCCAACACCTGGCAGATCTGGAGCGAGACGGCGCGCGAGCACGGCCATACCGCCTCCCGCGACGCCTGGCGGCTGGTGGTGCCGATGCACGTGGCGGAGACGCGCGCGCAGGCGCTGGAGAACATCCGCTTCGGGCTCAAGAAGTACCTCTACTACTACACTCACGTCATCGCGCTGCCCTTCGAGCTCACCGGCACTCCCGATGAGCAGGTGGAGCAGTTCATCGCCGCCGGCCTGGCCGTGATCGGCGATCCCGACGACGCCACCCGGCGCATCGCCGAGATGCAGCAGCATTCGGGCGGCTTCGGCTGCCTGCTCCAGATGGCGCACAACTGGGCCGACTTCCCGCAGACGATCCGGAGCTACGAGCTCATCGCCCGCTACGTGCTCCCCCACTTCAACGGCGACAACGCCGGGCGCGAGAGCAGCATGAGCTGGGCCGCCTCCCGCCGCGCCGAGCTGATGGACGTCGGCCGCCAGGCCAAGGTGCTGGCCGCCCAGAAGCACGTGGCGGAGCGCGCGCGCCGCCCGGGAGCCTGAGTCATGGCCGCCGACCTGGTCCCCTTCCTCGAGCGACGGCGG
>Ga0075431_100006455_pt1 | contig 11644 bp, 6 predicted proteins | sample RhiMetdeltSRZDD5_FD_75297 | JGI IMG/M metagenome (GOLD analysis project Ga0075431, IMG submission 75297) | Populus rhizosphere microbial communities from Tennessee, USA - Rhizosphere MetaG P. deltoides SRZDD5 | ecosystem: Host-associated > Plants > Roots > Rhizosphere > Soil | place: USA... | reverse complement strand
GACCACGCCGCCGTCAGCCTCGCCTACGACGAGGCGGTGCGCGCCATCGACCTGGCGCCCGCGTCGGCGCGTCCCGCCGAGGCGGAGATCGGGCGGCTCGTGGGGCTCGCCTACCAGCACGAGGCGCTCTCGCCCAAGCCGGTGCCGCGGCGCGCCACCCTCTCGCGCACGGCGCGCCAGATCAACGTGGAGCACACGCCGGTGCCACTGCAATTCGTCTACGACAGCGACAAGCTCACTGACGCGGGTCTGGAGCAGGCCCGGAACCTGCTCGCTCTGCTCAAGGAGGAGGGCATGCCGCCGATCCGCGTGGTGGGCCACACCGACCCCAAGGGGTCGGACGAGTACAACGACAAGCTCTCGGTGCGCCGTGCCGTCGCCGTCCGCAACGTCCTGGCAGCCGGCGGCTATCCGGCTCACCGCATTGTCGCCGAGGGTCGCGGCAAGCGCGACATCGACAAGCTCAGGATCGTGGACCAGAGCGAGTTTACGGTGGAGCAAGTGCACCAGATGCTCCGCCGCGTGGAGCTGGTGCCGCGGCCCTAGCGGCAGCGGATCCGAACCACCTGCGAGGTGCCCCGTGCCCGACCGAGTGCTCAACCGCCGCTCGTTCCTTGGTGGCCTCTCCGCCAGTGTGCCCATGCTGACCATGCCGCTGACCTCGCTGCCGGGTCGCGCGCGCGCCCAGACGCGGCGCCCGCGGCTGCATGCCATGGTGGTCGGTATCAACAGGTACTACGGCCGCGCCGGCCGCGGCCAGGTGCCCGACCTGCTCGGCTGCATCAACGACGCGAACGACATCGCCCAGCAGGTGGCGAAGCTCGATCCGGGCTCGTTGCAGGTGCTGGGCGCGCGCAACGAGCCGGTGACGCGCGCCGCCTTCCTCGCCGCCTGGCAGGACACGCTGGCCGCCGCCGGTGAGGGCGATACCCTGCTGCTCAGCTACTCCGGCCACGGCGGCCAGATCAAAGCGCTTTGCCCCGGCAACGAGGAGGACGGGCTGGACGAGACCCTCATTCTCTCCGGCTTCGACATCGGCCAAGCCCGCGACAGCGCCGAGCACATTGTCGATGACGAGCTGGCTCAGCTCTTTGCGGCAGCGGCCGCCCGGCGGCTGCTGGTGGTGTTCGTCGCCGACAGCTGCTTCTCCGGCACCGTCTACCGCAGCGTCGAGGCCGCAGCCGACGTGCGCTACCGCACCATCCGTGCCTACGCGTTGCCGCCCGGGCGCCCGGTCGCCGACGCCTGCCGCGCCACCGCCCCCGAGGACCCGCCGAACCTGCTGTTTCTGTCGGGGTCGCAGGAGAACGAGGTGGTGCCGGAGATCAACGTCGGTGGACAATGGCGGGGTGCGCTGAGCTATGCCGTGGCCCGGGCGCTGGAAGGCCGTGCCGCCAACCAGGGGGTCGTCACCGCCTACGGGCTGAGCGAGTTCGTGCTGCGCTACGTGCAGTCGCTGTCGGATGCGGGCCAGCACCCCAACGTCACGTGGCCGAGCCGCACGCGCGCCACCCCCAACGACCTGATGACCGTCGAGGGAAGCACGCCCGTCGTCGTGATGGGCGGCACGCCGCCGCCGCCGGCTTCCAAGCCGCCGCCGCACGACGCGGCCTGGCCGGTGCGGCTGCGCATCCTGGGCCTTCTGGCCGCCGAGGGGCGGGAGATCGCCAGGTCACTCACCCATGCCGTCCTGGTCGGCGATGGCGAGCCGTCCGCACTGATCTGGGACGCACGGCAGCGGCTGATTCTGAACGACCAGGGCCACCGCATGGCGGAAGGCGTCGGCGCCGCGCAGCTGCAGCACGCCATCGACCGGCGGCGGACGTGGGAGCGCCTCGCCGCCCTGTCGGTGGAGAACAGCCTTTCCGTGCGCATCCGCCTGCCCGGCGAGGTCGCCGACGCGCCTCCCAGCGCCGCCTCCGACGCCACGCACAAGGCGGGCACCCGCCTCCTTATCGACGTTGGCGGCATCACCGACAGTGCCTATTTCGCCGTCTTCAATCTTACGGGCAACGGCAAGGTGGAGCTGATCGAACCCGGACTTTCGCAGCTCGCATGCGGGAGCAGCATCTGCAGCACGGGCGTGCGTAAGCTGAAGGGCGTGCCCATTAAATCGCTCGAGGTGGAGGTGGGTGCGCCGTTCGGTGCCGAGCACGTCGTTGCCGTGGCCGGCGCCCTTCCCCTGGGGCGGCTGATGCCGGCGCTCGTCCAGGCGCGCAACAAGCTCGCCGCCGCCGATGTCCTGGCCGGTCTTGCGAGCGAGCTGCAGACGCAGCCCCTGCAGGCGGGGTTCAGGGGGATCTACTCGGCGCGGGAATAGCCATGCCGCCCGGCCGCGCGTCGGCGTGCCCCTGGGCTCCGCAAAATTCCGCCGCTTTTCCGGCGTAGGCGAACAATGCTTGCGCGGAAATTGACGCTCCGTGACCAGTTGGCGGTTCGAACGCTAGCCCAGCTTGACCGCTCAATTTCTGCACACATGCATTTCCCTGCCCCCCGTGTCGTCTGGATGCTTGACCGGTTTTTACACACACAATGGGCAAATATGCCCTCCTGGAGGAAGCATGACGCGGGACTTCGGCTACAAGGGTGAGATGTGGCGTGTAGCGGCGCACGGCATTCCAGGCCGCGAGGAGGTCTTCATCGTCCACGTTGGGCGCGATGGCAGGGAGGAGGCCACGGGGGGCCACGAGACCTCGATCGACCGCATGACCGAGCCGAACGACACCGGCGCTCCGCTGCAGGACATCATCGTCATGCTCTGCGACCGGCTCATCGAGGAGCGCGGCATGACGGTGAGCGACCCGGGCGAGCCCTTCGACTGGCGCCACAGCGGCATTGCCCATGTCGTCCACGACGGCGTGCACGCCTTTGCACGCGGGTAAGAAGCACTGCAATACGGCCTTCGCTTGTTGCACCCTGTGATGAGCCGTAGGGGTGCACCAAGCGAAGCGTTGCGCCGATAACCACCCGCGTTTGCATGCCGGTGCCGGCATCCCATATTCTGCACGGCATGACCCGACCCAGTCCGTTCCATCCCGCGGTTGCCCGCTGGTTCCGCCAGACGTTCGCCGCACCGACGCCGGCGCAGGCAGAGGCGTGGCCCGCGATCCAGGCGGGCGAGCATGTGCTGATCGCCGCGCCGACCGGCAGCGGCAAGACGCTGGCGGCATTCCTGGCCGCCATCGATTCACTGGTGCGCCGGGGCCTCGACGGCGGGCTGCCGGATGAGACGCAGGTGGTCTACATCTCGCCGCTCAAGGCCCTCTCCAACGACATCGAGCGCAACCTCGCCGCGCCGCTCGCCGGCATCGCCGCCGAGTTGCGCAAGCAAGGCCTCCCCGAGGTCGAGATCCGCACCTGGGTGCGCACGGGCGATACGCCGGCCGGCGAGCGCAGCCAGATGGCGCGACGGCCGCCGCATATCGTGGTGACGACGCCGGAATCCTTCTATCTGCTGCTCGGCTCGGACTCCGGCCGCGCCATGCTCAAGACCACGCGCACGGTGATCGTCGACGAGATCCACGCGATGGCGCCCAGCAAGCGCGGCTCGCATCTGGCGCTGTCGCTGGAGCGGCTGGCGGCGCTCTGCCCTCATCCGGTTGTGCGCATCGGCCTGTCGGCGACGCAGAAGCCCATCGAGGACGTGGCGAGGCTTCTGACCGGGGTCAGACCCCTCGCCACCAACGTGGCATCATGCGCGGAAGGTATGCGCGAGGGGTCTGACCCCGTGAGCGAGGGGTCCGCTCCCAGGTGCCGCATCATCGACCGCGGCCACAAGCGCGAGCGCGATCTCGCCATCGAGCTGCCCGCCTCGCCCCTCGAGGCGGTGATGTCCGCCGATGTCTGGGGCGAGGTCTACGATCGCCTGGCGGAGCTGGCCGGCGAGCACCGCACCACGCTGGTCTTCGCCAACACCCGCCGACTGGTGGAGCGCGTGACGCGGCACCTGGCCGAGCGTATCGGCGAGGACAACATCGCCGCCCACCATGGCAGCCTCTCCAAGGAGCGCCGGCTCGATGCCGAGCAGCGGCTCAAGGCCGGCAAGCTCAAGGTGCTGGTTGCCACCGCCTCCCTGGAGCTCGGCATCGACATCGGCGAGGTCGATCTCGTCTGCCAGCTCGGCTCCCCGCGCGCCATCTCCACCTTCCTGCAGCGGGTGGGCCGCTCCGGCCACGCTGTCGACGGCACACCCAAGGGGCACCTGTTTCCCCTCTCGCGCGACGACCTCGTGGAATGCGCAGCGCTCATCGACGCGACCCGGCGCGGCGAGCTGGACCGGATCATCTTCCCCCGGCAGCCCCTCGACGTGCTGGCGCAGCAGATCGTGGCCGAGGTGGCGAGCCGCGAATGGAAGGAGGACGAGCTTTACGCCCTCTTCCGCCGCGCGTGGCCGTATCGGGAGCTGGCGCGGGGCGAGTTCGATGAGGTCGTCGCCATGCTGGCCGAGGGCTTCACCACGCGGCGGGGCCGGCGCGGGGCGCTGATCCATCGCGATGCGGTCAACGGCATCCTGCGCAGCCGTCGCGGCGCGCGCCTCACGGCGCTCACCTCCGGCGGCACCATCCCGGACCTCGCGGACTACCAGGTGCTGCTGGAGCCGCAAAGCCTGGTGGTGGGCACCCTCAACGAGGACTTCGCCATCGAGAGCAACGCCGGCGACGTGTTCCAGCTCGGCAATACCTCCTACCGCATTCTGCGTGTGGAACGCGGCGTGGTGCGCGTGGAGGACGCCGAGGGCGCGCCGCCCACCATCCCGTTCTGGCTGGGCGAGGCGCCGGGACGCAGCAACGAGCTGTCCACCGCCGTCTCCCGCCTGCGCGGCGAGATGGCCTCGCGCCTGGCCGACGATCCGGCCGGCGGCACGGCGCGGCTGTGGCTGGCGCGGGAGCTGGCGATGGCCGAGGCGCCGGCGTTCCAGCTGGTCGAATATCTCGCCGCGGCGCAGGGCGCGCTCGGATGCCTGCCCACGCAGCGGACGATCGTGCTGGAGCGGTTCTTCGACGAGGCTGGCGGCATGCAGCTGGTGGTGCACTCGCCGTTCGGCAGCCGCATCAACCGCGCCTGGGGTCTCGCCCTGCGCAAGCGTTTCTGCCGGAAGTTCAATTTCGAGCTGCAGGCGGCAGCTACCGAGGACTGCATCGTGCTGTCGCTGACCACCGCGCACAGCTTCGAGCTGATGGAGGTGACGCGCTATCTCCACTCCTACAGCGTGCGCGAGGTCCTGATCCAGGCCATGCTGGATGCGCCGATGTTCATCACCCGCTGGCGCTGGGTGGCGGCCGTATCCCTGGCGCTGCCGCGCTTCCGCGGCGGCAAGAAGGTGCCGGCTCCCCTGGCCCGGATGCAGGCCGAGGACCTGATCGGCAGCGTGTTCCCCGACCAGATCGCTTGCGCGGAGAACCTCACCGGCGAGCGCGAGGTGCCCGATCATCCGCTGGTGCGCCAGGCCATCTCCGACTGCCTCACCGAGGCCATGGACCTGCCCGGCCTGACGCGCCTGCTGCAGGGCCTGGAGACGGGCGGAGTCCAGGTGGTGGCGCGCGACCTCAACCAGCCCTCGCCGCTGGCGCACGAGGTGCTGAACGCCCGGCCCTACGCATTCCTCGACGACGCCCCGCTGGAGGAGCGGCGCACGCAGGCCGTCATGAGCCGGCGCTGGCTCGATCCAGCCACGGCGTCGGATCTGGGCCGCCTCGACCCCGAGGCCATCGCACGCGTGCAGCAGGAGGCCTGGCCCGCGGCCGCCAATGCCGACGAGCTGCACGATGCCCTGGTGTGGCTCGGCTTCATTGCGGAGGACGAGGCAGCGCGAGAGCCTGGTTGGCAGGACTGGCTGCGGCAGCTGGCCGGGCAGAGGCGGGCCGCTCGGATGGCCACACCCGGCGGGGTCGTCTGGATCGCGGCCGAGCGTGTGCCGCAGCTCTCGGCGCTCTGGCCCGAGGCGGCGCTGGAGCCTGCCATCCAGGCGCCGGCCGCGCTGGCAGGCCGCGTCTGGTCGCGCGAGGAGGCCCTGATCGAGGTCGTACGCGGCCGCCTGGAGGGCCTGGGGCCCGTGACCGAGGTGGCGCTGGCGCGCTCCATCGGCGTGGAGCCGGTCGAGATGGCGGCGGCCCTGGTGGCGCTGCAGACGGAAGGCTTCGCCATGCGCGGGCGGTTCACGCCGGTGGACCGGGGTCAGACCCCTCGCGTCCACCCTGGCGTTCAGCTTTCAACGTTGGAGGCGAGGGGTCTGACCCCGGCTCAAAGCGAGGGGTCTGACCCCGACCCGGAATGGTGCGAGCGCGGGCTGCTGGCGCGCATCAACCGCTACACCGTGAAGCGCCTGCGCGCCGAGATCGAGCCGGTCACGGCGCAGGACTTCCTGCGCTTCCTCACCACGTGGCAGCACGTGGATGCCGAGGCCCGCATGGAGGGTCCGCTCGCACTCCAGGAGGTTGTCGAGCAGCTGGAGGGCTTCGAGGTACCGGCGGCAGCCTGGGAGAGGGAGGTCCTCGGCGCCCGCCTCAACGGCTACCAATCGGGCTGGCTCGACGATGCCTGCCGCTCCGGCCGCACCACCTGGGTCCGCCTCAGGACCGGCAACGGCGCCACTCGCGCCAATGGCACGCCGCGCCGCACCGGCCCCATCAAATCGACCCCCATCGCCGTGCTGCCCCGGCGCAACGTTGCCGCGTGGCGCGCGCTCTCTGAGAAGGATGCGCCGCCCGCGGTGTCAGGTCACGCCGAGACGGTGGCTTCGTTCATCCGCGAGCACGGCGCCTCGTTCTTCCACGACATCGTCGCCGCTACCGGCCTGCTCCGCTCGCAGGTGGAGGATGCCCTGGCAGAGCTGGCCGCGCACGGCATGGTGAGCTCGGACAGCTTCGGCGGGCTGCGGGCGCTGCTGGTGCCCTCCGCCGAGCGCAAGCCGTTCGGCGGGGTGAGGCGCCGCGGGCGCACGGCCGCCCACGACATGGATGACGCGGGCCGCTGGGCCATCGTGCAGCCGGCGCAGCGCGCTGGCGGCGATGGCGGGGCGGCGCACGTCGAGCACGTCGCCCGCACGCTGCTCAAGCGCTACGGCGTGGTGTTCTGGCGCCTGCTGGAGCGCGAGGCGGCGCGCCTCCCTCCATGGCGCGACCTGCTGCGGGTCTGCCGCACGCTGGAGAGTCGCGGCGAGATTCGCGGCGGCCGGTTCGTGGCCGGCATTCCCGGCGAGCAGTACGCCTTGCCCGAGGCCGTCGGCCTGCTGCGCGAGACCCGGCGCCAGGGCCCGCGCGGCAGCCTGGTGTCGATCTCCGCCGCCGATCCGCTCAACCTGGTCGGCATCCTCACACCGGGGCCGCGGCTGCCGGCGCTCACCGGCAACCGCCTGCTGCTCGAGGACGGCCTCCCTGTCGCCATGCTGGCGGGCGGCGCCATGCAGCTCCTGGTCGAGAGAAGCCCGGCCGACGAATGGGAGCTGCGCCTCACCCTGCTGGGCCGAAGACCACGACCGGATGGTCAGGCCGGCACGACACCTCCAAGGCCTCTACGCGGCGGCAAGCGGCCTGCGGCATCGGACCCGCAGCGTTTGCATTAGGGCGTGGGCCCAGCAACGCCACGCGTCTGCTCATTGCTAAGACATAATATACTCGCGCCGAGCCTTACCACCCACGGTGTAGCGCCTCGGGTCGCTGAGGCTCCTGTCGTGGCGTGTCCGGCTTGCCACGATGTCTCGTCCGGCCGTCGCAGAGTGTTGTAGCTGGGCCTTAACGCCGCAAATTCGTCAGGTTTGGGGTGGCTCTTGGCAGGACGCTCAGCGATGGAGGTCGGCACATGATCAGGATGCTCCTCACGGTTGCGGTCCTCGGTTCCGTGGGCAGTTTTGCAGGTCTCGCAATGGCCCAGGGCAAGCAGGGTGAAGCGTTCGGCAGCGACGTTTCCTCTGTACTGGCAAAGCTGGAAGCGCAGTGCGCACACCGGCGGCGGACGATGCCGCCGGACGCGCATGACGATTGCGTTGGCAAACTGCACAAGCTGCGCAGCGATGCGCAAATTGGTTCCGGGCAAGGCGGTGCCTCAGCCTCCGGGGCCGGACCTGGGGGCGGAGGCGGCCAAGGGATCGGACCTGGGAACGGGGGCGGTCAAGGGAACGGGATTGGACTTGGGAACGGCGGTGGTCAAGGGAACGGGATCGGACCAGGGAGCGGAGGCGGTCAAGGGAAGGGCCGGCGATAGCAGTGTTCGAGCCGCTTTCCGGTTGTGAGCAAAGCGCCAGACGCACGTAAATCAGCACCCGGTGTCGGATCGCTTCTGCACCCGGGCACGTGCGGAGATGGCACAGAATGGGTGCGCTTGCGCCTCACAAGGCTATTCGTGGGCAACCCCCTGGACTATCGGGGCGAAGCTTAGGGTCGCTCTCGGGTAGGCGGCGCGGGCCGTCAAATGCATCGCGCGAGCGACCTTAGCGCCTGCTCCACAGTCGCGGTTGGGTTGGCGTCTGCATCGACGCGGGTCCAGCTCTCCGAGAACGCACCCGTCTCGTACGCGAGCTGCTGGCGAACAACATCGGGCGTGGCATCGGAGGCATCGCCGGTGCGCCCTTCGACGCGGGCAAGGAGCGCGTGCGGAGAGGCTTCAAGCCAGAGGCCACGGAAGGGGATGCCAAGCTTCGCCGCCACCTGTTCGATCTCGGCCCGCTCCTCCGGCCGTGCGAATACGGCATCGACGATGCCGGCGTGCCCGGCGGTCAGCACGTGGCTCATCTTCTCGCAGAGGATGGCATAGACCTTCTCGCCGGCGGCTTTGGTGTAAGCCTCGGGGCCAAGGCGGGTCGTCTCGTCCACGCCGAGGAGCGACTTGCGCTCGAGGTCGCTTCTGAGATGCACAGCCCCCGGCGCCGGGCCGATCCGATGTGCCAGCGCACGCGCCAGGGTCGACTTGCCGGTGCCGGACAGCCCGCCGACAGCGATGAGCTCCGGCGCAGGCGGCGCAAGATGGGCGAGGGCCGCATCGAGGTAGCGGCCGGCCTCCTCCCGGTGGCGGGTCTGCGCCTCGCCGCGCTCCTGCCCGGCCCGCTCGGCCGTCACCATGGCACGGATGGCCGATCTGAGCCCCACGAGCAGCGGCAGCGCCTTGAGCCCACGCAGGTCCAGCGCCGCACCCGAGCGCCAGAGGTAGCGGTTGAGCACAGCGTTGGCCGCGTCGCGCTGCCCGCGGATGTCGAGGTCCATGAGCACGAACGCCAGGTCGTAGAGCGTGTCGATGGTGGCGAGGTCGTCGTTGAACTCCAGGGCGTCGAACAACACGGGGCGGCCGTGCCAGAGCACGATGTTGTTGAGATGCAGGTCGCCGTGGCAGCGGCGCACGCAGCCTGCCGCGGCGCGCGCATCGAGGACGGCCGCAGCGTGGCGCACCTGCGCTGCGACGCGCGTCTGGAGCTGTTGCAGCCGGCCCGCGCCGAGCGTGCCGGCGACGCCGGCCAGCGTCTCCGCCACCGAGGCGATAAGCCGCTCGAAGCGGGCCGCACCTTCAACCAGCGACGCGGGTGGCGCCGCGCGATGGCTGGCGTAGACGGCATCGGCGAGGTCCCTGGTCAGGCTGGGTGGCAGGGTGCCGGCCCCGGCGATGCGGCTCAGCAGCGCCGATTGGTCGAAGCGGCGCATGCGCACCGCCCATTCCACGGGCTCGCCGCCACCGCCAAAGGCAAGGCCGCCGTCGCGCGACAGGGTGATCGGCAGGCACCCCAGGTAGATCTCCGGGGCGGTTCTGCGGTTGATCTCGACCTCCCGGGCCGAGACCGCCTTGCGCTTCTCCAGCGTGGAAAAGTCCATGTACGGGAAGCGCACCGCGCGCTTGATCTTCCATGCCTCCTCGCCGGCCAGGAACACCAGCGCACCGTGGGTCTCGCAGCGCTCGACCCGCTCCGGCTTTGTCGCGTAGGAGGCCGGGTCGCTGAGGAAGGCGATGACCTCGGCCTGATCGCTGCCTCCGTGCTGAGCTTGACTGCCCTTCGAAGGGCGCATCGCTTGGCTTGCTCCTCTTTGCCGCCATCGGCTGACTGCCGACACAGCAAACAACTCACCGAGCATTGACCGGGTTCATGCCAGTGCCGGGTCGTGGCAGACGGTCGCGGACCAGGGCGCGCCCTTGGCCGCATCAAAGCTGCCGCAGAGGCGCCGCTCTACGGCGTGTCGGCGCGGTCGAGGCTGTGGCCCTGGTGCGGCTCGATCTCGCCCAGCGTGCGCGCACAACGCAGCAGCCGGCGGGCGTCCTTGCGCCTCAGTCTTGTTGCGCCCGTTGCCGCAAGCCCCTCAATGAAGGTCGAGTCGCGCTCGGCCAGCTCGTCGCGGTACAGCGCGCAGCGGCCGATGAGAGCCTGCAGCGAGAAGCCATCGACGGCCGTATACCAGACGGACTCCTCGCGCAGCTCGATCAGCTTCTCGCCCTGGCGCGTGGTGAGGTCCTCGCGGCGGGTGCCGATGCTGGCGAGGAAATCCAGCTCCCAGTCTGTCCACTCCATGTCATCGAGTGTGGACAGGAATTGTGCCACGGAGCGCGCGCGGGCCGAATCCTTCTGAATCTCGACGACTTCGCGGTAGTCGGCCATGGGTGGACCTGTGGAGAACCTGTGACTCGGCTGTGGAGCAACTTTGGAAACGGTAGCCGATTCGGGCCTCGATCAGTGCGCGACTTACAGGTTTCTAGGCACCTTTTGATGCGCTTATCCACGAGTTATGGACTTCGGCGCGGCGCGCACTATGTAGATGCGCCCTGGTGTCAGGCCCTGCGGGTTGGACGCCGTTTCACGACATCGGTTTAGAGCCAGGTGTCGGACCCGAAGGGTCGGACACTCCTTGGAGGGTCAGATGCAGAGCCGCTGGAACGATGCGGACGCCCGCAAGGCGGTGGAGACCTATGCCCGGCAGGGCGTCGCCGAGGACCTGGCGCTGCGCACCTACACGACGCGGCTTCTGGGCGGCGATCCGCTGCTGGTGCTCCACGGGGGCGGCAACACCTCGGTCAAGACGGCGATGGCGGACCTGCTGGGCGAGCCGCACGAGGTGCTGTGCGTCAAGGGCTCCGGCTGGGACATGGGCACCATCGAGCCGGCGGGGCTGCCGGCGGTGAAGCTTAAGCCGCTGCGGAAGCTGCGCAACCTCGACGGGCTCACCGACGAGGACATGGTGAACTTCCAGCGCGTGAACCTGCTCGATTCGCGCTCGCCCAATCCATCCGTCGAGACGCTGCTGCACGCCTTCCTGCCGCACAGGTTCATCGACCACACGCACGCCGCGGCGGTGCTCGCCCTCGTGGACCAGCCCAACGGCGAGGAGCTGGTGGCCGAGGTCTACGACGGCAGCATGGGGTTCGTGCCCTACGCCATCCCCGGCTTCGGCCTCGCCAAGCTGGCAGCGCAGGTCTACGAGGCCCAGCCCGGCGTGGAAGGGCTGATCCTGCACAAGCACGGCATCTTCACCTTCGGCGCCGACGCCCGTGAGGCGTACGAGCGCATGATCGCGCAGGTATCGCGTGCCGAGGCGCGCCTCGCCAAGGGCCGGCGCAACGTGTTTGCTGCAGGGTCCGGGGTCAGACCCCTCGCCTCGACCGCCGAGATTTTGCCCGAGGTTGGAGGCGAGGGGTCTGACCCCGCCCTCGCGGCGGCGGTGGCACCCATTCTGCG
>Ga0075431_100006454_pt1 | contig 11644 bp, 10 predicted proteins | sample RhiMetdeltSRZDD5_FD_75297 | JGI IMG/M metagenome (GOLD analysis project Ga0075431, IMG submission 75297) | Populus rhizosphere microbial communities from Tennessee, USA - Rhizosphere MetaG P. deltoides SRZDD5 | ecosystem: Host-associated > Plants > Roots > Rhizosphere > Soil | place: USA... | reverse complement strand
CTGGCCGGCAGCGTCCGTGCCCACCCAGTCGTTACTGCGAAAGCGATGATAGAAGGAGCCACTCGGCGCGTTGGCGCCGCTGCGCGTGACGGTGTTCACCCCCGCGGCAGTGAAGCTTCCTTGCCGGACGTCGAACGGAGCGACGTTGACCTGGATCTGCTCAATCGCTTCCAGCGAGATCGGGGCGACGCCAGAGCGATCACCCGGCTGGCTGCTGCTGATGCCCATCGAAGCGTTGAAGGACGAGCCGTCGACGGTCATGTTGTTCATCCGTCCGTCCTGGCCCGCAAAACTGTTGAAGCCGCCCGTCGCCTGCGGCGTCAATCGCGTGATATCACCGATGCGGCCAGTAACCGTCGGGAGCAGTGCGATTTCTTCACGGGCGACGGTGGTAGCGGCGCCGGTCCGGCTGGAGCTGAAAACGGGGTCCACCTGCGCCGTCACGGTGACCTGTTCCGTTACCGTGATCGCCTGCACGGTGAAAATCAGGTCGGCGGAGACACCCAGATTCACGGTGATGTTGTCCTGCGTTTCGGGCTGGAACGCGGTGCCGCTGTTGCCCGAGAACGTCACGGTGACGCTGTAGGGTCCGCCGACGCGCATCCCAGGAATGGAGAAGCGGCCGTCTCCTCGGGTTACCGCTTCGTACGCGGTGCCGGACGGCGTGTGGATCGCTATCACCTGTGCGCCGGCAACAGGCTGCTGCTGCGAGTTCTGCACGATACCGGAGATCGATCCAGTCGTGACGCCCTGAGCGTCGAGATTGCCGAACGGCCATGCCGCAACCGCGCACAACGCAAGAAGCACTGGCCAACGTCTGATGTACATCACCATTTTCTCCAAGTAGTTACGCGTGACTCCGGATGAACGATTGCCGAGCGTACCAAAGCGGCGTTACAGCGGTATGAAGTGAAAATTTGGGGTGCACGGTCCGGACGTGCGGGGGAAATTGTACATGAAAAGGGCCGCTCGTACGGCGAGCGGCCCCGAGAATAAACTGGCGAAATCGCGCCGATTATGCGCCGGTGCGGCCGGCCGGAATGGGCTGCGCGCCGCCACCCGCGGCATTCGCCTTGCGGATTTCTTCGGCGCGGTTGCTGAGTTGTTCGGCCTCCCGCAGCAGCGCCTGCTGGCGTGCCGGATTCTTTTCGAGGTTCGCCTGTACGCGCAGCAGCAGGTTCTTGTAAACAAGCGCTTCCATGTACTGGTTGTTGAGTGAGATCGCCTTGTCGATCGCCGTGAGACCGGACTGCACGTGCTTTACTTTCTCGGGATCGCTCAGGCTGAAATCGCGGTACGCCTTCTCCCAGTAGTAGGTCGCGATTGTATAGAACGCCTCCGGGTTGTTCGGTTCGCGCTCGGCGCGCGACTGCAGCGCTGTAATCGCGCCGTCGAAATTCCCCTGCCGATTATAGAAAGCGGCCAAGGTCGTATAGACGGTCGGCTCGGTTGGCCTCGCGTCGCGGGCCTTCACGAGCGTTTCCTCGGCTCTTTCGTAGTCGCCGCTGTCTTCGTAGATGCGGGCCAGAGCGAAGTAGTTCAACGGATCGGCGGGATCCAAGTCAATAAGCTGCTGCACGACCGGTTCGGACTGGGCCGGGTCGTTCAGTTTGTCGGCGCCGTACGCGTTCGCCAGATACTGGAGCGCAAGCTTCTTCAGTTGCGGGTTCTGCTCCAGTTCGATCGACTTCTTGTAGTTGGTGACGGCATTCTCGATGAGCGCGTCGTTGGCGGCCTCTCCCCGTCGTGTCGGCCGATAGAGATTGTCGTAGCTGTTGCCCAGATAAAAGTAAGCCTCGGTCTGGGTGGCATCTGCCGCGATGGCCTCTTCGTATTTTCCGATCGCACCGCGGTAGTCCTGCTGCTGATATGCGGTGTGAGCGTCTTTGAGCGCCATCCGGGCCTTCAGCATATTGACCTGGCTGCACCCGGCCGCTGCGACGCCCAGGCCGGCGACGAGCGCCACGGCGAGCCACGTCGCTGCGGACCCTTGTAACGAATACTTTCGCATCTGTCCCCCTTACACGAGTTGAAGCGCGCCACAAGCAGCACGGCGGCCGAAATTCCTGCGCTGGACGTGTCCCACCGCGGGGCGGGCAAGCAGAGCCTGCCGCGAGTCCTGCAAGCGCGCCAGTATAGTGATGCCGTTTCTGGCGAGTCAAGGACCTGCGCGGCAGTTTCCTTGACCCCCCTCAACCCCACTTCTATCATGGAGATGGCGGCATGCAAGGCCCGGCCTTCGGCGCGTCCCAAGGCTTTAGACACCGTCCCGCATGATTCGTTTCGATTCGCTCCTCGACAAGGTTCGAAGTTACAGCCCGGAGGCGGATATCGAGCTGTTGCGCCGGGCGTACGCCTTTTCGGCGCTGGAGCACCAGGGCCAGGTGCGCCACTCGGGCGAGCCATACCTGGTGCATCCACTGGAGGTGGCGCATCTCCTCGCCGACATGAAGCTGGACGTCGTCGCCATCGCGGCGGGGCTGCTACACGATGTCGTCGAGGACACCCTGACGACTCCGGCGCGTATTGCCGAGCTGTTCGGTCCCGAAATCGCGCACGTCGTCGAGGGCGTCACGAAGATCGGCGCCATTCCCTTCTCGTCGAGCGAGGAGCGACAGGCTGAGAATTTCCGCAAGATGCTCCTGGCCATGGTGGACGACATTCGCGTTGTCCTCGTGAAGCTGGCCGACCGGCTGCACAACATGCGCACGCTGCATCATCTTCCCGAGGAGCGACGCACCAAGATCGCCCAGGAGACGCTCGACATCTACGCGCCGATCGCCAACCGCCTGGGCATGAGCAAGATCAAGAACGAGCTCGAGGAGCTGGCATTCAAATATCTCGAACCGAAGGCTTACGAAGGGCTGCGTTCGAAGGTTGACGCGAAGCGGAAGCACTCGGACGTCGTCATCGACGAGCTCACACGAACGCTGCGCGCGAAGCTGCGGGAAGCGCAGATCCCCATCATCCAGCTCGATGGACGCATCAAGCGCCTGTACAGCATTCACCAGAAGTTAAAGCGGCAGAAGATCGATCTTGAACGTGTTTACGATTTCGTAGCGCTTCGCGTGGTGACGCAGTCAGTGAAGGACTGCTATGCGGCGCTCGGCATCATCCATCAGACGTGGTCGCCGGTGCCCGGCCGAATCAAAGACTTCATCGCCATGCCGCGGCCGAACGGCTATCAATCGCTGCACACCTCCGTCGTCAGCGAACACGGTGTCCCCTTCGAGGTGCAGATCAGAACGGAGGAAATGCACCGGCACGCTGAAGAAGGGATTGCCGCGCACTGGAAGTACAAGGAAGGGCGGGTCGGTGACCACCGTGACGAGCGCTATTTTCACTGGATGCGCCAACTGCTCGAGTTCCAGCAGGAGGTACGCGATCCGCAGGAGTTCCTGCAGAATCTCAAGATCGATCTGTATCCCGAAGAGGTCTACATCTTTACGCCCAAGGGAGAAGTGAAGTCGCTGCCGCGGGGTGCGACTGCCGTTGACTTCGCGTACGCCGTTCATACCGACGTCGGACACCAGTGCGTCGGCGCACGTATCAACGGGAGGATGGTCCCGTTGCGCACGCGCCTGCAGAACGGCGACATCGTCGAAATCATCACGCAGACGGGCCACAAGCCCAGTCGCGACTGGCTGAGCTTTGTCGCGACGTCTCGCGCGCGCAGCAAGGTCCGCCATGTGCTGCAGGCGGAGGAACGCGTCCGAAGCATCGACCTTGGTCGCCGGCTGTTCGAGAAGGAGGTGCGCCGTTTTGGCCTGAACCCGAAGAACATCCTCGAAAGCGAGGAGCTGGCGAAATTCGCGTCCGACTACGGGGCCCACAAGGTCGACGACCTGCTGACCCACATCGGCTACGGCAAGCTGTCGGCGCGTACAGTGCTGCAGAAAGCCGTCCCGCCCGCACTTCTCAAAGAGAAACCGCCCGAATCAGGCGTCGTTTCGGCGGTCAAGCGCGTCCTGCGTTCGGGCGCGGCCGAAAACCGCATCAAAGTGCGCGGCACTGACCAGGTGCTCGTGTTCCGCGCCAAGTGCTGTAACCCTATTCGCGGCGAACGAATCGTCGGCTACATCACTCGTGGCAAAGGCGTATCGGTCCACTCCGCGAATTGTCCCAACGTCCTGAATCTGATGTTCGATCCCGACCGTCGAATCGAGGTGGAGTGGGATGCCGCGGGCGCCGACCATTCGCCATATTCGGTGCGGCTGACAATGCAGGTGGAGGACCGAAGGGGCATGCTGGCCGAGATCAGTGCGAAGGTGTCGGACATCAACACCAACATCACGAATATGGAAGCCCGCACTGGCGCGGCCGGCGATCACCAGGCGCGAATCGACATGACGGTCGAAATCAGAGACGTGAAACACCTCGAACGAGTGATCAAGTCGATCAAGGCTGTCGATGGTGTGCTGGGAGTAGAAAGAGCGGCGAGGGCGTAGTTACGGGATCACCGCGATCGCGTCAATTTCCACTTTGACGTCGCGCGGGAGCCGCACCACTTGTATCGTCGAGCGCGCGGGCGGCGGATCGGGCAAGAAGGTCGAATAGCGCTCGTTCATCGCCGAGAATTCGTTCATGTCGGCCAGGAACACCGTTGTCTTGACGACGTGCTCGAATCCAATCCCTGCCGATTTCAGCAGCGTGGCGATGTTGCGCATTACCTGATCGGTCTGCGCCTTGATGTCGCCGTCGATCAACGTGCCCGTAACGGGATCGACGGGCACTTGACCGGAGATGAAAAGGAGATTCCCAGCGCGGATGGCCGGGGAGTAGGCTCCGAACGGCCGTGCAGCGTCAGGCGGGGTCAGTGCCTGCCGCACGTCAGGCAGCCTTACGGACCTTGCCGTTTCGCAGGCAGCGCGTACAAACGCGAAGCCGCCGTGTCGCGCCGTTGACGATCGCCCGCACGGTCTGCAGATTCGGTTCGAACCGGCGGGGACCTACGTTATGGGCATGGGAGACGGTCCTGCCGACCATCGGTCCTTTGCCACAGACTTCGCACCGCTTCGCCATGAATATTCGCCTTTCGTGAAAATCCCAAAACCGCGATTGTAGCAGCCTCAGGGCAGAATCAGCGATCCACTCGAGGAAGCGGCCGGCTGCGGTGTCTCGGTCGCCTCTACCTGCAGCATACGCCGCGCGAGCTCCAGGTACACGGCGTCGCTCTCGTGCGGGGTGCGCAAGGTCCGCGCACCTTGTTCGATGGCTCGCAGGGCGATGGCAGCCTCGCCGTCGTACACCTTCGCGCCCTGTTTGCGAATCTCTTCGAGCAGGGCTTTCATAGCTGCTGCGAGCGATTGGGCGGGGTGCGACTGGGCCCTGTGCTCGTAGATAACGCCGCGCGATGCGGTTTCGAGCGTTGCCGCCAACGCCGCCGCTGCATCCGCCACATCAGCGTCGACGAGACGGGCGAGTCCGTCAGGGCGGTGCCGCGTGATGACGGATTGAAAAAGGAAGAACAGTTCGTATTGGCGCTCTGTGAGATGGCGAATCGTGGGCGCCAGTCGCGCCGCGTCCTCCGCCTGCCGCCGCCTCACGACGGCCGCCGGGTGTTCTCGCGCCACCGCGAGATACGCACACGTGCTCGGGCATCGAATTTCGACGAGCCGCTTGGTACCGCAACACGTCGGGCAGATCGTCCGTGCGAGTGCCGGACATTCCCGGCGCGCCTTGCGTTGACCGCAGCTCGGACAGATCACACCTCAGCTTCGCACACCCGGGAGTTGTCGGCAACGTGCACTGGCATGCGGCTCTCCCGCAGATCCGCAGCATTCCGCGCAGATCTTCAAAATCTCGTCGGAATACCCTTTGCACCACATCCGTGCGGCGCAACATCCGCCATCTGGAGGAATATGGCCGAAGCGCTCGTTCGAAGCCACTCGCCGGTTGAATACTTTCGTGAGCTGGTGGATGCCGCGATGCAACACCAGCGCGTTTCTGCGCAGGAGCTCACGTCCTTCTACGTGGTCAACCTGCTTGCCAGCTTCATGCATCTGGATCACTCGCCGGGTGCGCGAGAAGACGAGGCCCTGGGCGTCAGGTTGGTCAAGGCGCTTGCCGCGCAGGGATCCAAACAAAGCGACGAGTTGCGCCACGTGGGCGATCTGTCCTTGTTCATCTCCGGGTTCTTCTCCGAGAGCCTCAATCGCCGCCTCGTCGACGTGGACTATTACATCCAGCTTGGTGAACACGCATATGCGTCGCTCGCCCGGCGCGACGGCCCGTTCGGCGATGTCTTCGACGAGTTGTCGGGCAAGTTCGTAGCCTTCGTGGACGTCCTCAGCGAGGTCAGCGAGCACAGCGCGATGACGAGCAACGCTGACCTCCTCCGGCTGTATGAGAAGTGGCTCAGAACGAAGAGCAGACGCAGCGGTGACCTGCTTGCTGCACGTGGGATCGTTCCGAATGCGGCCGCCAGCCGCCTCGTGCAGTAATAGCTGAGGCAAGACGAAAATCCGACACGACCCCGCGGCAGGGCGTGTTAATCTGTTCGAAATCGCTCACATTGTAGATTTTTGCGCAGTTTGTTCGAGCAGCGAGAAAATGGGCCGCTCGCGACTGCTGGGCACGGTGATCCTGGGAGGCAAGATTCTCGGCGTTCCGCTCGACTAAATTGTTATTACACTGACAATTACGGTTGACATCGTATTCGGGCCAAACGCCGACGTGTCAGCGCCGACGCGAATACCCTTGTGAGGCTGGCGCGCCACACAACTGTGCGATGGGCCGTCCTTGGTTGTGGACATGCCGATAGTAAGACTGTGATCACAGGCTCGGCGTCTAATTGCGGTAAGGGTCAGCCGACAGCACCGCGTCTGACGGCCCCGCGTCGATAAGTTCAATAATTTCAGAGGTTATGGCAGTAGCGGTGAACCGGCGGCGTGGGGCACGGCCCGCGGATATGGGCGAGCTAGGGTGTCACGGTTCGTTGGTCGGTCGCGAGGGCATCATAATTGCACCTAGGGCGCACGCAAAGGGAAGGAGCGGCAGTCATCATGGCGACGACAAAGGGGACGAAGGCGCCGGCGAAAAAGAACCGGTATAACGAGCTCAGAGAAATGCTCGAAGGGCGCCGCCGCGAGCTGATGACCGAGGTTCAGGGCAGGATTCGCGACGTGCGTGCCGATGGCAGCAAGGATCGCGAAGTGTACGACCAGGGAGAGAGCTCTGAAGTCGACATTCAGGAAGATATCGAATTCGCCCTTATTCAGATGAAGTCGGAGACGCTCAACAAGATCAACGAGGCGCTCCGGCGGCTCGAAGAGGGTACGTACGGGAACTGCTTCGAGTGCGGCGAGGAAATCGCTGAGGCGCGGCTGCGCGCGCTGCCATTTGCGGTGCGCTGCAAGGACTGCGAAGAAGCGCGGGAAACAGCCGAGCAGCGCGAGCGCCTACAGGCGCAGAAGCGCGGTGGCTCAACCCTCTTCTTCGACATGTCGAACTGACGACGTTTCGGCTCGAAGCGAACACCTGAAGGGCGGCCCCGGAGGCCGCCCTTTCTGTTTCAGGGCTGCGATGAGTGAGATTGACGAAACCACCGATCTCCAGGAGGTGCCGGCTGCCAGCCGGTCGCTGAATATTCCCGATGAGCTCCCGATCCTGCCGCTGAGGGATACGGTCCTTTTTCCGAACTCCTTCATGCCGCTGGCGGTCGCACGCGAAAGCTCCGTTCGGCTGATCGACGACGCGATTTCGGGCGGGAAGGTGATCGGTGTCTTCACGCAACGTGACGCGACGGTGGAGGAGCCGCAGCAGAACGACCTGTTCCGCGTGGGCACGGCGAGCCAGATCCATAAGATGTTCAAGCTGCCGGACGGCAGCTTGCGGTTGATCGTGCAAGGGCTGGAGCGGCTCATGCTCGACGAAGTGACCTCCACGCGCCCTTACCTTCGGGCGCGCGCGCACTCGGTGCCTGAAACGCTTTACGAAACCGATCGTCTCGAGATCGATGCGCTGCTGCGCAACATCAAGACGAACTTCCAGCGCGTCGTATCGTTGTCGCCGCTGCTCTCGGACGACTTGCAGGCGCTCGCCGCCAATATCGCCGATCCAGGCCGGCTCGCCGATTTCATCGCGTCGAGCCTCACGACACTCGATACACCCGTCAAGCAGGAAGTACTCGAAACGCTCGATGTCCGGGCCCGCATGGACGCCCTCAATCGAATTCTCATCAAGGAGCTCGAGGTTCTCGAGCTGGGATCGAAGATCCAGTCGCAGGTCCAGTCGGAGGTGGGGAAGAACCAGCGGGAGTATTTCCTCCGCGAGCAGATGAAGGCCATTCAGAAGGAGCTCGGCGAGGGTGACGACCAGACAAAGGAAATCGAGGAACTCCAGCAGAAGATCGAAGCTGCGGGGATGCCGGAGGCGGTAAAGAAGGAAGCGCAGCGCGAGCTCGAACGCCTGGCAAAGATGCCCGTTGCGGCAGCCGAATACACCGTCTCACGCACATATCTCGACTGGCTCGTGATGCTGCCGTGGCAGAAGCGCACCGACGAAGTGATCGACCTCCGCCGAACCAAGGACGTGCTCGACGCCGACCATACCGGCCTCGAGAAAGCGAAGGATCGCATCCTCGAGTACCTCGCGGTCCGAAAGCTGAATCCGGACGTCAAGGGACCGATTCTCTGCTTCGTCGGCCCGCCCGGTGTCGGCAAGACGTCGCTGGCACGCTCCATCGCGCAATCGCTGTCGCGCAAGTTCGTCCGCGTGTCGCTCGGCGGCATGCGTGACGAAGCAGAGATTCGGGGTCACCGCCGCACGTATATAGGCGCGCTGCCCGGGCAGATCATCCAGGGGCTTCGCCGGGCCGAATCGAAGAACCCGGTCTTCATCCTCGACGAGATCGACAAGCTCGGCGCGGACTTTCGTGGCGACCCGGCATCGGCGCTGCTCGAGGTGCTCGATCCGGAGCAGAACTCCGCCTTCAGAGATCACTACCTGGACGTGCCATTCGATCTTTCCGACGTGCTGTTCATCACGACGGCGAACGTGCTCGACCCGGTTCCGGCTGCCCTTCGTGATCGCATGGAGGTGCTGGAGATTCCCGGCTACACCGAGGAGGAGAAGCTTGCCATCGCCCGCGAGCATCTCGTGGCGAAGCAGGTGCAGAACCACGGGCTCGCACCAGATCAGCTCGTCATCACCGATCAGGCGATCAGCGCAATCGTGCGGGGATATACGCGAGAAGCCGGTGTCCGGAATCTCGAACGCGAAATTGCCGCAGTGTGCCGGAAGGCGGCGCGACGCCGCGCCGAAGGCAACCCCGAACCGTTGGCGGTTACAGCGGATGTGGTGACCGAGTTGCTCGGCGCACCGAGATTCCTCGACGAGGAAATCCACGAGCGCACCAAGGAACCCGGCGTCGCCATCGGGCTGGCCTGGACCCCCGCAGGCGGTGATGTGCTGTTCGTCGAAGCCTCGCGGATGCCCGGCACCGGGTCGTTGACGCTGACGGGTCAGCTCGGTGAGGTGATGAAAGAGTCAGCGCGCGCCGCGCTATCGTGGTTTCGCGCCCACGCCCCTGCGTACGGTGCAGACCCTGACTTCTTCAAGAACGCCGAGATTCACTTGCATGTGCCATCTGGCGCGATTCCAAAGGACGGTCCGTCGGCGGGCGTGACGATTGCGACCGCGCTCGCATCCGAGGTGACCCGTCGTCCGGTGCGCGGCGACATCGCAATGACTGGCGAAATCACGCTGTCGGGACGTGTTCTGCCAGTAGGCGGGATCAAAGAAAAGGTGCTCGCCGCTCGGCGCGCCGGCATTCGAGAAATCATCCTGCCGCGGCAGAACGAAAAGAACGTGAACGAAGATCTCACGGCGGATCTGCGAAAGGAATTGACGATCCATCTGGTCCAGAGCGTGGACGAAGTGCTGCTGCTGGCGCTATTGCCCGACACGAAAGGCGCACGGGAGCGAACCGGAGATCGTCGTGTGCAGCCGAGGGTGCAATAGATCCGCGAAGGTTAGAGGTTACAGGTTACCAGGGTCACGCTCTTAACAGTGCCAATCCCGCCAGGGTTTTCAGGTCCACAATCTCGCGCTGCGCAATCATCGATCTGATCGTGGCAACTGAAAACGGAGCCGCTTCGATGTCTTCGTCTTCATCCTGGTGAGCGGCTGGGTCGCCGTCGGCAGGAGGCCGAAGGCCGATCGCGCGGTAGAAGTGCATTTCCTCGTCACAGTAGCCGGGGGTCGGAAAGAAGCTGCCGAGCAATTCCAGCGAGGAGGGGATCAGCCCTATCTCTTCGTGACATTCGCGGCTGGCCGCCGCAGCCGGATCCTCCCCTCGCTTGAGGCTGCCGGCCGGCAGTTCCCAGGCTGTCCGACCGATCGCGTGCCGGTACTGCCGCACCAGCACGATCTCCTCCTCGTCCGTCACGGGAACGAGTACCACGGATCCCGGATGGCGCACGATCTCCGCCTCCAGTTGTCCGCCACGCGGCAGCGTGATCGTTTCCACGTTCACGCTGAAAATCCGCCCCTCGAACACCTTCCGGATACGCACCGGGATGATGGGTCGCTCCATGTCGTTTCCTCAACGAGTGTTGTGTCTTTAGACTATTTGCGCGTTTCGGAGCTTCCGTCCTTCGATGTTCACTCAGGACGCCTCGAGCCGGGCCGAGAGGCGTCGCCGGTGTCGGACTGTTCCCATCCAGGCAGCGCTTCGAGCACGTCAACCAGGTCGTCGGGCAACGGCGCCGTAAATTCCATCCGATGTCCGTCACGCGGGTGCGTGATCGCGAGCCGCTCCGCGTGCAGGAACGGCCGATCCAGGCGCTGCACCGCGCGAAGATCTCCGGGGACACGCCGGTGCACACCGCCGTACACCGAATCGCCGACGATGGGATGTCCGATTGCGCTGAGATGTACGCGAATCTGGTGAGTCCTGCCGGTGTGGATCGCAACGCGGCACAATGTCACGCCCCGGAGATGGCGCGCCCGCGTGATCCGTGTAACAGCGTCTCTCGCACGTCTGGCCCGCGCAGACATTTTCTGCCGATGAACGGGATCGCGACCGATTGCGGCCTCGATTCGCCGCCCGGCCTGAACTACTCCCCACACAAGCGCGACATATTCTTTCTCGACTTCGCGGTCGTGAAACTGTCGCGCGAGCTCGTGGTGTGCCAGGTCGTTCTTGGCGATCACCATCACGCCCGAGGTGCCGCGATCCAGGCGATGAACGATCCCCGGCCGTGCTTCACCGCCGATCCCGCTCAGATCCTGCATGTGGTGAAGAAGCGCGTTCACGAGAGTGCCGGACGCATGGCCCGCACCGGGATGGACCACCATTCCTGCTGGCTTGTTCAACACCGCGATGTCGCGGTCCTGATACAGGATCTCGAGTGGGAGCGGTTCGCCAGTCACACTGGCCGGCTCAACCGGCGGGACCTCGACGCTTACCTGATCGCCCTCGTGCATCGTCAGGTTGGCGCGGGCATCTCGGCGCGCGACCGTGACGTGCCCCGCGGCGATCAATTTCTGAATCTGCGATCGGGAATGGCCTCCGAGAACGGAGACGAGGAACTGATCGAGCCGGTGCCCATCGGAGTCAGAAGGAACGGTGAATTCGAGCGGCACGGTTGCGCGCTGGCTCTTACCTTTGACCTTTGACCTTTGCCTTTTGCCTCGCGCC
>Ga0075431_100006450_pt1 | contig 11649 bp, 10 predicted proteins | sample RhiMetdeltSRZDD5_FD_75297 | JGI IMG/M metagenome (GOLD analysis project Ga0075431, IMG submission 75297) | Populus rhizosphere microbial communities from Tennessee, USA - Rhizosphere MetaG P. deltoides SRZDD5 | ecosystem: Host-associated > Plants > Roots > Rhizosphere > Soil | place: USA... | reverse complement strand
CGAGCGGCAGCGTCAACACTTCACCCAAGGCATTCGGGTTCGACTCCGCGTCGCCGATGACCAATCGCGCTCGCCCACCGTACTGCGCGGTATCGTCGGCGCCGAACAGGTATGTTGCGCCGGCGGCAAGCACTCCGCCGATCACCGCCATTACACACACCCAGTAGAGCTCTCGACGAGAGGGCCTGAACGAAACAGCCACCAGATAGAGGACGATCAGGCTCAGGAACGACGGCAATCGCTCGACGACCACCGCCGCGTTGACGGCCCACGTAACGCTGAGCGCAGCCCACACGGCGAGCAAGGTCCACCAGGCGGCGGCCGCGGGGGGCCGACCGAGACGACGGTCCATGATCCCCGTTCCGAGCATGACGACACCGGCCAGCATTCCGACCGGCTTGACCACGGTTCCACCGGCGACGAAGTACGGCAGGCTGTCGAACAGCGGCACGAGCAGGACGTACATTCCGAACGTCGAGACCACCGGCCAGCGGATGAAGACCGGCACGAGGGCGATAACGGTGAGGAGAGCGACGTTCAGCCATCGTTCCTTCGCCAACTGCCACGCGAGGATGGGCGCGAGTCCAATCACGGCGAGGCCCGCCAGGATCGCCGTGTGAGCCGACGGCGATGGCCAGCGAGCGGCGCGGCCCAGCCTCCATCGGATCAGGCCTGGCCGTGTACGCTCACCGTACGTGATGGCTCGTCGCATGTCATGCGCTTCGATCGATACGTTCGGCAAGCGGGTCCATGACCGCGAGCGGTTTTCGCGGCTCCGTACCCAACTCCAGCGTCGGCGGCGCGCCGTTGTCGACGCGCGCGATATAGCTCGGCACAAGTTCGTGCACTTTTGCGAGAAGCGCGCCCACGCGACCCTCCACGGCGAGCTGCTCGAGCTGGCGGACGACCGCATCGATCTCCTTGAGCGGCCGCACACGGGGACGCACGACGGCGATGCGCGGGTGCGGCGCCGGCAGCACCTCGTCCATCTCGTCCCACAAGACCTCGTGGAGCTTCTCCCCGGGCCGGAGCCCGATGAACTGCCGCGGCACCTCGGATGGCGGGAGGCCGAGCGCCGTGATGAAATCGTCCGCCAGGGTCGTGATCTTGATCGGCTCGCCCATGTCCAACACGGCGATGCCGCCCTGGGTGTTGAGGGTCGTGCTCTCCAGCACCAGCCCGACCGCCTCCGTGATCGTCATGAAGAAGCGCGAGACATCGGGATCGGTGATGGTGATCGGGCCGCCGTTCTCGATCTGTCGCTGGAACAATGGCAGTGCGCTGCCATTGCTGCCGAGGACGTTCCCGAACCTGACGATCCGGAACCTCGATCGAGACGTCGCGCTGTCCGACGCCTCGTCCAGCGCCATCAGATAGAGCTCACAGATCCGCTTGGTCGCCCCCATGAGGTTGTTCGGCCGCACGGCCTTGTCGGTCGAGATGAAGATGAACGACTCCACCCCAGAGGCCGCGGCGAGGTTCGCGAGGCGTGCGGTGCCGACGACATTGTTGAGCACGGCCTCCGCGGGATGCGCCTCCAGCATCGGCACGTGCTTGTAGGCCGCGGTGTGAAAGACGACCTCGGGACGAAACCGCCCGAAGAGCTCCGACATCGTCACCATGTGCTTGACGTCGGCCAGCGCCGCCGTGAGCCTGGGAGTGACCTTGCCGCCTTGCAGCTCTCCGCAGATGGAGAACAGCGAGTTCTCCGCCCTCTCGACCATCAGCAGCGACCCGACGTCGAGCCGGACCAGCTGGCGGCAGAGCTCCGACCCGATCGAGCCGCCGGCCCCCGTCACCATGACCCGCTTGCCCCGCAGAAATTCGGTCACCTTTTCCCGCTGCAGCGGGACCGTCTCCCTCTGGAGGAGCTCGCCGACATCGACCTTCCTCAGATAGCGGACCTGACCGTCGCCGCTGACGAGCTGGCCAAGCGAGGGCAGCGTTTTGAAAGCAAGTCCGGCGCGGACGCAGGACTCACGGATCCTTCGCAAATTGCTCAATGGCGGCCGCGGAATCGCAATGATCGCCTCGAGGAGACCGTGCTTCTGCGTCAGCCGCGGCAAGTCGTCCGTGGTGCCGAGGACGGGCAGGTTGTGCAGCATCGCCCGTCTCAGGTCCCTGTTGTCATCCACGAACCCCACCACGTCGTATCCCAGCGTCGGATTGTTCAAGAGTTCCCGGGCGATGGACGCGCCGGTGCGGCCGGCGCCGACGATGACCACGCGTCGCCGCTCACCGAGCGCGGGACCGGCCGCCAGCGCGGTGGCCGTCGTGCGCCACGTCAGCCGCGCGGCCGCCAGCAGCAACAGCGAAAAAGCAGGCGTGAGCAGCAGGACCGACCGTGGATAGGGCCATGCCGTGATGTGCATGCCGGCCGCGTTGAGGCCGCCGGCGAGCAGGCACGCCTTGCCGAGCTGCCAGCAGTCTTCGACCCCTGCATACCGCCAGATGCTGCGATATGTCGTCAGGTACAGGAACACCACCCCGTAGACCAGCAGCTCGAACGGCAATCCGCGAAGAAAAATTGCCATGGCGTCAGCCGGGATAATCCCGTCGAATCGAGCAAAGAACGCGGCATACGTCGCCGCACCAACGAGCGCGCAATCGGTCACCAGCCGGGTGATCTTGAGCGTTGGGCCGAGGCGCGGGCGCGACAGCACCAGCCGGCCGAGTCGGAGCGGCGTGAGGAACAGGATGCCCAGATCTCCCAGGAACGTGCGCGTCTGGACGTAACGCACGTCCATCTGCAGCTTCTGCGGGAGCAACTCGCCGACGTAGTGCTCGGCGGCGTTGAGGCCGGCAGGAAAACGGCCGGCCTCGTCGAGCCATGCGAGCTGGGTCGGCCCCGTGATGCCGGGTCTGGCGTCGAACACCTGTCGTTGCTCGGGCGTGTATCGCTTGACGATCGACGGCGGCTCGGGTCTCGGTCCCACGAGACTCATCTCGCCCTTCAATACGTTGATCAGCTGCGGCAGCTCGTCGAGTCGTAACGGCCTGAGGATCGCCCCGAGCCGTGTGATGCGTGCGTCCGCGGCCGCAGTGATTGGCGATCCCTGCTCGGCGTGGAGGAACATCGAGCGGAACTTGTAAAGTCGGAAGAGGCGGCCGCCACGGCCGACGCGGATCTGGGTGAAGAGGATGGGACCCGGCGAGTCGAGCTTCACGGCGATGGCGATCATCACGAGCAGCGGCACCGACACGATCAAGATGATGGCGGCGGCGCACAGGTCGAAGACGCGCTTGACCGTCATGTCAGCGCTGGCCCTCCCGCAGGGTCGCGCGCACCGCGTCGATCACATGTTCCACGTCGGCGTCGGTCATCGCGGGATAGATCGGGAGCGAGATCGCCCGCTCGAAGGCGGCTTCCGCATTCGGAAACTGCCCTGGCGCATATCCGTACGTTCGCTGATAGACCGGGTGCAGATGCAGCGGGATGAAGTGCACGGAGGTGCCGACGCCCTTTTCCCGCAGGCTGTCGATCACCTGGTCCCGGCCGATCCGCAGCGCCGCCGGATTGACCTCGAGAACGTAGAGGTGCCAGGCGTGCGTTCCGAAGCCCGCGTCGTGCGGGATGCTGCACGTGTCGAGATCACCGAGGCTGTCGCTGTACCGGCGAGCGATCTCTTCCCGGCGGCGGTGAAAGGCCGCCATGCGCTCCAGCTGCCGGATCCCCAGCGCCGCCGCGACGTCGGTCATGTTGTATTTGAAGCCGAACTCGACGACCTCGTAATACCAGCGACCGCGCGCCGAGTAGCGGTTCCACGCATCGCCGCTGAGCCCGTGGAGACTCATGAGCTTCATGCGCGCCGCATAGTCGTCCCGCTGCGTCGTGGCCATGCCGCCCTCGCCCGTGGTGATCGTCTTCGTCGCATAGAAGCTGAATGCGGTGACGTCGCCGATCGTTCCGACCGGGCGGCCCTTGTAGCTGGACGGCAGGGCGTGCGCGGCGTCCTCGACCACGGCGAGGCCGCGGGCGCGAGCGAGATCGAGGATCGGTTCCATGTCACAGGCCTGGCCGGCCATGTGCACGGGAATGATGGCCCTGGTGCGACTGGTCAGCCGGGGCTCGATCGTTGCGACGTCGACGTTCAGCGTGTCGCGGCGGCAGTCGGCCAGGACGGGGCGGGCGCCGAGATACGTCACCACCTCCCCGGTCGCGGTGAAGGTATACGCGGGAATCACGACCTCGTCGCCGGCTCGGACACCGACGGCCTCGAGGGCCAGATGCAGGGCGGCGGTCGCGGAATTGACGGCGAGCGCGTGCCGCGCACTGACGGCGGCCGCGAAGTCGCGCTGGAAGCGCTCGACTTTCGGGCCGCTCGTCAGCCAGCCCGACCGGAGAGCGTCCACGACCTCGGCGATCTCCTCCTCGCCGACGGATAGCCGATGGAACGGGACGGTGACGGACGACGGCCATGTATGCGGCGATTCACGCAGAATGAGAGCGCCTCCTGCACTGCTGGTTCGACGTCAGGTGTGAGGGAAGGTACGGGAGCGACCGGAGGTTGCCAATATGCTGTTGGATAGAGACGTATATACCTTCGGGCATAGGCCGCCGTCCGGAACCGCGGCGTCAACAGTGTGATTTGCGGCATTTTCTTTCTGATTCACCGGCGGATTGTGATACATGCTTCGCATGAAACGCGGGCGCACGATCGCGGGAGCTCTGGTCTCGTTCTGTGCACTGTGTGGCGCGGGCACGCTGTACGCTCAGCAACCTCCGCCCGGCGGCGCTGCGCCGACTCAGCCCGCGCCCGTGCCATCCCAGCCGCCGCGGCCTGGACAGCCGCCGGCGCCGGGCCCTGCCCAGCCTCCTCAGCCCGGTCCCGCGCAGCCACCGGTGCCCGGCCTTCCGACGCCCCCGTCGCCGACCAAGGAGCCTGAGCCCGAGCCCACACCCCCGCCGGAGACCGTCACCGAGCCCCAGCGACGCGTCCCGGAAGACCTCTTGCGCAGCCCCGCGCCGACCACGCTGCCGCCACGGGTGTTCGTGGGCCCTGATCTGTTCAATCCACCGCCGCCGCAAGGGTGGCTCACGCTGACACCGTCGTTCACCCTGTCCGGCGAATACAACGACAACATCTTCCTCAGCAGCCGGGACAGACGGAGCGACGGGATCATCGGCTTCACACCGGGCCTCACGCTGAGCATTCAGCGCCCGGCCTATCGACTCCTCGCCGGCTACACCGTGAGCGGTGAAGTCTATCTTCGAGAGAACGAGCTCAGCGACTTCGGCAAGACCCAGCGGTTCTTCGGAGACTTCTTCTACCAGGTGTCGCCGCGCGTCACGTTCTCGCTGAGCGACGAGTTCATGTTCTCCCGCGACTCCAACGCGCTCACCTCGAGCGGCGCCTCCGTGGGCCGACAGGACGCGTGGCGCAACACGCTGACGCCGAGCCTGCGCTGGGATGTGACAGCCAACACCGGCCTGAATTTCCAGGTCTCGCACTCGATCCTGAGGTTCGACTCGAGCGAGCTCGACTCCGACACGTATCGCGCCACGGTCGGAGTCGATCACCGCCTGACGCAGCGATTGATGGGCATGCTCGACATGAACGTCGGCTACATCGACGTCCAGGGGGAGTCGGCCGCCTGGACGTACACGCCGACCATCGGGTTCAGATATGACATCACGCGCCGGCTCCGTGGCTTCATCACGGGCGGGCCGTCGATCGTGGAGCGTGGGGGAGATACCGAGATTTCCCCGGCCATCGCGGCCGGACTCACACAGACGTTCCGGTTCGGCACGGTGCAGCTCGGGTATGACCGCGCGATCACGGCAGAAACGGTCGGCATCAGCGACCGGCAGGCGATCTTCGGGTCGGTCGGCGTGTCGACGCTGCTCCGGGGGCTACAGCTCTATTTCACACCGCGGTACAGCATCGTCGATACGGATGTGGCCGGCGGAAGCGGCGATGAGATCAAGACCCTGACGCTGAACCTGGGCGCCACCTATCAGATCGCCCGCAATATCAACCTGATCGCTTCGTACACCTTCTTCAACGAGACCTCGGACGGGAATCGCGGCGACATCGACCAGAATCGCGTGTTCCTCGGTGTCCAGTACGCCTTCCCGATCAACTTCTACTGAGCCTGTGGGGGCGGCCCCTTGCCGCCCGCCGTATTCCCGCTATAATCGCCCCCCAATCGATCGAGGCCGCTGCGGCCAGTCGAGTGACACACGCTACTGGAGGTACGCAATGACGTTGCACCGTATTCTCGCCGGCGTCCTGGCTCTGGCGATCGCCACGACGTTCGGGCCGACGGCCGTCTCCGCCCAGCAGGCGAACCCCGCGTCGAGAGCAAAGCCAGCCCCGTCAGGGCCGCCCCCGGCCGGGCTCGAAGACTATCGGATCGGGCCCGAAGACGTGCTGTCGATCAGCGTCTGGAAGAACGAGCCCATGAGTCGGGTGCTGCCGGTTCGCCCCGACGGGATGATCTCGCTGCCGCTGCTCGATGACGTGATGGCGGCGGGGCTCACCCCGATGGAGCTCCGGAATGTCCTCGCGCAGAAGCTCGCAGAATATGTGCCGTCACCCGCGGTCACCGTGATCGTCAACGACGTCCACAGCTTCAAGGTGTCCGTCATCGGCGAGGTGGTACGGCCCGCTCGTTACGAGCTGAAGAGCCGGACGTCGGTGCTCGATGTGCTGGCGTTGGCCGGCGGGTTCAACCAGTTCGCCGCCAGGACCCGCGTGGTCGTCCTGAGGCAAGAGGGCGACAAGAAGGTCCGGATCCCGTTCAACTACAACAAGGTCACCGCCGGCGCCACCGATGAGGAAAACCTCTATCTCCGCCCCGGGGACATCGTCCTGGTGCCCTGAGAATTCGTAGCCCGCTCAGTGGTGGCAGGCCACGCAGTCGAGCGGGGCGCGCGCGCCGCGCGTCGCGTTCTGCGTGCGGTGACATTCGAGGCACCAGCCCATCGAGAGCGCGGGCGTGGCCGGACGGAGGCCGGCCGCGCGCAAGAGGTCGTTGCCGAGCCGTGGGCCCGTGTCGGCGCCGACGACGGGCATGCGCTCGATGGCGCCGTGACACGACTGGCAGGTGACGGTCGCGCGCAGGTGCGGCTTGTGGGGGAAGTGGGTGAACTCCGGCACCTTGAAGATGCGCACCCACGGGATCGACTCGCCGCGCTCGGCGTAGCCGTGGATCTTCTGGATCTCGGGGTTGTCCTGCGCGCCGATGATCTTGTGGCAGCCCATGCAGCGCTCCACGGACGGGAGTCCGGCGTACTCCGAGCGGCGGGCGTCGGCGTGGCAATACTGGCAGTCGATCTTGAACGAGCCGGCGTGGATCACGTGGTTGAAGAAGATCGGCTGGCGCGGCGCGCCGTCCACACGCACGAGGGGTCGGGCGGCAGCCGGATCGTACGGCGGCTGCGCCAGCGTCCGCGCGAAGGCCACCACCTGCTGGATCTGCGCCTGGCTGAGCGTGCGATTGAACGGCGGCATCGTCGGCGCCAGGCCGTGGGCGGGGCCGCCGTCGCGCACGATGTCGATCAGGAACTCGTCGGGCAGCGAGTTCAGCAGCGCTCCGTTGGTGAGGTCGAAGGGCTTGGTGGCGAAACCGGTGGCCGACGGGCCGTCGCCCTTGCCGGACTCACCGTGGCAGGTCGCGCAGTGCGTGGCGTAAATCTGCTTGCCGGACTCCGTCTCGCGGTCGGCGGCGGCAGCCAGCCAGGCCAGGCTCGAGAGACCCGGCATGCCGCTGCCGAGCCACGCCGCCCCGGTGAGCGTGAATGCCGCGACGTCGATCAGCAACGCGAGGCCGAGGCCGGCGCCGCCCCATTTCCGCCACTTCACCTGAGGGCCTCCGGCGTCGCTACTCGCGAATGAGCTTTTCGCGGCGCTGCAAGTAGCCGTGCCGGACCGCGCTGTAGAGATCGATCACGCTCTCCTCGAAGCCCTGGAACAGGTCGAGGTTGAGCGACCGCTCGTTGACGGTGTCGCCGATCTTCATCCCGAGCCGATCCCAGATGAATGGCAGGTAGTAGGCGAGCGGGTCCATCGCGGCATCGACGGCCTTGCCGACGCCGTCACGCACCGTCATCGGCTCCATCAGCGGGACGATGAGGAACGGGCCCGGCCCGACGCCGTAGAATCCGAGCGTCTGCCCGAAGTCCTCGCGGCTCTTCACGAGCCCGAAGACGTCCTTCGCGGGATCGAAGAGGCCACCCACGCCGGCCGTGCTGTTGATCAGGAAGCGTGCGATCTCGCGACCGGCGCCCTTGAACTTGCCTTGCAGCACGCTGTTCACGAAGCGGGGCGGGAACGAGATGTTGTCGAAGCCGTTCGAGATCATGATCTGCAGCTCGTCGGGGGTGATGAAGTTGTACGCCTTCGCCACGGGCTTCAGCACGTAGCGGTCCAGACGCCGGTTGACCTCGAACATCCGCTCGTTGAAAGGCTCCCACGGATCGTAGGCCTCCGGGGTCTCCAGCTCGTCCTCGGAGTCGCGCGCCTGCGCCGCCCACGTCTCGATCTCGACGGGTGTCTCGGCCACGGGCGTGTCGACCTCGAAGATGTCCTCGGCGGCCGCGACGGCCGGTGGGGGCAGCGGCGGGTCCGCACGGCGCGCACCGCCGACGGTGCCGCAGCCGGTGAAGAGCACTCCGAGCACCGCGTAGACGAGCCAGCGACCCACGATCCGAGCTTCCTCCGGCGGGTTGGCCGCCAAATCTCGGGGCACAATATAGCCGAATTCTCGCGGCGCCTCGCCAGAGAAAAGGCCCGTCGACAAGGCGTTCTAACGTTGTCAGACCCCGCGCATGAGCGTATGGTGGAAGAGTTCGTAGACTTTGAGGAGGTACACGTTGAGTCGAGGTCGAGCCCGGGAATTCTGGTGCGACGTGGTCTCCGAGCCCGTGATGATCCGCCTGAAGCGACCCGGCGGCTTTGGACGCAACCAGGGATACTTCGTGCAGTGCGACCAGACCGAGTGTCAGTACGTGGAGGAGAACAAGCCTCCGTGTCCGCTGCACCCGGGACTGTTCGCCGAGGAGATCAAGGCCGCCGAGGAAGCCCGGGGCCGGCGCGCCGCGGAGGAAGCCGAGAGCTTCTGACGCGGGCGAGCCCGGCCGTAACCAGGCTCGCCGCGCATCCTCTCACTTCTTGGTAGCGCCGTAGACGGCGCCGCCCAGTGCGCCCACCCCGGTTCCGATGAGCGCGCCCTTGCCGGCCCCGTACCCTGTTCCCGCCCCGACGGCAGCGCCCGCTCCCGCGCCGAGGGCGGCCCCCCCGAGCGTGCTGCACGCGCCGAGCGTCGTGGCCATCAACCCCAGGCCCGCAAGGGCCGTGATCATTCGCTTTGTCATTTTTGGGAACCTCCTCCAGGTAAATCGTCACCAGATAAGACGGTCCCGCCCCACTCGACATTCGGGCTGTTACGCGCGCACGAACGCCGCCGGCGCCGGACTCTCGTAGACCCGGGCACGGCCCGTGCCGTCGACAAAGCCGAGCCGTGCGGCGTGCAGGCACACGCGCCGGACGGGGTCCCGCCGGCTGCCGAACTGCGCGTCGCCCACGATCGGATGTCCGAGCGCGGCCAGCTGCGCGCGGATCTGGCCGCGGCGCCCGGTCTCGAGCCTCACCTCGAGGACCGTCGAGTGCGCGCGCCGCTCGAGCACGCGGTAGCGCGTCACCGCCTCCCGTCCTCTTTGGCCCGCGCGCACGCGCAGCGAGCGCGGGTCCTCGGACACGCGCGCGCGCAGCGTCCCCTCCCCGGCGGCCACGCGGCCCTCGACCACCGCCACGTACACGCGCTCGATCGTCCGCGCCTCGAACTGCGCCTGGAGAGCGCGCTTGACCCGCTCGGACTTCGCGAAGACGAGCACGCCCGACGTGTCGCGATCGAGGCGATGGACGATGAAGATGCGTTGACCGCCGGGCTGGGCGGCCACGTAATCGCGGAGCATGCGGTACGCCGTGCGGTGCCGCTCGCGCTCGGTGGCGATGGTCAGCAGGCCCGCGGGCTTGTCGACGACGAGCAGGTCGTCGTCCTCGTGGACGAGCCGGAGCACGGATGGAAACACCGCCGGCGGCGCGCCGAGGATCACCCGGTCAGTCGCCGTCACCGGGACGGCGCCGCGACGGATCACCTCACCGTTGACGCGCACGCGGCCGGCGGCGAGCCAGCTGCGGATCGACGTGCGCGAGGCCTCAGGGTAAAGCGCCTGGAGCCGGTCGAGGAGCGGAAGCGGCGTGGCGCGCTCAGCGCGAGGGACGCGGGCCCAGCACGACCGTGGTGAGCGTGCCGAGGTACGTCTTCGCCGCGCGCTGCACGTCGGCGGCGGTGACGCCCTCCACGGCCAGCCGATAGCGGGCGGGATAGCTCGAGCCCACGCGCTCGACATCGTAGAACGCGAGATACCAGGCCTGTCGCTCGTTGGTCCGGCGATCCATCGCGTAGCGGCCCAGCAGGAAGCGCTTGGCGCGCCGCAGCTCGTCGTCGGGCACCGTCTCGCCCTGGATGCGCGCGATCTCGGCCTGCAGCGCCTGCTCGGCCTTCTCGGCGGTCTCGGGCGTGGTGCCGAGATAGAGCACGAGCGCGCCGGTCTCCTTCACCGGCTCGTAGAACGACGTGGCCGTGTATGCGAGCGCGCGCTTGTCGCGCAGCTCGGCAAAGAGGCGCCCCGCCATGCCGCCGCCGAGAATGGTCGAGAGCACCTTCACGGCGGCGTGGTCGGGATGGTCGAGGGGCGGGGCGAGGCCGGCCATCAAGATCTGCGTCTGCTGCGCCGGCTGCTCGAAGACGCGACGCTGCGCCGACTGGGACGGCCGCGGGTTCGACGGCTCGGGCGCCGCACCACCGGCCGGCATGCCGCCGAACAGGCGCTGCACCTCGGCCAGGGCCTCGTCGGCATTCACCTGGCCGCTCAGCGCGAGCACCATGCTGTCGGGCCGGAAGAACTCGCGGTAGCGCGCGACGATGGCGGCGTGGTCGATGCGCGGCAGCGAGGCGCGCGTCCCGAGCACGGGGAACCCGTACGGGTGCGGCAGGTAGAGCAGGGCGAACAGCTCGTCGAACGCGCGCGAGGGCGCGTTGTCGAGCCGGCGCTGGACACGGCTCAGCAGCCAGTCGCGCTCACGGTCGACCTCCTCGGGGGCCAGCCGCGGCTCGAGCGCCAGCTCGGCCGTGAGACCGAGGAGCTCGCGCCAGAACCGCGAGAGCGCGGACGCGCGGATCTCCGAGTAGTCCGCCTCGCCGTATGCGCTGATCTTGCCGCCGAGCGCCGCCACGGCCTCGGCCAGATCCGAGCCGCTGCGCTTGGTGGTCCCCTTCACCATCACCGCCATGAGGAAATTCGAGAGACCGGCCGTGTTCACCGTCTCCCAGCGCGTTCCCATGCGCACCAGGAGCGACACCGCCACCACCGGGGCCACCGGGTTCTCGCGGATGATGACCGTGAGGCCGTTGGGTAGCCGCCGCTGGATGACGGGCTCGGCCTTCTGCGCCCAGGCGGCCGCCGGCGCCAGCAGCGCGAGGACCAGCACGACGGCGACCGCGCGCCTCACTTCGCCGCCTTGGTTGGCAGGAAGCGCACGCGCACGTAGTTGTCCTCGCCGAGGTAGCGGCGGGCGGCATCGCGGATCTGCTCCGGCGAGACCTGACGGAGTCGCGGCAGGTACTGGAGCTCGTCACGCA
>Ga0075431_100006449_pt1 | contig 11650 bp, 9 predicted proteins | sample RhiMetdeltSRZDD5_FD_75297 | JGI IMG/M metagenome (GOLD analysis project Ga0075431, IMG submission 75297) | Populus rhizosphere microbial communities from Tennessee, USA - Rhizosphere MetaG P. deltoides SRZDD5 | ecosystem: Host-associated > Plants > Roots > Rhizosphere > Soil | place: USA... | reverse complement strand
ACTCGGTGGCTCCGGGTCGGAGCTACTCCACGTCGCGGCGGCGGTCTATCAGCGTGGCGGCCGTGGCCAGCACGGCCAGCCAGGCGGTCAACACCAATCCCGCGTGCAGCATCGTGCCGTCGACGTTGCCGCCCTGGCTGAGCACGCCGAACGACGTGCCGAGCGTGTAGTCGACGAGATCCTCCTCGGGGAGGGTGACCAGCGACTCGACCACGAAGATCCACAGCAGCAGGCCCACCTGCGCAGCGACCTGGTTCCTGATCAGCGTCCCGACCGCCACGCCGATCGCCGCGCACATCATCGACGCGAGGATGCCGCCGACGGCGACGCCCAGGTAGTCCCGGCCGTCGAGGCTCGGGCCCGGGGTTCCCGCCAGCAGCGGGATCCCGACCGCATAGGTGACGGCGCCGATCGCGATCGCCCCGAGGCCGGCCGTGAGGCCGTAGGCGAGCATCCGCGCCATCACCAGCCGATAGCGGTCGGGAGCGATCAGGACCGCCGGAGCCAGCGTGCGGTGCCTGAACTCGCCGGTGGCGCCGACCGCGCCGTAGATCAGCATCAGGGCCGCGATCCAACCGCCGAATGCGAGCGCGTTGCGCTTGTCCCGCACCGTCCCCGGGTCGTCCACCAGCGCGACGATCACGATCGTCGCGACCGCGAGCAGCAGCCCCGCGGCCGCGAAGGACACCGCGGTGCGCGTGGTGCGCACCTTGATCAGCTCGCCGGCCAGCAGGCGGGTCACGTGATCCCCTCCGTGTCGCTCGTCAGCTCGAGGAAGACCTCCTCGAGCGACGTCGTGACGAGCGTCAGCTCGTGCAGGGGCGCGCCCGCCGCATGGGCCACGTCTCCGACTCGCGCGAGATCGTCGGTGCTCACCTGCAGCGACCCGTCGTCCTGACGAGTGACGTCGAGCCCCGTGGCTGCGAGTGCTGCGACCAGCTGCTCGGCGGCAGGCGTCCGCACGCGCACCACCCCGCCCATCGTCAGCTCCGACACGGACCCCTGCCGCACCATCCGGCCCCGATGGATCACCACCACGTCGTCGACCGTCTGCGCCACCTCCGCCAGCACGTGGCTGGACACGAGCACGGTGCGTCCCTCCGCCGCCAGGGAGCGCAGGAAGTCGCGCAGCCACCGGATCCCCTGCGGATCGAGCCCGTTCGCAGGTTCGTCCAGCACCAGGACCTGCGGGTCGCCGAGCAACGTGGCCGCGAGGCCGAGCCGCTGGCGCATGCCCATCGAGTACTTGCCGACGCGGCGGTGGGCGGCGCCCTCCATCTCCACGAGGCGCAGGACCTCCTCGGTCCGCGAGCGCGGAAGGCCGGCCATCGCCGCGAGCGAGCGCAGGTGGTTGCGGCCCGAGCGGCCCGGATGGGCCCCGGCGACCTCGAGGTTGGCGCCGACCATCAGGGCCGGGTCGTCCAGATCCGCGTAGCGGCGGCCCATCACGGTCGCGTGGCCGCGGGTCGGCCGCGCCAGCCCCAGCACCATGCGCAGCGTGGTGGTCTTGCCCGCGCCGTTCGGTCCCAGGAAGCCGGTCACCGTCGCGGCCCGGACCTTGAAGGAGAGGTCGTCCACTGCGGTGACCGAGCCGTACCGCTTGGTCAGCCCGACCGCTTCGATCGCCCCGTCGAGGCGCATGCCAGGTGGAGGCTGCGCTACGGCTGACTCCGACTATCCGTGCCCGGCACGCGTCGCAGGTAACCGCCGGGCTGGAAGGTCAGCAGGAACTTCTCGCACACGGGGTCGACCTCGAAGGAGCGGTTCTCGTTCAAGAACTCCTCGATCGCCTCATCCGGGCCTGGCCCGTGGTCGGGCAGCAGCCAGGCGTGGGTGTCCTCGACGATCAGGTAGCAGCCCTCGCTCACGAGTGACGAGTACTCCCTCAGTTCGGCGAGCACGTGTTCCTTGGTGTGGTCGGAATCCAGGATGACCATCACGCGATCTGCGCTGGAAGCCTCGGCCCGGACCTGCTCGAGCACCTCTGGCGCCACGGACGACCCCTTCACGTACTCGATGCGCGGGTGCGTGGGCAGGTCGTCCTGCGGATCGATGTCGATCGTGATGATGCGACCCCTGTCCATCAGGTCGCACATCGAGGCCAGGTAGAGGGCGCTTCCCCCGGAGAACGTGCCGGTCTCGATGATCAGATCCGGCTCAGTCATGTGGAGCAGCTCCTGATAGACCCAGAGGTCGGTCGGGCACTTGTAGACGTGCCTGCCGAGCCAGAACGTCGCCAGCCAGACGCCGCTCTTGCCGTACTCCCGGTAGAAAGCTTCCCTGAGCTCGCTCATGGATCCGTTCTAGCGGCTGGCGGTACTAGCTGCCACTCTGGCGGAGCAGGGCGCCGGTGGTCTGCTCCAAAATCCGGCGCCACGCGGTGGTGCGCTCGCGTTGCTCGTCGGCCTGGCGCAGGATCTTCGTCACGCGCCGGGCCGAGATCTCGATCCCGTGCTTCTCGCAGATCTCCTTGTAGTGGCGGTAGTCCTGCGCGAGGCGCAGGGTGACCGACTCGAAGCCATGGCGCGCGATCTCGATGCGCGACGAGTAGTTCATGATGCTCGTCCCGAACATCAACTCGTCGTTCGGGTCGGGCTCGATCAAGATGATGTCGACGCCCGGGTAGCGCTCCCGCCAGTGCTTGACGTGCTCGTGCAACCGGGCGTGGGCGAGCAGCTTGAACGCCTGGTAGCCGACCTGCGGATAGCCCATGTCCGACACGCGGCGCACGCGGCTCCCGAAGATCGTCGGGATCCGCTTCTGGAAGTCGTTCACGTACGGCACGAGCGGGTTGATCACCACGATGAACTTCGCGCCCTGCTCCACCGCGACGTCGACGTTCGTCGTCGAGCGGATGCCGCCGTCGATCAGCTGCCGGCCGCGCACCTCCACCGGCCGGTACACCATCGGCAGCGCCGTGGAGGCCGACACGGCCTTGGAGATCGGCACGTCGTCCCAGCCGGGAGAGCCGAACACGATCCGCTCGCAGGTGTCGAGATCGGTCGCCGTCAGGTAAAGCTCGGCCTCCAGCAGCCGGAAGTCGTCGGTGCGGTCGCTCTCGAGGAAGGCCTCGCGAATGTACTGCTCGATGCCGGAGCCGGTGTAGAGCCCCGAGGGGAGCGCCTCGGCCAGCCCGGTGAAGACGTCCATCAGCGACACCTCGCGCCACCGGCCCGCCAGGCTGCGCGCCAGCCCTGCGAGCCGCAGGGGCATGAGCATGGCCCGCGTCGCGAAGTCCGCGTAGTTGGGCCGCAGGAGGGCGCCGAGGTCCACGTCGCGGAAGGGGGTCGGCACCTGGCGGTTGACGACGCGCGACATCTCCTCGGGGGTCAGGCCCGCGGCCAGCAGCCCGGCGACGAACGATCCGGCGCTGGTGCCGACGTAGATGTCGAACTCGTTGACCGTCCGGTTGACGCTCAACAGGTCGAGCGCGCGCAGGGCGCCGATCTCGTAGACGCCGCCCGTGAACCCGCCCCCGCCGAGCACGAGCGCGGTCTTGGAACGCCCGCCACGGCGCCGTTGGGCCTTCTGGATGCTCGAGCGCTTGGGGCCCGCAGCCCCCGGCACCGATGATTCGAGTTCGACTACGTCACCCATTGAACAAAGCGGACCCTACCAGGGGCTTCTTGCCGGTCCGCGCACTCCGCCTCCCCTGTTGCAGCGCAGTGCAAACCGGCCGGTCAGTAAGTGGAACCGCCGCCAGAGGCGGCGGTAGGCTGTCCGGAGCAGGCAAACCCGGCGCGCAGGAGGCCCAGTGACCACGCTCAGCTCACGTATCGAACTCACCGACTTCTTCTCGGAGACCGCGGACCCGGCGCTGCTCGAGTCGGCGGACCGAGGGCAGACGGAGCTGCTCGACTACCGGCAGCTGTACGAGCTGTGGGAGCGCCAGCAGTGGCTCACGCAGGAGCTGGACTTCTCGGTCGACCGCGATCACTGGCACGGCTTCCCGGACGAGGAGCGCTTCCAGCGGATGTACGGGCTCTCGTCGTTCTTCATCGGCGAGCAGAAGGTCACCGAGGAGCTCGGCCCGATGATGCGCGCCGCGCCCACGCAGGACATGCAGGTGTTTCTCGCGACTCAGATCGCGGACGAGGCCCGCCACGTGCGCTTCTTCGACCGCTTCTACGCGGAGGTGGGCGTGCTCGCTTCGGATGACCTGGCGGCGCGCCTGAAAGAGACCGAGAAGCACCTCAATCCCGCGTTCAACGTCCTCTTCGACGAGATGCTCGGCGCGCGGGTGCGCACGCTCGCCGAGGACCCGACCAACATGGTCGCGCTCGTGGAGGCGATCACGCTCTACCACATGGTGATCGAGGGCATGCTCGCGCTCACGGGCCAGCACTTCATCATCGACTTCAACGAACGCGAGGGCACGCTGCCCGGGTTCGTGCGCGGCTTCAACCTCGTCGCGCGCGACGAGCATCGCCATGTCGCTTTCGGGGCGCGCTTCCTGCGCGACGCCGTGTCGGAGGACCCGGCCTACAAGGAAGTGATCCAGCGCACGCTCGCCGAGGCGCTCGAGATCGCCGATGCGGTGCTCAAGCCGCCGTGGGCGCAGGACCAGCCGGAGGACTACGAGTTCTTCGGCGTGAGCATCGACGACACGCGCGACTTCGCGGCCCAGGCGCTGACGCGGCGCCTGAAGGTCATCGGGCTCGTGCCCGCAGCCGCCTAGTACGCAAGCTGACGGCCTGAAAAGGATGGCGCGCCCCGCGCCGCCGTCCTACGATGGGAATGCGTCTTCAGGGATGGAGGCGCTTTCTCAATTCAGCGGGCGCAGCGTCGGAGCGCCTCACTTGACCGCTTCGCCGCCGTCAGCAAGGAAGCCGACACCCGTTTGGCAGGCCTCGGCCTGCTCGTGCGCGGGCGCCACGCCCTGTACGTGAGCGCACTCGCCGCCCTGCTTGCCAGCCGCGGGGCGCGCGTCTGGGAGTCGCACGCCGGCTCCCCTCCGCGGGTGCCGCGCGGAGCGGACATCGCGATCCTCGAGTCGCCGCTGCCCGCGGAGCTGCGCGCGCTCGCGGTCCGGGGGGTGAGCGTGATCGTGCTCGCAGAGCGCGCGGAGCCGGCCGACGCTCTCGCCGCGGCGCAGCTGGGAGCCCGCGCCCTCCTGCCGAAGAACTGCACCTTGGCGGAGCTCTCCATTGCTATAAGGAACGCCACCGCCGGGGGCCAGGCGCCCCACCGCCCGTCCCTGACTCCGCGGCAACGCGAGGTGCTGGAGCTGATCGTCGAAGGCCTCGACAACGCGCAGATCGCATCCCGTCTCGGGATCACCGAGCGGACCGTGCGCGCCCATGTCTCCAGCGTGCTGGAGCGCACGGGCGTCTCCAACCGCACGCAGGCGGCGGTGGCCGCGATTCAACGCGGCTGGGTCGCCACGCTGCTGCTCGCGGTCGCGCTGCTCGCGGTCGCGCTGCTCGCGGTCGTGACGAGCGCCGCGGCGGCCGCGGTCGAGACGCCCACCGCGCTGCGTTCCGCCCTGACGCGCGAGATGCGCGCCGCCGGCGGCTATTCGGGCGCCTGGGTCCACGACGGTGGGTCGGGGCGGACGGTGTTCAAGTGGCGCTCGCAGAGCCCGCGCGTGCCGGCGTCGGTGCAGAAGCTCGTCACGACGGCCACGGCGCTCGACCGCCTCGGTGCCGAGGCACGCTTCGAAACCGCGGTGATGGCTGACGGCGAGGTCAGCGAAGGCACCCTGGACGGGAACGTCTACCTGCGCGGTTCAGGCGACCCGACTTTCGGGACGAGCGCCCTCAACAGGCTCGCCGGCCTGGTCGCCGACACGGGCCTGGATCGCATCAACGGTCGCGTGCTCGGCGACGAGAGCTTCTTCGACGCGCGGCGTGGCGGGCCGGCGAGCGGCTTCGGGATCTCGCCCTATGTCGGTCCGCTGTCCGCCCTCGCCTTCAACCACGGCTCGCTCGTGCCGTTCGCGCGTGGCTGGCAGACCAATCCTCCCGCCTTCGCCGCGGAACGCCTGCGCGTGTCGCTGCGCCGTGAGGACGTCGCCGTCGCACGATACGTGCGCACCGGAAACGCGCCCGCGGACGCCAAGACCGTGGCGGCCGTCGAGTCTCCCCCGCTCGGGAGCATCGTGCGGCGCACCAACCAGGTATCCGACAACTATTTCGCCGAGATGCTGCTGAAGGGGATCGGCGCCCGGTCCGGGGGGGCCGGTTCGACGTCGGCGGGAGCGCGGGTTGCGCGCGCCTACGCGCGTGAGGCCGGCTTCAAGGCGAAGGTCGTCGACGGCTCCGGCCTGTCGCGCGCGAACCGCGTGGCGCCGCGGGATGTGGGGCGGCTGCTGCTGGACGCGCGCAAGCAGCCGTGGTTCGAGGCCTTCTACGGCTCGCTGCCACTCGCAGGCAAGTCCGGGACGCTCCACAAGCGCATGCGGAGGACTCGCGCGTCGGGACGCTGCCGCGCCAAGACGGGCACGCTGTCCGGCGTCACCGCGCTGGCCGGCTACTGCCGCGCGCCGGACGGCGACGCGATGACGTTCGCCCTCCTGATGAACGGCGTGAACGTCTGGGCCGGCCGCCGCGCCCAGGACCGGATCGCCGCGCTGCTCGCGTCGTACACCGGCGACTAGGGCCGCGTCGCCGGAACTTTGGCCCGTCCGTAACCACAGGTGTTACGCACGGGACATGGTTCGCCGCTGGGTCTGAGTACCGTCGATCAGGCCGGGCCGAGCAGCCGTTCGAGCTCGGCCTCGTCGATCACGGGCCGGCCCAGGTCCCTGGCCTTGTCGGCCTTGGAGCCCGGGTCCGCTCCCGCCACGACGTAGTCGGTCTTGCCCGACACGGAGCCCGTGACCTTGCCCCCGGCGGCCGTGATCCGCTCGGTCGCCTCGTCGCGCGACATGTTCGGCAACGTGCCCGTCAACACGAAAGTCTGTCCCTTGAGGGGCCCATCCTGCGGCCCACCCGCCGATCCGCTTACGGATCGGCGGCCCTGTTCCAATTGAAGACCTGCGTTCCGCAGGTCTTCAATGAGCTGCTGGTTGCGGGGCTCGTCGAACGTCTCGCGGATCAGCCCGGCGAGCACGGGCCCGATGCCCTCGACCTCGAGGATCTCCTCCTCGGACGCACCCATCAGCCGGTCGATCGAGCCGAAGTGGGATGCCAGAGCGCGCGCGTTGACGCCGCCGATGCCGGGAATCCCGAGCGCGTAGAGCACCCGGTGGAAAGGCTGTCGCTTCGAGCCTTCGATCGACGCCACCAGGTTCTCGGCCGACTTGCGCTGGAAGCCCTCGAGCTGTTCGAGCTGCTCGACCGTGAGGCGATAGATGTCCGGCAGCGCCCGCACGAGCTCTTCCTCGAAGAAGCGGTAGACGAGCTTCTCGCCGAAGCCCTCGATGTCCATCGCGCCTCGCGAGACGAAGTGCTTCAGCGCCTGGACGATCTGCCCGGGGCAGTCCTTGCGGTTCGGGCAGCGGGTCCAGACCTCGCCCTCGGGCTTCACGGTCGGGGTGCCGCAGGCGGGGCACTTCTTGGGTGGCCGGTAGCGCTTCTCCTTCCCGGTCCGCCGTTGCGTGATCGGCGAGACCACCTGCGGGATCACGTCGCCGGCGCGCATGATCACGACCTGGTCGCCCTCGCGGATGTCCTTGCGCGAGATGTCCTCCTCGTTGTGCAGGGTCGCCTTGCCGACCGTGACTCCGCTCACCTGCACCGGCTCGAGCCGCGCCCAGGGGACCATGTTCCCGGTGCGCCCCACGTTCACCTCGATCTTCTCCAGCTTGGTGACCGCCGTCGTGGGCGCGAACTTGAACGCGACGGCCCAGCGCGGCTCGCGGCCCACCACGCCCAGCGCCTGCTGCACGTCGTACTCGTCGATCTTGACGACCACGCCGTCGATCTCGTAGTCGAGGCTTTCGCGGCGTTCCTCCCAGCGGTGCGCCGTCTCGATCACCGAGTCGATGTCGCGATGCAGCTCGACGTCCTCGTTGACCTTGAAGCCGTGCTCACGCAGCCAAGCGATCGAGTCCGAGTGGCGCTCCTGGCCGAGCCCCTCCGACGCTCCGATGCCGTAACACCAGATGGACAGCGGCCGGGACCGCGTGACCTCCGGGTTCAGCTGGCGCAGCGACCCGGCCGCGGAGTTGCGCGGATTGGCGTATGTCTTCTGACCCGCCGCGGCCTGCTCCTCGTTCAGCTTGGCGAAGCCCGCCAGCGGCAGGTACACCTCGCCGCGGACCTCCACGAGCGGCGGCGCATCCGGCCCGATCGAGTGCGGGATGTCGGGAATCGTCTTGAGGTTCTGCGTGACGTCCTCGCCGATCTCGCCGTCGCCGCGGGTGGCGCCGCGGACCAGCTCGCCGTTCTCGTACACGAGCGAGATGGCGAGGCCGTCGACCTTGGGCTCGGTCACGTATCGGACCTCACGCTCGGAGAGCTCCCGCTTGGCGAGCAGGTTGCGGACCCGCTGCTCCCACGCCTGCAGCTCGTCCGCGTCGCGCGCGTTCGCGAGCGACAGCATCGGCAGCAGGTGACTCACCTGCCCGAAACGCTCCAGCGGCCGGCCGCCCACGCGCTGCGTCGGCGAGTCCGGGGTGCGCAGCTCCGGGTGCGCGTCCTCGAGCGCATTCAGCTCGCGCAGCAGGTCGTCGTACTCCGTGTCGGAGATCTCCGGATCGTCCTGCACGTAGTAGCGGTTGTTGTGGTACTCGATGTCGTGCCGCAGCTCGGCGGCGCGCGCAGCCGGGTCGGTGGGACTGCGCTTCGTCCGCGGCATCAGGGCGATGCGGGTGCGCCGTGCGCCAGCAGGCCGGACAGGTCCCAGCCCTCCAGCTGCTCCATGCTCCCCAGATCGGTCAGGTCGAAATGGAGCGGCGTGACCGAGATCGTGTCCGCGTCGATCGCGGCGAAGTCGGTGCCGTCCTCCGAGTGGTAGGAGGGCTCCATGCCGTAGATGCGATACCGCTTGCGCCGGCCGCCGTCCGGATCCTCGCCCGCCAGCTCGAGCCGGTCGCGGTAGATGCGCTTGCCCATGCGCGTCACCTGGGCCCCGGCGAGCTCCCCGAGCGGGACGGCGGGGCAGTTCACGTTGAGCAGGGTGCCGCTGGCGAGCGGCCGGTTCGGCAGCCTCTCGACCAGCCGGGCGGTGAAAGTGGCAGCCGCGGTGAAGTCGAACTCCTTCCCGAGGCGGAAGTCCATCTCCCGCTTCTGCGACTGCTGTGAGACCGCGATCGCGGGCAGGCCCAGCACCACACCCTCCAGCGCGGCCGCGACCGTGCCCGAGTACGTGATGTCGTCGCCCAGGTTGGCACCGTGGTTGATGCCCGAGACGATCAGCTCGGGTGGCTCTCCGATCAGCCCCAGGCTCGCGAACCGCACGCAGTCCACGGGCGTGCCGTCGGTCGCGAAGCCCGTCGTGCCGTCCCCGAACTCGATTTCGTCCACCCACAACGGCTGCCTGGTCGTGATGCTGCGCGCGCTGGCGGAGCGGTTGGAGTCGGGGGCGATCACCGCCAGCTCGATCCCGGGCACCTTCAGGAGGGCGCGGCGGAGCTCGTTCAGCCCGCGCGCCTGGATGCCGTCGTCGTTGGTGAGGAGGACTCTCATGTGGGCGATATCCGGGGAGGCAATGTTAGTGAGGCACCCTCCGGGGGCCCCGTATATGAGTCGAGCGCGGGCCCGGAAGCTGACGAACTCCCCGCTGCGGACGAAGGGTCTAGTGGAGCGCCATGGACCGGAGCATGCGACACGAGGGCCTCAGCCTGCGCAGCGAGCGCGGGATAATGCTGATCGAGCTGCTGACCGTGATCCCCATGCTGGTGATCGTGCTCCTGGGCACCTACGCGCTCTACACGGTGGGAGCCCGCAGCCAGCGGGACACGACCGGGCGCGTGCAGAGCCTGCTCCAGCAGCGAAACGGCCTGGAACAGATCACGCGCGAGATGCGGCAGGCAACGGCCATCACGCCGGTGTCGTCCCAGGTCCTCGACGGGACGACGTGGGTCCGCCCCTCGGACGGCGGCCCGTCCGCCCAGCGGCGGGTTCGCTATGACTGCTCCGGCGGCGCCTGCAACCGCTGGGAGGGCCCGCCCGGCGGTTCCCTCACCTCGGGGCCGGTGCCCGTGATCACGGACGTCCAGAATGCGGACGTCTTCTCGCTGGAGCCGAACACGGTCAATCCCACGTACGTGGTGACCCGCGTCGAGGTGACGGTCAGAGGCGCGGGCAACCCGATCACGCTCGACGGCGGCTTCGCGCTCCGCAACGTGCAATCGGGCTCGTAGTTCCGGCCGCTCGACACTCGCCCTAGAGCACCCGTTTAGGCCGGCACCCGGTCAAGTGTCGAGTCTCGGAGCGGACACCTCTCGGAGTTTAGAACCCGACCGAAAGACCGGGGTGGAAGCGCAAGCGCGAATGAACGATGCGCAGACACGCACAACACACGGTCGCCGCCGAATGTGTTCCCAGCGGAACGACGCCGGCTTCACGCTCATCGAGATGTTGATCGCCGTCACGGTGGTCTCGATGGGGGTGGCTGCGACGCTGAAGGTGTTCGGCTCTGCCGGGCGCACGACCCTCAGCGCCCAGGCACAGCACGTCGCCGTGCAGCAGGTGCAGGCCGAGGTGGAGCAGCTGGCATCGCTTCCCTATGCCGAGCTTGCGCTGACCACAGCCCCCGAAGCATCCAGCGACCCCCGCCACCCGGGCTTCAAGGTGGCGGGGGGATCTTTCAACGTGCGCTCCGGGCTCTCCGAGGCGCTGGTGACTGCCCCGGGCGAAGGGGCCACGGCCCGAGTCGAGCCCGGGCCCGACTCCTTCGCGGTCGGCACCGGCGGAGCCACGATCACCGGCAAGCTCTACCGGTACGTCACGTGGCGCGACGAGACCTGCCCGCTCACGCTCTGCCCCACCACCGAGGACACGAAGCGCATCACGGTGGCCGCCACGATCGACGCTCCCTTCCGGCCCTCCAACCGGCCGCCCGTCTGGATCTCGACGATCGTGGCCGACGCCGCGACGGTGCCACCCGGCTCCCCTGCTCCTCCCGGCGGCACCCCCCACAGCGGGCCCCCGGTCACGGCTCAGTCCCTGTATCTCTACGACACGCCGTGCAGCCAGGCCACGCGCCAGACGCCGGCCGCCGACCACGAGACCCGTGACACGGCCGCGCGCGGGGCGGCGCCCGAGGACAACTCGACCTGTGAGCATCCGAGCACCGACCGGCAGCCCGACCTGATGGCGCCCGGAGCACCCCCCGGCAGCCCCGGCGACGAGCTGTACAGGTACTCGAACGACCTCGACGGCCCCTACTACGGCGGGCTCGCCACGAAGCCGGCCGGCTCGACCTGCGTGCACTCCTATGACGCCGGCGGCGAGGACCCTGCCGTGCCGAGCCGGTGGAGCGTGCACTCCTGGAGCACGGCTCCGATGCCCTACCTGTTCCACCTCGACGGGCAGGCGACTCTCTCCCTCTTCACGGTGTCGATCGGCGGGGTTCCCGCGGCCGGACGGCTGTGCGCCACGCTGATCGAGCAGTCCGTGACGAACGGCGTGCCGACCGACCGCCTGCTCGGCGACGCCACCTACGACCTGTCGGCCTGGCCCCGCTCGATCCGCCGGGTGACGTTCACCTTCCAGCTCCCGACGGGCCAGGACATCCTGCCCGGCAACCGCCTGGTGCTGGT
>Ga0075431_100006448_pt1 | contig 11650 bp, 8 predicted proteins | sample RhiMetdeltSRZDD5_FD_75297 | JGI IMG/M metagenome (GOLD analysis project Ga0075431, IMG submission 75297) | Populus rhizosphere microbial communities from Tennessee, USA - Rhizosphere MetaG P. deltoides SRZDD5 | ecosystem: Host-associated > Plants > Roots > Rhizosphere > Soil | place: USA... | reverse complement strand
TCAGGAGCAGGCAGGCAAACATTTCGATCCTCGTATCGTGGATGTATTCACCCGGTTGATCGAGAAACAGAAATAAAACCCAATACTATTGCTCTGTAGTTTGAATAACTCCACTAAAATATTGCAAGACTATTCTACCCTTATACATTCAATCTATTCTTTGTCTTCAAAAATGCGTATTCGGTTGCGCCCCATCCGCTTTGCCTCGTATAAGGCAAGGTCGGCTTGCTGGACGAATTCAGCAACTTCGATATCTGTTCCCTGTAATAAGCTGATTCCCATGCTCAAGGTGAGAGGAGACCTCAATTCAGATAAATTAGTCATCGCGCCCCGAATTTTCTCCGCCACCTGCAGCGCCCCGCCCATCTCAGTTTCAGGCAGAATAATCGCAAATTCTTCGCCTCCGATGCGGGCCACCACATCCGCGCTGCGTCGCTCTTTCTGAATACACTGTGCTACAAGCTGCAAAGCCTTGTCACCGGCTGGGTGGCCAAACGTATCGTTATACTCTTTGAAATGGTCAATATCCAGCATGATGATAGCAAGATCCCGTCGAAAACGCAGACTGCGATCCACCTCATTATTCAGAAAGATGTCAAAATAACGGCGGTTGTACACATTAGTAAGTGCATCGGTGAGTGAAAGCTCGATGGTTTGTGCATATAAGCGCGATGCTTTGAATGTGGCTGCAAGCTGCCTGGCGATAATGGCACAGGGTCCCAGATTGGAGGCGTCAAAGGCCACATAGCCGAGAGCTTCATCCTGAAATACGAGTGGTACAAGAGCCAGATTCAATAGTTCATCGGGCAAATAGAGGCCAACTGGTGGAAACTCGCGGCTGCGGAAACGTTGGTTTGTCAACGTCAAATTGGAGCTTAACATGGTACTCCATGCAACGGGATCATCTTCCTCAGCTTCAAAGAGTGCGACCCGAGCATGCCGGATGCCTATAGCAGCCAGGTGTCCCTCCAATGACTGGACAGCCTGACGCTCATCCAACGTGGCAATGAGTCGGGCCGTGAGCTCGCTCAATGCCTGGGACGCAATTTCCCGCAGGAATTGATGCCGAAAATCCTGCCGCTGGGCACTCTCACTGATTGCTGTCCGCGCCAGATGGAGAAGGTCTTCAGCAAAGTGTTGGGTTTGAGACTTTCCCCATACTGCCGGCAGTTGGGTCATTTCACGCCGTAAAGTGGAGATCGCACTCTGCCAGGAATCTATATTATCTTCCGCAAGCTCTAACTCTTGAAGGATTCCCATGAGAGTTACTTGAAAGTTAGTGGAACTGTTCTCTTTAAGACTAGTATAAAAAGCTTGTACTAGACTGGTGCAGATTCGGTTTGTTCGCTCCCCAAACGGGAAGTGTGATCTGGATGGAAGTGTTGCAGTCATTTCGACCACGAGTTTTTGCTTGATCCTATCGATATCATCCGTTCCCGGATCGGAGTGGCTGGCGAATGTCTGCGAACTTGGTCCACTTTTGCCTGCTGAAGATACGATCTGTGGCAGGCATCCACAAGATTGACGAGGCACCAGCCGCGTTGGTATCCGAATAGATTCAAGATCATATCCCTTGATAAGATGATCAATCATAAGCATTAATGCCTGCTCACCGATTGCAGTAAGAGGCACATGGATACTTGCAAGCGGTGGCACCTGGGCTACGGCATCAGGTTGATCGTCAAAACCAATAACAGCGACATCACGGGGAATCTGCAGGCCCGCTTCCCGAAGCGCCTTCATCGCTCCAATGGCTGAATTATCATCGCTCGATACCAGGGCAGTGAATTTGACTCTTGAGAGGATGAACTTTTGAGCTGCTTCGTATCCTCCTGAGAAAGTATGCCAGCCTTGTGCGATCAACATTGGATTGGTTTCCAGTCCATGCTTTGTTATTGCTGATTGATAAGCGATGAGTCGGGATTCGCTGTCACCTTTATCGTCAGGGTCACCCGCGATGAAGGCAATGTCGCGGTGACCGTGATCTATTAGATGCGCTACTGCCTGATGAATCCCACCTTCGTTATCCACTGAAATCATTGGTTCCTTTTCCCCTGTCGCAATGTAGAGCACAGGAAAACCTTTGTCACTAAGCTCCTGCAAGTATTGTGAACGGCCCTTATGCCGCAGCGGGGCAAAGACGATAAGGCCATCCGTGTTCCATTCGCCAACCGGAACAAAATCTGTATCAGAAAAAATCACAGGCCAGGCAGGGTATGTGCCACTTGCATCGGTTACTCTCCCCAGCCCCCACGCAAGCAGGAGATGACATTCCTTAATAACTGCCGCGGATTGGATCCCCTTCAATGTAGATGCCAGGTAACGGTCTGGGATTACGCCCGCGAGGCCCGACCACCCCGGCAGGATGCCAATCGTTGGCCGATCACGCTTGAATTTTGGCATTCGTACAGTTCCTAATAGAGGGAGTTAGCTACCGATGTCAGTTTAACTATGAAGATGTATGATCTGTGAAACACTAGTATTGTTCCGTTTTAGATAAACTACTTTTATTGAATATTGTAATTGCAATCCCTGGTAACAAACATTTAAGCACATTTCAATATTATTGAGTTCTATGGATGAGTTTTATCACGATAAATATCGCGGCGTTCTCCCTGTTGTTGGATCAGTTTAGTCACCAGACCCGTCCAGCCTGTCTGATGGCTGGCACCCACGCCCGTGCCATAGTCGCCATGGAAGTATTCATAGAATGGAATGTATTCACGCCAATGTGGATCGTTCTGGAATGTATATTGCTGGCCGAAGACTGCCCGGTGACCAGTCTCATCGCGAAGGAAAATCCTGATCAGGCGATTTGAGAGTTCGTCTGCAATTTGTGCAAGGGTGATGTATTGACCAGAGCCAGTTGGGCATTCCACTTTGAAGTCATCACTGTAGTAATGATGAAACTGTTGAAGTGCCTCGATGATCAGATAATTGACAGGAAACCAAATCGGACCACGCCAGTTGGAGTTTCCGCCGAATAAACTGCTGTTTGATTCAGCAGGTTGATATCCCACAGTGTATTGTGCACTATCCACATTCAAAACATAAAGGTTTTGAGTATAAGCACGAGAAAGAGCCCGTACGCCATACTGTGAGAAGAATTCGTTTTCATCGAGCATCCGACTCAAAACCCGCTTCATACGATGCCCGCGCAGAATCGCCAGCAAGCGACGCTCACCCATGCCTGACTCATTCCAACGGGAGACTAATTTCGACAAATCGGGACGGTGCTCAAGGAACCACTCCAGGCGGCGCCTGAATTCGGGAAGTTTTTCGAGCAGGTCTGGTTCGATGGTGGTTACGGCAAAGAGCGGTATCAATCCGACCATCGAGCGCAGCTTAAGCGATAGAGTATTCCCTGATTCAAGATGCAGAACATCGTAGAAGAATTCATCTTCTTCATTCCACAATGAAATGCCTTCACCAGCGATATTGTTCATTGCGTCGGCAATATATAGAAAATGTTCGAAGAACTTGAGGGCAATGTCCTCGTAAGCAGAATCGTCTAATGCAAGTTCCAGTGCAATGGTAAGCATATTAAGACAGAACATGCCCATCCAGCTTGTTCCGTCACTTTGCTCAATGCGTCCGCCAGTTGGCAGTGGTGCACTGCGATCGAATACGCCAATATTATCCAACCCCAGAAAGCCGCCTTGAAACACGTTCAACCCCTCCGCATCCTTGCGATTTACCCACCATGTGAAGTTCAGCAACAACTTGTGGAACATTCGCTCCAGGAAAAGATGATCGCCCTCTACATGCTTCTTCTGATCGATCTTATATACGCGCCAGGCTGCCCATGCCAGCACTGGTGGGTTGACATCGCTAAACGTCCACTCATACGCGGGAACCTGTCCATTAGGATGCTGATACCATTCGCGTCCAAGCAGGAGCAGCTGCTCCTTCGCAAACTCTGCATCCAGGAGGGCAAGAGGGATACAGTGAAAAGCCAAATCCCACGCAGCGAACCAGGGATACTCCCATTTATCGGGCATGGAGAGGATGTCCTCAGCATGCAAGTGTCGCCACTCACGGTTGCGGCCTTTTTTTCTTTCTGAGGGTGGCGCAGGCTGTCCGGGATCGCCCTTTAGCCATTCCTCAACGTTAAAATGATAGAACTGTTTTGACCATAACATGCCTGCAAATGCCTGGCGCTGGACTTGGCGCTCATCTTCCGTTAGGGAGGCGGGTCGCATATCCTCATAGAAATCATCGGCTTCTACCTTACGCTCAGCAAAAGTTTTTTCGAAGGAGGCAAATGGATCATCAGGCAGATCGTTGCCATCTGTCCTCATCAACCTCAAGCGAATACTCACCGACTCACCAGGCATCACTTCCCGATGATAAAGTGATGAGGCTTTTGTCCCAACATGGTCGGGATTGACCGCGTCCTTGCGACCATCGAGGACATAGGCGTGGAAGGCATCCTTGACGTAGCGCGCTTGATTGGGCGAGCCGAACAAACGCTCTGTGTTAGTTTCATTTTCGGTAAACAATAAAGCATCAGCAGTGTCACACGCAAGCAGATAACGTCCAAGCATGGCATGACGCGCTTCAATCCATTTGGCTTGCGATTTGGTTTTCGGAGATACATCCTTGAGAATTGGGCGCGGCATATCATCATGTTCCCATCCCCAACTCCATGTGTTGCGAAACCAAAGCGTAGGCAGAAGATCCAACTCCGCGACGTCAGGCCCGCGATTGAAGACCATGATGCGGATCAGGATGTCTTCAGGGCCTGCCTTGGCGTATTCAATGAAGATATCAAAATAACGGTTCTCGGAAAAGACTCCCGTGTCGATCAGCTCATATTCGGGTTCGTCTTTACCTCGGCGACGATTGGTTTCGACGAGATCAGCGTAAGGAAATTTACTCTGAGGATATTTGTAGAGCATCTTCATGTAAGAATGTGTAGGCGTTGAGTCGAGGTAAAAGTAATACTCCTTTACATCCTCGCCATGATTTCCTTCGGACCCGGATAACCCGAACAGACGCTCCTTGAGAATGCTGTCCCGTCCATTCCATAACGCCAGAGCAAAACATAAAATCTGTTGATCATCACTGATTCCCGCCAGGCCGTCCTCATTCCAACGATAAACACGAGAGCGGGCGTGGTCATGAGGGAAGTAATCCCATGCTGAGCCATTGGCACTATAATCTTCACGGACCGTGCCCCAGGCACGCTCAGCCAGATAGGGGCCCCATTTTTTCCAGTCGACTCCGCCTATTTTGGTTTCAAGAAGTCGATGATCTTCAGCAGGGGAAGAGGAACCAGACATTACATCACCTTTAAGACAAGTGCATCGTTACTCAACATTCAACTTTTGGTTCGCTTGTTCCAATTGTATTACAGTCCGTTGATAGATGCCGTATATATCAACGTACGTTCCAATATGTGTTTTGAAATTATGCCTATTTTTGAATCTGCGCTTGACTCTAACTGCACCTCGTTATACACTCAGTCCCATAGATCAAAACAGTGCTATCTAACTAATCTGGCAATACTTGTTGGTAAAAAGGAGCAATGATGTCAGAGGAACGATTTGTCTCGCGCGGTTTTGTCGGTAAAAGGCGTGGGGAAGAGAAAAAGGATCGCATCCCGCCTGGTCAATATCTCACAAATGACTTCCCCGTCCTTTCTGCGGGTCCCACTCCATACACTACCCTCGATAGGTGGACATTCAATATCGAAGGTCTTGTTAAAGAAAAGGTCTCATGGACATGGGAAGAATTCCTCAAACTTCCGATGCAAACATATGTCGTGGATATTTCTTGCGTAACGAAATGGACACATCTTGATATGAAGTGGGAGGGTGTCAGTCTCGATACGCTGCTTGAGCACGCGGAACTCGACCGCAAAGCGATGTTCGTCACCGCTTATAGTGATGGTGGTTACACTACCAATATGCCTCTTACCGATATCATCAATGGTCAATCCTTCATCGCTCTAAAATATGATGATAAACCACTCGCGCCAGAACACGGTGGCCCTGCACGAATGGTCGTGCCGCATCTGTATTTTTGGAAAAGCGCCAAATGGGTGCGCGGAATTTATCTCACGGAAAAAGACAAGCCAGGCTTTTGGGAATCGGCGGGATATCACAACCGCGGCGACCCGTGGAAAGAACAGAGGTATTGGAATGATTAGCCAACTGTCATTGCGAGCCGCCGTTTTTTGGCGGCGTGGCAATCTCCAATTCGACCAGGAGATTGCTTCGTTGTCGTCACACTCCTCACAATGACATTATTCATGGAGCATGTATGAAACCAACAATCAACTGGCAAATCGCTTCAGTCAGGGATATCAAATCTGAAACCTCGAATGTGAAGTCATTTACGCTGATGCTCCCTGCATGGATGCGTCATCGCGCAGGACAACACTACGATATTCGGCTGACCGCCGAAGATGGCTATCAGGCGCAACGAAGTTATTCCATCGCATCCGAACCGGAACGTGAAGGCGAAGTAGACATCACTGTCGAGCGCATCAATGATGGCGAAGTCTCAACTTATATGCACGATGTCCTTGTCCCCGGTGACCGGATCGAAGCGCGCGGACCGATCGGTGGATACTTCGTCTGGGAAGCGATGATGACCGAACCAGTGTTATTGATTGCTGGCGGGTCAGGTGTAGTACCGTTGATGTCCATGATCCGTCATCGTGCTGCGGCAGGTGCGAAGAATCCAACTGCTTTGCTTTACAGTTCACGCAATTTTGAGGACATCATTTACTATAATGAATTGGAAAAATTGCGCACAGAAAATGGCGGACTGCAGATCTTTCACACGCTCACGAGATCTCAGCCCGCGGAATGGAAAGGCTATACACGCCGCATTGATCAGGATATGCTGAAGGAAGTTGCCCAACCGCTTGGTAAGACCGTTCAAGTATTTATCTGTGGGCCGACGCTTTTGGTGGAAGCAGCTGCCAACACCTTGGTCAAGATCGGTATTCCATCAAGTCAGATCAAAACCGAACGCTTCGGACCCACAGGAGGATGAACCATGGAAGAAACAAGAGACATTAACCGCGAATTGATGCTGGATGCAAATGCAACTGCAGGCTTACTTTATGAAATCTTTGGTATGGATATGACTGCCGCGCCTGCAGAATGTTTTTCGTGTGGTAACCAGGCGGAGGTGGGCACGTTATTAGCATTCACACACGGACCGGGTGTTGTCCTCCGTTGTTCCACGTGTGAACATGTAGTTGTCCGCATTGTCAAAACGCCGGACGAAATATTCCTGGATGCAAGAGGGGCTGTATATATACGTTTGAAACGAGAAAAATAAACTGCACTGATGTCTAACAAAGGAAGAGTCATCATTGTCGGCGGTGGTTCGTTTGGCCTCTCCGCTGCGATTGAGTTGAATCGGCGCGGCTGGAAAGTGGAAGTATTTGATCTAGGCCCGATTCCGCATCCGCTGGCGGCAACGACAGATATCAGCAAAGTCCTTCGCATGGATTATGGCTCAGACGAAGATTACATGATTCTCATGGAGCAGGCATTCGAAGTGTGGGATGAATGGAATCGTGTTTGGACGGAACCGCTCTGGCATGAGACCGGTTTTGTGATCATGAAGCATGAGGAGATGGAGCCTGGCAGTTTTGAATTTGAGAGTTATCGGCTTCTAAAAAAACGCGGACATAAAGTACAGCGGCTCGACTCAGCAGAACTCAAACGACGTTTCCCGGCCTGGCAGGCTGAACTTTATAGTGATGGTTACTTCAACCCACGCGCAGGTTGGGTGGAAAGCGGCCGCGTGCTCGAATGGTTGTATACAGAGGCGCAAAAGCTTGGTGTCCGATTTCATATCGGAAAAAAGTTTTCTCATCTGTTGGATAAAGATTCGCGCGTGATCGGAATACAAACAGATGATGGCGAAAAACACCTCGCAGATTTTGTCATCGTCACCGCTGGTGCATGGACCCCTCACCTGCTTCCGTATCTCAGCGATGTCCTGTGGACAGTGTTTCAACCGGTCTTCCATTTTCAAGTTCCCGATATGGAACTATTCACGCCACCAAACTTCGTCGTATGGGCAGCAGATATCACAAATACGGGCTGGTATGGATTCACAGCGATTCAGGATAATCGTTTTAAGATCGCGAATCACGGTTCTGGCTGGCACTTCCACCCGGATGAGCCGCGGGTGATGCCTGCCGATCAAGAGGCAAAATTCCGTGCCTTCCTGAATGAGACCTTCCCAGCGCTGGCCGATGCGCCTGTTCTCTTCAATCGGCTCTGCCCATATTGCGACTCGTGGGATGGAAACTTGTGGATCGATCATGATCCTGACCGGCCCGGATTGATCGTTGCGACAGGCGATAGTGGACATGCCTTCAAGTTCACACCCCTACTTGGAAAACTCATTTCGGATGTACTCGAGCGTAAACCGAATCAGTTCACGCCAAAATTTGCATGGCGCCCCCGCGGCAAAATCACCACAGAAGATGCTCGTTTTGCGGGAAGCCAGGGAGAGGCGGCTGGGAGATAGGACCAGCGCGCTGATTGTGTTGATGATGAGGAGAGGGGAAATCCCAATCTGATACTTGGGAACCGAACAAAGCCAGAATCGGTCTTATGGGTATAATTCAGCGCACGCCTCTGGAGAGTGACACATTATTCTTATTGTCACAAGAAGAGGGTAGGAGGTCACATGAATTCTTCACGAAATCATCCGCCCACGCGGCCGCGCAATGGGAACGGCAATAAGGTTTCGCTAAGAGCACTATTCAGCCTAGCAATGCTGGTGGGGAGTTTGATGGCGCTGGGGGTTTCCATGCTGGCTGGCGCAAGAATAGTTTTCGATCTTCTGGCCGCAAACTCCAATATTGAGGGCGTAGCGACAAAAATGATCGTGATTGTCCTGGCGTATGGGGTCGGCTGGATTACAGCAGTGCTGGCAACCAGGGTGTACCACAACTTGATCCTCCCGGTGTTGATCAATTGGCTTACCTGGGGCTGCCTTGTGATTGTGTGTTATCTTTACCTCCAGATTCTGAAGCGTATGTATGATCAGCCCGAAGAGTTGATAAGGTTTATCAAATATCTTTTTGCTATGGCGGGAGGATTGACTGTGCTGATCGGACTGCACTTGATTGTTGAAGGTCACAGCCTGCGGCTCTTCTCGATCCCTTTGTTGATCATCAGTTTTTTTCATCTGGTATTAATTGTGTATCGTTACGTATTTGCCCCTCAACCCAAGTTCGACTTCCTGTGGAAGGACCTGGTGTTCTTCATCCTCATGGCTACTGTATCGCTCCTGATGCTAGTGCATATCGGGGTCCTTGAACCGTTGCGAATGCAGTTGACCAGTTTTTTCGACAGATACGGTCAGGCGATCCGCGCGGAGAATTGAGGAGGACTGACCGGTTTTCGTGATCTACCGGGTTTATGAATTCCAGCGGAGGAAAATCAATCTTATGGGTATAATAACTGCCTCGCATTTTGTAAACGCCGGAATACAATGCGTTTTATCTCAATGGGGTAGGAGGTATGATGAGTGATTTGCTGAATACCAACCCCAGGGGTACCTCACCATTGCAGCCACGTAATGGAAACAGGTTTTCGCAGCGAGGTCTGCTGAGCCTCTTGATGCTGTTACTAAGCATCGGCGGTTTGACTTTTGCCCTGCTTGGTGGTGCAAGGTTGATCCTGGATATTTTCAGCGTTGGTTTGTTGAACTCCCTCAATGGCATCGTCACAAAGATCATTGTCATTGGACTGGCATATGCGGTTGGATGGCTCAGTGCCATGGTTGCCATCCGTGTTTACGGAAATTTGGTCCTGCCATTTATTATCAATATTTTTATATGGGGATGCCTCATTGGCGTTTGCAGTCTTTATGTGCTGATACTACAAAGATTATATATGCAAGCTTATGATGATGCTCACTTTTGGGCATATTTGCTCACTGTTGTCGCTGGAATCGGCGCCATGGTTGGACTACATTTGATTATTGAAGATCATGATTTGCGACCCTTCTCTGTGCCTTTGCTTATTATCAACCTGATTCAATTAGGATTGATTGTGTTTCGTTATGTGTTCACAGCTGGTGCAAATCCTGCCTATTTGTTGAATGACATTTTCTTTTTTATTGCCATGTCCGCCTTTTCGATCTTCATGCTGGTGCATATTGGTATGCTCGCGCCGCTGCGAGCGAGGTTGACCAATTATTTCGACAGGAACAGCAAAGCTATTCGCACTGAGAATTGAGAATAGCTTTAATACATCAGTTCCGCCGCAGTTCAACTGCTGGCGGAACTTTTCTTTTACTTTGCGAGTGGGATTTGAATATAGAAAGTGCTGCCTGGCAATTTTTCTTCGTCATACCCAGTGCTTTCGACCCAGATCTTCCCTTTATGTGCCTTGACAATACCCGCGGCAATAGCAAGACCTAAACCGGGCCCGCCGCCTTTGAATTTGGTACGGCCCGAGGAGTGGAGTTCCACTTTCCCCAACTGATATAGTTTTTCAAAAACGATTGTATGGTTGGCAGGGTCAATGCCGATGCCCGTATCACGAACGCGTATTTCGCAAAAATCGCCGCGCCCATCTAGTTTGACAGTACCCGCGCTGATATTGATGGAACCTCCATCGGGCGTGAACTTGATGGCATTGACCACAACACTTTCGATTGCCTTTTGCAGTAATTCAGCGTCTGCTAGGACAGCAGGGATTGAATTGATATTCGAGTCAATCTGAAGGTCCAGGTTGCGCGCCGTCAGGTCACTCGCATAATCCTTTTGGATAAAGCGCAGAATAGGACCGAGAGTCACGACTTCAAGGTGAGGGGATAATACCTGGTTTTCGAGTCGGGCAACATCCAGCATGCTGTTGACGATTTGGTGGAGGCGGTCGGTTCCCTGCAGAACTCCATCCATGGCCTGCACAAGCGCGGGATTGCTCTGTACGGCGGTTGCGGATTTAATCATGCCCATATAGCCTTTGATTACCGTCAATGGTGTGCGAAGTTCGTGCGCAGCTACCTGAATGAAATCGCTTTTATTCTTATCCAGTTTTTCAAGCGTACTATATGCACTGTTGAGCTCATTCACGCGCTGCTCAACCATCCGTTCCATCATCTGATTGAAGCGCGTTAACTCATCATAAAGACGTGCGTTTTCCAAAGCAATGGATGCCTGTAAAGCGAACGTATTCGCAAGTAGCACATCATCCTGATTGAATGCAGCAGGCTCCTTTCGGCTGAGTGCCAGCATCCCGGCCACTTTGTTCTTTGAATAGAGAGGTACACCCAGCCAAGATCTGTTTTCGGGGAGCCATTCAGACTGTCCCCAACCTTGCAGGTTTTTTACATCTGCGACCACCATTGGCTCAGATTGTTTCGCGATGACATGATAGATATTTGTGCCATTTACCTTGTAACTCAACTCTTTTGCGGGAGCATCTTTTGGCAAACCTTGATGAGCAAGAAGCCGTGGGACACCATTCACGTCTTCCAGGAATAATGCGCAACGTTCATTCTTTACAACCTGAGATAACTGTGCAACGATCTGCTGTGGCACCTCACCTACGGTCCCAAGTGTGGAAAGGTGACGTGATGACTTTGACAACGCTTCTGCCGCTTCACGGCGCATCTGCTCGCTCGAGTACAGTTTCGCGTTCTCGGCTGCAGTTTT
>Ga0075431_100006447_pt1 | contig 11651 bp, 7 predicted proteins | sample RhiMetdeltSRZDD5_FD_75297 | JGI IMG/M metagenome (GOLD analysis project Ga0075431, IMG submission 75297) | Populus rhizosphere microbial communities from Tennessee, USA - Rhizosphere MetaG P. deltoides SRZDD5 | ecosystem: Host-associated > Plants > Roots > Rhizosphere > Soil | place: USA... | reverse complement strand
GAGCCGCTCCCGCCGACCGACGTCGAGTCGGTCCTGCGGCAGGGCTCGGTCACGTTGGAGGGGCGGCTCGTCGAGGCCTCGAACGCCACGTTCTACGGCTCCGTCTGCCTCGACGGCACGACGGTCGAGTGCGTCTACAAGCCGATCCGTGGGGAGCGACCCTTGTGGGACTTCCCGTACGGCACGCTCGCCGACCGGGAGATCGCCGCGTACCTGGTCTCCGAGCTCGCCGGCTGGCACGTCGTACCGCCGACGGCGATGGGCGAAGGGCCCTTCGGGCCCGGCATGGTGCAGGCCTGGATCGCCGACGACGCCGAGGAGTTCGTCGACGTTCTCCCGGCCGGCGACGTCCCCGACGGCTGGCTGCACGTCCTCGACGCGGTGGATCTGCACGAGAAGCCGGTGATCCTGGTGCATCGCGACGATCCGCGGCTGCGGTCGATGGCCGTCTTCGACGCCGTCGCGAACAACGCCGACCGCAAGGGCGGTCACCTGCTGTCGACCGAGGGCCGGCTGCTGGGCTGCGACCACGGCCTGACCTTCCACGTCGAGCGCAAGCTGCGCACCGTCTTGTGGGGCTGGGCCGGGATGCCGTTGCCGGATCCGGACGTCGCCGCACTGGAGCGACTGCTCTCGGCGCTGCATGAGCCGGCGACTCTGACCCGGCTCGGCGAGCATCTGGACGAGGACGAGATCGACCGTCTCGGCGTCCGGGTGGAGCGGCTGCTGCGCTCGCGCCGGCATCCGCAGCCGCCGCACGGCGGCCGGGCGATCCCCTGGCCGGCGTTCTGACTCCGCTCGAGGCCGGGGCGGGCCCGGAGCCGGTCATGACGTGAGACCGCGTACGGGCGCGGGAACGGGGTGTCTAGGCTGGCGGGCATGCGGTCTTGGACGGCACCACCCGTGCCCGTGCTGGCGGATCAGGGTCACGGCGTCGGTCCCCGTCTCCGGCTCCATGACACCGCTGCCCGCGCGGTCGCGAATGCCACCGCGGCCGATCCGGCTCGGATGTACGTCTGCGGCATCACGCCCTACGACGCCACCCACCTCGGTCATGCGGCGACCAACGTCGCGTTCGACACCGTCTGCCGCGTCTGGCGGGACGCCGGCATCGACGTGAGCTACACGCAGAACGTCACCGACGTCGACGATCCCCTGCTCGAGCGGGCCGAGCAGACCGGCGAGGACTGGCGCGAGCTGGCGGCACGCGAGACCGACCTGTTCCGCGACGACATGGCCGCCCTCCGGGTCCTGCCACCCACCGAGTACGTCGGTGCGGTCGAGTCGGTCCCGATCATCATCGAGCTCATCACCCGGCTCGTCGAGCAGGGCGCGGCCTACGATCTCGACGGCGATCTCTACTTCCAGGTCCACAAGGATCCGAGCTTCGGCTCGCTGAGCGGCTACGACGAGGCGACCATGGTGACGCTGTCCGCCGAACGCGGCGGCGATCCCGACCGGCCCGGCAAGCGCGATCCGCTGGACAGCCTGCTGTGGCGAGCCGCCCGACCCGGCGAACCGTCGTGGGACGCGCCGTTCGGCGCCGGCCGGCCGGGCTGGCACACCGAGTGCGCGGCGATCGCCCTCGACCGGCTCGGCATGGGCTTCGACGTCCAGGGCGGCGGCAACGACCTGATCTATCCGCACCACGAGATGTCGGCCTCGCAGGCCCAGGTCGCGACGGGAGAGCGACCGTACGCCAGGCACTACGTCCACGCCGGCATGGTCGCCTACGACGGCGAGAAGATGTCGAAGTCGCGCGGCAACCTCGTCCTCGTGTCGCAGCTGCGAGCCGACGGCGCCGATCCCGTGGCGATCCGGCTGGCGCTGCTCGGGCACCACTACCGCAGTGACTGGACCTGGACCGACGCCGAACTGCCGGCGGCGACGGCGCGACTGGAACGCTGGCGAGAGGCCACCCGCCTCACCCAAGGGCCGGACGCTCGTCCGCTTCTCCAGCAGGTACGGCTGGCCCTGGCCGACGATCTCGGCACGCCCGGCGCGCTGGCCGCGGTCGACGGCTGGGTCGAGGGCGCATTCGGCGGACTCGGCGAGGACACCGATGCGCCGGGCACCGTGCGGACCCTCGTCGACGCGCTCCTCGGAATCCGGCTCTGATGCCCACGATCGACCTGGCGGCCGGGGCCCTGGACTACGACGAGCGCGGCGACGGACCCGCGATCGTGCTGCTGCACGGCGTACACACGAACGGCTCAATGTGGCGGGCGGTCATCGACGAGCTCGCCGGCCACTACCGCTGCCTGGCGCCGACACTTCCGATGGGTTCCCATCGGAAGCCGGTCGCTGCGGGCACCCCGCTCGGTCTGGCCGGACTCGCGAGCATCGTCGACCAGTTTCTGACCGCCTTGGACCTCGACGACGTCACACTCGTCGGCAACGACACCGGAGGCGCCGTCGCGCAAGCCGTCGCGGTGCGGCATCCGGACCGCATCGGGCGACTGGTTCTCGCCTCGTGCGAGGCCTTCGACAACTTCCCGCCGGGTCTGCCCGGCCGCCTCGACGTGCTCTTGGGCCGGCTGCCAGGGGGCATGTGGCAGGCAGGTCAGCTCATGCGACTCGGCCCGATGTGGCGGCTGCCGATCACGTTCGGCCCGCTGGCGAAGCGTCCGATCGGATCGGATCTTCGCGAGGCGTGGTTCGGCCCGCTGCGGTCCAGTCCGGAGATCCGCCGCGACACGCACCGTCTGCTGCGGTCGGTTGACGCCGCCGAGCTCTCGGCCGTGAGCGAGCGGCTCGAGGCCTTCGATCGGCCGGCGTTGGTGGTGTGGGCCACCGAGGACAAGGTGATGCCGCCGGCCCATGCCGAGCGGCTCGCCGCCACGTTGCCCCAGAGCGAGCTGGTGTGGGTCGACGACAGCTACACGCTGATCGCCCTGGATCAGCCGGTCGTCCTGGCCCGGACGATCCGCGACTTCGTCGGCGGCTGAGCAGGCGCCCGAGGCCGCGAGGGCGACCGATCGAGGCGGATCGCTCAGTCGGAGTCGTGGTGGCGCCGCTTGAGATAGCGCTCGAACTCGCGCGCGATCGCCTCGCCGCTGGCCTCCGGCAGGTCGCTGCTGTCGCGAGCCCGTTCGAGCGCTTCGACGTACTCCGCGATCTCCCCGTCCTCGCGGGCCAGGTCGTCGACGGTCTCCTCCCACGCCAGGGCCTGCTCCTCCAGGTCGGACACCGAGATCGACACGTCGAGCATGTCCTCGAGCCGGCTGAGCAGGGCCACGGTCGCCTTGGGCGACGGCGGCTGCGGCACGTAGTGCGGCACGGCTGCCCAGAGCGACGCGCACGGGATGTCGCGCCGGACGGCGGCGTCGGTGAGGACGCCGGTGATCCCGGTCGGCCCCTCATAACGCGACCGCTCGACGCCGAACCGCTCGGCGAGCTCGGGACCGCTGACGTGCCCGGACAGCGGCACCGGCCGCGTGTGCGGAGTGTCCGCGAGCAGCGCGCCGAGGGTCACGATCAGTGAGGCGCCGACCTGGTCGGCCGTGTCGAGCAGGTCGGAGCAGTACTGCCGCCAGCGCATATTGGGTTCGATGCCACGGACCAGCAGCAGGTCCCGGTCGGCGCCGAGCGGGCGCGCCGCGTAGAACCGGGTGGTCGGCCAGGTGATGACGCGCTCGTCGCTGTCGTCGTACGCAATCGTCGGCCGGTTGACCTGGTAGTCGTAGTAGTCGTCAGGCTCGATCTCGCCGATGAGGACGGCGCCCCACTCGTCGATGAGGTGGTCGACGACGCCGGTGGCCGCCTCTCCGGCATCGTTCCAGCCTTCGAACGCGGCGATCATCACCGGATCGACCAGCGAGGGTGCGGGCTCGAGCTCAGACGTCACCGCTCCAGCCTAGGGCCCGGGTCGTCGCGACCCACAAACGGCGGCACTCGCGAGCCGGGGCGGGCCGTCCGCCCACCGGGCCGTTGGCGTCCGCGAGTCGAAACGGCTGCCCAGGGTGTGGACGGCGGGTGGTTAGGCTGACAAGGCAGTTGTCCGTCCGCGATCGTCCGGAGGCCCATCGGTGACTCGACCCAGTCTGCGCCACGCCCTTTCCGAGCGCGTCGTGGTCGGAGACGGAGCGATGGGCACGATGTTGCAGCAGTACGAGCTCTCCCTGGACGACTTCGAGGGCCACGAGGGCTGCAACGAGATCCTCAACGTCACGCGACCCGACGTCGTCACCGGCATCCACGACGCCTACATCGACGCGGGCGCCGATTGCGTCACGACCAACACGTTCGGGACCAACCTCGCGAACTTGGGGGAGTATGGCATCGCCGACCGGATCGAGGAGCTCGCCGAGGCCGGTGCGCGGCTGGCCCGCGAGGCTGCTGACCAGCACGCCACCGACGACCGGCCGCGATGGGTCCTCGGCTCGGCCGGCCCGGGGACGAAGCTCCCGACGCTCGGTCACGTGACCTTCGGCGAGCTGCGGGACGCCTACGAGGCTCAGGCCCGCGGCATGATCGCCGGAGGCGCCGACGCCATCGTCATCGAGACGGCGCAGGACCTCCTGCAGGCCAAGGCCGCCATCCTCGGCACCAAGCGAGCCCTCGCCGCGGCCGAGTCCGATCTGCCCCTGATCGCCCACGTCACGGTCGAGACCACGGGCACGATGCTGCTCGGCACCGAGATCGGCGCAGCGCTCACCGCCCTCGAGCCGCTCGGCATCGACGCCATCGGACTCAACTGCGCCACCGGCCCGACCGAGATGAGCGAGCACCTGCGCTACCTCTCGCGCCACGCCACGGTGCTGCTCGGCTGCATGCCGAACGCCGGGCTGCCACAGCTCACCGCCGACGGCGCGGCCTACCCGCTCACCCCGGAGCAACTCGCCGACGCCCACGAGACGTTTGTCCGCGAGTACGGCCTCAGCCTCGTCGGCGGCTGCTGCGGCACGACGCCGGAGCACATCCGGCAGCTGGTCGATCGCGTCCGCGGGATGACGCCGCGGCAACGCGACCCGCAGCCCGAGCCCGGAGTGTCGTCGCTCTATCAGCACGTGCCGTTTCGGCAGGAGACGTCCTATCTCTCGATCGGCGAGCGGACCAACGCCAACGGCAGCAAGGCGTTCCGCGAGGCGATGCTGGCCGAGCGATGGGACGACTGCGTCGACATCGCCCGGGCGCAGATCCGCGACGGGGCGCACCTGCTCGACCTGAGCATCGACTATGTCGGCCGCGACGGTGTCGCCGACATGCAGACCGCCGCGTTCCGGCTCGCCACGTCCTCCACGCTGCCGATCGTCCTCGACTCCACCGAGCCAGACGTCCTCCGCACCGGCCTGGAGCGTCTGGCGGGCCGGTGCCTGATCAACTCGGTCAACTACGAGGACGGTGACGGGCCCGACTCGCGCTTCGCCAAGGTGATGCCGCTCGCCAAGGAACACGGCGCCGGGGTCGTCGCGCTGACGATCGACGAGGAGGGCCAAGCCCGTACTGCCGAGTGGAAGGTACGGGTCGCCACCCGGCTCATCGAGGACCTCACCACCAACTGGGGAATGCGGACCGACGACATCGTCGTCGACTGCCTGACGTTCCCGATCGCCACGGGCCAGGAGGAGACCCGCCGTGACGCACTCGAGACGATCGAGGCCATCCGCGAGGTCAAGCGTCGCTATCCCGACGTGCAGACGACGCTCGGCGTGTCCAACGTGTCGTTCGGGCTGAACCCGGCGGCCCGGGTCGTGCTCAACTCGGTCTTCCTCCACGAGTGCGTCGAGGCCGGGCTCGACTCGGCGATCGTGCACGCCGCCAAGATCCTGCCGCTGTCGCGGATCCCCGACGAACAGCGCGAGGTCGCGCTCGACCTGGTCTACGACCGGCGCCGCGACGACTACGACCCGCTCACCACGATGCTCGACGTGTTCGCCGACGTCAGCATGGCCGACGCCAAGGCGGACCGGGCGGCCGAGCTCGCCGCGCTGCCTCTGGCCGAGCGGCTGCAACGGCGAATCATCGACGGCGAGGGCAACGGCCTGACCGACGACCTCGACGCCGCGATGGCCGAAGGCCGCGACGCCCTCGACATCGTCAACGAGGACCTGCTGGCCGGCATGAAGGTGGTCGGCGACCTCTTCGGCGCCGGCGAGATGCAGCTCCCGTTCGTCCTGCAGTCGGCCGAGACGATGAAGTCCGCGGTGGCCCACCTCGAGCCCCACATGGAGAAGACCGACGAGGACGGCAAGGGCACGATCGTCCTCGCGACGGTCAAGGGCGACGTCCACGACATCGGCAAGAATCTGGTCGACATCATCTTGAGCAACAACGGCTACAACGTCGTCAACCTCGGCATCAAGCAGCCGGTGAGCACAATCATCGACGCGGCCCAGGAGCATCGCGCCGACGTCATCGGGATGTCCGGGCTGCTGGTCAAGAGCACGGTCGTGATGAAGGAGAACCTCGAGGAGATCGACCAGCGCGGCCTCGGCGAGCGGTGGCCGGTGCTCCTCGGCGGAGCGGCGCTCACCAGAGCGTACGTCGAGCAGGACCTCGCCTCACTCTTCAAAGGCGAGGTGCGCTACGCCAGGGACGCGTTCGAGGGACTGCGGCTGATGGACGCCGCGATGGCGGTCAAGCGCGGCGACGAGGGCGCCAGCCTGCCGGAGCCGCGGGGCCGGCGGGTGAAGTCGCGGACGGCGCGGACACCGGAGCCGGTCGAGGTCCCGGACCGCTCCGATGTCGCGATCGACAACCCGGTCCCGACGGCGCCGTTCTGGGGTGACCGGATCGTCAAGGGCATCCCCTTGGGAGACATCGCAGGCTGGCTCGACGAACGCGCGACGTTCCTCGGACAGTGGGGACTGCGCGGGAGTCGCGGCGACGGCCCGTCCTACGAGGAGCTGGTCGAGACCGAGGGGCGGCCGCGGCTGCGGATGTGGCTCGACCGGCTGCACACCGACGCCATCATGGAGCCGTCGGTGGTCTACGGCTACTGGCCGTGCTGGTCCGAGGGCGACGACCTCGTCGTGCTCGACGCCGAGACCCAGTCCGCCGAGATCGCCAGGTTCACGTTCCCGCGGCAGCGGCGCGGCCGGTTCCTGTGCCTGGCCGACTACTTCCGCGCCAAGGACTCCGGCGAGCTCGATGTCGTCGGCTTCCATCTGGTCACGATGGGCTCCCGGGTCAGCGAGGTGACGCAGGAGCTGTTCGAGGCGAACGCCTACCGCGACTATCTCGAGCTGCACGGCCTCTCGGTCCAGCTCGCCGAGGCGCTGGCGGAGTTCTGGCACGCCCGGGTGCGCGGCGAACTCGGGATCGCCGAGGAAGACGCGCCGGAGCTGGCCGGGATCCTCAAGCAGGGCTACCAAGGGGAGCGCTACTCCTTCGGATATCCGGCATGTCCTGACTTGGAGGACCGGGCGACCCTCGTCCGGCTGCTCCGGCCCGAGCGGATCGGGGTCCGGCTGTCCGAGGAGCTCCAATTGCACCCCGAGCAGTCGACCGACGCGATCATCATCCACCACCCCGAAGCGGTCTACTACAACGCCCGTTAGCGGGGGATATCGAACAGATCGCCGTCGAGCGATAGGGTCCGTCGAGTCAGTCAGCGAATCGTTGCCTGATCGCGACCAGTCCAAGGTCACGGGCAACTACAGTGTCGCCCCGAGCCGGGTAGTTTCTTAGCGCCTGCCATCACCCCGAGGCAGGCGAGAACGCGAGGTGGAAAGTGTTCCGGACAAGACGAGCACTGGCGGTGCTCGCGGCCCTTGGTGCCGCCACAGCGGGCCTAGCCGCGTGCGGCGGCGACGATGACGATGGTGGCGGAGGCGAAGCCAGTACGACCGGCTCGGAGTGGATCATGGGCACGACCGAGTCCGTGCTCGCTCTCGATCCCGCGGGCTCCTATGACCTCGGCTCATCAACTCTGCAGTACGCGATGTACCACCAACTGCTGACGGTGCCCCCAGGCACAACCGAGCCAGAGGGCGATGCGGCCGAATCGTGTGAATACACCAACCCGTCGACGTTCCAGTGCACGCTGCGCGAGGGGTTGACCTTCTCCAACGGCAACGAGCTCACGTCGTCGGACGTGAAGTTCAGCGTCGAGCGAAACATCGCGATCGCCGATCCTGACGGAGCCTCCGGCCTGCTCGCGAGCGTCGCGACGGTGAATCCCGACGGCAGTCTCTCGGTCGACGAGGACGCGATCGAGACTCCGGACGACCAGACGGTGATCTTCCACCTCAACAAGCCGGACGCCACGTTCCAGTACGTGCTCACGCACGCGTCGGCAGGATCGATCGTCGACGAGGACACGTTCCCGGCAGACGCCCTCCTGCCTGACGAGGAAGCGGTCGGGTCGGGCCCGTTCGTCATGTCCGACTACCAGAAGGACGAGCTGGCGACCATGGAGGCCAACGCGGACTACCAGGGGCCGCGTCCGGCGCAGTCGCCTCGCGTGTTCGTTCAGTACTACCCGGAGGCGTCGAACCTCAAGCTCGCCATCCAGAACCAAGAGATCGACGTCGCCTGGCGGGCCCTCAGCCCGACCGACATCGCCGACCTCGAGGGCGACGACGCGGTGGACGTCTTCGAGGGAGAGGGCGCGGAGATCCGCTACTTCGTGTGGCGGCTGCAGAACCAGACCGCCAGCGAGCTGGCCGTGCGCCAGGCCGTCTCCTACCTGATCGACCGGCAGGCGATCTCGGAGCGGGCGTACTCGGGGACAGTGGAGCCGCTGTACTCGATCGTGCCGCCGTCCTTCCCGGGCTCGACCGAGGCGTTCAAGGACGTCTACGGCGACCAGCCCGACCAGGCGGCCGCCGAGCAGGTCCTCAACGAGGCGGGCATCGAGACTCCGGTCGACCTGACGCTCGGCTACACGCCGACGCACTACGGTCCGAACGCGGTCGACGAGGCGACCGAGCTGCAGGCGCAGCTCAACGACTCCGGCTTGTTCAACGTCGAGTTGAAGAGCGCCGAGTGGGAGCAGTACCAGGAGCTCTACCAGCAGGGCGCCTATGACCTGTTCCAGCTGGGTTGGTTCCCCGACTTCGTGGACGCCGACAACTACCTGTCGCCGTTCTTCGTCAACGGTGGGTTCTTCGCGAACGGTTTCACCAACCAGCAGGTCAACGACCTCGTCGCCCAGGAGCAGGGTTCGACGGAGGCGGCGACCCGCGAGGACGCGTTCCGGCAGATCCAGCAGATCGCCGCTGAGGAGGTGCCGCTGATCCCGAGCTGGATCGGTCCCAACGTCGCGGTGTCCGGACCGGGAATGAGCGGCGTCGAGGAGACTCTCGACGCGGCCTTCATCTTCCGGTTCTGGGACGTGACCAAGGAAGGCTGACGACCACGACGGAGGGGCAGCCTAGCGGGGCTGCCCCTTCGTCATGCTTGTGAGAGGGTTCCCTCATGGCCGCGCAGTCAGGCTCACTGCCGCGCTACATCGTTCAGCGCCTTCTGCTGATCATTCCGATGGTGTGGCTGCTGCTCACCTTGGTGTTCCTGCTTATGCGGGTCGCACCCGGCGACCCGGTCACGGCGTCAGTCGGCGGCCGGCTGCCGCCGGAGGCGATCGAGGCGCGCCAGGAAGCGCTCGGTCTCAACGATCCGCTGATCCAGCAGTACTGGGACTATCTGAGCGGCGTGCTCACCGGCGACCTGGGCAAAACGATCACCGACAACACCCCGATCACGGACATCATCAAGGAGAACGGGGGAGCCACCCTCACGCTGACTGTCGCCGCGATGCTTTTCGCGCTCGTGATCGGGCTGCCGCTCGGACTGCTCGCCGGCCGCTACCGCGACACTGCTGCGGACGGCACGATTCGGATCTTCGGCATCGTCACTTATGCGGCGCCGATCTTCTTCACCGGCATCCTCCTCCAGCTGCTCTTCCTCAACGTCTTCTCCGGGTGGCCTTTGCTCGGCCAGAGCACCCCGATTACCGAGTTCACGGTGGAAACCAGGACGCACATCCTGCTGTTGGACGCGATGCTGGCCGGTAACAGCGAGGCCGTGGTCGACGTTCTCAAGCACCTGATGCTGCCGGCGATCACGCTAGGTCTGCTGATCTGTGGCATCTTCATCCGGCTCACCCGGGTCAACCTGCTGCAGACCCTCCAGTCCGACTACGTCGAGGCGGCGCGCGCCCGCGGCATCCCGGAACGCAAGGTGGTTCGCTCTCACGCATTCCGCAACGCGCTCGTGCCCGTCGTCACCATCATCGGGCTGCTGATCGCGCTGCTGATGTCCGGCGCCGTGCTCACGGAGAAGACCTTCGCCTGGCCCGGGTTGGGCAATCAGCTGATCACCTACATCGAGCAACGCGACTATGCCGCCGTGCAGGGCATCGTCACGCTGTTCGCGATCGTCGTCGTTGTGATCAGCATCCTCATCGACATCGTCAACGCGCTTATCGACCCGAGAGTGCGGTACTGACATGGCGACCCTGAAAGGCGTCCTCGCACCGTTCCGCGAGACCACCGGCTTCGCCCGCTGGATGCTGCTCATCGGCCTGATCATCGTCGCGTTCTTCACCGTCTTGGCGATCGGAGCCGACTGGATCGCGCCCTACGGCTTCGCCCAGCAGAGCGCCGACGGCGTCGACTTCCCGAAGGCGGCGCCACCCGGTGACGGTCACCTGATGGGCACCGACCGGCTCTTCTTCGACGTCTGGTCCCGGGTGATCTACGGCGCCAGAACGGCCCTGGAAGTCATCATTCTCTCCGTCGCAGGGGCGCTGAGCCTGGGCCTGGTCCTCGGGTTGGTCTCCGGCTATGTCGGCGGCTGGCTCGACCGGATTCTCGTGCTGGTGATGGACGCGATGTACGCGTTCCCGCCGCTGTTGCTGGCCATCGTCTTCGGCTTCCTGCTCGCCGAGCGGATCGGCGCCGGCGTCATCTCGGCGGCCCTGGCGCTGACGGTCGTCTACATGCCGCAGTACTTTCGGGTCGTGCGCAGTAGCACGATCAGCGCGCGAGAGGCTACCTACGTCGAAGCCGCGAAGGCGCTGGGTGCCCCGAGACGCACGGTCATCGGCCGCTACGTGTTCGGCAACGTGGTCCACAGCGTGCCCGTGATCGGCACCCTCAACGCTGCAGACGCGCTGGGGACCCTTGCCGCGCTGGGGTTCCTTGGTCTCGGCATCCAGCCGACCGATGGAGCAGAGTGGGGCTTCGACCTCAGCCGGGCGCTCGAGGACGTGACGTCCGGCATCTGGTGGACTGGTCTCTTCCCCGGCCTCGCGATCGTGCTGCTGATCACCGGTCTCACGTTGGTGGGCGAGGGGCTCAACGAGACGATCAATCCGGTTCTGCGCAAGCGCCGGCTACGGAAGATCACAGTGGAGGAGACCCAGAAGTGACCGAGACGAGCCACGGAGTGCTTTCCGTACGAGATCTGCGGGTCTGGTACGGCACCGACCGCGGCCCGGCCAAGGCGGTCAACGGCGTCAGCTTCGATCTGCGTCCGGGCGAGACCCTCGGCCTGGTGGGCGAGTCCGGCTGCGGCAAGACGACGCTCGGCCGCGGGCTGCTCGGCCTGCTACCGCGCGGCGCCTTCGTGGACGGCGACGTCACGTTCAAGGGTGAGCCGATGCCGCCGTTGGGCAGCAAGGAGCACCGCGCGCTGCGCGGCACCGAGCTGGGGATGATCTTCCAGGAGCCGATGACCCGGCTGAACCCGTTGATGCGCATCTC
>Ga0075431_100006446_pt1 | contig 11652 bp, 7 predicted proteins | sample RhiMetdeltSRZDD5_FD_75297 | JGI IMG/M metagenome (GOLD analysis project Ga0075431, IMG submission 75297) | Populus rhizosphere microbial communities from Tennessee, USA - Rhizosphere MetaG P. deltoides SRZDD5 | ecosystem: Host-associated > Plants > Roots > Rhizosphere > Soil | place: USA... | reverse complement strand
TCACTCGGGTCAAGGCTCTCATCTCGTGGCGACTCACCATAGCTCAGAAAGCTCAGGGCTGCCCTGGAATCCGCATAATAGCGATCTCGGAAACGGTGCAGCGAATCCAAAAGGATTCTGGTCTCCTGCGTTCTCGGTGGACGCGCAGTCGCCAGACGAAAGGCGTAGCCAATACGCGCCTCCTCTTTCGAGCCGCCTTCCTTGAGCATCCGTTCCGCCAGTTTGCGCGAGGCTTCCAAGTACGTGACGTCGTTCATGAGGTTCAAGGCCTGCAAGGGTGTATTAGTGCGCATCTGGCGTACGGTGCAGGTCTCGCGGTTGGTGGAATCAAACGCAATCATAGCCGGAGGTGCGACCGTACGCTTCCAGTAAGTATAGAGACTCCGTCGGTACAGCTTCTCACCAGTATCCGGGCGATAGGTGTCCCCAAACGACAGCTCTTCCCACAATCCTGGAGGTTGATAGGGCTTCACTGAGGGGCCGCCAATCTGCTCCACAAGCAAACCGGAGACCGCCAGCGCCTGGTCCCGAATGGCCTCTGCAGGCAGGCGGAGCCGCGGTCCGCGCGCAAGCAGCCGATTCTCCGGGTCTCTCTCAAGCAGCTCAGGCTTTACCTGGGAAGACTGGCGGTAAGTCGCGCTCATCACGATTGTCTTAACAAGCCCTTTGACATCCCAGCCGCTTTCGACGAAGTGGGTTGCCAGCCAGTCCAACAACTCCGGATGAATGGGCCGTTCACCTTGAGATCCGAAATCTTCGGCTGTCTTCACCAGTCCAGTTCCAAACAGCATTTGCCACAGCCGATTGACCGTAACGCGCGACGTCAGCGGATTGGAGGAATCGACCAGCCAGCGAGCCAGTCCCAGCCGATTATTGGGAAAATCCTTCGGCAACGGCGGAAGCACGGAGGGAACACCGGGACTGATTTTCTCGCCGGGAGCATCGTAGGCGCCGCGTTTGAGCACAAAAGTTTCCCGCGGTGTCTCAGCCTCCTGCATCACCATGACTGTCGGGATTGTCTCAAAAAAGGCGTCGCGTTCTCTCTGAGCATCAAGCCATTCACATCGCGCTTCTTTGAAGCGCTTGGGTGCCGATCGGTCCATGAAACAAAACGCCAGTTTGTTGTTTTGAGCCACACTGCGACTTTGCGGCGGCCCGGTGGCAATTTCATTGACACTCTCCAACAAGGCCAACACTGCAGCTTCTTCGGGAGACAAGGCTCTGCTGTAAACGCGGACTTCGTCGATCACGCCATGAAACCGGTTCTCGGGCCCTTCGCCTGCTCCGATCCGGAATGGATCCTTGGGATCGATGGGCCATGTCAATTCATCGAACAGCACGTCGATTCTTTGTGGCTTGCCGTTGACGTAGATCTGGACTCCTTGGGCCTTGCGTTTTCCGTCATAGCTCATTGCCACATGATGCCATCGGTTCAGTTCCAATGGGTTCCTGGCTTCCAGACGCAGGCCGATATCCGTCCACCGCATCGTAATGTGCAGCCGAATCTTGCCGTCCTTGAGATACAACCCATACCCATGACCTTGTGGGGCATCTTCAATACGTGACATGATGGCGCCATTGGCGGCGGTCGGGTAGATCCACGCGGCAAGGCTGAAGGCGTCCTGGTAATTGAACTTCCCCACATCGCCCGCATCAATGAAACGCTGGCCGTCAAAGCTGGCACCTCTGCCAACCCTGCCGGGTACAAAGGGCAAACTGCAGTCTTGGGTACCACCGACCACCGGCTTTCCACTGTGACACCCAGAAGCCAACAATCCTTCAAGAGGATAGTGCACGACCAAGCCGTCGTTGATCGACCAGTCCACCGCCTTTGCATTCGTGAGAGACTTTTCCCAATCTCTTTGCGCCCTGGTGAACTCCGGTTGAAGTGCCAGGTACCTCTTCTTTGTGGTCTCTACCTGCGCGTCCAGCTCCTTAAGAACGGCCTCCTGCTTTGGCGTGGGCGCCTTAATATAGGGTTCCTCGTTTCCGAAGTTGTAAACGAGCCCCTTTTCCAAAACATTGTTAAAATAGGCAAAGAGTTGATAGAACTCTTTTTGACTGATCGGGTCATATTTGTGGTCATGACAGCGGGCACAGCCAACCGTTAACCCCAGCCACACTGTAGAAGTGGTCTCGACCCGATCGGCGACGTATTCCACACGAAACTCTTCCGGGATGATCCCGCCTTCCGCATTGGTGCGATGGTTGCGATGAAACCCCGAAGCGATTTTCTGGCCTCGCGTGGCATCTGGCAACATATCGCCGGCGAGCTGTTCAATCGTGAATTGATCAAACGGCACGTTCCGATTAAACGCGTCGATCACCCAGTCCCGCCAGCGCCACATGGTTCTCACACCATCGCTCTGGTAGCCGTTCGTGTCCGCATAGCGCGCCGCATCCAACCAGCGCGCCGCCATTCGCTCGCCATACCTGGGTGATTGCAGGAGCCGGTCGAGAACGTTTTCATAGGCTTTGGGAGACTGATCCTTCAAGAAAGCGTCGACTTCCAAAGGCGTGGGCGGAAGGCCCGTCAGATCAAGCGTCAAGCGCCGAATCAACGTAGCCCGGTCCGCCTCCGCAGAGGGAGGCAGACCTTCGCGTTCGAGCCGATGCAAAACAAAAGTGTCAATCGGATTGCGGAGCCATGCCCTGTTTTTCACTTCCGGGAGCTCAGGCTTCAGTGGGGTAATGAACGCCCAATGCTGTTGCCACTTGGCTCCTTTCTCAATCCAGAGTCGGATTCTGTCAATTTCCGGGGCAGGCAGTTTGGAGTGTCCTGCGGCGGCAGGGGGCATGCGGAGTGCCTCGTCATCCGACGTGATGCGTCGAAACATTTCGCTCTTATCAGGATTCCCGGGCACAATGGCGAATCGCCCTTCGCCAAGGTCCCCCTTTGCACCTTCTTCAGTATCGAATCGCAACTGGGTAACCCGATTCGCCTTGTCTGGACCGTGACAGGTAAAACATTTGTCCGACAGAATCGGACGAATGTCCCGATTGAACTCGATCCGATCAGGCGTTGAACCAGACCAGCTGGCCTGCGGCGAAGAGAGGCATCCGACAAGAACCACCCAGGCAATGGCACAAGTTGGGGAAGGAAAGTTGGGAACTCGCATAGGGCGATCGAACAAACTTGATCCAAATTCCTTATTTTACTAGTAGAACTATTTTGTACAAATAAAAAGAGAATGAGTTGTATAGAGAGAAGTAACGCTCCTGCTTATGTGATGGGAACCATGCCAAACTCGTAACAACTGTGTTTTGACCGCAAGAGAGGGTCGCTGGCTTTGTTGAGCAGCCGCGAGGGGATCGAGGTAGCTCGATGTGCCCAACGCGAACGGCAAGTTTAGACAAATTGTCTGAATTGGCGACAAGTTGTCTGCGTAAGTTGACAGAAGGAGGCGGCAGGCAAGGCTGATTCGTGGGGTGGAGAGTCACAAGTCACGTTCGAACAAAGTGTGAAGATTGTGAATATTAGGCCGAAATGAGAGACAGTAGATGCGCGTCGATTCATAACTCTCAAGACTTGTACCGCGTCTGGAAGCAATGTTGCCTTCAGCGGTCGTTGTGCGAAGATAGAATCTAGGGAGTGCTTTCAAGGTCCACGAAGAAGCTGTCACTCATAAACCTCGAAAGAGTGCTCAGAAAAGAGATTGCTTCATGATCAGGTTGCTCATACCTTTTGCCATGCTGATTGGCGGCTGGATTGCTTTTGCTATCCTAGCCCAAAGAAACGAGAAAAAAGTTCAGGCTGAATGGAGTGAACTTCTGGACCCGACGAGTGAAGGAATCTTCCAAAAGGCCAGCCTCGAGATTGAGGGCCACACGGCAACCGTAGGGGTAGTCATGAGCGAGGCTATGGAAGTGCGTCAGTTGGGAGACCTCGATGAGGCAATTCGCTTCTTGAACATTGGTGGTGACGTCATCGAGCGGTTCACTCCGAATTTGTTGGCGCTTCTGTCGGTCATGGCGAAGTTCACGCGCATGGTCAGCGCGATTGCTCCTGTGAATCCCATTGTCCCTGGAGACTTCCATCTGAGTGAGCTCACAAGCCTGGCTCATTTGCACAGGATCTTGCACCACATCCTCGCTTCAACCAAACAACGCTTCCGGCTCAAGCTGTACATCCTGGGTAAAGGCCTTTCCATCACCAGTCATTATTTCGCCAAAAGCATTCGAAACGTGGTAACACACCGAAGCTCGGACGACCGGGAATGGGATCAGATCCTCGGCGTGCAGCAAGATTTCCAGAGACTGTCCAACGAATCCGTTCGAAGCTTTCGAGTGTTGCTCGAGGCGCTCTCGTGCGACGCTGCTCGGGAGCTCTCCAGACAGGTGTGCCCCCCTTCGGCGGAATCGGGCCTGTAACCAAAGCGTTTGAGGTGTTGCCGGTCCCTGACTCTGACCTTCCCAGCGTCCCAAGTACCTCGCCCTTAGCGACAGACCCCCTTTCCCTTGCAGGAGGGGGACGATTACTTTCATCAGCCGCCCCACCGAACGCTTACGTTGCCGTTGGTCAGGAAGTCAGGTACTTCTCCAATTCCAACATTCTTTTTTTGATGGGTAGTTTTTTCAGAGAGCGAACCCGCTTTACTTCGCCCAATTCGGCGAGGAGCAGCGTCATCTGGCGAGTTTTTCTTTCCCGTAAGGCTCGCTGGCTACGTTTAGCTGTGGAACTGCCGGAAGGTTGGCGGGTCTCCAACTCATGGAGCTCCTTGACCACATCGGAGAGGCGCGAACGCAACTCGGTCTTGGCAAATTCAGGGGGCAGGCCCGCGATCTCTTCGCGATAATGCCGAACTTTTTGACAGATGCGATCGGCCACCCGCAAGGGTAATCCGGCTGCCGAAGCCAGATCTGTCCTATCAGCCATGATCAGGACATGCAGGGACCAAAGACCAGCTCGTTGCAGCTTCTCCAGGCTCACTTTGCCGAAGCCCGGAACTTGCTTCAGCAACGACTGCAGAATCAACTCCTCCCGCTCTAAACTTTCCTCGCTCAACTGGAAAGCGCGAGGAAGGGACACCACCAGCTCTTCATAAGCAGCGAGAAGTTGGTCGCGAGTGTCAGCCAGCAACCAATGTCCCGGTTGCCGCTCTGACCAGCAAAGCACCTCGTCAAATTCAGCGATCTTCGCCGCCGGTTCGTAAAGCTCCATCGTTTGCGCCGCGCTCTGAATACTGCGGAGCACCGGCTGGCAGAAGCGAATCCAGGTTTTGTTGGCGGTTCCCCGCTGCAGACGGAAGATGAAGTTTTTGACTGGTTGGGCGTGTTCCGCCGCAATTTCGGCAAACAAGGTATCGGCAGCCTCTTCTTTCCCAAGTTGTATTGCAGGTGAGGTCATTTCGCAACCGGGCAATCCCCCACCAGTGGCGGCATCAAAGGCCGCGTCGAAGGCATCCACCACTTCCTCTAAAAAACTCTCTTCCCTATCCATTTCAAAGCCGAGCCCCCCACCCATCCTTTTGCAAGTATCCTGTCGCGCTTCGACCATCGAGTCTAAACAGGTTAAGGGCCAATCCATGGTGAGTTTCCAGCAGACCCAAATCGTTGGGCTCATAGCGCCCCGGCTTTGTGGAGATTCGAACCGGAGAGTCGTTTTCGTTTTGGAGGAACATTTCTGAAACTGACGATTGCAAGGCTAGGTCCAAGAAATCCTAAGCAGATTCTGGTGGCATTGACAGTGTCAACGCCTGTCAACTAGACTGGCTCGGAATCCCGATCATGAAGAGAGGGCCGCCGGGTTGCTCGTCTGCGCTCCGTGACGCGTGGTTCCATCCTGTCACCTGGAAGGCAAATGCCGAAAGAGTCTTGGCCCTTACGGCCCAAGTGCGGCGAAAATATTCACGCTCACAGAAATCGGAATGGAGAGCGCTATGATGAACCGCAGACGGTTTTTGAGCTTGAGCTTGGCCAGCGTGGCACAACCACTTTTTGCTTGGCTGCAGCTTACCAGGCAAGTGAGTGCCCAGGCCAAATCTCTGCAACTGAAGATAGAGAGTCTCAAAACCTTTGTCGTCAATGTGGGGACCGTAAACTGGGTCTTCTGCAAGGTTTACACAAACCAGGGTCTGGTTGGTCTGGGGGAGGGTTCGATTACCAGCAAGGAAGCGACGCTTGCCCAAGCCATCATGGAACACGAGCGCTTCCTTGTTGGAAAGGATCCCACTCAGATCGAACTGCTGTGGCAAGGGATGTTCCGTTATCCGCGCTGGCGCGGGGGGCCCATTCTTAACAGCGCTATCAGCGCAGTTGAGATTGCGTTGTGGGATATTCTGGGCCAAGCTCTTGGAGTGCCTGTCTACAAACTGCTGGGTGGAGCAGCTCGTAAGCGGATTCGTCTTTACAAGGATGTGGACGGCGCTACGACGGAAGAGTTGATCAACAGCTTCCAGAAAGCAAAAGCTGAAGGCTATACTGCTGCCAAGTCCGGATTCATCACTGTGCAGAACGATCTGGTAGTCCCTGCCTACGCCGTGCGTGAGGGCGCTAAGAAGTTAGAAGCGGTCCGCAAGGCGATAGGTGAGGACTTCGATATTTGCATCGATGCTCATGGGAAACTGACAACCGTAATGGCGATTGACTTCTGCACGCGGATTGAAGAATTACGCCCGTTCTTTGTAGAGGAAGCCACCCAATTGGAAGACCTAGGCGAACTGGAACTACTGCGGCAAAAAACAAGGGTCCCGTTGGCCACGGGAGAGCGGTCGTTCACAAAATACGGTTTTACTGAGTTCTGCTCGCGCCACCTAGTCAACTATGTGCAGCCTGACGTCTGCCACGCGGGAGGCATTCTGGAAATGAAGAAGATCGGGACGATTGCCGAGGCGTACCGCATTGAGATGGCACCTCACAACCCGCAAAGTGAAGTCAGCACTTTGGCCTCGTTGCACGTTGATGCTACGACTCCGGCCTGTACAATTCAGGAATATAATCCTAACCTCGCACCATGGGTCTTGGAACTATTCAACGGCGGAGCTGCTCAGGTGAAGACCGGATTCGCCGAACTTCCGAGCCGTCCGGGCTTAGGAGTGGAACTCAACGAGAAAGTGGCGGCGGAACACCCTTACAAGCCAGTCAACCGGCCGAACTACGTCTTTTCAGATGGAGGGGTGGCGGACCATTGATCCGCCAAGGAACCATTCACGCAAGGCCGCCGGGACTAGTGAACCCACCCGACCCTTTCCTCAGAACATTCTCAGGAACCAAACATGGAAAATTCGGCTTTCGACCAAATTGAGCAGGCGCTGAAGTCGCGCGGGGCTGAGGCAACATTTGACTATCTGATCCAGAGATTCCTGGAGGAGAAGGACTATGCTCGGATCTTCCAAACACGGCTGCTGAAGAAACGCTTCGAGCTTGGCCTTCCGCTTATCCACAGGGATCTCTTCGACGGCTTGGCGCCCGATCAACGGAAGACTTACGAGGAAGCTTTTGTCCAGGCAGCGCGGGAAACCGGTGAACTTTTTTTGGCGGATGGCGACATTCCCAGGGCCTGGTCTTACTTTCGTGCCATTGGGGAGACCTCACCCATTGCCGCAGCGATCGAAAAGATTGACCAGCATGAGAACATGGCCGCTATTATTGAGATCGCTTTCCACGAGCAGGCTCATCCCCGCAAGGGATTCGAGTTGATCCTGAATCACTACGGAATTTGCCGGGCCATCAGCAGCGTCTTTCAGTATCCCGCCGGCCAAGGTCGGGAGGATTGCATTGGCCTGCTGCTGCGCACTGTGCACCACGACCTGCTCGCCAACCTGAAGCGCACCATTTCGCAAAGGGAAGGCCAGGCCCCGGAGACGTCGAACCTTGCAGAACTGCTCGTTGGGCGCGACTGGTTGTTCGAGGACAATTGCTACTACATCGACACTTCACACGTCGTCTCAGTCATTCAGTACACTCTCGAAGTGAGCCGTCGGGAACCGTTGGAACTGGCTCTGCAATTGGCCGAATATGGAACTCACTTGGGGCCGATGTTTCAGCAGACCGGGAATCCGCCGTTTGAACGATTTGAGGATTACGCTTTCTATTTGCGGGCGTTGCTTGGACGCGAACCCGAGGCCGCGCTTGCTCACTTTCGAGCCAAGGTTTCGCAGAGCGACCCTAGCGAAGTGGGGACTGCCCCGGCCCAGGCATTAGTGACTCTGCTGGCCAGGCTCGAACGCTACGACGAAGCCATTGCCATTTCCCTTGTTCACCTAAAGGGAGTTGATCCCTCACAACTCGCTTGTCCTTCTGTTCAGCAGCTCTGCCAAGCCGGAAAGGATTTCGCGCAGCTAAGAGAGATTTCCCGCGAGCAGGGAGATCCGATCGGTTTTGCCGCCGCCGTCCTGCAAGCGCGCCCCACCGATTAAGGCAATTCTTCAAGGCTGATGTCTTTGTACCACGCTTCGCTGGGCGGCCCCCCGTGGATCTGCAAGCAGATGATGCCGCTTTGCTCGATGGAATCCTCAGTTTCGGAGTAATCCACAGTCTGCTTGCCGTTAATCCAAAGCTGAACGCGTCGACCTTCACAGCGGATCACATAATCATTCCAGTCGTTGCGCTTCAGAAACCCCTGGAGTTCTTTCATGTTGGATTTGGCAAGTACCTTATTTCGCCGTGACTCATCATACAGACAACCCCACCACTCCGGATCTCCCAGGTCCGCCTGATAGCCGATGACTTCATGATGATTGGGGATACGCTTCGAGCGAATCTGCACACCCGCATTGGCACCCTCTCCCAGCACTTTGAACTTCAGACGAAGCACGAAGTTTTTGTAGCTGCTTTGGGAACACAGAAACTCGTTTCGCGGAATCCTGGCATCGAGAGTACCTCCCACGACGGCGCCTTGCTCAAGTCGGAAGGTCCTCCTTGTGTCACCTTCCCAACCGTCGAAACTCCTTCCATCAAACAGATCAACCCTCTCCGGTCGACCGATCGCGACTGCGAAGCAGAGCAGAGCCATGGATACAGTCAAAGACACGGCTTTCCACCAACGTCGAGGTTCTATGAGTGCGAAATGCATTGGCGCTTCCTCCGCGAGGAAATCGTTGCGACAACTACGTTGGATGAGAGCGGTAATAACAACGAGGTGTTGTCGACCAATAGTACAGAACTCCCAGGCCCGCAAACAGTGCTGAGCCAAACCAGCGAACTGGGCCGCTCGCAAACACTACTGTCCCATTGAAGACGATGAAGGCGAGAAAAAACTGCCAGACGATCTGAAAGAATCGAGACCGGTGCAGATAGCCCTGAAGGCCGCTGATCCACCACCATGTCACATCTGCCAGCCAGCCCAGCGTAAAGGCGTAAGAGACGAACAATCCTTCGCCAAACTCCACGCCGACTGTCTCCTTCGTTTGATTAGCCGTGTCGCGGAGAGCTGCTGCATGGCTCCAATGATGATAGAAGTGAAAAGCACAAACCACATGGGCGAGGTAGATGAGACATCCCGCAGTCCAGGCTGCTCTGGCGGTTCGCAAGAACTGCGGCTTTTGTCGAGCCTTGAGCAAGCAGGCGGCTCCCAAACCGTAGCCACACAGCGCGACCCAGATCGTAATCTTTGTGAGCAGTTCTCCGTTCATGCGTGAGCGGCATTGACTTGCTGATTCAGCATACACACTTCAATCGTGCTGAAGAACATCTGCGAAACTGGATCCAAAGCCGATGGCGCAGCACTCAGCGCACCCAGCTGGTCGTCCGCCGATCCAGCACCATCCTAGCACATGCGTCTGTCTTTCGGCGGCAAGATACCCCTGGCACTTCCCGCTCGCTTTCTGGACTTTGATGCAACCTTCACTACTTCCCCGCGGTCGGATACTCTTGGGCTGCTGCTTACAACGGTGCTATCCTGCCCGCTCGAGGAGAACACTATTCTTCAAGAGGGGAACTGACGCTAATGAGACTTCTCCCAGTGCCTCTACTTTTGCTGTTCCCTGTTGTCTTGAGTGCCCAATCTCGTCGCCCGCTAATCGCGATAAGTGGCCTCAGCCACGAGTCCAACTCTTTCAATCCCACAAGGACAACCTACGCGGACTTTCACCGGCGCGAAGTGGCTTCGATCGACCAAGCACTGCGGGAATGGGCTAAGTCCAATGACGAAGTGAGCGGCTACATCGAAGGGGCCCGGCAGTATGGCCTGGAGCTATATCCTGCACTGGTCGCCGGCGCTGCGCCCAAAGGCCCAGTCACCGATGAAGCGTTCGAGCGATTGCTGGACGAGTTGTTGAAGCAACTAATGGCGGCTCCCAAGCTGGATGGGCTCCTGCTGGCTAACCACGGAGCTATGGTCGTCGAAAGCTACCCGCATGGCGATGCTGAAATGGTGAAACGCCTGAGGCAGGTGCTTGGCCCAAGCTTTCCCATTGTCGTCACTCACGACTTTCATGCCAACGTTTCCGAGGAAATCGTGAAGGACTCGACGGTCTTGATCACTTACAAAGAAAACCCTCACCTCGACACTAAAGAGCGCGGTCTTCAGGCAGCGCGGATCATGGCGGAGATCGTGAAGGGCAGGGTGAAGCCGGTTCAGGCGATAGTGAAACCGCCCATGGTATACAACATTGTTTACCAGCACACCAAGCGCGACCCGCTCTTGTCGATTGTGGAAGAAAGTCGGCGTCTGGAGAATCATCCCAAGGTCCTGGCAGCAAGTGTTTCGGGCGGATACCAGTACGCCGATGTTCCGGCGATGGGACCCAGCGTAATCGTGGTGACGGACAATGATCCTGCCTTGGCTCAAGAGGAGGCACAAAGGCTGTCGGACATGCTATGGGCAACGCGCGAGCGAATTCTCCTTCGCTTACCTGGGCCAGCCGACGCAGTGAAGGAGGCAATGCAGAGCAGCAAGTTTCCGGTGGTGCTGATGGACATGGGCGACAATATCGGCGGGGGATCAGCTGGCGACAGCACGTTCATCTTGAGCGAGCTGCTGAAGCAAAAGGCCGAGGGATGGGTGATGACGATCGCTGATCGGGAAGCCGCCCAGGCAGCGTTTCGAGCGGGAGTCGGAAAGCTCTTCGATATGCGAGTGGGAGGAAAGACAGACAAGCTGCATGGCGATCCAGTCGATGTTCGCGGCAGGATCAAATCGCTGCACGATGGCAAATACATCGAGACCGAAATTCGCCACGGTGGTGGACGTTACTACGATATGGGATTCACGGCTGTGATCGAAGTTGCGGGATCAACTCATGACTTGCAGAATCTGCTGCTGCTGACAACAGAGCGTTCCAGCCCGAACAGTCTGCATCAACTAATCAGCAACGGCGTTTATCCCGAGCGTCAGAGGATTCTGGTCGCAAAAGGCGCCATTGCGCCGCGGACCGCCTACGAGCCCATTGCAGGACGCATCATCGAAGTGGACAGTGGTGGAGTGACCGCAGTCAATCCCACCCGTTTCGTCTATGGTCGCGTCCGCCGGCCTCTTCTTGGACTGGACTGATGAGAGGAAGTAAAAGTGGGAACAGGGATACCTGATACCCTGTCACCTCCGCTCCAGCTTCATCTTCATGCCAAACTTTGGGCGCAGGGTCACCAGCGGCTCCAGTGCGACCGGATGCCCTGGAATCAGTCGCATCTGCCACCGTTGCGCCAATGTGGCCAAGAGCAGGGTTCCTTCCATCCAGCCAAACGCCTCACCGATGCACTGACGTGAACCGCTGC
>Ga0075431_100006437_pt1 | contig 11658 bp, 9 predicted proteins | sample RhiMetdeltSRZDD5_FD_75297 | JGI IMG/M metagenome (GOLD analysis project Ga0075431, IMG submission 75297) | Populus rhizosphere microbial communities from Tennessee, USA - Rhizosphere MetaG P. deltoides SRZDD5 | ecosystem: Host-associated > Plants > Roots > Rhizosphere > Soil | place: USA... | reverse complement strand
CTCGAGCGCCGTGGGGCGCCGGTCGCCGTGCTGACGACGCAGGGCTTCCGCGACCTCATCGAGATTGGCCGCACCAAGCGCAACATCCCCGCGCTGTTCGTGCCGACCTTCGTGCGGCCCCGGCCCGTCGTCGAGCGCCGCCGGCGGTTCGAGGTGACCGAGCGGCTGGCCGCCGACGGCTCGGTGCTGGTACCGCTCGACGTCGCCAGCGTCGAGCGTGCGCTCGACGCGGCGGTGGCGTCGGGCGCCGAGGCGATCGCCGTGTGCCTGCTCCACGCGTACCTGAACCCCGCCCACGAGCGCGCCATCGCCGATCTCGCCAAGGGCCGGTGCCCGGGGCTGCCGGTCTCGGGCTCGGCCGACGTCGTCGCCGAATACCGGGAGTTCGAGCGCTTCTCGACGACGGTGCTCAACGCGTATCTCCAACCGCTGATGGACGGCTACCTGAGCGGCCTCGAGCAGCGCCTGCGCGACGTCGGGTACGCGCACGGCGTCCTCACCGTCGCCTCCAGCGGCGGCATGATGACGACCGACACGGCGCGGCGCCTGCCGATCAAGACGATCTTCTCGGGCCCGGCCGGGGGCGTCAGCCAGGCCTGCTTCGTGGGCGGCGTCGTCGGCGTGCGCGACCTGATCACCTACGACATGGGCGGGACGTCCACCGACGTCTGCCTCGTGCGGGATCTCACGCCGCTGGCGACCTCGGACGGCATGGTCGGCGCCTTCCCGGTGAAGGTTCCGCAGATCGACATGCACACCGTCGGCGCCGGCGGCGGCTCGCTGGCCTGGCTCGACCTCGACGGCAGCCTGCAGGTCGGCCCGCGCAGCGCCGGCGCCAACCCGGGCCCGGCCGCCTACGGCCTGGGCGGCACCGAGCCCACCGTGACCGACGCCAACGTGGTGCTCGGCCGCATCGGCACCACGCGCCGGCTGGGCGGCAGCATCACGATCGACGCGGGGCGCGCGCGAGCGGCGGTGGCGGAGCTCGCCGGCCGGATGGGCACGCTCACGGTGGACGCCCTCGCCGAGGGCATCGTGCGCATCGCGGTGGCCCGCATGACCTCGGCCATCCGCGAGATCTCGATCCAGCGCGGCCACGACCCGCGCGACTTCACGCTCGTCGCGTTCGGCGGCGCCGGCCCCATGCACGCGCTCGCGTTGGCCGACGAGATCGGCATCCCCCGCGTGCTGGTGCCGCGGCATCCGGGCAACTTCTCGGCCCTCGGCCTCCTCGCCTCCGACGTCAAGCACGATGAGGTCCGCACGCGCGTGGGCTCGCTGCGGGAGCGCTGGCCGCTGATCGCCGGGCTCTTCGCCGAGATGGAGGGCGGCGCCCGACGCCAGCTCGAGCTGGAGGGCTTTCCGGTGAGCCAGCAGCGGATGCGCCGCTCACTGGACCTGCGCTACCGGAGCCAGGCCTTCGAGCTCAACCTGGAGCTCGGCGACGAGGCGCTGGCCGAGGTCGAGGCCGCCTTCCACCGGCGCCATCTGGCCATGTACGGCCACGCCGACGAGACCGCGACGATCGAGCTGGTCAACGCGCGCCTCAGCGCCTACGGCCTCGTGACCAAGCCGGCGGCGGAGCGCCACGCGGCCGCCGGCGCCGCGCTGGACGCCGCGCTCATCGAGCGACGCCCGGTGCGGTTCGACGGTGCGGCCCACGACTGTCCGGTCTGGGAGCGCGAGCGCCTGCCCGGCGACGCGGAGCTGCGGGGACCGGCCATCGTCGAGGAGTTCGGCGCGACCACGGTGGTGCCGCCCGGCTGGCGCGGCACCGTGGATGCCTTCGGCAACCTGAGGTTCGAGCGGCCATGATCGATCCCATCACGCTCGAGGTGATCCGCGAGACGCTGGTGTCCACCGTGCGCGAGATGCGCGTCACGCTCGTGCGCACGGCCTACTCGTCCATCCTCTACGAGGGCGAGGACTTCTCCTGCGTCCTCATGGACGGCGACGCCCAGATCGTGGCGATGTCGAAGGGCGCCGACCACCCGCTGCACATCGTGCCGATCAGCTGGTCGATGAAGGCGGTGCGCGAGCGGTTCGGCGACGACATCCACCCCGGCGACATGTTCCTGCACAACGACCCGTACACCGGCGGCACCCACCTCAACGACGTCGCCCTGATCTACCCGGTCTTCGCCGACGGGCGACTGTTCGTCTTCCCGGTCGTGCGCGCGCACTGGGGCGACGTCGGCGGGATGAGCCCGGGGAGCCTGTCGGGCGGCGCCACCGAGATCTTCCAGGAGGGCGTGCGCATCCCGCCCATCCGCGTGGTGGACCGCGGCCGGCCAAACGAGGCCGTGCTCGACCTGATCTTCGCCAACATGCGGGGGCCGCGCGAGCGCCGCGGGGACTACCACGCGATGATCGGCACTTGCCGCAAGGCCGCCGAGCGCGTCGAGGGGCTGGCCGCCCGCTACGGCTCGGCGACCGTGCGCGCGGCCGTCGCCGAGCTGATGGACCGCGCCGAGGGCCGCATGCGGCACGCGATCGCCGCGCTGCCCGACGGCGAGTACCGGTACGAGGCGCACCTGGAGTCCGGCCGCGAGCGGCTGGAGCCGCTCACCGTGCGCGCCCGCGTGGTCATCGCGGGGGACGCGATCACCGTCGACCTCACCGGGACGTCGCCCCAGACGGCCGGCCCCACCAACGTCGGCCCGGCCATGGCGCCGACGGGGGCCTTCACGATCGTGAAGTCGTACCTCGACCCTGGCTCCGACGTGAACTCCGGCGCCTTCCGCCCGCTCACCGTGGTCTCGCCGCGCGGCACCATCGTCAACGCCGACCCGCCGGCGCCGTGCGGCGGGATGGTCGAGGTGAAGTACTGCGTCGAGACGGCGGTGCAGGGGGCGCTGGCCCAGGCGCTCGAGGGCCGCGTGGCTGGGGACCTCAAGGGCGGCGGCAACCACTGCTACGTCGGCGGCCCCGATCCGCGGCTTACCGGCGAGACCTTCATCTTCTACGAATACCCGGCCGGCGGGACCGGCGGCTTCGAGGGCGGCGACGGCAGCAATACCGTACGCGCGTGGACCGAGAGCGACATGACCACGCTGCAGCCGATCGAGGCGATCGAGCAGCTCTACCCGGTGCGCGTCGAGGCGACCTCGCTCCGCGAGGACTCGGGCGGGCCCGGACGCTGGCGCGGCGGCCTCGGCCTCACCCGCGCGGTGCGAATCCTGGCGCCGCACACGCGGCTCTCGGTGCTGGCCGAGCGGGCGGTGCTGCCGCCGTTCGGCGTCTGCGGCGGCGACGCCGGCGCGACGAACCGCTTCTGGATCCGCCGCGAAGGCGGCCCCGTCCAGCCCTCGCCACTGCCCGGCAAGGTGAGCGCCTTCCCGGTCGAGCGTGACGACATTCTGTTGATGGAGAGCTCGGGCGGCGGCGGCTTCGGCGACCCGCTCGACCGCGACCCGGCGATGGTCCTCGCCGACCTCGCCGAGGGCTACGTGACGCCGGCCGCGGCGGCGGCGATCTACGGCGTGGTGGTGGCGAACGGCGCGATCGATGCCGGCGCCACCGCCGCCCGCCGCGCCGCGCTTCGCGCGGCCCGCCACCGCGTCCGGCTGAGCGGGGCGGCCGACGTCGAGGCGGCGCAGGGGCGATCGATCCGCGTCGACGAGGCCACCGCGCGGGCGCTCGGCCTGGGGACGGGCGGTGTCGTGGAGCTGGTAAACCCGCGCGGCGCGCCGCTGCGCGCGTGGGTCACGGGGCTACTGCCGGGCAACGGGCGCCGCGCCGAGGTCGCGCCGGCGGCGCTCGCCATGCTGGCCCTCGCCGACGGCTCGGAGGTCGAGGTGCGCGCCGTCCACTCCGGCGCGCTGGGAGGCTGACCATGGCAGGACACGACATCGTCACCCGGCGACAGTTTCTCGTCACGGGCGCCGCGAGCGCGGCGGCCCTGGCCACGCGCCATGAGGCGGCGGCCCAGGCGCCCGCGCAGAAGTTCCACGTCAAGCCGGTGCCGCCCGAGATCTTCATCGATCACGGGATCAACCAGGAGACCCGGCTCGAGACGCTGAGGGGCTACCTCACGCCGGCCAGCCACTTCTTCGTCCGCTCGCACTCGGCCACGCCGATCCTCGACGTGCGCACGTGGCGGCTCCGCGTCGAGGGCGACGCCGTCGAGCGCCCCCTCGACCTCGGCTTCGACGACCTGCTGAAGCTGCCGTCACGCTCCGTCATCAGCGCGGTCGAGTGCGCCGGCAACGGCCGCGGGTTCTTCCAAGAGCTCATGGGGAAGACGGCCTCGGGGACCCAGTGGCGCTACGGCGGCATCGGCGTGGCGGAGTGGACGGGCGTGCCCCTGGGCGCGGTGCTCGAGCTGGCCCGCGTGAAGCGCGACACGCCGCGCGACATCCTGAACGTGCTCGTCGAGGGGCTCGACTCGGTGAAGGTCAACCGGCCGATGTCGCTCGCCAAGGCGTTCGAGGAAGACACGCTGCTGGCCTACGCGTTCAACGGCGAGCCGGTGCCCGCCGACCACGGCTTCCCGGTGCGCGCGATCGTCCCGGGCTGGGTGGGCATCAACAACATCAAGTGGGTGGGCCGCGTCGAGGTGCGGAGCACCGTGATCGACGTGCCCACGACGACGAAGACCTACGTGCTGGAGGGGCCGGACTACACGAGCCGGGTGGTGCTGCGCCAGCAGACCATCAAGAGCGCCGTGGCCCTGCCGTGGGGCGCGACGCTCCCCGCCGGCCGCCAGCGCGTGCGCGGCTTCGCGTGGTCGCCGGTCGGCCGGATCAGCCGCGTGGAGGTGAGCCTCGACCGCGGGGTCACGTGGCAGCCGGTCGATCTCCGTGAGCCCAACATCCCGCGCGCGTGGACGCGCTGGGACTTCGAGTGGAACGCCCGCCCCGGCGAGCACGCGATCCTGACGCGAGCGATCGACGACCAGGGCCACACGCAGCCCGCCGCGATGCCGTGGAACGCGCAGGGATACGGCTACAACGTGCCCGTGCCGCACCCCGTGAAAGTGGCGTGAGGGCCGCGGAAGAGGCTCAGGCGGAAACGCCCTGCGGCGTGGAGTCGAGCACGAGCCGTATCTTCCGCGCGAGACTCTCCGGTGTGAACGGCTTCTGCAGGAAGTGCACGGGGGCGTCCGAGTCTCCGGGGGCGGTGGGGGCGTTGTCGGTGTAGCCGGACATGTAGAGAACGGCCGTGTCGGGGCGCAGGGCCGACGATGCGCTGGGCAAGCAGGGGGCCGCTCATCTCCGGCATGATCACGTCGGTCAGGAGCAGGTGAATCGCGCCCGAATGACGGGCCGCCAGCCGGAGCGCATCGGCGCCTCGACCGGCGCTAAGCACAGTGTAGCCATAGTCCTCGAGCACGCGGTGTGCGAGGCGTCGAACCTCCGTTTCGTCCTCGACGATCAGGACCGTCTCGTGGCCCCGAGCCGGTGCGGGGCCGGTGGTCTCGACCCCGGTGTCTTTGCCGGGGACCGCGGTCGCGCCCTCGGCACGCGGGAAGCAAATCCTGAACGTGGTCCCCGCCCCGGGGGTGCTCTCGACGGAGATGCTGCCCCCGCTCTGTGTGACGATACCGTAGACGGTCGCGAGCCCGAGGCCAGTCCCCTTGCCGGGCCCCTTCGTCGTGAAGAACGGTTCGAAGATGCGCGATCGCGTCTGCTCGTCCATGCCACACCCGGTGTCGCGGACCTCGAGCACCACGAGGCAATCCGGCGCGCCACCACCGGAGCCGCCCTCCCCAGCCGCGCCGCCCGCCGTCGTGGAGGGGCCGTCTTCGCCGACGCGCTGACGCCGTACGGCTTCGCGGAGACGAACCTGCGCGCGCGGTTCCTGACGAGCAGCGCCGACCACTGGCTGGGCACCGACCAGATCGGCCGGGACGTGGCCACGCGGATCCTCTACGGCGCCCGCGTCTCGCTCTACGTCGGCTTCGGCGCCGTCGGCATCGCGAGCCTCATCGCGACGGCGCTCGGGATCTTCTGCGCCTACTGGGGTGGTCGAGTGGACCTCCTCCTGCAGCGCGTGGTCGACGCCTGGATGGCTTTCCCGGGACTGCTGATTCTCATGTCCATCATGTCGCTGCTGGGACCGAGCGTGCTGAACATCGCCCTCGTCCTTGGCATCGCCGCCGGCATCCGTGAGTCGCGCATCGTCCGCGGCGTCGCGCTGTCGATCCGGGAGAACACGTACATCGAGAGCGCCCGGGCCATGGGCTCGGGGCACCTGCGTGTCACGCTCATGCACATCCTCCCCAACGTCCTGCCCACGATCATCGTGGTCGCGACGACGGGGCTCTCGACCGTGATCCTGACCGAGGCCAGCCTGTCGTTCCTGGGGCTGGGCGTGCCGCCCCCGCATCCGACCTGGGGCGGGATGCTCTCGCTCTCGGGCCTCGACCACATGTACCGCGCCCCGTGGCTCGCGATCTGGCCGGCCGTCGCCCTGTCGCTCGCCGTCTTCGGCTTCAACATGCTCGGCGACGCACTCCGCGACCTCCTCGATCCCCGCCTGAAAGGCGGGTAGAGACTCGGAGGGGGCTTCGCCCCCCTTCCGACGGCGCCACGGGGCCTGACGGTCCCCCTTTCGCCTGCCTGCCATACAACGCGCGTGAATTGACAAGCGGCGCGCCCTGCGCATAATGGGCGCACTCGTTCGGCTCGCTTTGCCTCGCTTGCTCGATCGAGACCCCGTCGTCTCATCGTGAGGAGGACGTCAATGCACCGACGCTTGGCCCTCGCCCTGTTCCTGCCCCTCGTCCTCGCGCTGGCGACACAAGCCGCCGAGGCCCAGACTCCCAAGCGTGGCGGCGTGCTGCGCATCGCCGAGCGCGAGGCGCCCGGGCTCGACCCGCACCTGACCATCAGCTTCCTGTCGCACTCGTACGTCAGCCTCACCTACAGCCAGCTCGTGCGCTTCCCCAACGGCCCCGAGCAGAAGCATCCGGCCGACTTCTCGATCCTGCCCGACCTGGCGGAGAAGTGGACGGTCTCCAAGGACGGCAAGGTCTACACCTTCGCCCTGCGCAAGGGCGTGCGGTTCCACAACAAGCCGCCGGTGAACGGTCGCGAGGTAACGGCGGAGGACGTGAAGTACTCGCTCGAGCGCTTCGCCGCCAAGTCCGGCTTCAACACCCGCTTCGAGCCGGTGGGCGCGATCGAGGCCGTCGACCGCCACACGGTGCGCATCACGCTCAAGGAGCCCTACGCGCCGTTCCTGAACCACCTGGCCAACCCGTCCTTCTGCGTCATCCTGCCGCGCGAGGCCGAGGAGAAGTTCAAGGACTTCAACCACCCCGACGCCGTCATCGGTACCGGGCCCTTCGTAATGAAGTCCTACGAGAAGGGTGTGAAGGTGGTCTTCGAGCGCAACCCCGACTACTTCATGAAGGGGCTGCCGTACCTCGACGGCGTTGTCATCGAGATCACGCCCGACGCCGCCGCCCGCGTGGCCGTGCTGCGCGCCGGCAAGGCCGACCTGCCGCACATCTGGGGCTGGGTGAGCCCGGAGGAAGGCAAGGCCCTGCAGAAGACGAATCCCGAGATGGTGGTCACGCCGCACCAGGTCATCGGGCAGGGCTTCATCTACATGCGGACCGATCAGCCGCCGTTCAACGACGTCCGCGTGCGTCGGGCGGTGTCGCTGGCCATCGACCGCAAGGCCTGGAACGAGGCCCTGCTCTTCGGCGAGGGCTGTGTCGACTCGGGCCCGGTGCCGTGCGCGCTCAAGGAGTGGAAGCTCGACGCCGCCAAGATCGACCCGGCCCGGGCAAAGTACCTCACCGGCTACGACCCCGCCGAGGCCAAGAAGCTGCTGGCCGAGGCCGGCCAGGCCAAGGGCTTCACGACACCGATCTTCCACTGGCCGGGCTACGTCGTGCCGTGGCGCAGCTATTACGAGCTGGCCGCCGAGAACCTCGGCAAAATCGGCATCACGGCCGAGCTCAAGCCGGAGGAGTACGGCAAATACATCTCGACGACGGCGCTCGGGAAGTACGAGAAGATGGCCATGGGGCCGTCGACGCCGTTCACCGAGGTCGACGACTTCCTGTACGGGCGCTTCTACCCCGAGCTGCCGACCAACCAGAGCCGCGTGGCCGACGCCGAGCTGTCGAAGATGCTGCTGGCCCAGCGGCGCGAGATGGACCCCAAGAAGCGCAAGCAGATCGTGGACGACATCCAGCGCTACCTGGCCGACAAGGCGTACTACGTGTACGTCCCGCAGTGGCCGCAGTACGTCGCGCACCCGCCGGCCGTGAAGGGTTTCCTGCACCACGACGGCTACGGGCTCGGCATGCGGCTCGTCTACACCTGGCTCGATCGCTGAGATGCGGCAGTACATCCTCCGGCGCCTGGCGCTGGCGGTGCCGACGCTGTTCCTCGTCAGCGTCATCGTGTTCGGTCTCATGCGGCTCATGCCGGGCGACGTGGCCACGCGCATGGTCGAGGGCCACGGCTATGCGAAGACCCTCGACGCCCTCCGACGCGACCTCGGCCTCGACCGGCCAGTGCACGTGCAGTACGTCGAGTGGATCGGCAACATCGTCCTGCACGGGGACTTCGGACGCTCGTACTGGACCCGCCAGCCCATCCTCGAGGAGTTCGTCCGGCGCTTCCCCGTCACCCTCGAGCTGGCGCTGCTGACGATCCTCGTCTCCGTCGTCATCGGCGTCGTGGTCGGCATCCTGTCGGCGGTGCGCCAGGACAGCGTCTCGGACTACGTGGGCCGGATCCTGGCCATCCTGGCCCTGTCGATCCCGTACTTCGGCCTCGCCGTCGTGGTCGTCGTGGTGCCGTCGATCTACTTCAAGTGGACGCCGGTGTGGACGTACGTCGCCTTCACCGCCGACCCGCTGCAGAACCTCAAGATCATGCTGGTGCCGGCGCTCGTGTTCGGCGTGACGCGGGCCGGCCCGATCATGCGCATCATGCGCTCGGCCTTGCTGGACGTCCTCCGCCAGGAGTACATCCGCACCGCGTGGTCCAAGGGGCTGAGCGAGCGGACCATCGTGCTGCGGCACGCCCTCAAGAACGCGATGATCCCGGTCATCAGCCTCATCGGTCTGCAGATGCCGCTCTACATCGGCGGCTCGGTCATCATCGAGTCGATCTTTCGCCTGCCCGGCGTCGGCCTGTTCTTCTTCGAGGCGCTGGGCAAGCTCGACTACCCGGTCGTGCAGTCGGTGAACCTCATCATCGCGGCGATGGTCGTGGGGCTGAACCTGGCGATCGACCTCTCCTACGCGTTCCTGGACCCGCGCATCCGGTATCGGTGATGAGCGTCGCGACCCCGCCGATCGACGCGACGCTCCCCCGTCGGACCGCGCCGGCCCGGTCGCGCCCGTGGTACCTCGACGTGTGGGTGCAGATGGTGCGGCGCAAGCCGCTCGGCACCGCGGGCGGCGTCATCGTGCTCGTGATGCTCGCCGCGGCCGTCGGCGCCGAGTGGATCTCGCCCTACGGCTTCGCCCAGACCAGCCTCCGTGAGCGCTTCATCGCCATGAACGGCTCGCACTGGCTCGGCACCGACCAACTCGGCCGCGACCTGCTGACCCGCCTGATCTACGGCGCCCGCATCTCGCTCTACGTCGGCTTCGGCGCCGTGCTGCTCGGCAGCCTGCTGGCCACGGCGATCGGCATCCTCTCGGCCTACTTCGGGGGGCGCGTGGACATGCTCGTGCAGCGCGGCGTCGACGCCTGGATGGCGTTCCCGCCGTTGCTGCTGCTGATGTCGATCATGTCGCTGGTGGGCCCGAGCGTGTGGAACATCACGGTCGTGCTCGGCGTGGCCTTCGGCATCCAGAACTCGCGCGTCGTGCGCGGGGTGGCGCTCGGCATCAAAGAGAACACCTACATCGAGAGCGCGCGGGCGATGGGCTCCAGCCACACCGCCATCGCAGTCCGCCATATCCTCCCCAACACGCTCCCCACGATCATCGTCGTGGCGACGACCGGACTGTCGACGGTGATCCTGACCGAGGCGAGCCTGTCGTTCCTGGGGCTGGGCGTGCCGCCGCCCTATCCGACCTGGGGTGGCATGCTGTCGCTGGCGGGCCTCGACCACATGTACCAGGCCCCGTGGCTGGCGATCTGGCCGGCCGTCGCGCTCTCGCTCGCCGTCTTCGGCTTCAACATGCTCGGCGACGGCCTGCGCGACCTGCTCGATCCGCGCCTGAAGGGCGGCTAGCCGAACCTAGCGATCCGGTCGGCCGTACTCCCGCTCGATCCGGCCGATGCGGATCATATAGTGCGAGTACCAGATCTCGCGGCCCTTGCGCTTGGCGACGCGGTGGTCGGGATCCCGGGCCCACGCGTCGATCGACTCGAGGTCCTGCCAGTACACGGCCGCCACGCCGGTGCCATCCGCATTGCGCGCCGGCTCGATCCCGAGATAGCCCGGGTACGTCTGCGCGCGCTCCACCAGGTGCTTGTACAGCTCGACGTGCTCCGTGTGGTCGACGTCGGCGTTGATGGAGGTGAACACCACCACGTAGTAGGGCGGCGTCGGCGTCCGGGAGATGTACGGCATCGTCTCGACGACGACCTACTTGCGGCCGCCCTGCGCCTTCTTCTTGGATGCCTCGGCGGGCTTGGCCTTCGCCGGGGCCGTGCCGGCCTTGGCCGGCGGCTTCTTGGCGGCGGCGTCCTCGGGCGACACGCCGCGCTTGGCGAGGCTCTCCTTGAGCGCCTCCATCAGGTCGATGACCTGCCCGCGGGGCGCCGGCGCCTCGGCGATGGTGATCTCCTGCCCCTCGACCTTCTGGTTGATCATGCCCAGTACGCGGTGGCGGTACTCGTCGGCATAGCGCTCGGGCGAGAACGTCTCGCTGGCGAGGCCGTTGATGAGCTGCAGCGCCAGGTCGAGCTCGCCCTCGCGGATCTTCGCCGACTGTCCCTTGTCGATCTCGTCGAAGTTCCGCACCTCGTCGGCGAAGTACATCGTGTGCAGCATGAGGCCGCCCTGGGCGGGCCGGATGAGCACCAGGCTCTCCTTGCCGCGCATGACGTACTTGGCGAGGGCGACCTGCTCGGCCTTCTCCATCGCGTCGGCGAGGAGGCGGTACGGCTTCTCGCCGCCCTTGTCGGGGCCGAGGTAGTACGTCTTCTCGAAGTAGATCGGGTCGACCTCGGCCAGCGGCACGAACTCGGCGATGTCGATGATCTTGGAGGCCTCGCCCTCGAGCGCCTTGAGCTCCTCGTCCTTCACCTGGACGTACTGGTCCTTGGCGAACTCGTAGCCCCGCACCAGCTCGGCGCGCTCGACCGTGCGGTTGCACTTCGGGCAGAAGGTCTGCTGGCGGATGCGCGAGCCGCAGACGCCGTGCAGCTGGTTGAACGCCACGTTGGCCGAGGACGCGGCCGTGTAGAGCCGGACCGGAATGGAGACCAGCCCGAACGAGATCGTTCCGGACCCGAGTGAATGCGGCGGCATCGCGCTCTCCTCCTGTCGATACGTCCCGAGACTTTGCACGATAGCACGCGCGCATCTATGATGCCCCAAACCTCAACGATCCCAAGGGATTGCGGTGCCTGCTCCCCTCGACGACTACCGGAAGAAGCGCGACCCGGCGCGCACGCCCGAGCCGTTCGGCCCGGCGCGCGGCGGCGAGGGGCGGCGGTTCGTCGTGCAGAAGCACGCCGCCCGCCGCCTGCACTACGACGTGCGCCTCGAGATGGACGGCGTGCTGGT
>Ga0075431_100006432_pt1 | contig 11662 bp, 15 predicted proteins | sample RhiMetdeltSRZDD5_FD_75297 | JGI IMG/M metagenome (GOLD analysis project Ga0075431, IMG submission 75297) | Populus rhizosphere microbial communities from Tennessee, USA - Rhizosphere MetaG P. deltoides SRZDD5 | ecosystem: Host-associated > Plants > Roots > Rhizosphere > Soil | place: USA... | reverse complement strand
AGCTCGAGGCGCTGGCCATTGCCTTCGGCGTCGGCGTGCTGTTCATGATGACCTGGCGTCTCTTCGAGCGGCTCGGCGCGCCGACGCTCGACCTCAGCGATCCGGTGCTCGTGATGTTCGTGGTCTGGGCGGCGGCGCAGTGGTGGAACGCGCGGAGGTACCGGTGAACAACCGCCTCCGCGTGCTGCGCGCCGAGCGCACATGGTCGCAAGCCGACCTCGCCGAGCGCACCGGCGTCTCGCGGCAGACCATCAACGCCATCGAGACCGGCAAATACGACCCGAGCTTGCCGCTGGCGTTCCGGCTGGCGCGCACGTTCGGCCGCGCGATCGAAGAGATCTTCTTGGAAGACGGCGTGGGGCCGCCCACCCAGCGAACGGAGGCCATGTGAACCGCATCAGCATTCGCTACTGCGCCTATTGAGTCTCCGGCCTGCACGCCGCCCGTTGGGCGGCGAAGCTGCGCCGCGAGCTGCAGGTCGACGTCGACATGGTTCACGGACGCTACGGCGAGCTCAGGGTGCTGGTGGACGGCGAGACGGTCGTCGACGCCGGTCCGCTGGCGGCGCTCGGCGCGGCGCCCTCCTCGCGCAAGGTCCTGGCGAGCGTCCGCCAGCGGCTCACTGCCGCGGCAACCGTGGTCGGTGAGACACAATAGCGGCCCCGAGGAGGCCCGCATGACGCCCGACGATCGACTCCACCCCCGCGCCCGCATCCCCTACGGCACCTGGGGCAGCAGCTACTTCCCGGCCTGGCAGCAGTCGCCGCTCGCCGAGGTCAACATCGGCCAGTTCGCCGGCGAGGCGGCGGCGCGCATCCTGTCGCTGCGCAAGGTGCCGAAGAGCGAGCTCGAGTCGCTCGTCATCGGCTCGACGGTGCCCTGGCACTGGAAGTTCTGGACCGCGCCGCTCGTCGCGAGCTGCCTCGGCGAGCGCCTCCCTGGCTTCCACGTCGAGCAGGCGTGCGCCACCGGCCTGCAAGCGGTGCTGCTTGCCGGCAACGAAGTGCAGTCGGGGCGCGACGTCGTCGGCGTCGTCACCTTCGACCGCACGAGCGACTCGCCCGTGGGCGTCTTCCCCGAGCGCCGCACGCCGCAGCGCACCTTCGCGCTCGCCGACGTCTGGGACAACTTCGGCTTCGACCCGGCCACCGGTCAGGCGATGCTCGCCACCGCCGGCAACGCCGCGCGCAAGCACAAGATCGACCGCCGCGAGACCGACGAGCTCGCGCTCTACCGCCACGAGCAGTACTTCGAGACGCTGGGCCGCGGCTGGCTCGACCGCATCCTCGTTCCCTTCGACGTCCTCGACAACTCGGGCAAGAAGCTCGGCCGCGTCGACGGCGACGCCGGCGTGCGCCGGCTCACCCGCGAGGCGCTGGCGGCGATGCGCGAGCTCGAGCCGACGGTCACCTCGGGCACGCAGACGCACGCCTCGGACGGCATGGCGACGCTCCTCGTCGCGAGCCCCGAGAAGGCGCGCGAGCTCTCGCGGCGGCCGGAGATCGACATCCGATTCCTCGCCAAGACCGAGGTGCGCGTGGCGCCGGCCTTCATGCCCGAGGCGCCCGCCGTGGCGGTGCAGAAGCTGCTGGCGAGAACGGGGCTCACCATGGCCGACGTCGCCGTGGTGAAGAACCACAACCCCTTCGCCGTCAACGACGCGGTCTTCGCCAAGCTCCTCGGCTACGACTGGCGGGCGATGAACCGGACCGGCAGCTCGCTCGTCTGGGGCCACCCGCAGGGGCCGACGCTGACGCGGGTGCTGATCGAGGCGCTCGAGGAGGCGGTCGACCTCGGCGGCGGGCGCGTGCTGGTCTTCGGCTGCGCCGCCGGCGACATCGGGATCGCGGCGCTCTTCGAGGTGGGCGAGGCGAACGCGTAGCGCGGTCCGTGACGACCGCGCCCGCCCGCCTCACCGTCCGCCGTCCGCCGCCCGGCGAGCTCGGCGACCCTTACCCGATCACGGTGTCGCTCGACGGCGAACGGATCGCGGTCCTCACCCCGGGCGAGTCGGTGTCGCGCGAGCTGGCCCCCGGCCTTCACCGACTCAAGGCGTTCAACACCCTGCTCTGGAAGAACCTGCAGCTCGACGCCCGACCGGGTGAGGAGATCCGCCTGGTGGTGCGCAACCGCACCGGCTTCGGCACCTTCCTGTTCGCGATGCTGGGGACGGGCCCCCTCTACGTGGGTTTCGAACGCGAGGCGCCGCGAGCGGCTGGCACCGCTGGCTGACCGTCCACCGCAGCGCTCGCGTGCCGAGGTCTGCGCGAGGTCCCGCGGAGCCGCTACCGCTCGCTCAAGTCCGGCACGTCTTCGCCCAGCGCCGTCGCCAGGTCGATGAGGTGCTCCTGCTCCGCCTTGAGGATCTCCCGGATGTGCTCGGCCATCGCGTATTCGCCGAGCGCTTCGCACTGCCGCAGCCGCCGCCGGTAGTGGCGGATGGTCTCGCTCTCGTTCTCGAGGTCGAAGCGCAGGAGCGCGCGCGGATCCTCCGACATCTTCACCGGCTTGGGAATCACCGCCGGAGTGCCCCCCAGGTAGTCGATCTGCTGCGCGATGACGATGGCGTGCGCCAGCTCCTCGCCCGCGTGGATCTCGAGCTCGGCGGCGATCGCCATGTATTCGGCACCCTTGAGCACCTGCGAATACACGACGTAGGCGATGATCGCCTGGTACTCGCGGGCGAGGTCCTCGTTGAGGTCGGCGATCAGCTGCTTGCGCGTGCCCTTGCCCGCCTGCTTTTCCGTCGGCGGTTTCTTCTTGGCCATCGGTATCCCTCCGCTGGCCGCGCTGCAAGATCGCGGCCCATGGAGCCGGGCTCCCGCCGGACGCTGCGGCACTCCAGGTGGCCACCGCACAGTCTCGTGAAACCAGGGCGGATTCTCCGCTTGAGGCAGAATACGGCGCAGGTCGACCCTTGAGAACCGACGTCCTCTCCAAGTTGCTCCCCGAGCTGGCGATGGTGCTCGCCGCGTTGGCAGTTGCGCTGATGCCGGAGCGCGTGCCGACGTCGGTGCGCGAATCGATGGAGTTCGTGGTCCTCGTCGAGGTCCTCTTCTGCATGGCGCAGGCGACGCTGACCGACATCGCCACGCGTATCAAGAAGCCGCCGCCGCTCTGGCTCGGCCTCCTGATCCTCGGCGGCCTGGCGCTCTTCAATCCCGACGTGGTGTCGGTCGTGGTCGGAATGTTCCGGCAGGGTTGGGCGATCTTCCTCCCATTTGGCTGGTCGCTCGTCGAGCGTGGCCGCGAGCTCTGGACGATGCCGCGCGCCTCGCAGCTCGAGAAGCTCCGCCGCCGGGCCCTCGTCTCGGGCCGGATATCGCTGGTTCTGGTCTTCGGGGGTGCCGCCGTGGCGACGCTGTGCGTCAGCTACCTGCTCGACAACGGACGCGGCGGGGCCCCGTTGCTCGAGCGCACCGCCTTCTGGTGGCTCGCCGCGGCGTTCAGCCTCACGGCCTACGACGTCGTGCGGGTCCACCGCCCTGCGTTCGAGCGCCACCCCCGGGCGCTCTTCGGGCGCTTCGATCCGCTCGGCGTGACCGACCTCGCTCCTGTCTGATCGGGGTCTTCCGACGGTGAAAGCCGATCGCCGATGGCTGGTCGAGCTCCTGGCCTACGGCGCCTGCCTCGGGCTGCTGATCGCCATTCTCCACTTCGCGGAGTACCGCTTCCTCGTCGTCGACCGTTCCGTCGAGGTCTACGCGGCGCTCGTGGCCGTGCTCTTCGCCGTCGTCGGCATCGGCCTCGGGCTCACCCTCCGACGGAGGGCCCGCACCGAGATCGTCGTCAGGGAAGTCGAGGTGCCGGTCGCCGGGCCCTTCGTGCGCGACGAGGCCCGGGTGGCCGCCCTCGGCATCACGCCGCGGGAGCTCGAGATCCTCGGCCTCATCGCCGCCGGCCTCTCCAACCGCGAGATCGCCGCCAAGCTGTTCGTCAGCGAGAACACCGTCAAGACCCACTCGAGCCGGCTTTTCGACAAGCTGGGCGCGGCGCGGCGGACGCAGGCGGTGCAGATCGCCCAGGAGGCGAGGCTCATCCCGTGAAGGGGACGCCGGTCACCCGGAAGGATGATTTCCGGCTCCATGGCGCGAAATCACCCGAAGGGATGACGACCGGCACGACGTCGATGGCTAGCCTGCGGGACATCGCGGGCATGGAGCCCGCACAGGAGACCAGGCGATGAAGAAGACAGTGCTGATCTTCGGGCTGGCGTCGGGTGCGCTCTCGGCGGCGATGATGGCGGGAACGGTGCCGTTCATGCTGGACGGCAGCTTCCGCAATGGCCACCTCGTCGGGTACACGTCGATCGTGCTCGCGTCACTGCTCGTGTTCTTTGGCGTGCGCTCGTACCGGGAGAGAGTCAGCGGTGCACACCTCACCTTCCGCCGCGGGCTCGCCGTCGGCGTCTCGATCGCGGCGGTGTCGGCCGTCTGCTACGCGACGACCTGGGTGGTGCTGTCGACGCTGGTGGTCCCGGATCTCTGGGACAAGGTGGTGGCCTGCATGGTGGACCAGAAGCGGGCGTCCGGGGCGAGTCCCCAGGAGATCGAGACCACCGCGCGCCAGGCGCGCCAATACGCCCAGTGGGCGGAGAATCCCGTCATCAGCTTCGCCATGACCTTGGCCGAGCCGTTGCCCATCGGTCTGCTCGCCAGCCTCATCTCGGCAGCCATCCTCCGTCGCCGGAAGCCGCCGTCGCCGCTGGGCGCGGGCACGACGCGCGGGGTGGAGGCTTGACCATGAAGATCACCGTGACGAGCGTGATGGTCGACGACCAGGCCCGAGCCCTCGACTTCTACACCCGTGTCCTCGGCTTCCTGCCGAAGCGCGATCTGCCGGCGGGCGAGGGACGGTGGCTCACCGTCGTCTCGCCCGCAGCCCCCGACGGCGTCGAGCTCCTCCTCGAGCCCAACGCCCACCCGGCGGCCCAGGCCTACCAGAAGGCGCTGCACACCGACGGCATCCCGCTGACCTCGTTCGCCGTCGACGACCTCGCGAAGGAGCACGCCCGCCTCGAAGCGCTCCGGGTCGTGTTCACCACGAAGCCGACACCGATGGGCCCGGTGACCGCGGCCGTCCTCGACGACACCTGCGGCAACCTGATCATGCTGGTTGAGCAACGTACCAAGGAGCAATCATGAAACTGGGCAACTTTTCGATCAGCCTGGCTGTGAAGGACCTCGAGGCCTCGAGGGCGTTCTACGAGAAGTTCGGGTTCAGCGTCTTCGGTGGCGATGCCGCGCAGAACTGGCTGATCCTGAAGAACGGCGACCATGTGATCGGTCTCTTCCAAGGAATGTTCGAGAGGAACATCCTCACCTTCAACCCCGGTTGGGACAGCAACGCCCAGAAGCTCCCCGCGTTCACCGACGTCCGCGAGCTGCAGCGCCAGCTGAAGGCACAGGGGGTGGAGTTGCAGCAAGAGGCGGACGAGACCACGACTGGCCCCGCAAGCTTCATTGCGGTGGACCCGGATGGGAACCCGATCCTCGTCGATCAGCACGTATGAGAAGGCGGCGGGCGAGCCCAGCCCCGCGCTGCAGCGGACGGAACCGCTGAGCTCATACGCCGTTGGTGGTTCCCGCGCCGTCCAGGGAACTGCGCGTGGCGCCGCCGCGTCGCGATCGCGACGCGGCGCGCGTCCCGCGATGCCGCTCCCCACGGCGCTCAGCCGCGAGGGTGCGAGCTAGTTACACGGCCTCCCGTTCTGGTCCACGCCATCGACGCAGCCGAGCGGGCCGATGGCGATCCGCACGCGGGCCGAGGCCGAGCTGAAGCCGTCGTTCACCTGGAAGAGGAACTCGTCATCGCCGGTCGAGCCGGCGCTCGGCCGGAAGACGACGATGTTGTCGTCGAGCGTGAAGGGCGCGGAGCTGATGGTCGCGCCGCTCGAGGTCAGCAGCGTGCCCTTCACCGGCAAGGTCTGTATGGAGAACGTCAATCCCGGCAGCACCGTTCCCGTCGCGAGCGCGAGCTGCGGCTCGAACCCGTCGGGGAGGTTGCCGCTGGCCGTGGTGTAAACCTGCAACCCGCGCTGGAACCCGCCGCCGGCGAGCCCCTCGTCGACGCGCCCCTGGATCGAAAAGACGTCGAGGTCGTCGTTGCCCACCGCCGCCTGCAGCGCCCCGAGCACGTCGAAGCTGAACGTGCCATCGGTGCCGGAGGGCCCGGCGGGGACCGGCATCACGACACCGGGAAGCGGCGAGGCGGGTGCTTCGAAGTCATCGTTGGTGAGCGCCGCGTCCTGGATGCCGGTGCCGACGAAGAACGTGGTGTCGAGCGAGTCGACGGTGCCCTTGTTGGTGTGCAGGAACACGTGAGCGCTGGTGAGCGAGCCGACCGTGCTGCGGATGCCGGTGATGTTCCACTCGATCTGCATGCGCAGGACGCCGTTGGAGCCCGGCCCACCGGAGGCGTCGACTGCCGCGGCCATCAGGCCCGGCGTCGCACCCGGCAGATCGTTGTGGTTGTCCCCCAGCCCGTCGCCCGTTGCGTCGGCGACGTTGCCGGCGATCTCCGCGCCGTCGAGGAACGCGGCCTTGCCGGAGAGGGTGAGCAGAGACTCCTCGCCCACGCCGGCGATGCCGGAGAGGGCGATGGTGACGTCGGTCTCCTCCGGCGTCTCCACGTCCTGAGGGATGGCCACGGCACTGCCGCTCGCGACCGTGACGCTGGCGGTCGCATCGTCGCAGGACGGCGAGCCGCCGATGGTGCCGCAGACGCTGAACCCGAAGCTATCGCTGCCGGTGAAGCCGGCGTCCGGCTGGTAGGTGACGGTGGCGAAGCGCTGGGGCGACTCGCTTCCCTGGGTGACGGCCGAGAGGGAGCCGTGCGCCGGACCGCTGCCCGCGACGATGGCGAAGGTGAGCGAGACGCCGTCAGGGGCGTCGCCCTCGAGCTGGACGACCACGTCGTGGTCCTTGGTGGTCTCGGCGAACACGTCGCGAGCGACGGCGGTGGTGAGGGGAGGATCGGGCGTCGTCGGATCGCCGGCCGGGTTGATCCGCACGGCTGCCGTGCCCACCTGCCCGCTGGTGTCGGTGACCGCGAAGACGAAGTCGTCCTCGACATCGCCGGTGGCGGCCGGGGTATACACGACGGTGGCGCTCGTTCGCGCCGGCACCGGCGGGTCGATGCAGTCGTCCGGTGAGCAGCCTGGGGGGTTCCCCGGTGACGCCGGCGGGCCCTGGGTGACCGGACCGAGCGATCCGTGGGTGGGCCCGGTGTCGGGCACGATGGAGAAGACGAGGTCGTCCCCGTCGGGGTCGTGGCCGGTGAGTGTGATGGTGATCGACGTCGCGCCGGCGGTGGCCACGTGGAGCGGGTCCGCCGAGGGCGCCTGGTTGGCGAAGAAGCTGTCGAGGCTGACGGTCACGCCCTGGCCCACCTGCACGTCGCGGGCGAGGAGCGCGCCCTCGACGCTGGCGTTCTGGCGTACCTGCAGGGTGCCGTTGGGGACGTAGAAGTTGGCCTGCGCGTCGCAGTTGATGCCGATCTTCGCCGCCTTCGGGGTGGCGCCGAAGGTGCCGGTGTTGCCGTTGACCCCGGCGACGAAGAAGACGATGTCGGAGGCGTCGATGCCCGAGCCGGTGGCCGGGCCGACGAACGAGTTCTCGTCGATCGAGAGCTTGCCCCGCACCCGGACCTCCGCCGGCCCCAGGAACTGGAGCGTGGTGGACGTGCCGAAGTCGATCTCCTCCACGTTGTAGATGCCGGCGCCGAGCGTGACGACCGCGTTCTGCCGCGCATCGAGGATGCCGTAGTCGCCGGCGGCGAGCGTGGCCGTTCCGTTCTGAGGCACGTGGACGTCGGAGGCCCCGGGGTGCGGGTTCCCCTCGGTGAACGCCGGCGGCTGCGCGAAGACCGGCAGCGTGAGGGGCGAGCAGGTGAGGCCGGTCTGGCTGCCGTTGTTGACGAGGCTGTTGCAGGAGGCGGTGCCGAGGATGGCGCCCTGCGACTTGATCTGGATGCTGTCGGCCTTCGCGGCGTAACCCGCCGGCGTCGTCGCGCTGATGCCGACGCAGAGCCGCCGGTTGCTGCAGCCGAGCGTCTGGCCGCTGCCGCCGGTGTTGACGACGACGCTGCCGCTCATGACCTGAGAGCCCTGGTCGAGGTCGACGCTGTTGGTCGCGAAGATCACCACCGGGGAGAACCCCGGAGGAACGAAGCCGGCTTTCTGGTCTCCAGGCGCCTTGTGGGCTCCTCGACCTGGGGCGGCGCCTCCAACGCCCGCGCCGCCGGCGGCGGTCGAGGAAAGCACGGTGACGAGACCGAGCAAGGAGACGAGGGCGAGCTTCCGGTTCATGGGACCTCCGGTACGCGCCGACGCGAGCAGGGATGGCCTGCCCGGGGCCGACGCCGATGCCTGCAGCCTGTGCCCGCCAACACTACGCCCATTTCGCTGTCGCGGCGCAAGGGTTGTTTCAGACTGCCCGGATCTGTCGCAGAGCCCTGGCACCACGGGCTGCTAGGGGCAACCGGGCCGACTGCCTCGGCGCCGTCCGGCGGCAGGAGAGCCCTCAGCGGACCGCTGCCGCCGCCTCGCGTCGCGCCGCGGCCATGCCCCGGAAACGCTTGCGCAGCATTGCCAGCCGGGTCTCGATGTCCGGCTCGGCCATCAGCACCGCCTCGATGTGCTTCGCGAAGCCGGCCCCGGTCGCCATCTCCCGGATCTCGCGGAGCAGCGGCTGGATCATGGCGAAGACGGCGAAGACCTCGCCGCTGGCGTCGAGAAACATCTGGCGGTCGAGAGCGCCGTGGGTCACCAGCGAGCAGGCCATGTCCCAGTAGCCCACCACCATGCGCATGTGGGGGTTGTGCGGGCCGGCGAGCGCCGCCTGGACGTCGTCCATGGTGTCGGGGTGGAACTCGCGGATGAACCAGGTGCGCGCCTCGCGCATCACCGGATCGCGGCGGAGCTCGTAGAGCTTGAGGATGAGCTGGGCGCTCTCGAAGGGTGTTGGCATGGTCAGGACTCTATCGCGACCCGCAGGCCCATCCTCTACAAGCCCCACCCCCTACAAGCCCAGGTGCCGCGCCACGCCGAGCACGTGGTGGGTGTTGTGGTAGAGCGTGAAGAAGAGCATCTCGCGCACGGTGAGCATGCCGATCCCCGGGTGCGGCAGCCGCCTCCGATCGAGGGCGCGCTCGGGCCAGCCGTCGAGCGCGCGGAGGAGCGCCTCGAGCGTGCCCTCCAGCGCGGCGAGCGACCTGCGCCGCTCCTCGGTGGTCTGGCGCTCCGCCGGCAACGGCGACGCGGCATAGCGCCCGGCCTTGAGCCCGCCCTCGAGCGCCCCGCGGTAGCGGGTCACGAGCTCGGAGTAGCGGCTCGACGGGCGTGACGCGCGGCCGAAACGAAGGAAGAGCAGGATGCGTGGCACGGCGAGCGCCTGCGCCACCGGCCGGTTCGACTTGACGAGGTGGCGCGCGTGGGCCATGGGCGACCAGCCGCCGTCGAGCGGGGCGAAGATCTCGGCGTCCGAGAAGCGCTCCCAGAAGGCCGCGCTCCACTGGCGCACGCGGCCGAGGTCCCGGGCGATCTCGGCGCGCGTGAAGGGCTCGTCGACGGGGGCAGGGTCCACGAGCGCGACGCTACTGCATCGGGGGTGGCAGGCCAACAACACGCCGCAGAGGCGAGTCCGCGTACACCGACGCGGCGCGATCGGTATATCGTTTCCGCATGCTCGCGAAGGTCGCTGTTTACATCGGCGTGATCGGCGCGTTCGTCGCCGCCATCCTCGGCATCCTGCGTTTCGGGGAGCGTCTCGACACACCGCGGGCGACGGAGCCCAGCGCGGCCACGGCGGCTGCCTCCCCGGTGCCGGCGGGAGGTCACTCCGGGCCTGCCGGGGGCGATACCGGCCACCTGGCGCTGTTGCGCGAGAACGTGACGCACCCGCTGCCGCTCCTGCTCCTTCAGGTGGTCGTGATCGTCGTGGCGGCCCGGCTGGCGGGCGGTGTCGCGCGCCGCTTCGGTCAGCCGGCGGTCATCGGCGAGATGATCGCAGGCATCCTCCTCGGCCCGTCGCTGCTCGGCTGGGTCTGGCCGTCGGTCCAGGGGTTCATCTTTCCCGCGAGCTCCCTGGGCTCGTTGCGCCTCCTCGCCCAGATCGGCGTCGTGATCTTCATGTTCCTCGTCGGCATCGACCTCGACGGCGCGCACCTGCGCGGGATGGCGCATGCCGCGGTCTGGGTGAGCCACCTGAGCATCACCGTGCCGTTCCTCCTCGGCTGCGCTCTCTCGCTGGCGATCTACCGCACGCTGGCGCCTCCCGGCACGCAGTTCACCGCCTTCGCCCTGTTCATGGGCGTCGCCATGTCGATCACGGCGTTCCCGGTACTGGCGCGGATCCTGGAGGAGAAGGGTCTGACGCGCACGCCGCTCGGCGCCACCGCCATCTCTTGTGCCGCCGTCGACGACGTGACCGCGTGGTGCCTTCTCGCACTGGTGGTCACGCTGGTGAAGGCGGCGGCGCTGACCGGGGCCCTGGTGACCTTCGCCCTGACGCTCGCGTTCGTCGCGGTGATGCTCCTCGTCGTGAAACCCACGGCGCGGCGGATCCTCGGTCGACGCGAGGTCGCCGGCGACACGCTGGTGGTCGCTGGCGTCGCCTTCCTCTTCCTCTCGGCGCTCGCCACCGAGGTGATCGGCATCCACGCGCTCTTCGGCGCCTTCCTCGCCGGCGCCGTGATGCCGCGACACCCGGCCGTGCGCAGCTACCTGCGGCGCCGGCTGGAGACGTTCGGCTCGGTGCTGCTGTTGCCGCTTTTCTTCGCCTTCACCGGGCTGCGCACGGAGATCGGGCTGCTCGGCGACCTCGCCGGGTGGCTGACGTGCGCTGCCATCATCGGGGTCGCCATCGCCGGCAAGCTCGGCGGGACGATGATCGCCTCGCGGATCACCGGCATGTCGTGGCCCGACTCCTTCGCCCTCGGCGCGCTGATGAACACCCGTGGGCTCATCGAGCTGATCGTGCTGAACCTCGGGTACGACCTCGGCATCCTCTCGCCGCGGGTGTTCTCGATGATGGTGCTGATGGCGCTCGTGACGACCTTCATGACGGCACCGCTGCTGCAGCTGTGGTCTTCGTGGAAGCAGCGCGCGAGTGTCAGCGAGTCTGCCGCCGGCGCCGCTGCTTGACGGGAGGCCTTCGCCGGCGGGTTGTGTTGTGGGCGATCCCTGGAGTGGTGCACGCGGCGATTGTGGTACGGCTCGATGGGGCCGGTGGGGGGTTCGCCGCGGCCCCAGTGCGCGCGGCCTGACCCACTAGGCCGCCGTCGAGATCCGCGTCGGGCGCCGGCGAACAGCTCGCGCAGCGCGAGCTGGCCTAAGGCCCTCGGGCGTGAACCCGAAGTTCGCAAGCGTGGGCATCAGCGGCCGCCCTATCAAGGGCCTTAGGCAAGCGCCGGCGCGTTCACCGCCGCGGATCTCGCCGTCGACCAAGTGGGGCCCCAGGCCGTGCTCAGGGGCCGCCGCGAACCCCCCACCGGCCCCAGTCGCCTGATGGAACTTCCCACGGACTCAGAGCAGACCGGGGTGCTTTCGTTGCAGGCGCCCCACCGTCTCGCTCCCGTCTGTGGTTCGTTCCGAAGTCTGAAGCGGATGCTCGATCAGGCTCGTCTTGGCCGGTTGGGGGGTTCGCCGCGGCCCCTGAGCACG
>Ga0075431_100006426_pt1 | contig 11667 bp, 11 predicted proteins | sample RhiMetdeltSRZDD5_FD_75297 | JGI IMG/M metagenome (GOLD analysis project Ga0075431, IMG submission 75297) | Populus rhizosphere microbial communities from Tennessee, USA - Rhizosphere MetaG P. deltoides SRZDD5 | ecosystem: Host-associated > Plants > Roots > Rhizosphere > Soil | place: USA... | reverse complement strand
TTGCGTTAGGCAGGACGATCGGCTGGATCGCGCATGCGATCGAGGAGTACGAAACTGCCCGCGTGATTCGTCCACGTGCGCGGTACGTCGGTCCGCCGCCGGCGAAATTGGGGGAATCGGGGTCAGAGTCGAACGAGGACGCATTGATCTGAAGGTTCTTATCGAAGCCCGCGTGATAGGCGACGAGCACGTCGGGGTTCGCCCCCGACGCGACTTGCGTGAGCCCTTTCGCGGTGAGCTGTGCATCGATCGCCGTGACGATGCGCTTGTGATTGCACTCGTCACGGAGGTTCGTGCCTGAGATCCAGGCGTAGGTCTTGAGCTTGGTGAAGTCAGTTGCCTTGTCGTAATCGTAGGTGACGTCTTGCGCCGACGCGGTCGCGCTGACGAGCGCGAGGCCGAGCATGGTCACCAATGTGCCGGTTCGCATGTATGGTGTATCCCTCTCGAGAGTTTGATTGCGATGAACTGCACCGAGAGGGAAAGCACGACAGGGACCAGGAGAGCGCGGGCGGCCGTTGGGCGCCGAAGTGTCGACGGTTCAGAGGGATGCGTCTCTGACCATCGTCTCGGCGGACGGCGATGGCGAGGCCGTTTTTTCGGCATATCGCGAATGTCGCGAGATTTCGCAGCGCGCCGCACGATGGCCGGATTGTTCCGCGTCTGCCGTTTTACAAGTGGTGAGCCCTTGCTCACGCACGTTCCAACTCGCAGATCGCGGAATGCCCTGTATGTCCATCGCACACCTGAAGTCGCAACGAATCCCCGCGTCGTCCCGCTGGCGCGCTCGCTGGTTCGCCCTCGTCGCAGCATCGCTGCTCGGCGCCGCCTGTGGCGGTGATGGTTATGGCGGGTCCACCGGTCCCGGGGACGGGCCGCCGGGTGATCCTCAACCGACGGCAACCGTTCAAGCGACGCCGAGCGAGCGGTTCACTCCCGCCACCGTCGAGCTGACCGCGGGCGGTACGGTGACCTTCGCGTTCGGGTCACTGGCTCACAATGTGTTCTTCGACAACGCCCCTGCAGGCGCGCCCGAGAGCATCCCTGCAGCGACCAGCAACCAGTCGGTAACGCGCACGTTCCCAACCGCCGGCCGCTACGTCTACAACTGCCACCTCCACCCGGGCATGACGGGAACGGTCAACGTGCGCTGACGGCGTGCGCCGGTGATCTACCAGATATCCCCGACGGTGAAGCCGTCGGGGAACGGGTCATCCGGATCGAGGACGTAGGTCGCCATCCCGGTGATCCAGGCCTGGCCGCCGAGCGTCGGCACGACGGCGCGATACTGACCGACCGTCGTTTCCTCGACGAGCCGACCGGTGAACACCGTGCCGAGCACGCCGGCGTGGCGGAAGTCCTGGTTGAGGCCGAGCTTTCCCCTCGCGTAAAGCGTCGCCATCTTCGCGCACGTCCCGGTCCCGCACGGCGATCGGTCGATGGCGCCGGTCCAGGTGCTGGGTTTGTTCCAGTCGAGCTCTCCGGTCGAGACGATCACGGCGTTCTGCCAGTCGGCGTCGCTCCGAAGTGGTGGGCCGGACAATTGCGCGATGGTGATGCCCTCGAAGCCCGGCTGCTCGGGGTGCACGACGGGACACTGCTCACGGGCGGCGGCCTTGATCATCTCCCCGATGCGGACGATGTCGCCGCCCTCATCCGGCGTTAGGCGCAACCCGAACTGCGTCGCATCGGCGATGACGTAGAACATGCCGCCGTACGCGACGTCCACCGCCACCGTCCCGAGGTGCGGAACCTCGACCGGCGCGTCGAGGTAGGCGGCGAACGCGGGGACGTTGCGGAACGTCACGCGCTTCACCTTCCCGTTCGCGCAATCGGCGCGCACCCGAATGAGCCCGGCGGGAGCCTCGAGCGTGAGCTCGGTGACCGGCTCGCTCATGGGCAGCATCCCGGTTTCCAACAACACGGTGGTGACGCACATCGTGTTCGTTCCGGACATACCGGGATACTCCACCTGCTCCATGATCACGAAGCCGGCGTCCGCCTCGGGGTGCGACGATGGCAGGATCAGGTTGCAGTTCGCGGCCGGGTAGCCGCGGGGCTCGCGCAACATGCGCTTGCGCAGCCCGTCGGCGTGGTCGCGCAAGTAGCACATCTTGTCGAACATCGTCGCGCCCGGGACGTCGAGGACGCCGCCGACGATGACGCGTCCGTGCTCGCCGCACGCGTGGGCGTCGACCGCGTGCACCAGGTTGGAAATGCGCATTCGCACAAATATCCCTTCGCCCCAGCCTCTTGCCAGATTTGGCAACGGGCGGTCCGTGGCTTAGATCAGGGGACGTTCTCACGTCCAGGCGACTGGCCCTGGTCATGGCTTTCACCGGAGTCCTGGAATGCGCCTGTATCGCTCGATGGTTACCGCCGCGATCCTGTCGGCACTCTCGGAGGCCGCGTTGGCGCAGACACCCTCGCCGGCAACCCGCCGTGCTCGCGAAGTCGTTGCAGCGATCAACGCCGCGACCCCCGCTACAGTCCGCTCGTTCGTCGACACCGCGTTCGGCGGCCAGATGCGCACGCTACCCGCGCAGGCGCACGTCGATTTCTTCCTGGGTCAGCGCGAGCTGGCCGGAGGACTCGAGTGGGTCGAAGTGCAGGAGGAAACGGCCGATCGCGCCACGGTCCTCCTTCGCCGAAAGCTCACCGGTGACCTCATCGCCGTTGCCGTAAGAACCGAAGCAGCCGCGCCGCATCGCATTCTCGGGCTCGGCCAGCGTCCGCCCGGGCCAGGCGCAGCCGCCGCGGCACAGCGCGTCGGGAGCGACACCGAGCTCGCCGCCGCCGTCGACCAGTATGTCAAGGCGCTCGCCAACGCCGACCTCTTCTCGGGCGCCGTCCTGGTCGCGAAGGACGGCAAGCCGATCTACACGAGCGTCTTCGGCGAGGCCAACAAGGACTTCGGCGTGCCTAACAAGCTCGACACGAAGTTCAACCTCGGGTCGATGAACAAGATGTTCACGTCGGCGATGATCGCGAGGCTCGTCGAGCAGGGCAAACTGTCGTACGACGACCCGCTCTCGAAGTTCGTCCCCGACTTTCCGAGCGCGGCGGCTGCGCAGAAGATCCGGATCAAGCACCTGCTGACCCACACCTCCGGGCTCGGCAGCTACTTCAACGCCGAGTTCGAGCGGGCATCGCGGGCCCGGTTCCGCACCGTCGACGAGATGATGCAGCTCGCGAAGGGCGACTCGCTCGCGTTCGAGCCAGGCACCCGCTGGTCCTACAGCAACACCGGGATGCTCGTGCTGGGGAAGGTCATCGAAGTGGTCACGAAACAGGACTACTTCGATTACGTGCGCGAGAACTTGGCAAAACCGTTAGGCATGGTGAACACGGATGCCTACGAGCTGGACCGCGTCAACCCGAACCTCGCCGTCGGCTACCAGCGCGAGTTCGGCGCCGACGGCGCGAAGCGCTACCGGAACAACATCTTCATGCACGTCATGCGAGGCGGTCCCGCGGGCGGGGGCTATTCGACCGCCGAGGATCTCCTGCGGTTCGCTGAGGGACTGAAGTCGGGGAAAGTTGTTTCGGCGGCGACGTTCGAACTCATGACGACGCCGAAGCCCGAGGTGAATTCACCGCAGTACGGCTATGGGTTCGGAGTCGACCCCGAGACGAAGATCGTCGGCCACAGCGGCGGCTTCCCCGGCATCAGCTCCAACCTCGACATCTTCAAGGGTACGGGCTACGTCGCGGTGGTCCTCTCGAACTACGGCGGAGGGAGCCAGCCGGTCGTGGAGAAGATCCGCACCCTCGTTCGAGGGCGAACCACGAGCGCCACGCAGTAGCTGTGACGAAGCGTGCCCGCTGGGTCACGGGAGGGCTGCTCACGCTGCTCGTTGCGCTCGCGGGCCTGCGGCAGCTCGCCCGCGCGCGGACGGTCCAGGCGTTCGGCCGCCTCGTCGACCGCGTCGAGACGAACGAGCGGCGCGTCGCGCTGACGTTCGACGACGGCCCGACACCGGCGGTGCTGGACAGTATCGACCACGTGCTCGCGTCGCGCGGCGTGCACGCGACGTTCTTCGTGATCGGAGCCGACTTGGCGCAGACGCCGTCGGCCGGCCAGCGGCTCGTGAACGCGGGCCACGAGCTGGGAAACCACACGTACTCGCACGATCGGATGGTGCTCCGCACGAGCGGTTTCGTGCGATCGCAGATCGATCGAACGGACTCGCTCATTCGTGCGGCCGGGTACAGCGGCACGGTGTACTTCCGGCCCCCGTTTGGGTACAAGCTGTTCGCCCTCCCGTGGTACCTCGCCCGAACGGCGCGTACGACCGTCATGTGGGACGTCGAGCCGGACTCGTATGCCGACGTGGCGGCGACGTCGGCAGGGATCGTTAGGCACGTGCTCGAGCGCGTCCGTCCGGGCTCGATCATCCTGCTGCACCCGTGGTACCCGAGTCGAGCGACGTCGCTCGGCGCAATCGGGCCGCTCATCGACAGCCTTCGCTCGCGCGGCTATGAGGTCGGGCCGGTCCGCGACCTCCTGACGCCCTCCGGGTCGCCAACCGACTCGGCGATCACGAGCGCCCGCACCGCCATCGAGCGCGCGTGGGCAGATCACATCGCCGCCGCCAAGCGCCGAGACCTGGCCGGCGTCATCGACATGTACGCGAAGGATGCGGTCTACGCGGTTGGCGGGGCTCCGGAAATCCGCGGCCGACCCGCGATCGACAGCATGGAAGCGCAGGGGCTGCGTGTGGTGACCGTCATCGACGCACGGCATCAGAGTCAGGCGGTGCGGCTCGCCGGTGACATCGCCTACGAGGTGGGGACAATCGCCGGACCGGTAAGGCCAGCGGGCGATACGGCGCGTGTGGTCACGTTCAACTTCATGGCCCAGTGGCGTCGTGAGCCGCCCGGCGTCTGGCGACTCACCTATCTCGTTGGCCGCTGACCCCAATTAACGACCCCAATTCACGTCAGCCGACTCAATCGATTGGGCATCGTTCGGCCAGGCGGTGGAGGTCGCGCCAGCCGTAGTTACCGTTGCCCGGATCATCATCCGTCTTGACGGCGCCTAACGCTTTCCATGCGTTGACCGAAGGGTTCCGGGCATCCCCGAAGAGCCACATGCTCGTGATGCCCTGACTCAGGAACCGTCGTGCGACGTGCCCCACGAGGCGCTTGCCCAACCCCATGCGCTGGTACTCGCGCCGCAGGTAGATCTTGTTCAACTCGCCGCCGTACTCGGGGTGGTCACTTCGGTTCGCCTGCGCGAAGCCGACCAGATCGCCCTGAGCGTTCTCGACAACCAGACAAAACCAGCTGCCGTCAGGCTTCGCGAACGCCTCGCGCCATTGATGCTCGCGGATCGCGACCGATGGACCCGTCATGCCCATCGGAGCGTAGGTCGCGTTCCAGGTGGTGACGTGCAGCTCCGCCAGCGCGGGGATGTCAGCCTCGGTTGCGTCGCGAATCACGAGTGACGTCACCGTTTCTCCTCGCTCGCGGAGATGCCGAGCGTTGTCCTCTTTCGACGGGCCGAGGAGCCTCGCCACTGACCGCCACGTGGCGACCACGACCGTCTTGACCGGCTGCTTCATTCGACACTCGCGCGCTATGGGGTCGGGTGACCCATGTGCTCACGCCGGCGTCGGCATACTCTCCCGGCCGTCCGGTCGACGCGGGCCGGCCACTTTGGATCGGCCCGTTACTGCCGGAGAACTTCAACATGAACCTACACGTGATGTCAGACGAGTCCACGTCCGCCCAGAGCAGGGAGAGTGACGGGCCGTCGACGTTCGACCGCATCGGCTTCGCCAGCGGCATCGCCGCCGCCGTGCTTTCCCTTGTCGGTGCTGTACTCTTCATCGCGGCGATTCTCCCCGACCTGCCAGCCATCGACTCGCCCGCGCCCGAGCGAGCCGAGTTCTACGCAGCGATGGCCCGGAGCTCCGTCTACCGCAGCATCTCGTATCTCGGCGAGCTGCAGATGCCGTTGTTATTGCTGTTCTTCGGTGGGCTCTACGGCGTGCTCCGCCGCGCCGAGAGGGGAAGCGGCGCACTGTCGATCTCTGTGTTCGGCGCGGGTGTCGCGCTTGCCGTCATCATGCCGATCATCATCCTTATCGAGGATCACCTGATGTTGGGCTTCGCCGTTGCCGGTGTCGACCCCGTCACGGTGGCATCGATCGACGGCCTCGGGCCGCTCGCCTTCGCCCTCGGCGGCTTTCCGCAGGCGGTCGTGCTCGCGGGAACGTCGGCTCTGCTCACGCGGGGCCGACTCATTCCGCGCGCGCTCGGTTGGTCGGGCGGCGTTCTCGCCGTGCTGAGTCTGGTCGGGACTGGGACGCTGATGCGCGGCGCTCTGTTCCCGGTTTCGTCGCTCACGATGTTGCTCTCGCGCGTCTGGCTGCTCGCGCTTGCTCTCGTGCTGCTTCGCAGGGGGGGAGTCACAAACCATCATGTCGCGGCAATGCCATCGGGGTCAGAACAATTGGTCTGACCTTTTCTTCTGACTCCGGTCGTCCAGGTTCGTGGTGTCGCCCGGTGGGAACTACGATTGTGACCGAAACCCCGGAAGGATCCTGCTAAGATCAACGGGCGACGCCACGTCGCGCCATCGGACGAACGCAGAGGACGCTGCAACGGCTAACGCTGAAGACACTGAGAAGCAGTTCTCTGCGCCTTCAGCGTTCGGTTCTCAGCGTTCTCAGCGTCGTAGTTCGATGGCGAGATGAGGCCTGCGGCTCGTTTCAGTTCAGCAGGATCCGGCCGCTTCCCGGAGTTGCCTTACCAATCGTAGTACTCACCCCTCCCAAGCGCCCCGGTCGCGAAGCGTCCGACGCACGCCGTGGCCAAGCGCGATAGAACGATGCGTTAGGACTCTGACCCCATTTAACGGGGTGGGGTAGAGCCGCGTCTCACGAGGAGCGGCCCACCCGTTGAACGCCAAGCCAATGTTCGCTGCTCGCACGATTCCAGTTCATCTGCTCGCGATAGGCGTTGCCATTGCGGCGGCTTGCAGCGACTCATCGCCGAGCGCGCCGAACGTCACCGAGTCGGCGCGTGTCTTGGCGCACCTCGTGATCTCTGGGTCGCCGGAATCCACGACCGGCGCCACGTGGACGTATCGCGACACGGTCGACGGCGTCGTCTACGATCTGAGCGGTGTCCTACTCAAGCCGAGCGGCGCCGGGCCGTTCCCGGCCATCATCGTGAGCCACGGGTTCGGCGGGTCGGCGACGAACTACTCCCGCAACGTCGGCACGACGATCGTGGGCTGGGGGGCCGTGGTCATCGCCACGAACTACACACACGCGGGATCGGGGCCGACCGGCGCACCGGGTGGCCCCACAGAGCTTGGCGCGAGTGTCGCGAACGTCCAACGCGCTCGCCGCCTCGCCGAGCTGCTGCGAGCGCTTGGCTACGTGGACATGACGCGACTGGCCGCACACGGCCACAGCATGGGTGCGTTCGTGACGACGGCGCTCGCCGCCGCGCATCCCACCCTGCTGCGCGCGGCTTCACATACGGCAGGTGGCGTTCGCCCGAATGCCACGCCTGGCCCGGCCCCATCGGAATCAGATGGTGGCGCGATCCGAACCCCGTATCAGGCGCATCACGGCGACCAAGATGCGGTTGTCGCGCTCGCTGCCGACCAGCGTCTGAGCACAGTGCTCACGGCAGCCGGGACGACGCACGAGCTGCACGTCTATCCGGGCGCCGATCACGACGACGTGGCCTTCAACGCGACGGTGCTCGATCGGGTCCGCGCGTGGTACGCTCGACACGGCGTGTTTTGATAATTGGGGTCAGACTCGAATTAGCGATTCATCGCGCGGCCGCGCGATGAATCGCTAATTCGAGTCTGACCCCAATTATCTCAATTATCTTGAGGCGTGACCGACCTCCCCTTTCGTCGAGCGACTGCGGCCGACCTGCCGGCCATCGTCGGCATGCTTGCCGACGACGTGCTCGGTGCGAAGCGCGAACGGTTCGAGACGCCACTGCCTGCGAGCTACCTCAAAGCGTTCGAGGAGATCGAGGCCGACCCCAACAACGAGCTCGTCGTTGCCTGTCTCGATGACGCCGTCGTGGGTGTCCTGCAGCTGACGATCATCCCGTACCTGACGCACCAGGGCTCGCGGCGCGCGCTGATCGAGGGTGTGCGAGTCTCCAGTGCCCACCGCGGAACAGGGTTGGGCACGCGACTCTTCGAGTGGGCGATCGGCCGGGCACGGGAGCGCGGCTGCCGCATGGTCCAGCTCACGACCGACAAGGCGCGGCCGGATGCGAAGCGGTTCTACGAGGCGCTGGGGTTCGTCGCGTCGCACGAGGGAATGAAGCTCGTGCTCTGATCTCGCCGACTTGCGCTGCGGCCGATATGATGAAGCGACCGAGATCACCCGGAGCCGCCATGTCGAGTCGCTGTCCTTTCCCGTGCGTCGCTCTACTTGCTGGCGCTGTCGCCGGTGCTGCGGCCTCGCTCGTGCCCACGCCCGTTACCGCGCAGCCCGCGCAACGCGCTACCGAATCGTTCGCGACTCCCAAGAACGCGGCGACGCCCCTCGCCATGGGCACCACGCGAGGCGAGCGCTACGGTCGCCTCGTGATTCGCGGCGCGACGATCATCTCGGGTCGAGGCTCCCCGGGCACCAATCGCGCGATGCCGCCGGAGGGGCCAGTGGATATCGTGATCGAGAACGGCGTCATCGTCGACATGGTGCCGATGGATCCGGTGAACGCGGCGGGTTACGGCCGCGACTTCCAGCGTCCCACGGGCGACAAGGTGATCGACGCGCAGGGCTTGTATCTCATGCCCGGTCTGGTCGAGATGCATGCCCACCTCCCTCGGCCTAACGGGGACATGGGTCCCGGCGGGCTCGACTACGCGTATCGCCTCTACCTCGGGCACGGCGTCACGACCGTGCGGGACGCGGGGAGCGGCGCCGGCATCGAGTTGCTCGCGTCGCAACGCAAGCAGGCAGGAGACAACGCGATCGTCGCGCCGAGGCTGGTCCTGTGCCTCAGGTGGCCCCAGCCGCTTCGCCAGTGGGACGAAGGCAACACACCGGAGAAGGCGCGGGCGATGGTGCGGCGGTTCAAGACGTTAGGCGCCGACTGCATCAAGATCAGCAAGAGCCCGGGGCAGTATCCCGACGTCCTCGAGGCCGCCGTGGACGAGGGGAAGAAGCTCGGGATGTTCACGATGGTCGACCTCAAGGTCTCCGAGACCGACGCTCGCGTGGCGTCGAATGCGGGCGTTCGAAGCATCGAGCACTGGTATGGCGTTCCCGACGCCGCGCTCACGGGGTCGCAGAACTTCCCGACGGATTACAACTACTGGAAGGAGCTCGACCGGTTCCGCTACGCGGGCCTGCTGTGGAGCGAGGCGGACAAGAACCCGGAGAAGTTGAGCGAGTTGCTCGACCTGATGATCAAGAACGGCACGAACTGGGACCCCACGATGTCGGTGTACGAGGACAATCGCGACTGGTGGCGTGCGACCGGTCTGCCCGTGAAGGCGACGCTCGTGCACCCGAGTCTCGTCTCCGAGGCGCCAGACTCGGGCACGCACGGCTCGTTCAAGACCGAATGGAAGACGTCGGACGAGATCAACTGGAAGCGGAATTTCGCGATCTGGATGAAGTGGGTGAAGACGTTCCACGAACGCGGCGGTCTGCTCACGGCGGGCAGTGACGACGGCGGAATCGGCGGTGTGCAGATGATTCGCGAGCTCGAGCTGATGCAGGAGGCAGGGATTCACCCCATCGACGTGATTCGAGTCGCGACGACGAACGCGACGCAGGCCCTCGGCCTAACGAAGTACTGCGGGATCCGCGTGGGGTGCGCGGCGGACATCGCGGTCGTGAACGGCAACCCGATCGACAACTTCAAGGTGATGTACGGGCGCGGCTACGGCTTCCAGGGCCTGGTGCCGCATAACGAGCAGTGGAAGCACGGCGGCGTCGTGTGGACGATCAAGGATGGGATCCTATTCGACGCGCAGGCGTTACTGCGAGAGGCGGAGTGGTACGTCCAGCAGGAACGCACTCGGCTCAACGGGAAGACGGCAACGACGAGCCAGCAGTAGCGACGGACTGCACACCAGGACGGCTCTCGGCCAGGACGCTCCAGTCGTCAGTGATGAGGTTTCAGGTGAACAGTCATCAGTGGTGAGTGCTTTAGTAGTCAGTTGTCAGTGATCCTCGCCGGGAATCACTGGCAGCTGATCACTAAACCACTGGCCACTGATGACTGTTCACCTGACTACCGCAAACTGACCACTGCAGTTGCCTCACAGAGAGACGTACACGACGAGCACAACCCGGCCGTCTACGCTGAAACGATCCGTAGCGACACCGCCTCCCGCTCGCCTTCCGGCAGCATGAGATCATGGAGAAAGTAGGCCGCCAACTCGGCCCGGCCGGCGAGCCCCGCCTTCTCGTATACGACTCCCGCATGCTGCCGAACCGTGCGCTCACTGCGATGCGTGAGCGCCGCAATCTCCTTGTGGCCGTACCCCTTGAGCAGCATGAGCGCGACCTCGCCCTCGGTCGGCGTCAGATGCCACGCCGCGAACTGCGCATCAATGGCGCGTCCCAACCCCTGCAGCGCCGCATTCGCACTCGCCTTCCACGCGTCGCGCTCCGCTCGCTGCTTCTCGAGCGACGCCCGCAGTGCCACGGCCGAATGCGCCGAGCGCCACCAGCCGAGCCACAGTGTCGTCGCCATGAGGAGCGCTCCGGCGATCATGAGCGTCTCGAAGATCACGTGGAACGACAGCCACGTCCGTGGCTGATCCATCACCAGATCCGCTGTGCCGCCGATGATGATGGATGCGAGCGCGATCACGAGGATCACGCGTAGTCGGGAATCGAGATCCTGATCCATAAGCTGCCGTCTCGCGTCTTCCGTCTGCCTCCGTCATTTGCCGGAGGTGCCTGATCGAGCCACAACCGCGGCAAAGAGCGGATACCTGACGTCCGCGGGAAACTCGAAGTTGCTGCCGTACGCTCGACTTCGGAGGCGCAACCATGTCAGGCATCCCGCTGCACCCCCTGGTGGTGCATTTCCCCATCGTTCTCGCAGTACTACTGCCAATATCTGTGGCCCTGGCCCTCTGGGCTGTCAGGAAAGGCGCTACGGCACGTCGGGTGTGGGCCGTACCGCTGGCCTTCGCCGCGGCCCTCACCCTGAGCGCGTGGGTCGCCGTTCAGACCGGTGAGTCGCAGGAGGATCGCGTCGAGAACGTCGTCGGCGAAGCTGCGCTTCACGGCCATGAAGAGGCTGCCGAGCGCTTCCTCGTGCTCTCGGGCGTCCTCTTCCTCGTCGCAGCGGTTGGGCTCACACGCGGCACGATTGGCCGCGCGGCTCGCCTCGTGACCGCCGTGGGTGCCGTGGGACTCGTCGTTGCCGGGGTGCAGGTCGGCCACAGCGGCGGAACGCTGGTGTACCGTCACGGTGCCGCGAGTGCCTACGCCAATCCAGCCGCGCGCGGCGAACGCGAGACTGGGCGCGCCGGCGATGCTTCCGAATCCATCCCCGAGCGTGCGCGCGGCGACCGCGACGACCGCTGAGCCCGGCCGCTAACCCGCGCGCGCGTGGGTCGCCGGGTCGCAGTATATTCGCCGCCGTCGCGGGAACGAGCGGCGCCCCGACGCGCCGCGTGACAAGTCCCAGGAGACTCGCATGCGTGCA
>Ga0075431_100006425_pt1 | contig 11668 bp, 9 predicted proteins | sample RhiMetdeltSRZDD5_FD_75297 | JGI IMG/M metagenome (GOLD analysis project Ga0075431, IMG submission 75297) | Populus rhizosphere microbial communities from Tennessee, USA - Rhizosphere MetaG P. deltoides SRZDD5 | ecosystem: Host-associated > Plants > Roots > Rhizosphere > Soil | place: USA... | reverse complement strand
TACGCGCCCACGAAGCTCGCCGGCCCTACCAACAGCGCGCTCTCCCTCATCGACTTCCCAAGCCTGGCGGCCTACGAGCGGTATCGCGAGGCGCTGGCCGCCGACCCGGAGCACCTGGAGGTGGCCCGCCGGGCCGGGCAGGCGGGCGTCATCCTCGTCGAGGACCGCTCCTTCGTGCAGCGCGTGTCGTAGAGAGGCACCCGGCCCGGGGGGTCAAGAAACCGAGCGCGGGAGGGGGTGTGGTGGCAGAATCGCGGGGCGCACGGGGATCGTGCGCCGGAGGAAGCCATGAGAGGCGTCGTGTTCCTCGGAGATCGGAAGCTGGAGCTGCGGGAGTTCCCCGATCCGACCCCGGGGCCCCGCGACGTGGTCCTCGAGATCAAGGCCTCGGGCATGTGCGGCAGCGATCTGCACAACTATCGCGCGCCGGCCCACGCGCCCGGGACCGTGACGGGCGGGATCAGGCGGCAGGCCGGTGTCATCGCCGGCCACGAGCCGTGCGGCGTGGTCGCCGCGGTCGGCGCCGGCGTCACCGAGCGGGAGGCCAGGGTCGGCCAGCGCGTCATGGACCACCACTACGACGGCTGTGGCGCCTGCAAGCATTGCCGGGCGGGCTGGACGCAGATGTGCCTCGAGGGCACCGTCGTCTACGGCTCGGGCGGACATGGCGGTCACGCCAGGTACATGAAGGTGCCGGTGTCCACGCTCGTGCCGTTGCCGGACGCGCTGTCGTTCGTGACGGGCGCGGCGATCTCCTGTGGCACCGGCACGGCCTGGGGCGCGCTACGGCGGCTCAACCTGCAGGGCGGCGAGACGATCGCGATTTTTGGACAGGGTCCGGTCGGCCTGTCTGCGACGCAGCTTGCCGTCGTCATGGGCGCCCGCGTCATTGCGCTCGACGTCGCGCCGGAGCGCCGCACGCTGGCCCGGCAGTTCGGGGCCCACGAGGTGATCGACCCGAGAGCGGGCGACGTGGTGGCGGCGATCCGCGACCTGACGCACGGCGAGGGCGCGCACAAGACGCTGGACGCCTCCTCGGCGCCGGAGGCCCGGGCGGCGGCCGTGCGCTCGGTGCGCTCGTGGGGCACGGCCTGCTTCGTCGGCGAGCGCGGCCAGGTGACGCTGGACGTGAGCCCGGATCTCCTGCGCCGGCAGGTGACCCTGGTGGGGTCCTGGACGTTCTCCAGGCAGGGCCAGGCGGAGTGCGCCGAGTTCGTGGCCGACCGGAAGGTGGACGTGGAGAAGCTCTTCACGCACCGCTGGCGGCTCGAGCAAGCCGAGGAGGCCTACAAGCTCTTCGACACGCAGACCACCGGCAAGGCGGTCATCGTGCCCTCCTGAGACCCGCGGCTGGTCAGCGGCCGCCGGCGGCGAGCGTCTCCAGGAGCGTCTGGGCGGCGCGGACCTCGAGCGGCTCGGACGAACGCTCCACCGTTCGCTGGAGCGCCTGGCGGGCCAGGCGCTCGTGCTCCCGGCCGCGTGCGGGGTCCTTGACGTTGCGCGCGATCCGGTAGTGGTCGACCGCGAGGAAGAACTGCACCGTCCCGGCGCGCTCGTGCGACCCGTGCTCGCGCAGGAACCGCTCCGCGCCGGCCACGGCCTCGACCAGCCCCGCGACGTCCGTCCCGACCACCACCGCCGGATCGGCGCCGAGCGTGGCGTAGAACCGCCCGGCCAGGAGCCGGAACTCGGCCTCCGGCGCCCACCGGCCTCGCGGCGCCAGGCGCAGGTACACGACGAAGGCCGCGAGGTCGTACGTGTAGCGGTTCAGGCCGGGCGCCCAGGCGACGTTGAGGCCGTGCACCTGCATCCGTCTGACCACGAGATCGGCCAGAACGTCGCGGGCGCCGTGGGTGGTCACGTCGCGGTTCAGCGCGTCCACGAGCGCCTCCGCTGCCTCGCCGAGCCTGAACAGCGCCTCCGCCCGCTCGCGGTCGGTGGGGCCGACGGCGACCGTGCGCCGCTGGGCGGCGATCTCGCCGAGTCGTGCCTCGGCCTCCTCGACGTCGTGGCCGGCCGCAGGGTACGCCAGCGCCAGCACCAGGCCGAGCGTCGCCAGCGCGCGCGTCACACCATCACCCGCTGGTAGAGCCAGAACAGGCCGAGCGAGAGGATAACCGCGGACGCCAGGCGCGTGAGAGGCGCGTGCACGCGCGTGCGGCTGAGCCCGTACAGCGCGGGGACCACCAGCGCCACGATCGCGACCTGGGCCAGCTCGACTCCCAGGTTGAACGTGACCAGCGACGTGACCAGCGCCGGGGACGGCAGCGCCAGCTCCTTGAGAACGGCCGCGAAGCCGAACCCGTGGACCAGGCCGAATCCGAAGCTGACGAGCCAGCGCCCGTGACGCCCCGGCGTGATGAGGTTCTCGGCGGCGACGTACACGATGCTGAGGGCGATGCCGGCCTCCACGAGGACCGGGTCGAGGGTCACGACGTCGAGGACGGCCAGCGACAGCGTGACGCTGTGGGCCGCGGTGAACGCGGTGACGATCTTGACGATGGCGAGCGTCGAGCCGCCCGCGAGCAGGAGACCGAGCAGAAAGGCGATGTGGTCGTAGCCCAGGAAGATGTGCACGACGCCGAGCTGGAGGAATTCGACGGCGCGGGCGAGCGCGCCCGGGGCCTGCCGGTACGTCACGCCGGGACGGAACACGAACTCCCGGGCCTGACCTCCGGCGTCGATCCGGGCCACGGTCGTGTGATCGGCGCCCAGCTCCGCGAGCGGCTCGCAGTGGATGGCGAGCTCGCGCAGCGTCTGCCCGGACCGGAACACCAGCGTGGCCTCGACCACCGCCCGGCCGTCGCCGCTCCGACCGACGCCGAGGGCCAGAAGCTCCATGGGCAGGTCACGGCCCGATGCCGACACGCCGACGTGGCGTCCGAGATAGCCGATCACCTCGGCGCGACGGCCCTCGAGCTCGCTCGCGGTCACGTGGCCGTCGAGGTCGTGGTCCAGCGAGAGCACGAGGTCCAGCTCCAGCAGGTTGAGGCTGAGGGCCACCTCGACCGCGCGGTCCTCGACGGCGATGCGCGCGCGGGCGACGTTGGCGGGATGGGCGCTACCGGAGGCGGCCGTGAGCCAGGCCGCCGCGCTCGCCAGGAGCACGACCCACCCGGCGGGACCGCGCCTCACGGGCCGAGCGCGCGCTCGGCCACGGTCCGGTACCACCCACTCGCCTCCGTCCAGACGGGCCCCTGGGCGGGCAGCTCGTGGTACGCCTTGAGGAAGCTCCAGCGGCCGTGACGCTGGCCGAAGAGCAGCCGGATCGAGTACCACGCCGCGCCGTCCCTGGGCTTGATGTCCATCCCCAGCACGCCGACGAGCGTGACATCCGCCTCGGGCGCCATGTCGCGGCGGCGCATGTCGATGCGCACGTTGCGAACGCCGCCCGTCTCCGTCGTGAACGCGTCCACGACCCTGGCTGCCACGTCCGGAAACGCCGGCGGCAGGCCCGCGTGGAACGGAATCGTCGGGGCCGACGTCCCCGCGCCGCGCCAGTGCTCGGCCAGCGTGCTCGCGATGGCCTGGGCCGTCGCCGCGGGAAAGTCGTCGCGACAGACCAGCAGGTGGGATCCGAGCACGGCGAGCGCGCGCAGGGGCTGGGCGCCTTCCACGGCGAAGCGGCCCAGCCCGGCGTGGGCGTCCCGGGCGTCCCCGGCGGTGAGGATGGCCAGGTCGAGCTGACGGCTGGAGAGCAGCTTCACGATCTCCAGCGCGTCGCCCGCGCGCCCCGCCAGCGCGTGGCTCTCGGGCAGATGGCGCGCGAGCAGCGTCGCGATCGCGTCTCCCAGCGGGTACGAGTCCGGCTCCGCCGCGCTGGTCACGATGATCAGCCGGCTCTTGCGGTACACCTGCCACTGGCGGTACGGCGAGTGCCCCATCACGCCGCCCGCCGCGGCCACGAGGGCGGCCAGTCGCAGGAGTCGTCGCCGCTCCACGGGCGCTACTTCTGGAAGACCCCCAGGTCGAGGATGCCGGTGACGGCGAAGTTCGGCACGTCGACGAGGTTGGAGATTCTCAGGTCGACGGCGACGCTGGACAGGACGTAGGCCTGCTCCCGCGTGAGCTTCTTCTCGCGCACGATCCACTCGATCATCTGCAGCAGCGCGTCGCGGGCGGACAGGGTCACGTCCTCGGACAGGTTCATCAGCGGGCCGATGCGCACGCCGTCGAGGTACTGATGGTACGGCGTCACCTTGCCGCCTTCCTTGATGGGGAAGCCCACGGTGGCGTAGAACTTGTCGGGTTCCAGCCGCTTGAGCTGACTGCCGCCCTCGAAGTGCGGCTGGCGGACGAACGCCGCCAGGCCCTTGCGAACCTCGACCTTCACGCGGACGGTGGCGTCCATCTCGATCGCCGTGCCCGAGACCTCTCCGTCGCCCTGGGCGAAGTGCACGTCGCCGATCGACAGCAGGCAGCCCTTCACGAAGCAGGGCAGGAGCAGCGTCGTGCCCTTCACGATCTGCTTCACGTCCATGTTGCCGCCGTTCTCGCGCGGCGGGATGGTGCGCAGGCAGCGGTCCTTGTGGGTGCCGGTCGCGCCGCACACGTCCCTGGGGGAGGCGTCCTTCGGCTCGGGCGGCAGCACGAAGCCGCCCGCCTTCATGAGGGCGTCCTCGCGCTGGAACATGATGTCGGTCTCCTTCGGCCCCGGCGCGGTTCCGATCGTCCCCGTGAACCCGTTGAAGCGGACCGTCACGCCTGGCATGTCGGGCGAGGTCGCCGCCGACCGCGTGAGGTCCCAGCGCACGATGTGGGGGTTGGGAAAGAGGTCGCGCAGGAACCCGAAGCCCGGGACGATGACCGTGTACCCGAAGGTGTCGGGCTCGATGTCGCCGATGGTCACGGCCAGCACGTCGCCGGCCTCGGCGCCGTTCACGAACAGCGGTCCGGTCAGCGGGTGCACCAGGTTGAGGTTGGCGGCGGTCACGTCGGCCGCCGTCGAGTTGCGCGTGAACTGGTGATCGAAGGCGTCGCGGGTGCCGAAGACGACCGTGTCGCCGGGGTCGGCCGTGGCCGCGGGCTTGATGGCGGGATGCCAGCGGTTGTGACAGGCCTGGTCATCCGCGCACCGGGCGCCGGTCTTGGGGATCCGGACCGTCTTGGCGACCGCCGGATCGACCGTGACCATCACGCTCAGGATGAGCATGGCGAGGGAGAGCAGTGGCAGGCGCCGCGGAGTCGGGGCCATGATCGGTCTCCTCTTCCAGGGTGCGAGGCGCGAGGTCGCCGGGGCTGTCCGTACTGCAGCGGCTAACTTAAGCTCGCGGGCGGCCTTGTCAAGAGGGTCACCGGCCCGGCATCGTCACCGAGCGCGCGGGCCGCGAACAAGAGGCCCGCGCGTGGGTTGTGCGAGAACACCTCGAGGTGGCGCTGGCCAGATTGTGACCACGTTGCGCGCGATCCCGCCCCATGAAATCAAGGGCTTCGATGCGGACCGGGGTGCGCATGCTTTATGCACCTACCCGGCGCCCAATGGCAAGCGGAGGAGGTGATGCCCGAGCGCTGCCGTTCCGCCGGTTCGCCATCGCCAGCAAGGTGGCGATGACGGCGGTTCCATGGGCCGTGCTGATCGCCGGCCTGCTGGCGCTCAGCGACGTCGGGACGGCTCTCGTCACCGGACTGCGGATGTCGGCGGAGCTGCAACGCATCGAGACCGCGCGGGAGACCGCGGCGCGTCTGGTGCGCTACGGGGCCGCCCGTGACGTCGCGCGCAGCCGCAAGGCCATGGCGCAGATGGAAGGCGCTGCGTCGTCCCCCGCGCGGATCGACGACGGCTCGCTGCCGGCGCTGTACCGACGCCTGCGACGCGACCGTGCCCAGCTCGACGACCTCACCGGTCTGAGCCGCTGGCTGACCCGCCTGGGGCGTGAATCCGACGGGGACGCGCTGGCGCGCGCGGCCGAGACGTTCCGCGAGGCCGAGACGCAGCGCCGCCTGCTGGGTCGTCTCGGCGCGGCGCTCGCGCGGCAGCCGCTGGGCGCCGGCCCCGAGGCCGGCGGCGCGGGGGCCGTGGACCAGATCGTCCGGGAACTCGACCAGGTCCGGCAGCATCTCGCGGCCGCGGAAGGCCAGCAGCGGGAAACGCTCGCCGCCGTCAGCGAGTCGCTCCAGCGCCTGAAGCAGCAGCTGGCCCTCGCCTGGACGCTCGTGCTCGGCGGCCTCGGCGCCGTCCTGACCGTCCGCGTCGCGCGGTACCTGCGCCGGACGGTCATGAGCTTGCGAGAGGCGATCGAGGAGGTCGCGGGCGGGAACTATGGCTTCCGTCTGCAGGCCCCGGCCACGGACGATCTCGGGATGGTCGTGAGCGCGTTCAATCGGATGACCAGCAACTTCCTGGAGTCCGACCGCCTGGCCCGCGACAAGACCAACGATCTGGCCAAGGCGCTGCGCGACCTCGAGAACATCATGGAGACGATCCCCGACATCATCTGCATCCTCAACCTCCGGGGAGCGCTGGACCTCTGGAATCGAAACCTCGAGGCCCGCACCCAGCGCCCCACCGAGGCGCTGAACGGGGTGCGGCTCTTCGAGCTGTTCGTCCCGGAGGACCAGCCGGTCATCGAGAACGCCATCCGACAGGCGTTCCGCGTGGGCCGGTTCGAGGTCGAGGGCAGCCTGGCGTCGGCCGACGGGTCCGTGAGCACCTATCACTGGACGGGCGCGGTCCTGGAGAACGAGCAGGGCCACCTCGTCGGCCTGACCGTCTCCGGGCGTGACATCTCCGAGCGGAAGGCGCTGGAGGGCCAGCTGGCCCACCAGGCCTTTCACGATCCCCTCACGACGCTGCCGAACCGGGCGCTCTTCCTGGACCGCCTGCAGCACGCCGTGGCCCGGCTCACCCGGGACGGGCGACACTTCGCCGTTCTCTTCGTCGACCTCGACCGCTTCAAGGTCATCAACGACAGCCTCGGCCACGACGTGGGTGACCGCTTGCTGATCGACGTGAGCCGTCGCCTGCAGAGCTGCGTGCGGCCGGGCGACACGGTCGCGCGGCTCGGCGGAGACGAGTTCGGCATGCTGCTCGAGGACATCGATACTCCCGCCCCGGCGCAGCTGGTGGCGGACCGCATCGCCGACACCCTGCAACATCCGTTCGACCTCGAGGGGCGCGAGGTGTTCGTCACCGCGAGCATCGGGCTGGCTCTGACGGAAGCCGGCGACCTCCGGCCGGAGTCCATCCTGCGCGACGCCGACATGGCGATGTACCACGCCAAGAGCAACGGCAAGGCGCGCTGCGAGGTCTTCGACAAGGGGATGAGCGAGCGGGCGGTCGCCCAGCTGGAGCTGGAAATCGACCTCCGGGGCGCGCTGGCCCGCCGCGACTTCACGCTCCATTACCAGCCGATCGTCGACCTCGCCACCGGCCGGGTCACCGAGATGGAGGCGCTCATCCGGTGGGACCACCCGGCCCGCGGCCTGCTCCCTCCCGGCGACTTCATCACCATCACGGAGGTGACCGGGCTCATCGTGCCCGTCGGCAACTGGGTCCTGATGGAGGCCTGCCGCCAGATGCGGGAGTGGCAGCGCATCTTCCCGTCCCTGGCGGTGAGCGTGAACCTGTCGGCGCGGCAGCTCCAGGAGGCCAGCCTCTACCGGGACGTGGCGGAGGCCCTGCGGGAGTCCGGACTGCATCCCTCCTCGCTGAAGCTGGAGATCACCGAGAGCGTGCTGATGGCCGACGCGTCCGCCGCCCTGTCCAAGCTGCGCGCCCTGAAGGAGCTCGGCGTCCTGATCGCCATCGACGACTTCGGCACCGGGTACTCGTCGTTCAGCTACCTGAACCGGTTCCCGGTGAACACCCTGAAGGTCGACAAGTCGTTCATCCACCCGCTGGTGGAGGCGCCCGACAACGTCGCCATCGTGCGCGCCATCGTCACCCTGGCCGCCAGCCTCAACCTCAGCGTGACGGCCGAAGGGATCGAGACCGACGCGCAGCTGCAGGAGCTACGCGCTCTGGGGTGCCAGCGCGGGCAGGGTTTCTACTTCGCGCGGGCGCTCCCGGCCGAGACGATCTCCACGCTCATGCAGAAGGCGGCGCGGCAGGCCGGCGGTGTCGGCGACCCGCTGCGCTCGGTGCTGAGCACGGAGGCGCTGCTCCACGCCTCCAAGGTCCACGCGGCCGTCGAGACGCTGGCCCCGCGCCCGGCGAGCCTCGCGAGGCCCTGACCGCGTCCCGGCGCCCGCGCGAGGTCGGCCGCGCGGACGGGCCGGCCACTCGGCTCGGAGCTTCGTGGCCGGCCATCCGCGCGGCGAGGCGCTTCAGGCTCCGCGCTTCCGGGTCCTCGTGAGCGGCCCGGTGGTCGCCCGGCCGGGCCTCGTCATCCCCACCGCGGCTGCTCGCCGAGATCGATCCCGAGGACGGTCTTGCCGACGATCTCGTGGACCAGCAGGGAACTGGCCGGGTGGAAGCCGCCGCACCGGACGTCCCGGTAGAGGCGCTCGAGCTCGTTCGACTTGAACATTCCGGTGCCGCCGGAGACGGCCATCGCGAGATCGACGACCTTCTTGGCGGCCTCCACCGCGTTGTGCTTGGCCGCCACGAGCTTCATCGGCCACGCCATGCCGTGATCGACCCGATTGGACCAGTCCTCGGCGACGCGATCCACCTGGGCCGTCGCCCCCTCGAGCGCCAGCTGCATCTCCGAGAAGCAACGCTGGACCTCCGGGTGGTAGGCCATGGACCGGGTGACGGCCAGCGAGGTGCGCTTCTTGGCGCTGGCCGCGGCGAGGTCCCGGGCGCGCTCCGCGAGGCCGAGGTAGATGCTCGCGAAGGTCGGCTCGGCCCAGCCGAAGATCGACAGGACGAAGAGATCGGCGGTCCCGGCAGGAAGCCGACGGGCGATGTAGCGGTCGGGCACGAAGGCGCCGTCGAGGATCGTGTCGTCACTGCGCGTCGCCCGCATGCCGAGCGTGTCCCACGTCTCCTTGATCGAGTAGCCCCGGGCGTCGCGCGGCAGGAAGGCGTGGACGATCTGTGGGCCGCGCGAGTCCGTCGAGTCCATGGCGTGGATCCCGAGACGTGTCCAGACGGGCGTGAGGCTGCCGAAGATCTTGTGGCCCCAGAAGCGGTAGCCACCGTCGACTCGCTCCGCCCTGGCCGTGGAGAGGAAGAGCGGCAAGTCGTTCCCCGCCTCCCCGTGACCGGCCGCGAAGACCTCGCCGGCGGCCGCCTCCCGGAGGAGCCACTCGAGCGAGCTGTCGCCGGCCTTCCGCATGTCGGCGGCCACGCCGGTCCAGTAGAGGTGCATGTTGGTCGCCAGGGCGGTGGCGGGCGCCCGGTAGGCCAGCCGCCGCTGTTCGCGACAGACCTCCGCGAGCGTCAGGCCGGAGCCTCCGAGCTCCTCGGGCACGGCGATCCTGAGGTATCCCGCGCCACGCAGCTCCTCGAAATCCTCGGTGAAGAACCGGTTCTCTCGGTCGTAGGCCGCCGCGCGGCCTCCGCATCGGCCGATCAGTTCGTCCGAGAGCATGGTGATGGTCGACGTGTTCATCGTCAGTCTCCTTCTGTCAGTGATGGGATCAGGGTCGGAAATGCTCTGCTGTGTCACGGCGGTTCCCCGTCCTCGCCACGGCTCACACGAGCCGCGCGATGAGGGCGGCCGCCCGGCGGGCGCCGTCGGTCTCCACGTCGCGGTAGAGCACCGGGCGCTTCAGGCCGTCGGCGATGGCGTGGGCCAGCGCCTCGGGGTCGGTCTGGGCGAAGTCCATCCGCGTGCCGGCGCCGTAGCGCGCCAGGCGGTGGGGCACGTGCAGGGTCTACTCGAAGTGATTCCGCAGCGGGAAGTACAGGAAGGGCCGCCTGGCGGCCGTGAGCTCCATGCACGTGCTGAGGCCGCCCTGCACGACGGCCAGGTCGCACGCGGCCAGGTGGGCGTAGAGGTCGGGCACGAAGCGGCGGTACTCGACGCCGGGCCCTGCGGGCAGCGACGCCGGGTCGATGCGCGGGCCGGTGACGATCACGATGCGGGCCTCGGGTAGGAGCGCTCGGGTCGCCGGCGCCGCGGCGATCACCCGGCGCAGCAGGTGGTGGCCGACGCCGGTGCCGCCCACCGCGGCAAACACGACCTTCTCGTCGGCCCGGAAGCCGAGGCGCGCGCGCAGCGCGTCGCGGTCGGCGAAGTCGTGCGGATCGAACGGCAGGACGTAGCCGGGGAAGTCGAAGTGCTCGCGCGTCCAGTCGCGGATGCGCGGCAAGCCGGGGCCGAACTCGGCGTCGACGACATCGTCGGGGCTGCCCACGAACAGCGCGGCGTCCCGGACGCGCGGCCGGCGCGCGATCTGCTCGATCATCTCGGCGTTGTAGTCGGCGGCCAGCATGGCCTCGCGGCGATCGGCGGGATCGACGGGCAGCCAGCCCACGAAGTCCGTGAGCCAGGCGAACGCGGTGCGCTTGAGCTCCGGGTTCTCGTGCAGGTAGTAATCGACCTCCCACGCCTCGTCGCCGACGACGAGGTCGTAGGACTCGGCCTCGAGCACGTCGTGGAGCACCATGAAGTTGGCGACGAGGATCTCGTCCATGCTCCGCCAGGCGTAGAAGGCGTGCAGGTCGTGCTCGCCGGCCTCCGACTCGAAGTGGGCCGACTCACCGGCCAGGAGCCGGCTGGCCGGATGAATCGTCTCGCCGCGAGCCTCCAGGACCCGGGTGACCGGGTCCTGCGCCAGCCAGGTGATCTCGAGGTCCGGCCGCTGCGCGCGGAGGGCGGCGGCGATGGCCACGTCGCGCAGCGCGTGGCCGAGACCGATCGGGCTGGACACGAACAGCGCGCGCCGGGGGCGGGACATCGCGCGGCGCCAGGGGCGGGGGCCGGACGCCGGGGCCAGGAACTCTCGGATCAGCACGTTGTAGCGCACGGGGTCGCGGGTGTTGGGGGTGTGGCCGCAGCCCTCCATGGGGACCAGCACCGAGCCGGCGATGGCGGTGTGCGCGCGCTCGGACAGGGCGATCGGCCGCACGCGGTCCTCGGTGCCGTGCACGATCAGCGTCGGGCAGCGGACGCGGGCCAGCAGCTCGGGCAGGGGAGTGCGGCAGCGCCCCTCGTCGATGGTCGCGATGAGGACCTCGGCGGTGGTCTCCAGGCCCCAGGCCACGCCGTCCTCGCGCTGCTTGGTGGAGTGCGGCTCGACGGAGACCTGCCCGAAGAAGAACTCCAGGAACTCCCGGTAGTGAGCGCGCCAGTAGCCGGCGTTGAACGTTTCCCAGCCCGCGGGGGCGTCGCCGACCGGGGCGTGGAAGTCGGCTCCGCCGCGCGGCGCCTCGTCCAGCGCACAGCCGGTGAGCACGAGCCGGTCGACCCGCTCGGGATGCTCGGCGGCCAGGATGACGCCGTGCCACGTCGAGCGAGAGAGCGTGACCAGCGAGGCGCGCGGCGCCTCGACGGCGTCGAGCACGGCGAGCGCGTGGGCGGCGGCCCGCTCGTGGTCGTAGCCGGAGGCCGGGCGGCTCGAGCGCCCGTTGCCGGGCGGATCGAACGTGACGACGCGGAAGTGTCGCGCCAGATAGGGCACCTGCGCCTTCCAGATGCGGCTGTGGACGATCTGCCACGGCGGCAGGAGCAGCACCGTACGCTCGCCCTCGCCCTGGAGCTCCCACGAGATCGACACACCCTCGTGCTCGACGAATCCGTGACGGTCGGGATACCGCGCGCGCATGCGGACCTCCTAG
>Ga0075431_100006419_pt1 | contig 11673 bp, 9 predicted proteins | sample RhiMetdeltSRZDD5_FD_75297 | JGI IMG/M metagenome (GOLD analysis project Ga0075431, IMG submission 75297) | Populus rhizosphere microbial communities from Tennessee, USA - Rhizosphere MetaG P. deltoides SRZDD5 | ecosystem: Host-associated > Plants > Roots > Rhizosphere > Soil | place: USA... | reverse complement strand
ATCCGTTCGCGACCACGAGCTTATGGTGCGGCAGGTACTCCGTGAGAATTCCGTATTTTGCGGGTGAATAGGCGGCGGCTCCGAGCCCGACGATGCTGTACGCGATCAGGACGACGAGGTAAGGCTGGGTCCCCGGCACGACCAGCAGCTCGTGAAAGAACATCACCAGACACCCGGTGATTTTCACGATGTTCGTAATGAACATCACGCGGCCTTTCGGCATGGAGTCCGCGAACGCCCCCACGAATGCCGCGAATACGACGTACGAAACGGTGAAGAAGAATTTCAGCAGCGGCGTCATCCATTCGGGCGTTTGCATCTGCATGAGCAATGCAATTGCCGCCACGAGCAGCGCGTTATCGGCGAGCGACGAAAAAAACTGCGCCGCCATGATGATGTAGAAGCCGAATGGCATCGATAGGAAATCCGGGACCTGAGCGCGTCCGTTGGAAACGGCGCGTTTATATCACATTCGTTTCCGGAAAATGGAATTCGGCCGGTCGGCACGTGCGGAAAACGTGCTCGCTCGAGGCACGCCTTGCACGAGCGGGCGCGCGGACGCCCCTGAACGGGACGCTCCAGATAATTTGTGGTTCAATACCAGACAATCCTCCTCGAATCATGGCTGACAGGCGCCTGCAGGTTTTCTATACCGTCGCGAAGCAGCTCTCGTTCACGAAAGCGGCGGAGCAGCTCTTCATGACGCAGCCCGCCGTCACGTTCCAGGTGAAGCAGCTGGAAGAGCAGTTCAACACGCGGCTTTTCGAGCGGAACCACGGCCGTATCGCGCTCACCCCCGCCGGCCGTCTCGTTATGGATTACGCGGAGCGTGTGCTAACGCTCACCGAAGAGATGGACATGCGGGTTGCCGAGCTCACCGGCGCGGTGGCGGGCCCGCTCCTCCTCGGCGCGAGCACGACGATCGCGGAATACATCCTGCCCAAGATACTGGGCGAATTTAAGGCAGAACATCCCGAAGTGCAGACGCATCTCACGGTCGCGAATTCGGAGACGATCGTGAGCCGGGTGGCCGATCATGCGCTCGACGTGGGGCTGATCGAGTCGCCGTCGTACCTTGCTACGCTGCACAACGAAATCTGCTGCGAGGACGAGCTCGTGGTGATCTGTGCTCCGGAACACGCACTGGCAAAACGAAAAACCGTGCGCGCGGCGGAGCTCGCGTCGCTGCCGTGGGTGCGCCGCGAAGCGGGATCCGGCACACGCGAATTCACCGACAACTATCTGCGCGAGTGCGGTGTCGTGCCCGAAGACCTGCACGTCATGATGGAGCTCGGCAGTCCCGAAGCGATGAAAGGCGTCGTGGAGAGCGGGATCGCCATTGCCGTGCTTTCCCGCGCCACGATCACGAAAGAGCTCGTGCTGGGTTCCCTCGTTGCCATTCCGCTCGCCCCGCGGCTCATCCGTTCGCTTTCGCTCGTCCATCCGAAGGAGCGCTTCCGCTCGCGGCTCCTCACGGCGTTCGTCGATTTCGCTACGCGCAGGATGCGTGAGAGCGCGACCACGGCTTGAAGCCTCGAGCGGCGTCTACGGCTCACGGCTTACGGTTCACGTTGATGCGTCCTGTATCCGCCACGATCGATCTCTCGGCGCTGCGCCATAACCTCGCTGTCGCACAGCGCTGCGCGCCGCGCTCGAAGGCGTTCGCAGTGATCAAGGCGAACGCGTACGGTCACGGTTTGCTCCGCGCTGCGCGTGCGCTCAGCGAAGCCGACGGGTTCGCCGTCGTGGAGCTCGAAGGCGCCGTGCGTTTGCGTGAAGCCGGGTACGCAGAGCGCGTTCTGCTGCTCGAAGGTTTTTTCGAGCCGCGCGAGCTTGCCACCCTGGTGCAATACAAACTGAGCACCGTCGTGCACAGCCCGGAGCAGCTCGACATGCTCGACGCGCTGCCGGCGGGCAGCGATCTCGACGTGCTGCTGAAGATCAATACGGGCATGAACCGTCTCGGCCTGCAGCCTTCCCACGCCGGTGATGCGCTCGCGCGACTGGAGGGCCATCCCGGCGTCGGACAAATTACCGTAATGACGCATTTCGCCAACGCTGACGCGCCGGAAGGGCTCGGCGAGCAGCTGGCCATTTTCGATGCGGCGGCAGGGCGCAAATACCCGCGAAGCCTTGCGAATTCGGCAGCGGTATTGCGTTACCCCGAGTCGCACGCCGACTGGATACGGCCCGGGATCATGTTGTATGGCTGTTCGCCTTTTCCGGGCGGCGTCGCCGCCGATGTCGGGCTCGAACCCGCCATGACGCTTGCGAGCGAGATCATCGCGGTGCGCGAGCTCGCGCCCGGTGACGCCGTCGGCTACGGCAGCCTCTTCGTCGCGGAGCGGCTCACGCGTGTCGGTGTCGTGGCTTGCGGTTATGCGGATGGTTATCCGCGGCACGCGCCGACAGGTACCCCCGTGCTGGTGGGTGCTACACTCACACGGACACTTGGCCGCGTATCGATGGATATGTTGTGCGTCGATCTGACGGCGGTGCCGGATGCGCGTGTGGGCACGCGTGTCGTGCTTTGGGGGGAGGGAAACCCGGTTGAACGCGTGGCGGAATCGGCGGGCACCGTCGGCTACGAGCTACTGTGCGCGCTCGCGCCTCGAGTGCGCGTGATCGAGAAGTCGTAACGCTCGCATGGCGAAAGCGAAAACGCTCTACGCGTGCACCGAGTGCGGCGGCCAGGCGCTCAAGTGGCAGGGGCAGTGCCCGCACTGCCAGGCCTGGAACACCCTGCAGGAGACCGTCGCGGAGCCGGTCTCTTCGGCGAATCGCTTTGCGCTGATCGCCGAAAGCGGCAAGCTGCAGCGGTTGTCCGAAGTCGCGGCGAAGGAAGAGCAGCGGATCGGAACGGGTGTTCCGGAATTCGATCGCGTGCTTGGCGGTGGGCTCGTCGCCAGCGGTGTGGTGCTCATCGGCGGCGATCCGGGCATCGGTAAATCGACGCTGCTTCTGCAGGCGCTCGCGGAGATCGGCGCAAAACGCAAGGTGCTGTACGTAAGCGGCGAGGAGTCCGCGGAGCAGATTGCGCTGCGCGCGCGCAGGCTTGGCGTCGACGCACGGCAGGTGCACGTGCTCGCCGAAATCACACTCGAGAAAATCCACGCTGCGATCCAGTCGGAAAAACCCGATGTCGCGGTGATCGACTCGATACAGACGCTTTATTCGGGTCAGCTCCAGTCCGCTCCGGGGTCCGTCGCGCAGGTGCGCGAGTGTGCGGCCCAACTCACGCGCGTTGCAAAAGCCGGTACGACCGCGATCGTGTTCGTGGGGCACGTCACGAAAGAAGGTGCGCTCGCAGGTCCACGCGTGCTCGAGCACATGGTCGACACGGTGCTGTACTTCGAAGGCGACACGCACTCGAGCTTTCGCCTGATTCGCGCGTTCAAGAACCGGTACGGCGCCGTGAATGAGCTCGGCGTCTTTGCGATGACGGAAAAAGGCCTGAAAGGCGTCGCCAATCCGTCCGCGCTGTTCCTGTCGCAGCACGGCACCGACGTCGCCGGATCGTGCGTCATGGTCACCCAGGAAGGCACGCGGCCCATGCTCGTCGAGATACAGGCCCTCGTCGACGACGCGCATGCACCCAATCCCCGGCGGCTGACGGTCGGACTCGAACAGAACCGCCTGGCGATGCTGCTCGCGGTGCTCCATCGCCATGCGGGGATCGCGTGTTTCGATCAGGATGTTTTCGTGAATGCCGTAGGGGGCGTGCGCATCAGCGAGCCCGCGGCCGATCTCGCCGTCCTGATGGCGATCGTCTCTTCGCTGAAAGACAAGCCGCTGCCGCCGAAGCTCGTGGTGTTCGGCGAAGTAGGTCTCGCGGGCGAAGTGCGCCCCGTGCAGCGCGGTCAGGAGCGCTTGCGCGAAGCGGCGAAGCTCGGTTTCACGCACGCACTCATTCCAAAGGCGAACAAACCGCGGCAGGCCATCGCCGGGATGGAAGTGATGGCCGTCGAGCGGGTGGCGGAAGCATTTGCTGCCGTTCGCTGATACGCGAGCAGCATCGGAACACACGATGGACCGTGAAACCACAAGTGCCATATCCGCCGATCCGTCCGCGATGCACGATCGCGCGGTTCGGTCGCTCTTCCAGATGCTCGAGAGCATTTGCGAAGGTGCCGTTGTCGTCGATCATGCGGCACGCATCGTGTGGATCAGCGACAAGTACCTCGCGCTCCTCGGATTAAGCGGCCGTGATGGCGTCACGGGTAAATCCATCGAGGACGTGATCCCGACGAGCCTCATGCGGCATGTCGTCGAAACAGGCGAGCCGATACTGCTCGACATCATGCAGTTCAAGGATCAGTCGTTCGTCGTGACGCGATTGCCGCTGCGCGACGACAGCGGACAGGTGACGGGCGCGGTCGGTTTCGTGCTGTACGACCATCCTCAGTACCTCAAGCCGCTCGTCTCCAAGTTCACGAAGCTGCAGGCCGAGCTCGCGGCGGCCCAGCGCGCGCTCGCGGAGCAACGGCGCCCGAAATACACATTCTCGAGCTTCATCGGTACGAGCCCCGCGTGCCGTGAGGTGAAGCGGCAGGCGCGGCGTGCCGCGCAGCTCGACACGACGGTGCTCCTGCAAGGCGAGACCGGGACGGGCAAGGAGCTTCTGGCTCATGCCATTCACGCCGTGTCCGCGCGTGCCGACAGGCCGCTCATCGGCGTGAACCTGGCGGCGATACCCGAGAACCTGCTGGAGGCCGAGCTCTTCGGCGTTGTCCCTGGCGCGTTTACGGGCGCGGAGCGCCGCGGCCGCGATGGCAAATTGAAGCTCGCCGATGGCGGCACGCTGTTCCTCGACGAAGTCGGCGACATGCCGCTCGTGACCCAGGCAAAGCTTCTGCGCGTGCTGCAGGAGCAGGAGTTCGAGCCGCTGGGTTCGAACCGTGTCGTGAAAATCGACGTTCGCGTCATCGCAGCCACGAGCCGTGACGTGAAGCGGCTCGTGCAGGAGGGGCGCTTCCGGCCGGACTTGTACTACCGGCTGAACGTCCTGAGGATCCAGGTGCCGCCGCTGCGCGAGCGCATCGAGGATCTGGAGGCCTTGTGCGAAGTGATGCTGGAGCGCATCGCTGCGCGCACGGGTATGCCGCAGCGCGAGCTTGCGCGCGACGCACTCGATGCGCTTGGCGCATACTCGTGGCCAGGCAACGTGCGGGAGCTCCGTAACGTGCTCGAACAGGTCACCATGCTCACCGAGGGGCTGCGCATCGCCGCGTCGGATTTCCGGTCGATCCTGCCCGATGCCGCTGTTGAGGCGACATCCAGCGCGAGCCGCGCAGCCGTGGTGCCGGTGCGTCTGGATGAGGCGATCGCACATGCTGAACGCGACGCGGTGCGGCGTGCGTTGCAGGCGGCCGCAGGCAACAAGACCGCGGCCGCACAGTTGCTCGGCGTTTCGCGCGCGACGCTGTACGAGAAGCTCGCAACGTTGCGGTTGCCGCTCTCCTGACACCGCTGTCAGGCAGGGCGGACGACGAAACCGACATGAAAACAAGCGTATGATGACGACGCGGCGAGCACTGTCCGGATTTCCGGACAGAAGCACCGTCGATTCGAGGGTCCGGGACCCGGAACGGCGCGCCGCGCAATCAGAGAGGGCCGGAAAAACAAGCGCATAACAACTTCTGGCATATGTGTTGCGATAGGGACTGACACAAAAAAATGTGAGTGCAGTTCCCTGGAGGAGCGATGTCCCGCGCGCATCCGTACGATGTGGGGCTTCAGAAGAACGCGGCGAACTACACGCCGCTCACGCCGCTCTCGCTGCTGGCGCGGACGGCGCATGTCTATCCGCAACGTGCCGCCGTGATACACGGCGAGCGCAGGCTCGCCTGGGCCGAGGTCTACGAGCGCTGCCGCCGGCTCGGCTCCGCCTTGCGGGCTCGCGGTGTCGGCATCGGTGACACCGTGGCCACGATGCTTCCGAACGTCCCCGCGATGTACGAAGCGCATTTCGGTGTAGCCATGGCCGGTGGCGTCGTGAATACGCTCAACACGCGCCTCGACGCCGAAGCGATCGGTTTCATGCTCGAGCACGCCGAAGCGAAAGTGCTGCTGACCGATCGGGAGTTCAGCCCGGTCGTCGAGCAGGCCTTGAAGCGCGTGTCACGGCGGCTTCTGGTGATCGACGTCGACGATCCACTCTACGACGGCGGCACGCATCTCGGGGAAATCGAGTACGAGCAGTTCCTCGCCGAGGGCGATCCACAGTTCGCGTGGACTCATCCGGAAGACGAGTGGGACGCGATTTCGCTCAATTACACGTCCGGCACAACGGGCGACCCGAAAGGCGTCGTCTACCACCACCGCGGCGCGTACCTCAACGCGCTGTCGAACATCGTGAGCTGGGGCATGCCGCCGCACCCGGTATATCTCTGGACGTTGCCCATGTTCCACTGCAACGGCTGGTGCTTCACGTGGACGGTCGCAGCGGCGGCGGGCACCAACATCTGCCTGCGCAAGGTCGAGGCGCGCGCCGTCTTCGATCTCATGCGACAGCACCGCGTGACCCACTACTGCGGCGCCCCGATCGTGCACAGCATGCTGATCAATGCACCGGACGAATGGAAGCGCGGCATCGATCACCAGATATCTTGTCTCGTCGCCGCCGCCGCACCGCCCGCAGCGATCATCGAGGGCATGCAGAACATGGGCTTCGACATCACGCACGTCTACGGGCTCACCGAGACGTACGGGCCGGCCGCCGTGTGCGCGAAACACGAAGAGTGGGACTCGCTGCCGCTCGAGCGCCGCGTCGAATTGAACGGGCGGCAGGGCGTCTGGTACCACGCACAGGAACACATGACCGTGATCGATCCCGCCACGATGGAGCCTGTGCCGTGGGACGGCGAGACAATGGGCGAAGTCATGTTCCGCGGCAACCTCACGATGAAGGGTTATCTCAAGAACGCGAAAGCGACAGCGGATGCATTCGCCGGCGGCTGGTTCCATACGGGCGATCTCGGCGTCGTGCAGCCCGACGGGTACGTGAAAATCAGGGACCGCTCGAAGGACGTGATCATCTCGGGCGGCGAGAACATTTCATCGCTGGAAGTCGAGGACGTGCTCTACCGCCACCCGGCGGTGCTCGCAGTCGCTGTCGTCGCCAAACCCGATGACAAATGGGGCGAAGTCCCGTGTGCGTTCGTCGAGTTGAAGGAAGGGGCCGCCGTAACGGAGGCGGAGGTAATGGAGTACTGCCGCGACCGGCTCGCGCGCTACAAGACGCCGAAGCAGGTGGTCTTCGGCCCGCTGCCGAAGACATCGACCGGCAAGATCCAGAAGTTCGTTTTGCGCGAGCGCATGAAATCCGCCACGGCGATCGATACCTGACGTGAACGACGACTACATCCTCGCGACCCGCGGCCTGACGAAGGAGTTCAAGGGCTTCATCGCAGTCAACAACGTCGATCTGAAGGTGAGACGCGGCTCGATACACGCGCTCATCGGGCCGAATGGTGCGGGGAAGACGACGTGCTTCAACCTGCTCACGCAGTTTCTGCAGCCCACGCGCGGCCAGATTTTCTACAAAGGCGAGGAAATCACCGGCTCGAAGCCGTCCGCGATCGCACGCAAGGGGCTCGTCCGATCGTTTCAGATCTCCGCCGTCTTTCCGCATCTCTCGGTGCTGGAGAACGTGCGCGTCGCCTTGCAGCGCAAACGAGGCGCCTCTTTCGATTTCTGGCGTTCCGAGCGCGTGCTCGAAGCGCTCGACGAGCGCGCGCGCGAGCTCATCGCAGCCGTCGGCCTTTCGGCATTCGAAAGGACGGTTGCGGTCGAGCTCCCCTATGGCCGCAAGCGCGCCCTCGAGATTGCAACGACGCTCGCGCTCGATCCCGAGATGATGTTGCTCGACGAACCCACGGCGGGCATGACGCACGAAGATGTCGAGCGCATTGCAGCGCTGATCGCGAGCGTCGCACAGAATCGCACGGTGCTCATGGTCGAGCACAACCTTTCCGTCGTGGCAAACCTCTGTCACCGCATCACCGTGCTGCAACGAGGGGAAATCCTGGCCGAAGGAGACTACGAGACCGTGTCTCGCAATCCCGAGGTCGTGCAGGCGTACCTGGGACAGGGTCATGCCTGATACAGGCGTCGGCGTGCCGCTCTTGCGTGTGCAGGGCCTGCAGGCCTGGTACGGCGAATCCCACATCCTGCACGGCGTCGATTTCGAAGTGCGGCGCGGCGAGGTCGTGACACTGCTGGGCCGCAACGGCGTCGGCAAGACGACCACGATGAAGTCGATCATGGGCATCGTCGGGCGACGTCAGGGCTCCGTCGTGTTCGACGGCACCGAGACGATCAGGCTGCCGTCGAATCGCATCGCGCGCCTCGGGATCGCATTCTGCCCCGAGGAGCGCGGCATCTTCGCGAGCCTGAACGTGCTCGAGAACTTGCTGCTTCCACCGAAGGTGAGGGAAGGCGGCTTCAGTGTCGAACGCGTCTACGAGCTCTTTCCCAATCTCAGGGAGCGCCAGAGAAGCCAGGGCACCAAGCTCTCGGGTGGCGAGCAGCAGATGCTGGCCATCGGCCGCATACTGCGCACGGGCGCGAGCCTGTTGCTGCTCGACGAGCCGACCGAGGGCCTTGCGCCGGTGATCGTGCAGCAGATCGGGCGCAGCATACGAAAGCTCAAGGAAGAAGGGCTGACCGTGCTCCTCGTCGAGCAGAACTTCCGGTTTGCTCAGACTGTCGCGGACCGTCATTACGTCATGGAAAACGGCCGCGTGGTGGACATGATCCCGAACGCCGAGCTCGAAGCGAACATGGATCGCGTGCACGAATATCTGGGGGTATGAGCGAGGCACAATTTTTCAAGCAACAGAGGAGGTAGTCATGAAGCTGACGAGACAGTTACTGGCCGCGGCGGCCCTTGCGGTGACCGCGTCTTACTCGCACGCGCAGTATTCCGACGGTGTGGTGAAGATCGGCGTCCTGAACGATCAATCCGGCACGTACGCGGACCTCGCGGGCCCGGGCTCGGTCGTGGCGGCGCGCATGGCAGTGGAGGATTTCGGCGCGGCCAAGAAGGGCATGAAAGTCGAGATCGTGGTGGCCGACCACCAGAACAAGCCTGAAGTCGGCTCGAGCATCGCGCGGCAGTGGTTCGACGCCGACAAAGTCGATGTGATCGTGGACGTGCCGACTTCATCGGTCGTGCTGGCCGTCAACCAGGTTGCGCGTGAGAAGAACAAGGTGCTGCTGGTCTCGACCGGCGCGACTTCTGACTTGTACGGAAAAGCGTGCACGCCGAATTCGGTTCACTGGACGTACGACACGTGGTCGCTCGCGAACGGCACCGGCACCGCCGTGGTCAAGACCGGCGGCAATACGTGGTACTTTCTGACAGCCGACTATGCGTTCGGACATGCGCTCGAGCGCGATACCGAAGCAGTCGTGCTGAAGAATGGAGGCAAAGTCCTCGGCAAAGTGCGGCATCCGTTCCCGAGCTCGGACTTCTCGTCGTTCCTGCTGCAGGCTCAGGCGTCCAAGGCGAAAATCATCGGGCTCGCCAACGCCGGTGCGGACACGATCACGGCGATCAAGCAGGGCGCAGAGTTCGGCATCGTTAAATCCGGTCAGCAATTCGCCGGACTGCTCGTCTTCCTGACGGACGTGCATGCGCTGGGCCTCGACAAGGCGCAAGGTCTGCTGATGACCGAGTCTTTCTACTGGGATCTGAACGATCAGACGCGCGGCTTCTCGCGGCGCTTTGCGAAGCTCCACAAAGGCGCCATGCCGACGATGGGACAGGCCGGCGTGTATTCGGCGGTGCTGCATTATCTGAAGGCGGTCGAAGCGCTGAAGTCCGACGCGGACGGCGCGAAAGTCGTGGCGAAAATGAAAGAGCTGCCGACCGACGATCCGGTATTCGGAAAAGGCAGCGTGCGCCAGGACGGCCGCAAGATCCATCCCATGTATCTCTTCGAAGTGAAGAAGCCGTCCGAGTCGAAAGGCGCCTGGGACTACTACAAGCTGCGCCACACGATCCCGGCCGAGCAGGCCTTCAGGCCCATGAACGAAGGAGGCTGTCCGCTCGTCAAGGGCTAGCATGACCGAAATCTTCGGCATACCGACGCAGGCCCTCTTCGGGCAGCTCCTGATCGGGCTCATCAACGGCTCGTTCTACGCGCTGCTCTCGTTGGGCCTCGCGGTGATTTTCGGTCTGCTGAACATCATCAACTTCGCGCACGGCGCCCAGTACATGATGGGCGCTTTCTGCGCGTGGTTTCTGCTGAACAAGCTCGGGCTGTCGTACTGGTGGGCGCTCCTGCTCGCGCCGCTGATCGTCGGCGCGACCGGCGTCGTGATCGAACGCCTGATGCTTGCGCGGCTCTACAAGCTCGATCACTTGTACGGCTTCCTGCTGACCTTCGGCTTTGCGCTCGTGATCCAGGGGCTTTTCAGGCAGCAGTTCGGATCGACCGGGCTGCCGTATTCGATGCCGAAAGGGCTCGAAGGCGGACAGAACCTCGGTTTCATGTTTCTGCCGAACTATCGTGCGTGGGTGATCGCGGCATCTCTCGTGGTGTGCCTCGGCACGTGGTTCATGATCGAAAAGACGAAGCTGGGCTCGTACCTCAGGGCGGCCACGGAGAACCGCGAGCTCGTGCAGGCTTTCGGCATCAACGTGCCGCGCATGATCACGCTCACGTACGGTTTCGGCGTCGCGCTCGCGGCGCTCGCCGGCGTGATGGCCGCGCCGATCTACAGCGTGAGCCCGCTCATGGGCGCCGATCTCATCATCGTCGTCTTCGCGGTCGTGGTGATCGGCGGCATGGGTTCGATCATGGGCTCGATCGTCACCGGCTTCATACTGGGGCTCGTCGAGGGACTCACCAAGGTGTTCTATCCGGAAGCTTCGAACACGGTGATCTTCATCGTGATGGCGATCGTGCTGTTGATAAAACCCGCGGGTCTTTTCGGGACGCAGAGATGACGAATTCCGCGGAGCTGGCCGTCTCCTCGCGCGCAGAAACCCGTAAGGGGCTTGGGCATCAGCGGGTCGCTTTCTGGTTGATGGTTGCGTTTTTCGCGGTGGCGCCGTTCGCGATCTACCCCGTGTTCCTGATGAAGGTGATGTGCTTCGCGCTTTTCGCGTGCGCGTTCAACCTGCTGCTCGGCTACGTGGGCCTGCTGTCGTTCGGCCACGCGATGTTTCTCGGGATGGGCGGCTACACCGCGGCCCACGCGGCGAAAGTCTGGGGACTCACGCCGGAGCTCGCGATACTCTGCGGTGCCGCGGCTGCATGCGTGCTCGGCATCGCCGCGGGCCTGCTGGCGATCCGGCGGCAGGGCATCTATTTCGCGATGATTACGCTGGCGCTGGCGCAGATGGTCTACTTCTTTTGCCTGCAGGCGCCGTTCACGGGCGGAGAGGACGGCATACAGGCGGTGCCGCGCGGCAAGCTTTTCGGACTGATCGATCTCGCGAACGTGAACGCGATGTACGCGACCGTATTCGTGATTTTCGTGAGCGGCTTTCTCCTGATCTATCGCATCATCCACTCGCCGTTCGGGCAGGTGCTGAAAGCGATCCGCGAGAACGAGGCGCGTGCGATTTCGCTCGGATACGACACGGACCGCTACAAGCTGCTGGCGTTCGTTCTGACCGCCACGCTGTCCGGACTCGCGGGCGCGACCAACGCGATCGTC
>Ga0075431_100006416_pt1 | contig 11674 bp, 10 predicted proteins | sample RhiMetdeltSRZDD5_FD_75297 | JGI IMG/M metagenome (GOLD analysis project Ga0075431, IMG submission 75297) | Populus rhizosphere microbial communities from Tennessee, USA - Rhizosphere MetaG P. deltoides SRZDD5 | ecosystem: Host-associated > Plants > Roots > Rhizosphere > Soil | place: USA... | reverse complement strand
TAGCCACTATCACACCTCATCTCAGGGATTGCGTCAAGGCCGGTTTTTTGCTGTAATACCACCAACGTCTCCACTACGACCAGCCCCAAATGCAAGCGCAGGAGAGTATGAGCACTATGGTACGCCAAGAGCCAGTGATCACAGCAGCTACGGCCAGGAGAACATTTACCCTCATGGCCGTGCATGCCCATCCAGACGACGAATCGAGTGGCACCGGCGGGCTGTTACGCCTGGCGGCAGAGCAAGGCCACAGGACCGTACTCGTGACCTGTACGAACGGTGATCTTGGTGACGTCAAGGACCCACGTCTGCGTCTCAAGCCGCGCGAGCATCTTGCCGACCGTCAACGCCTCGCAGAGGTACGTCATGCAGAGCTGCGGCAGGCCGCGGCTATCCTCGGTGTGACGCATCTCTACCCGCTTGGTTACCACGACTCTGGCATGCATGGCTGGGAGACCAACACGGAGCCCTACGCCTTCGCCCAGGCCAAGGTGGAGGCTGTGGCAGGTCAGCTCGTGCCGATCATGCGTCAGCACCGCCCTGACGTTGTCGTGACGTATGATGAGCACGGTGGCTACGGTCACCCCGACCATATCATGGCACACCGTGTGACCATGGCAGCGCTAGAGGCCGCGGCTGATGCCATGCGCTTCCCAGAGGCTGGCCCACCCTGGCACGTGCCGAAAATCTACTATACCGCCTGGGCCCGCTCAGAGGCTCTACGCGCCCTCAAGATGATGCACCGCTTGGGGCAGAAAACGTGCCTGCGTGACCCAGACTTTGATCCGCACAGCCTCGGCTGTCCTGACGAGTTGATCACGACGCGTGTCAATGTGCGCCCAGTATTACGTGCGAAATGGCAGGCACTGTTTGCACACCGCAGTCAGATGCATCGGTGGGATTTCTTCTGGTGGTTTGTGCGGCTCACGGGACCCTGGTTGTTCCAGTACGAATCGTTTCGCTGTGTCTACAGCCCGTTACCCCTGCCAGGGCGAGAATCGGATGTCTTTGCCGGACTTTGAACACGCCACCATCTCAGAAAGAGGAAATACTCTTGACAGCAAGAGGAAATACTCTTACTGTACTGCCCTGCTCCGGATGGCATTGAGTGGGTCGCATTGCCGGACAATTTCCCGCACGGGAGGGGAGAGTGCCAAGCTCGTCAGAGTTTTCAACCCTGGTGGAACTTCTCCGGTGGAGAGGACTCCGACAGCCGGACCAGTGCGCCTACACCTTCCTGACAGACAGGGGGACAGAAGCCGGCCATGTGACTTACGCGGAGTTGGATCGGCGGGCCAGAGCCGTGGCCGCTGTGCTGCAGCGCCTATCCGTCCCAGGAGAACCCGTGCTGCTGCTGTATCCACCAGGGCTAGAGTTTCTCGCCGCCTTCTTTGGATGTCTCTACGCCGGAGTTCTGGCCGTCCCTATCCACCTGCCCCGGCGCCATCAATCCGCCCTGTGGCTGCACGCTATCAGGGCAGATACAAGAGCGTTGCTGGCTCTCACCTCTTTGGCCGTGCGCACATCCTGGTCCGTGCTCCCGCTCGACAACATGCGCTGGCTGGATACCGACCAGATCGCCAGCGATGCAGCCGAGGCCTGGCGTGATCCACAGGTGACCGGAGATACGCTGGCTTTCCTGCAATACACGTCTGGTTCGACGGCGGCGCCGAAGGGCGTGATGGTGACGCATGGCAATATTCTGCATAACGAGCGGATGATTCAGTTAGCCTTTGAGCATACCGACCAGTCTTTGGTGGTGGGCTGGCTTCCCCTGTACCATGACATGGGGCTGATCGGAAACGTGCTGCAGCCCCTGTATGTCGGGAATCCATGCGTGCTGATGTCGCCGACAGCCTTTCTGCTGAAGCCATACCGCTGGCTCGAGGCGATTTCGCGTTACCGCGCCACAACCAGCGGAGCGCCAAACTTCGCCTATGAACTATGCGTCCGCAAGATTCCGCCAGAACAACGGGCTAGCCTGGACTTGAGCAGTTGGACGCTCGCCTACAATGGTTCGGAGCCTGTCAAGCCCGAAACGATCGCACGCTTCTCGGCCTACTTTGCACCGTGCGGCTTCCGCCGCGCCGCGTTTTACCCATGTTACGGATTGGCTGAGGCGACCCTGTTCGTCAGTGGTGGCTCGAAGGCGGCGTTGCCCGTCGTGCACGAGGTCGAGCGCAGCGACGGACACCCCGGCAAGATCGCGGGTTGCGGCCATGCATACCTCGGCCAGTCCATTGTCATTGCAGACCCGGAAGCCGGCGTGCGCTGTGCGCCAGACACGCCGGGTGAGATTTGGCTTGCGGGACCGTGCGTTACGCAAGGGTACTGGCACCGCCCTGAGGAGACCGAGTGTGTCTTCCATGCCTACCTCGCGGACACTGGTGAAGGGCCGTTCCTGCGCACCGGCGATCTGGGCGTGCTGAAAGACGGCGAGCTATTCGTGCTCGGCAGGATCAAGGACCTCATTATCATCCGCGGACGCAACCACTATCCGCAAGACATCGAGCACACCGTGGAGCACAGTCATGCCGCGCTCCGGCCTGCCTCTGGAGCCGCGTTTGCCGTTGATTTTGAAGACGGAGAGAGGTTGGTGATTATCCAGGAAGTCGAGCGCAACGTCAAGGATGCCAATCTGGACGAAGTCATGCACGCTATACGTCAGGCGGTGGCGAGGGCGCATGACCTGCAGGTCTACTGTGTACTGCTCCTGCGCCCCGGCAGCATTCCGCGTACGTCCAGCGGCAAGATCCAGCGTTCCCGCTGCCGGGCGGCGTTCCTGCATCAAAATCTGGACGTGGTGGGAAGTTCCCAGATGCCCCTTTACCGGGTTGCCGAGGTGGCTCATGGCTCATGAAGCAGTACCGGATTTGCAAGTTGGGATGAAGTCCGTGAGGTTGGCGCGCTTGACCTCGCTGGCCAAGCTGGACCGGCGCCTAGCCTGGATCGTGACCTGTGTGCCTCCGGCCGGCTTTGTGATGGCTGCCATCCTGGTGTTCTGTGGCTATCCGATTCGTCCATATCAACTATGGCTCTGGCTGGTGATGCACACCCTCATCCTGGTTGGCGTCGAGGTTGGCTTTCACCGCCACTTTACGCACCTGTCATTCAAGATGCATCCGACCCTGCAGATTGTGCTTGCCGTGCTGGGGTCGATGGCCTTCCAAGGGCCGGTCATCTGGTGGTCCGCCACGCATCGGCGCCATCACCGCTTCAGCGACCATCCTGGTGACCCGCACTCGCCGCACTTGCACGGTGCTGGGTTCCGCGCTTTCCTCAAAGGACAGTTCCATGCCCACATGGGCTGGCTATTTGTGCCGGAAAGTACGCGGGCGCTGGGCTGGGACGGGTATGCCCGCGATCTGTATCGCAACAAGGCCATTTTCAAAGTCCACATTATGTACTTCTACTGGCTGGCCCTCGGTTTTATCATCCCGGCAATCGTAGGCGGCATTGTCACCAGAACCTGCATGGGCGCCTTCCTCGGATTTCTGTGGGGCGGGCCAGTGCGGGTTTTCATGATGAACCACGTGTTCTATTGGTGCATCAATTCGGTGACCCATACCTTTGGCACGCGGCCCTTCAACGCGAACGACCATAGCACGAACAACCTCTGGCTCGCCATACCGACGTTAGGCCAGTCCTGGCACAACAATCATCACGCCTTCCCGGCCTCAGCAATCATGGGGCTGCAATGGTGGGAGATTGATGTGGGCGGCTGGATCATCCGGGCTTTTGAGAAGCTTGGTCTGGCCTGGGACGTCAATGTCCCTTCGCCGCGGTTGATGGAGAGGAAGAAAAATGCCTTTTAGCCCTAACCAAGGAGGTGACAACCCGTGACCATACCTCATTCCCAGCCCGATGCCACGCCAGAAGAGGTGCGCACAGAGTCGCGCCACAAAGCTGAGATCCAGACGTGGCTGATCTCGCACCTCGCCGCCGCCCTGGAGATCAATCCCGAGGAAATCGATGCCAAGGCCCCATTTGACCGGTACGGTCTCGACTCCTATGTAGCCGTCAATCTGGTGGGAGAACTCGAGGACTGGCTAGGATGCGAGCTGTCCCCGACGCTGCCGTACGATTATCCCACGGTTGAAAGCCTGGCCCATCATTTGAGTAACACTTCGGCCATCAGCGGGTGAAGTCATGCGTAGCATCGAGGTTATCGCCAATCGGGGCGCGTCACGCACGGCAATTCAGAGCCATTATGATATTGGCAACGACTTCTACCGCCTCTGGCTTGACCGCGATCTCAACTACTCGGCCGCCATGTGGGAATCGGGTGACATGCTTGATGCTGCACAGTTGCGTAAAGTGGACTACCACATCAGCCAGGCGGGTGCCGAGGGCGCGGAGCGCGTGCTGGACGTGGGCTGTGGCTGGGGCGCAGTGCTCCGGCGCCTGGTCGAGGCGCGGGGCGCCCGCCGGGCTGTGGGGCTGACGCTGAGCAACGCCCAGGCCGATTGGATCCGCTCTTGGGGCAATCCACAAATCGAAGTGCGGCTGGAGAGCTGGTCGGACCACCATCCAGCCGCTCGGTATGACGCCATCATCTCTATCGGCGCATTTGAGCACTTTGCCAAGTTGGAAGCTTCCGATGCGGAAAAGATCGAAGGGTACCGTACCTTTTTCGCCCTCTGCCGTGATTGGCTGAAGCCACAGGGCCGCCTGTCGTTGCAGACGTTCGCCTATGGCAGCCGGCGTCCGCGGGAAGAGGTGCGGAACTCCGCCGGAACACGCTTTCTCGCCACTGAGATCTTTCCCGAGACAGACCCCCCGCGCCTCATCGACATTGCCGCCGCCATTGAGGGATACTTCGAAGTGGTGTCATTGCGCAACGACCGTAAGGACTACGGCCGCACCTGCCAGGAATGGCGGCGGCGGCTACGGGCGGAGCGCGAGCAGGTGGTCCGGATCGTGGGAGAAGAGGTCTTCAGCCGCTACGAGCGCTATCTGCAGTTGTCCACCATCGGCTTTGAGACCGGACATCTGGCCCTGTTCCGCATCACGCTTGCTGCTGTGCAGTAACTGGTCTGTGAGATGGGCAAGATGGAGCCAATTGCGATTGTCGGAATGGCATGCCGCTTTCCGGGGGCCGATAGCCCCGCGGCACTCTGGAAGCTCCTGCAGGATGGCAGGGACGCCATCACCGAGGTTCCCGCTGACCGCTGGAACGTAGACGACTACTACGATCCTGTCCCCGCCACCCCTGGCAAGATGCACACACGCTGGGGCGGTTTTCTCGACCAGGTGGACTGTTTCGACGCCGAGTTTTTCGGGATTTCTGCACGCGAGGCCTGCTTCATGGATCCCCAGCAACGGCTGGTGCTGGAGGTGACATGGGCGGCTCTCGAATCAGCGGGTATAGTGCCCGATAGGCTGGCGGGGAGCCGGACCGGTGTGTTCATCGGCATCAGCAACTTCGACTACAACCGGCTGCTGTGTCGCGATTTCTCCACTATGGATGCCTACAGCAGCACCGGCACAATTCTCGCTATTGCGGCCAATCGCCTGTCCTATCTGCTGAATCTGCGGGGGCCCAGCCTGGCGGTGGACACGGCGTGTTCTTCGTCTCTGGTCACCGTACACCTCGCCTGCCAGAGTCTGCGCTGCCGGGAGTCGGATCTGGCGCTGGCCGGCGGCGTGAACCTCATCCTGTCTCCAGAAGTAACGATCATTCTCTCCCAGGGAGGCCTCCTGAGCGCCCGAGGCCGCTGCCACACGTTCGACGAGAACGCGGATGGTTATGTCCGCAGCGAAGGATGCGGTGTTGTGGTGCTCAAGCGCCTCTCGGACGCCGTGCGGGACGGCGACCATATCCGGGCCCTGCTGCGCGGCTCGGCCGTAAACCAGGATGGCGGCACCAACGGCCTGACCGCGCCGAGCGCGACCGCGCAGCAGGCCGTAATACGGGACGCGCTGGCCAACGCCGAGGTCGCGCCCGGCCAGATAAGCTACGTCGAGGCCCACGGCAGTGGCACGCGCTTGGGAGACATCATCGAATTCCGTGCGCTGAAGGCGGTCCTGCTGGCAGGCCGGGAGCCGGACCACCGCTGTGCCATTTCTTCCATTAAGACAAACATCGGTCACACCGAAGCCGCTGCTGGCATTGCCGGCCTGATTAAGGTCGTGCTGTGCCTGGAAAACGAAGGAATTCCCGGCCATCTGCACCTCTCCAAGCTGAACCGCTATATCAAGCTGGAGAATACGCCGTTGTTTGTACCTGCCGGGCTGCAATCCTGGCCGCGGGGAGTGCAACGCCGCTTCGCCGGGGTAAGTTCCTTCGGCATCGGCGGCACGAACGCGCACGTGATCTGCGAAGAAGCGCCACTCCTGCCGGCGCCGACCACGTGTGACAGTCAACCCCCACTGATCCTGACCCTATCGGCGAAAAGCGACAAGAGCCTGCGTGCCCTGGCACGCCGCTACGATGCTTTCCTGGCGGACAGCACTGCTGGACCACTCGCTGATATGTGCTTTTCCGCCAACACGACCCGGTCGCACTTCGCGCATCGCCTCGCCATCGTAGGCGAATCGGTCCAGGAACTGCGCGTCGCACTCTTGGCTTTCCTGGCTGGGCACCCTGCCGCAGGTCTGGCCCACGGACATGTGCGCCAGGGCATGCCGCCAAAGCTGGCTTTCCTGTTCAGCGGTCAAGACAGTGCGTTGCCCATGGAGAAGTCTGCGCTCTTCGAGTTGGAGTGCTCTCTGGCGGCAATGTGGCGTTCCTGGGGCATCGAGCCGGCAGCGGTGGCAGGATTCGGCGTGGGGGAACTCGCGGCTGCATGCGTGGCCGGAGTGTTCACCCTGCATGACGGGCTGCGGCTGGTCAAAAACCCTGTATCCGATATCGTCTATGCTGCCCCCAAAATTGACCTAGTACATACCTCTGAGCGGTCTGCCGCCATGGACACTCTGCGGGAGCGAGGTTGTCAAGTATTCGTGGAAATCGAACCGGGTGCGAACGTGCTCGGGAACCTGGCGACATTGTACGCGCGCGGCTGCAACGTAGACTGGGCAGCTTTCTACCGAGGACGCCCGCATCATCTGCGGGCGTTGCCGATGTATCCTTTCGAGCGCAAGCGCTTCTGGTTCACAGATATCGATGCGGGCAGGACGGCGCAGCGGGCTTATGCAGAAGTAGGTAAATAAGCAGTGTCATCTTAGGGCGGACTGCCTGTCTCCTGTGCCCTCTAGGCATGGTGGCCTTCGGAGATGGATACCTCCAACTCCCTAGCCAGGTGCACGGTAGACTCGACATACCTGGGAACCCGCAACTCCGTGAACAGGGCATAGGCGCTACGCAGATGCGTAGCGGCCTCCGCCTGCTGCCCTAGGGCCTGAGTGAGGGCGACCAGCTCCAGGTGGGTGCGCCCCACCTCGAAGCGCGCCTGGATGGCAGCAAAAACCTGCAAGGCGTCCTGGAGATGGGTGGCGGCCTCTGCCTGCTGACCGTGGGTGTAGGCAACGCGCCCCAGGACTCGCTGCACCAGGCCCACGACAAACCAATTATTGAGATTCCTGGCGTGTGCTAGTTCCTGGAGAGCCAGCTCACGGGCTTTCTCGCGCTGCCCACTGAGGCGGTACGCTTCACTCAAGAACGCCGCTACCCAGCACTGGAATGTGCGGTGCTGAATCTGCCCTAGCTCTTGCACCGACCGCTCCAGCAGGGGGGTTGCCTCGACCGGAGCGCCTTGCTCCAGGTAGGCCATGCCCAAGGCGCCCAACGCTACCGCAATTCCAAGAGGATCTGATGAGAGCGCGAGGCCGCGCTGACAGGCCGCAATGCTGGCCTCCCGTTCGTCGCGCCAGGCATAGACCATCCCCTTGTTATGCGATGCGATACCCTGGAGATGGGGCTCATCGAGCGCCTCACCAATGGCCTGCGCCCGATCTAACGCTTGCAGGGCCTCGTCGAATGCCCCCATGTGGGCGAAGGTGATCCCCATAATCCAATAGACCAAGCCACCACGCTCTTTGTGCTGCTCCAGCAGCGTGATGGCGTGCTGGCTGTATGCGATTCTTTGCAGATATTGCCCGGTCCAGAACGCTTCGAACGCCAACAGGTAGTATGCCCGACTCACAGTGACGGTATCCTTACAGCCGGTCGCAGCCTCCAAAGCCTGTTGGGTGCTCTCGATGGCGGAGGCATGCTCGCCCAAGAAGCTATAGACGTTTCCGAGGAGGACATGATAGGGGCCGAGGAGCGTGAGATCGCGGAGACGTGCCAGGCGCCCCTACTCCAAGAGCAGGAGGTCACGGGCGTCTGTGAGGCGCCCAAGGACCGTCAGACATCGGGCCTGACGTATCACCAGTTCGATCACCTGTGCGTCCCGTTTTTCTTCGGGCAGCCGCTCGGCATGTGCGAGGGCCTCCTGGAGTGCGGTGAGAGCCTCGGCGTGGGCCGCCCCCCGAATGGCCCGTCGTACCAGGTGCGTCAGATATTCGACCGCCTTGGCGGCCTCGTCGGTCCTGGCATAGTGGTACGCCAGGCGGTCATAGACATCCTCCAACCGCTCGGCATAAAGCCGCTCCAGTGCTTGCCCAGCAGCGGCGTGCAGCGTCTGGCGGCGCGTGGTCAGGAGGATCTCGTATGCTACCTCCTGTGTCAAGGCATGCTTGAAGACGTAGATCGGCTCCTCCGCCCCGGTACGCGCATAGAGAAACTCCAGCCGCTGCCGCTCCTGGAGCAGCGGCTCCAGCCTCCCTGGGCCATCCCAGATCGCTTCGAGCAGACGTCGAGAGCATTCCCGCCCCAGGACCGCAGCGGCTTGTAGGAGGCGCGTGGCCGCTTCCGGCAGCCGGTCGATGCGAGCCATCAGTACACCTTGGACAGTGTCCGGCATGGCCAAGTCAGCCCGTAACTCTCCATGCTCGAGTACGGCGCACGTTAGCTCCTCTAGGAAGAAGGGATTGCCTTCCGCTTTGTCCAGGATCATCTGGACTACAGCCTCGGGGAGGGTGCCACGTTGCTGGGTCGAGCGCACTACCAGCACGTCCTCGTGCGGTGCTAACCCTTGCAGCGCCAACTGCGTGACATAGGGCTTGTCGATCCAGAGTAGGTGATACCACGGCCGATACGTCGCCAGCACCATGATGGCGGCACCGGCCAGGCTCTCAACCAAGGTGTCGCAAAACTCCTCCGAGATCTTGTCGCTCCAGTGCAGATCCTCGATGGCCAAGACGAGTGGCTGTCGCTGACTACCGTTGAGGCTCATCTGTCTGAGAGCAGCAAACGTCCGGGCCTTGATGGTCTCCGGCGTCAGTGTGGCCAGAGGTTCTGTTCCCGCTTGCAGCCCCAGCAGTTGCAGGAGATATGGGGCTGAGGCCGCAGGTTCCATCCCCACCTCCTGGAGGGCCGTGTAGACCTTCTCGACCACCGCCTCCGGGCTATCGCTCTCCATTAGCCCACAGCGCTGACGCAGCGCCTCGATGAAGGGGCGATACGGCATGGCCTGGCCGTATGACAGGCAGCGCCCTTCCAGATATGTGATGCGCTTCCCAGCCAGATATTGCCGGAACTCGTAAAGCAGACGGGACTTCCCAACCCCGGCGTCGCCGACAATCCCTACCACCTGGCTCCGCTGTGCCTCCACCTGTACCAGCAGTTCTTCCAGCACCGTCAGCTCGTGCCCTCATAGCGATGCACTTCGTTCAGGGCTAGCTCGAAGAAGCGGTTCAGCAGGGTATGCATGGTCTCAGGTCCCAGCCGCGTCGCCAGGACCGTCGAGTTGGCAAGGTCGCAGAAGAAGACCGTGACCTGCTTACGCTCCCCTTCCAGGGCGGCTTTGGATTGCAGGATCTTCTCGGCGAGGTGCTGGGGGGTATAGGCAAGTGGCTCACGCTCCTGGCCTCTGGCTGGTACTGAGGCTAGCGGTGGTGCGGTTGTTGCGGACTCTTTACGCCAGACGAGGACTCTGCCCTCCTCATCGGTAGCCACACGCTGCGCATAGATGAGTTCGTCCTTGAGGGCCTCCAGGAAGTCGTCATCAAGCTGAAACCGCACCTTTGTTTCATCAGGAATCTCCGGCTTATGGCCGTTGGCATATCCGATGGCATATCCGAGGAGTTTCGCACTGCGGGCGTGGGCGCGGCGTTCTATGCCGAACTCATCCGGCAAATACGCCTACTAAACTATACCCATTGATAATATTCTTAGGTCCTCGAAGATTATACGGTGATGCTTCGTTCCATGGAGACGCTGGGCGCCACGCGTTATAAAACCTACCGCATTTACGAATGGCATTGATGCGCTTGCCAGTCCAGGGAACCCATCCGCCAGCACAACAACATTGCCCCTCAGTGACAAGTATGGTATTATGGTGGTGAATATCTCCTGATCTCTGGTTGTTTCACCCCAGTAGGAAAGTAGTGTCCTGCGGTGTGACTAAGTCCTTGACACACAAGGAGTTGTAAGGGATGGCTGGACAGTCTGTGCCTCTATCACGCACCCGCCACATGAGCAGTCCCGCCACCATAGCCGCCAAAGAGATCAACCCCCAACCAGCCCCCACAAGTGTGGGCCATGCACAATACAACTGTGCGTATTATAGTACATGCCTGGGTATTGCAGCGGAAAAAGGTTGGGCAGGGTTGAGCTGTGCGGCATGTACGGCTTATCGTCCTGTCCCCAGTGAAGCGATTCCTTATGATGCCTGCGCCCAGTTGCTGGGGGCAGTGCTGCGTACGGCGCAACATGACTTGGAGCATGGTCTGGACGATAGCTTCTGGGAAGCTGCGACGTTCGTATTCCATCAGCCGGATTTCGCAGTCCTGTGTGGACTCCTCGATATTGACCCTGAGGCGGCTCGGCAGGCGCAGTGGACACGCTTGACAATAGCCCAGAGACGGGCGATTACGGAGCGCTGGCCGCAGGCCACCCGCGCTTTACATTAAAGCTGCTCTCTGCCTATATGTCAGGTGTGGGGATGGTTCATATAGACGACTTTCCTCCTCTCTCCGCCCTCAGAGAGACGGAGGAAAGTGAGACATCAGGCACTCTTAGAGCGCTGACCGTCTACTATCCTGATCTTCTCAAAAGTCCATGGACATTCTTGTAAAAATCTGTGCTATTCTGGCTCTTGTCGGGCTCAATGCCTTTTTTGTCGCAGCGGAATTCGCCCTGGTAGGCATGCGTGCGACCCGTCTGCAGCCCCTCGCTGAGGCCGGAGACCGGCGCGCGCGTCTGGCCCTCAGAGCCTCGGAGCATCTCGACGATTGTATCTCCGGCACGCAACTTGGGATTACCCTCGCCTCGCTGGCCTTGGGGTGGATCGGTGAAGCCACTCTGGCGACGCTTTTCGTGTACATCTTTGCTGACTTACCAGCACCGTTTGCCGCTCTGGCAACGCATACGGTGGCGGGGACGCTGGCGTTTGCCGGTATTACCTTTTTGCATATTGTCCTGGGCGAGTTGACACCGAAATCGCTGGCGCTCTTGCATCCGGAGCGTATCAGCCGTTGGGTGGCCCCTCCCTTGCTGTTGTTTACGAAGGTCTTCTGGCCGGCGATCTGGCTACTCAACAAGTGCGCGGCAGGGTTCCTGCATCTCTTCGCCGTCCGCCCGCCGGCACATGCCGAACGCGTCCATGATCCCGAGGAATTGCTCCTGTTATTGTCCGAAAGTCGGAAGCACGGCCTCGTCGAAGAGTCGAATGCCGAGATGATCGCT
>Ga0075431_100006408_pt1 | contig 11681 bp, 6 predicted proteins | sample RhiMetdeltSRZDD5_FD_75297 | JGI IMG/M metagenome (GOLD analysis project Ga0075431, IMG submission 75297) | Populus rhizosphere microbial communities from Tennessee, USA - Rhizosphere MetaG P. deltoides SRZDD5 | ecosystem: Host-associated > Plants > Roots > Rhizosphere > Soil | place: USA... | reverse complement strand
CGCCGGGTCCTTGCCTTCGCGCTGCGTGGTCAGCGCAACGTCGATCATCATGATGGCGTTCTTCTTGACGATGCCGATCAGCATCAGCAGACCGATCACTGCGATCAGGCTCAGGTCCATGTTGAATAGTCTGAGCGCCAATAGGGCGCCCACGACCGCCGACGGCAGCCCCGTGAGGATGGTGAAGGGATGAATGTAGCTTTCGTAGAGCATGCCAAGCACGATGTAGATCGTCACGACCGCCCCCATCAGCAGGATGCCCTGGTTGGCGAGCGAGTCCTGGAACGTCTTGGCGTTGCCCGCAAACGTCGTCGTGATGCTGCGCGGAACCTTCAGCTCGGATTTCAGCTCCTCGATCCTCTGGATCGCATCGCCCAGCGCGCCCCCGGACGGGAGGTTGAACGAGATGGTAACCGCGGGCAGCTGCCCCAGCTGATTGATGGTGAGAGACCCGGCCGTGCGCTCCACGCGGGCGAACGCCCCGACCGGCACGAGCTTGCCCGAAGCATTGCGAATGCGCACATCAGGCAGCTCGGCCGTGGTCCAGTTGACCTTGTCGTTGAACTCCATCACCACGTAGAAGCTGTCGCCTGTGGCATAGATCGTCGAAATCTGCCGGCTGCCGAAGCCGGAATAGAGCGTCGAGCGCAGTTGCTCCGCCGAGATGCCGAGCGAGGCCGCCTGGTCCTTGTCGACGATCAATGTCGCCTGCGTTGCATTGATCTGCAGATCGCTGTTGACGTCGCTGAAGTGAGGGTCGCGGCCCATGGCATCTGCCATCTTCTGGGACCACTCGTAGAGCTGCGGCCGGTCGAGCGTCTGCATCACGAACTGATACTGCGCCCGGCCTGAGCGTCCGCCGATGCGCAGATTCTGGACCGGCGTCGCATAGGCGCTGATCCCCGGAATGCGGCCGGTGTCACGCCGAAGGTCGGCGAGCACCTTCTGTAGATCGGGACGCTGGTCGCGCGGCTTGAGCTCCACGAACAGGCGGCCGGTGCTGAGGCCTGAGCTGCCTCCGCTCGAGCCGACGATCGAGGCCACGTTGGCGACATGGGGCGAGCGCTGAAGCGCCTCCGCAACCTGCTGCTGCAGCCCGACCATCGCTTCAAAGGAGATGTCCTGCCGGGCCTCGGTCGAGACCGAAAGCTGGCCGATGTCCTCCTGCGGGAAGAAGCCCTTCGGGGTCGCGAGCACCAGCCAGGCGGTTGCCAGGAACGTGGCGAGGAATACTGCGAGCATGATCGGCTGGCGACGAAGGCTCAACCGCAAGGTGCGATCATATCCGCGCAGCGTTGCATCGAAAGCGCGTTCGAACAGCACGCTCCAGCGCGCACGAGCATCGGCCTTCCTTGGCGCGCGCAGGATTTTGGATGCCAGCATGGGGGTCAGCGTAAGGGACACGAACGCGGAGGCGGCGATTGCCACCGCCACCACCACCGCAAACTCGTTGAAGATGCGGCCGATGATGCCGCCCATCAGCAGGACCGGGATGAACACGGCGACCAACGACACGGTGATCGAGACAATCGTGAACCCGATCTCGCGGCTGCCTTTCAGTGCCGCCTCGAACGGCCCGAGCCCGTCCACCTCCATGTGACGATAGATGTTCTCCAGCATGACGATCGCATCGTCCACCACCAGCCCCACCGCAAGCGTGAGTCCGAGCAGAGAGATGTTGTCGATGCTGAAATTCAGCAGGTACATGGCGCCGAGCGTGGCGAGCAGCGAGATCGGCACGGCCAAGGCGGGGATGATGGTGGCTGAGACGCGTCGCAGGAACAGGAAGATCACGAGGATGACGAGGCCGATCGTCAGCAGCAGCGTGACCTGCACGTCGTGCACGGCGTCGCGAATGGAGATCGAGCGATCGTTGAGCACGGACAGGGTGGTCGCACGCGGCAGCAGCTGGTCGAAGCTTGGCAGCAGTGCTCGGACACGTTTGACCACCTCCACCGTGTTGGCTTCCGGCTGGCGATAGACGGCGAGCAGGATCGCGCGCGTGCCGTTGTGCCAGCTCGCCGTCTGGTTGTCCTGGACCGAGTCCGTGACGGTTGCCAGCTCGCCCAGGCGCACCGGCCTGCCGTTGCGCATCGCGACTATGATGCTGCGGAACTGGTCGCCGTTGGACAATTCCGTCTGCACCTGAAGAGTGAGCGACTGCTGCTTGTTCTTGAGCGTCCCCACGGGGGTATTGGCATTGGCCGCCGAGATCGCGGCCTGGACCTCATCGATGCCGATCCCTCGCGCCGCGAGCGTGTCAGGATCGAGCTGCACCCGGACCGCGTATTTCTGGCTTCCGAATATCGTCACCTGCGCCACGCCGTCGATGGTAGAGAGGGCGGGCGAGATCACCTGCTGCGCGAAGGCATCCATCTCGGGCAGGGGCGCAAGGTCGCTTCGCAGCGTCAGGATCAGGATGGGCGCATCCGCCGGATTGACCTTGCGGTAGCTCGGCGGCTCCGTCATCTCGGTCGGAAGCCGGCGCTGCACGCGTGCGATCGCCGACTGCACGTCCGCTGCCGCACTGTCGATGTCGCGATCGAGATTGAACTGTATGGCGATCGAAGTGGAGCTGAGCGCGCTCGTGGCGCTGATCGTGTCGATGCCGGATATGGTCGAGAATTGCTTGATGAGGGGCGTCGCCACCGCATTTGCCATCGTATCGGGTGAGGCACCGGGCAAAGATGCCGATACGTTGATGACGGGAAACTCCGTTCGCGGCAGGGCTGCTACCGGGAGAAGGAAGTAGGCGAAAAAGCCGGCGGTCACCAGGGCGGCCGACATCAGGGTCGTCGCAACCGGATGGCGGATGCAGAATTCTGAGATATTCATTCCGCAGCCCCGCCGCCAGAAGCGCTTCTGGCGTTCTTCCTCTGCTGATGCTGCTTGGCGTCGGGCGCCTCGCCGTCCAGTGCGGTCTCTGTCACACGTGCGCCGTCGGTCAGGCGCAGCTGTCCTTCGACGACAACCCGTTCCCCTCCCTCCAGGCCTTTCGAGATCGCAACGAGATTGCCCTCGACGCCGGCAAGCTCGATGTTGCGCATCTCGACGGTGTGATCATCCCTGGCGACGAACACGAACGGACCCTTCTGGCCGCTCTGAACGGCAACTGCGGGGATCATCACGGTGTTGGGGCGGACGTCGAGATCGATCTCGACGTCGACGTAGGTCCCCGGCCACAGTTCGAGTTTCTCGTTGGCGAATTTCGCCTTGGCCGCGATGGTCCCGGACGAAGAGTCCACGCTGCTGTCCACGAAATTGAGCGTGCCCGTGGCCAGGGCCTCGTCGGTCCCGGGCGCGTAGACCCGTACGGCCGCAGGCGACGAAGCGGCAGACGCCCTACGCAAAGCGGCAAGGTCCCGCTCGGCCAGGGTGAAGCCCGCACGGATGGGCTTGATCTGGGTGATCGTAACCAAGCCGGCTGTATCGTTCACCCCTACCAGGTTGCCCGGCGTCACGCGGATGGCACCGACACGGCCGGTGATGGGCGCCTCAAGCTTGGCGTATCCAAGCTTCAGCCGGTCCGCTTGCAGCACGGCCTGATCGGCCTCCACCGTCTGCTGGGCGGCTTTGTAGGCCGAGATCGCCTGATCAACCTGCTGCTGCGGGGCCACCTGCTTGGCGAGCAGCTCTTGCTTGCGCCCCAGGTCGCCGGCGGCCTGCGCCAGCGCCGCGTTGTCCTTTGCGAGCTGCGCCTGGTCGCGGGCTATTAGGGCCTGGATCTCACGATCGTCGAGGGTGAAGAGCAGATCGCCCTTCCTGACGAGCTGACCGTCAGAGATGTGTTGCTCCAGCACCTGGCTGTCGATGCGAGAGCCGACAATGACGATTGCCGGCGATTCGAGGATGCCGATGGTGCGGCGCCGAATTACGAAGTTCCTGGCCTCGGCCTTGACCACGATAACCGGCACAGCTCGTCCGATGGGGCCGCCCTTGCGTGAGATATTGCGATCGGACGCGGCCCCCTGAGCAGGGGCGGAGGGGCTGTACGCGCGGTAGAGGGCGGCGCCGACGATGAGCGCGCCTGCGAGTGTCGCGACACTGGCGAAGCGAAGCCTGCTCACCTCGGGTCCACCCTTCAGATCGAACGAGCTGCGCTTCTGCGCGGGCCAGTCCACAACGTTCTCGTCGAATGCATGCTGCAAGCTCGCTAGGCGGAGGAGGGAGGAGTGGCCAGACTCGGAATCTACTCAGCTTGCCCACGAGCCGGCACGACACTTAGCCGACGCGGCTTCAGGTGAGCCTTCCGTCCGCCTGCCGACCAAAGACACTCGCGCTCGGTTTCGGCAGCCGCGAGAAGTAATAAACAACGGCCCCTGAATGTCGCCTCGACGGTCTGTGAAATCGATGCTTCGACGATGCGCAACCGTACGTGCCGCGATGAATATGGAGCCCATCGGTGTGCGGCCCGTTACCACTCTGGTTGCCATCTCATCAACCCACAACAACTGAACAAGAAATTGCGTCGCTTCTTACGAGGCGGCGCTGAAGGGGACATTGTCCCATGCTGAAAGCTCTTGCACCGGCAGCCATAGTGACGATTCTGGCGGTCGTTTCCGCCACGGCAGCGCGCACCGCACCCCCGCTGGCGCAACTCAAGACGACCATGCCGGTTGACTCCGTGCAGCTCCAATTCAACGAACCAAAGGCGCGCGCATCGGCAAGGGTGGGATCGCCGCTACACACCTGGCCGGCGCTACAGTCACGCGCTCAGTCACTATCGCCGCCACGGCCACCTGCCGGCTGACTGGCGCTCACGTGGCTGCATACTCGTCGGTCCGGTGTGGTTTTGCGCATAACGGCTGAACAGCGAATCCAATTTGCCCGGGACGACGCTGCACGCATTGGCGCCACTCCCGGACCATCCCTCACCAGGACGCGACTTGTCCGCCACCGCCTCGGGCTCCGAGTCGGCCGCGCGCGATAAGCGCTCTCAGGCGAGCCGACGCGCTCGGCCGAGGAGTTCGTGCGGGCGAGCCTCGGGAGGGAAGCGCCCTGTCACCGAACCAAAATGGGCTTCGGTTCCACCTACCCGCGCTGTGGCCCTTCTGAGGAATACGTACGAAAGGTGCTTCCCGAGGGCATTTGCCATCGCACTGACGCGACAATCGAGGCATCGGTGCATGGCGAACGCCGCGACCTTGGGTACTTTCCGGCCCTTGGCGGCACAGCCCTTCTCGTGTGCTCTTGCCGGAGACCATCTCACATCAGCAACAGGAGTAATCCGCGATGAGATACCTATTGATCGGCGCCGCTGCCGCTATGACGCTCGTTGGCGCGGTGGCGATCGGGAACGCAGAGACGCAAGACGACCAGGGCAAGGGGCCCGCTGCGGAAGGCAAAGGTCCGGCAGCGACGCAACCTGGAAGGGCGCAGGCGCCGCAGGCCGAGCCCAGAGCCCCGCCGCGAACGGGGGCGGACGCCGGCGGCGAGCACCAAAAGGCCGGCCCGCCCCAGGCGATGGATCGACCGAAGAGCAGCGACCGGCAGCAAAAGGCGCAGGAGCGAACGTCGGATCGCGCGAAAAGCACCGAGAGTCCGAAGCACGATGCCGATCTGCCGAAGTCTGTTGAACCGACGCCGATCGATCGTTCCAAGCGTACCGACAACCCGGAGCGGCGCAAGGATCGGCAGGCAACCGAGCCGCAGGCACAGGATCGCCCCAAGAGCACCGAAGGCCCGCAGCGCGACCAGGACCGGCAGAAGTCCACGCAGGACAAGGGCCGAGACCTGCCGAACTCCGCTGAGCAGCCGAGGCCGGGCAAGCGGGCTCTCGTTACCGAGCAGCAGCGTACGAGCGTGCGTGAGAGCCTGACCAAGACGCGCATCGAGAAAACCAGGATCAAGATGGCGGCAAACGTCGGCACCGCGATCCCCCGCTCGGTGCGCCTGCGGCCGCTTCCCGTCGCGATACTCGTGGTCGCACCGGAATACCGCGGATACAGCTACATTGTGCTCGAGGACGACACCATCTGCATCGTCGATGAGCGAACCTACCTGGTAATCGACGTGATCTCGTCCGGATCCGAGCGCGCCGATCGTGCTGACAGAGCGGAGCTTGCTTTGTCCGACGAGCAGACGCGCTTCATCTTCGCCAACGTGCCGAGGGGTGGGACGATCAATGTGCGCGTGCGCCTTGCGCTCGGCGCCGAGGTGCCGCCGGACGCTGAGTTGCTGGCTTTCCCTCAAGATGTGCTGCGGCGGCTGCCCGAGTTGGAACGCTATCGGTACATCATCGCCGGCGGCGACAACGCGGTGGCGATCGTCGATCCAGACGACAACTCGATCGTGTTCGTCATCAACGAGTAACGCCACGTCTTCGACGCTCTCGACCCCCGCGACGCTCGCGGGGTTTCTTTGTTCCCTGACGCCCATGCCGTTGCATGCATCCGCCCGTCCGGCGCAGCGCCGACTTCTGACACCTCGCGGACGAGTGCAGCAAGCGTATCTCAGAAGTGGCGACCTAGGGTGGCGACATGAGACGCCCACGGAGCCTCTGAGAGCTCCCTTCGCCTTTCCGGTGATGCCCGCACGCCGCATGTTGCGCAGCGTAGACATTCTCGCCAACGCGTCCGGATCACGCTCGGGCTCAAGGGCCGTAACGTCATTCTCGAGAGGTGGTACGCCGCGCCGCGCTCGACCAAGGACGGCGTCACTGTCACCAAGGAGGTCGAGCTCGAAGACAGGTTCAAGAACATGGCGCTATGAGACGCGGTACAAGACAATCATGGACCAGCCTCGGAACGTCCCAATGCATGGGATGAGGTACGGTCTCAATCGTCCGTGACGCGGCCATATCGGCTCCGGACGCCGGCTCGCAGCTCGCTGCACCGATGAGGACAATGCCCACGAACACGGCACAGAGCAGCAATTTCGCCGCTGGGGTTGTGGTCATCCGAGGAATGCCGTGCGCCTTCTCCATCAACGGCACGGCGGGACTGCCACGTCGGGGCAGGAGCTCGATCAAGCGATGAGCAATTCCTTTCGAATCCGCTTGCGTCCATCGCCCGCCCGGCAACCGCATGATCAGCGCTGCCAATCTGTGCGTAGCGGAGTCGCTGGGAAGCTCGGATAGTTCGGTTGCCTCCTTCCAAGGATCGAGGCCCAGCCGGGCAAGCGCCGAGAGAACGCTGAGCGGCATTTCATTCCTCTCCATGCCGATCGGCGCGTGGAGAAAGTCATCCAGCTCAGGCCTAAATAATAAAGTGGAGGAAGCGGGAGTCACGATGGCCACCAATGGTGCGATGTCATTTTGCGGGGGGTGCGGGGACGGTCGCCGCGATACCTTCGGAAACCGACTGGGCTGGGCGTTCGCGTTGTTGTATCACCGCCAACGGGCGCCGGCCCTCCGAAAGGACGGCCCAGCTTCGCGGGGGGAAGCTGGGCCACTTAAGTTAGGGCCAGAAGCACGCGGACACTCTTGCAGACCTCATGCGGCCCACTGCATGAGCACACAGGAGGGATCAATTACCAAGGTACGGAAAGTACTCAGCTGCTCCGTGCGCCCCGCTTGACGGTAGTCCAAATCACGAGCCGCACGCGTCAGCATCACGGCCTGTCGTGATCGTCGCCGCGCTCGCGCAGCTCTGGGGCTGCGTCCGGGGGGTCGATACCTGGCTCGCGCTCGAACGCGCCTCCCTGGCCGGCGGCGCGTGCCGTTTGCACGATAGCCTGCACCCTGTCATCCGGCAGGCCGAAGCGGGAAAGCGCGTAGCGCAGCAGACCGAACGCCACCTCGCGGGTGCCCATGATGGCGATGCCGACCCCCTGGTCCTTGAGATAGGCGACCTCGGATGCGCGATGGGTGCGCACGGCGGTTTCGATGTGGGGGTTGGCCAGGCGGGCAAGCTCAATGATGCGCTGCTTCTGGAAGCCCTGCGGAATGGCGAGGACCAGCAGTCTGGCGCGGTCGACGCCGGCCGCTTCCAGGACGCCGGCGGCGGTGGCGTCGCCGTAGATGGCGGTCAGGCCGCGCTTGCGCAGCTCCTCGACCCGCCGCCGGTCCTCCTCGACCACGACAAATGGAAAACCCTGGGCCTTCAGGCCGCCGCCGATGATCTCGCCGACGCCACCATAGCCGACGATGATGGCATGGCCTCTCCATTCGGTGTTGCGATCTTTCCCGGGCAGCGTGGCGAGTCGATCGCCTGATCGCTCCAACAGTGCGCTCAATCTCGGCCTTGCCCGGATCCAGGCGGCCAGCGGATCGACCGTGGCGAACACGAGCGGGTTGAGGGTGATCGAAAGGATCGCACCGGCCAGGATGAGGTCGCGCCCTTCGGACGGCAGCAGCCCGAGCGTGACGCCGAGACCTGCGAGGATGAACGAGAACTCGCCGATCTGCGCCAGGCTGGCCGACACCGTGAGCGCCGTCGCAATCGGATAGCCGCGTGCGAGCACGATGGCGAACGCTGCAATGGATTTGCCGAGCACGATGAGCATCACGACGGCCAGCACCGCCAGCGGCTGGCGCACCAGGATGCCGGGATCGAACAGCATGCCGACCGACACGAAGAACAGGACGGCGAACGCGTCCTGCAAGGGCAGAGAGTCGGCGGCCGCCTGATGGCTGAAGTCGGATTCGCTGAGCACGACACCCGCGAAGAATGCGCCCAGCGCAAACGATACGCCGAACAGCTCGGCCGAGCCGTAGGCAATGCCGAGCGCGACCGCCAGCACCGAAAGGGTGAACAATTCGCGCGAGCCGGTGCGCGCGACCAGCTGGAGGAGCCATGGCACCACCCGCGTTCCGACCAGAAATACCAGCGCCACGAACAGCGCCACTTTGCCGATGGTGAGAGCCAGCGCCATGGCCACGCTCCCGCCCGAGAGCTGGGCGGCGACGCCACGGGCATCGCCTCCGAGCGCGCCCGCCAGCGCCGGCAGGAGCACGAGAGCGAGCACCATCACCAAGTCCTCGACGATCAGCCACCCGACCGCAATACGGCCGTTGACCGTATCGAGCGCGTTGCGCTGCTCCAGCGCCCGCAGCAGCACGACGGTGCTCGCGACCGACAGCGCCAATCCCAGCACCAGGCCGACGCCGAACCCCCAGCCCCACAGCAGCGCCAGCCCCACGCCGCTTGCGGTGGCGACGGCGATCTGCGCAATGGCGCCGGGGAGCGCAATAGCGCGCACCGCCAGCAGGTCCTTGATGGAGAAATGCAGACCCACACCGAACATCAGGAGAATGACGCCGATTTCTGCAAGTTGGCTCGCGAGGTTCGCGTCCCCGACAAACCCGGGCGTGAATGGACCAAGGGCCACGCCGGCGAGAAGATAGCCCACAAGCGGAGGCAGGCGTAGCTTGTGGGCCGCGAGGCCACCGAAAAATGCCAGCACCAGCCCCATGGTGATCGTGGCGATGAGCGAGATGTCGTGGGGCATGTACCTCCTTCATTCCAGCCACGGCGTTTGTTGCGCAGCACGTTGGGACCACACCGAGCGGAGCGGCCTGCCCGGCATTGCCCTCGACCGATGCCGCCCCGTTTGGGTCACGCCACGCTCGGGCATCGGGCGCTCATTTTGCGCCGGTGGGTGACAATCCACGCTTGCATAGCCATATGCGTATATGGGCAGCGCATGCTAGCGGCTTCCGTACTTTGGCCACCGGCACGCGGCGAATCCGCTCGCCCACTGGGGTTGGGAACGGGCTCGAACAGGCCCTCGTTCGATCGTGAGGATCGAGAAACTCAATCCATCGGATGGCAAGTGATGACGGAACGAATAACGCACAGCTCGGTGACGTTCCTGCATGCTTTTGCCCTGCGCGACATGGATGGCATGCAACCGCCGGGAACGTACCTGATCGAGACCGTCGAGGAGCCGCTCGGCAATCTGTCGTTCCTCGCCTATCGGCGCGTTTCCACAACCATAACCCTGCCAGCCGTTGGAGCCGCGAGCCTGCGCAAGCAGGTCGTCACCATCGATCCAGACGAGCTGCGTGACGCCTTGGCCAAGGATGCCTCGGCTAACGACACGTAACGGCGAAACAACGCGGACATGAAAGCGTTGTCCTAAAGCCCAGACGCAACGGCTTCCTGTGATGACCAGAAAAGAGCAGCACAACCAGCTGGCCCGCGCGCTCGCGCGATGGGACAATGAGGGGGGCGCCATCGTCGGCGAAGGGGACGGCGGGCGCGACGCGCTCAGCCGGGAGGAGCAGGACATTCTGCAGTGCCTGGGCGGGGCCGTGGTGGCGCAGTGGAACAAGCTGCCCAACGCTGTTCAAACAACCCTGTTCGAGCACGCCGTTTCCAACGCCGACCCGCGCGAGTGCCTGGACCTGCGGGAGCACATCGCGCTCTTCCTTCACCATCACAAGAACGATCGCCTTGGCCAAGCCTAAGCTCTTGACCCTCGGAGAGCCCAAAAGCGCGCGGTCTTTCGTGAAATTCCGCCTGTGGAGCGTCCGAATGGTCAGGCGTCAGAAAAGGCGCTCCTTGTAAACCTGTGGCCGCGGCAAGCAGGCCGGACAAGTCCAAAAAGCCTAGGCTACCCGTTCCCAAGGAGAGGACTGCAAGGAAGCGCCGCCGGGCTAGACCTGGCGGCGCTGTTGGCGTCTCAGCGCAAACGACCGAGGCACCAATCGCTCCTTGATACCGCGCTCCGATGCCCGCCGTGCAAAGCCACGCGGGCCAAGGCTCCCCCTGAAGTGATGGTTCTCTGAGGCTTTGGATGCGACCGCCGCTCTCTGCCCCGAGCCTGAGAGACTAACGGTCTCGAAGGCTCGAATGCTTCCGCGACACGCAAGTGCTAGGTTGCGGCCGGGCCCGGCCTGTCGCGCACTGCGTCCTGTCATTGTCTTGGCTTTCGTGAGCCGGGGTTCCCATCACGAGACCACGCTCAGCATGATTTCATCCCCATCACGACAGCTCGATGGGCGCGACTCTGAGCGTCGCCTGAGCAGATTCCGAGCCTTCATCCTCGGTCCTGCGACCGGCTAGCATCTCATCATCACCTTGCGGGCAGGCCTGCGCTCGTTCAACGACCCCATGACCGATGTCGCCGCTAGAGAATAGTGCCTACGAGCAAGGGCAACCTGAAAGCGGGACCAAGTCCTGCTGCATCATCGGCTAGAGAGTATCATGCACAAGCTTCATGAACGGCGTTTGAGACTGAACCGTGTGACAGCCGTGTTCGAAGATCGCGCGCTTTCATTCATTTTGTCGAAGGGCGCGACGCTGGAGCAGCTTTCGGATCGCCTTGCCGACCTCGGTCGGCACAACGGATGCCCGGTCGCAGTCACAGTCAAATTTGGCACCGTCAAATCTGGCGCGTCGTCGATCTCATCAGGTCGTCTTAGGCAATAAAAGCCTTGAGCACACGCACAATCCTCCTCGGCCGCGCCTCTGCCGCAGCCATAAACCGCATTACCAGCTCTCAATGCACGCGCGGCCCAACCCGGACCGGTAGGTGGCACGCTAACCGGCCGCGATGCGAGGCACCGCGGCCCTGCCTTGAGAGCAGCATCGGACGCTGCTGGTCGTAGCGACGGGCCGGCGAGGCGGTTGGCAACAAGGGGTCGGCTCAGTTGAGCTGAGTACTTTCCGAACCTATCAATACCTCGGGACGACGGCATATTGTGGGACGGTGCCAAGAGGTACCCGCCATATCCGCCGCCCCTGAATGCAACGTGACATGAATGCACCGTGACGTTTCCAATCGGCACGACGGTG
>Ga0075431_100006406_pt1 | contig 11684 bp, 6 predicted proteins | sample RhiMetdeltSRZDD5_FD_75297 | JGI IMG/M metagenome (GOLD analysis project Ga0075431, IMG submission 75297) | Populus rhizosphere microbial communities from Tennessee, USA - Rhizosphere MetaG P. deltoides SRZDD5 | ecosystem: Host-associated > Plants > Roots > Rhizosphere > Soil | place: USA... | reverse complement strand
GGCCCATCGCGCGCGCGCGAAGAGGCCCGGCGTCACGATGACATTGGCAATGCCGGTCTCGTCCTCGAGGCTCAGGAACACGAACCCTTTGGCGGTCCCCGGGCGCTGCCGCACGATCACGCTCCCCGCGACGCGCACGCGCGTGTCGTGGGCGACCTTTACGAGATCGCTGGCGCGCGTCACGCCCGCGGCGGCCAGCGTCGCGCGCCGCAGCGCCATCGGGTGCGGGCCCACCGTCACCCCCGTGCCCGCGTAGTCGGCGGCCAGCCGCTCGTCCGCGCTCATCTCCGCGAGCGGTGACGGCGAGGAACGGTGTGTCTCGGTGAAGAGGGGCCCCGGATCCGCGGGAGCGACCGCCCACAGCGTCGCGCGCCGCGTGCCCCCCAGCGCGGCGAAGGCGCCGATGGACGCGAGGTTCGCGAGCTCTTCGCGGTCGAGACCGGCGCGACGCCCCACCTCGGACGCCGAAGTGAACGGCCGCACCGCGCGCGCGGCGACGAGCGCGCGCGCCGCGTGCTCTCGCAGCCCCTTCACGCAGCGCAAGCCGAGACGCAAGGCACGCGGGGCCGTCGGCCGCGAGAGCCACTCCGAGCGCGTCACGTCCACTGGAAGGACACGCAAGGCGTGGCGTCGCGCATCGGTCACGATCGTTGCCGCGTGGTAGAAGCCCATCGGCTGGTTGTTGAGCAGCGCCGCGTAGAATTCCGCGGGATGGTGCACTTTCAAATACGCGCTCGCGTACGCGAGCAGCGCGAAGCTCGAGGCGTGGGAGTTGTGGACGACGAGGTCGTTGGCGACGAAGGTGTGATCGTCTTCCACCTCGAGGTCATAGGTCTCGCGCACGCCGATCGGGTCCACCGCGGCCACGCCATCCCACACCGCGCGCGGGCCCCCGCCCATCGAGGCGATCGCGTCGCCCGGCTGGAGGCTCGCGAGCGCGCGCCAGCCCTGCGGCGTCAGCAGCGGATGCTCGGCGGTGGCGAGCAGCGTGCGGCCGTGCGCCGTGCGGAGCCGATGCACCATCCGCGCGCCACTCGCGGTCGCGTGGAGCACCCGCCGCGGGCGGAGCTGTCGATCCGGGCCACACGCGAGCGTGCGCTCGAGGACCACGCGTCCCGCCACGACATCGTCGATGCGTACGCGCCGCCCCGTCGCGGCGTCCACGACCTCCGTCTCCCCCACCACGCACTCCGGAAAGCCGTAGAGCGCGAACGCGGTGATCGCGTGAACGATCTGCTCGGCGGCGTCCCCGTGAATGCCCTGGCGCGCCATCCCCGCGCGCAGCTTGACCTCGACGTCGCGCATGCGCGCCTCGCTCCGCTTGAACCCGAGCGCGCGGCGCAATTCCTCTGCCTCCGTCCCGGTGAACCCCGCGGTCACCATGGCCATGCGGAGGAGCTGCTCCTGGAAGAGCGGCACCCCCAGCGTGCGCTTGAGAACCGGCTCGAGGCTCGGATGCGGATAGCTCACGGCTTCGCGCGCGCGCCGGCGGCGGATGTAGGGATGGACCATGTCTCCCACGATCGGCCCCGGGCGGATGATCGCCACCTGCACCACGAGGTCGTAGAACCGCTCGGGATGGATGCGCGGCAACGTGGCCATCTGCGCCCGGCTCTCCACCTGGAACACGCCGATGGTGTCGGCGGCCTGGAGCATGCGGTAGACCTCGGGATCGTCGGCGGGCAGGTGCGCGAGATCGACCTCCCCACCCCGCTCGTGCACCATCTCGATCGACTCCTGGAGCACCGACATCATCCGCAAGCCGAGCAGATCGACCTTCACGATGCCGAGCGCGGCGCAGTCGTCCTTGTCCCACTGGATCACCACCCGCCCCGGCATGGTGGCGGGCTCGAGCGGCACCACGTCGTCGAGACGATCGGCGGCGATGACCATCCCGCCCGAGTGCTGGCCGAGATGGCGCGGGAGATCCTGAATGCGCGTCCACAGCGCGGCGAACTTGCGGATGCGCGGATGGCGCGGATCGCACCCCGCTTCGGGCAAGTGCTTGGTGAGAAGCTCGTCGGGGTCCTGGTAGCCCCAGTTCGACACGAGCTTTGCGAGACGATCCTGCAGCTCCGCGGGCAGCCCGAGCGCCTTGCCCACCTCACGCGCCGCGCTCCGCCCGCGATACGTGATGACGTTCGCCGTCATGGCGGCGCCGAGACGCCCGTACCGGCGATAGATATATTGGATGACGATCTCGCGGCGCTCGGTGCTCGGCAGGTCGAGGTCGATGTCGGGCCACTCGCCCCGCGCCTCCGAGAGGAAGCGCTCGAAGAGGAGCTCCATCTTCACCGGATCGACGGCGGTGATGCCGAGCGCGTAGCACACCGCGCTGTTGGCGGCGGAGCCCCGGCCCTGCACGAGGATGTCGTGCATGCGGCAGAACTCCACGATGTCCCACACGATGAGGAAGTAGCCGGCCAGATCGAGGCGGCCGATGATGTCGAGCTCGTGCCGCACCTGGGCCCGCGCGCGACGCGCGAGATCCCCACGCTCGCCATAGCGATGCCGCACGCCCTGATCGACGAGCTCGCGGAGATGACTCTGCGGGGTGGCGCCCGGGGGCAGCGGGAACTCCGGAAAGCGATAGCCGAGGTCCTTCAGCGTGAAGCCGAGGCGCAGCGCCAGCTCACCGCTCGCGGCGACCGCGTCGGGCAGGTCGTGAAAGACCCGCGCCATCTCGGTCTCTCCCTTGAGCGCGCGCTCCCCGTTCCTGGCGAGCCGTGTCCCCGCCTGATCCAGGATGGTCTTCTCCCGGATGCAGGTGAAGACATCGGCCAGCGCGCGCCCGCCGGCGCGTGCGTGAAGCGGCTGGTTGGTCGCGAGCAGTGGAAGATTGGCGCTGCGCGCGAGCGCGACGAGCCGCTGGAGATCGCGCTCCTGACGCCGATCGAAGTGCCGCTGGACCTCGACGAAGCAGCTCGAGGCTCCGAAGATGCCCACCAGCCGGTCGAGATCCGCGCGCGCGCCGTCGCGATCCCCCGCCGCCACCGCCGCCGCGAGCGGGCCGCTCGCCCCGCCCGTGAGACAGACGAGACCGTTCGCGTGGGCGTCGAGATCGTTCCACGTGGCGGCGGCTTCGCCCTTGGGAGCGCGCAGCTTCATCTTGGTGATCAGTCGCGAGAGGTTCTGGTAGCCCTCGCGGTCCTCGACGAGGAGCGGGAGCCGGGCCCCGCCCACCAGCGTGATCTCCGCGCCCACGAGCGCCTTCATCCCCGCGTCCACGGCCGCGCGATGCAGCCGCGGCGCGCCGTAGACGCCGTCGCGATCGAGCAGCGCGATCGCGCCCATCCCGTGCCCGGCGGCTTCGGCCACGAGCGTCTCGGGCAGCTCCACGCCCTCGAGAAACGAAAACGCGCTCTGCGCGTGGAGCTCGATGAACATTTAACTCGCGGGCTCCCGGGCTTCGCCCGCCCGCTCGGGTGCCCGCTCACCCGCCCGCTCGCCCGCCCGCTCGGGTGCCCGCTCAGTCATACACGGCGTCGAGCGACCACTGGCCGCGGCGCAGATCGTGCGCGATGCGGCACACGGTGCCGTCGGACAGCGCGACGTCCCACTCGTCGCGCGCCCACCCCTCGACGTCCCACCAATCGCCGGACGATCGCCACGGCCCCGCGGAGGTGAGCACCCGGTAGAGGGCGCCGTTCCATCGCACCGAGGTTGGCGCGTCTTCGATCCACTCCACGTCGATCTCCCGCGGCGGCCTCAACCGACGCAGCGCGAGCGCGTGATCCGCGGACGCCGGCTCTCCGTCCGTCACGCCCGGATTCGCGGGCTGAAATCGTGCGAGAGCCACGGCATCGGGACGGTGGGAGTCGACGAGCCGGGGCGAGCCGACGGAGGCAGGACCGACGAGCGCCGCGAGACGCGTGAGCACGGTGGCGAGCTCGCGGACGGCGGGCATGGTCGGCTGCCAGAGGCCGCCCTGGCCCGCCACCGCGCGCACGGGATGCGCGGTGACGGCGACGCCCGTGACCGCCGCGGCCGGTGGATGCGCTTCGAGATCGAGCCGGACGAGCGCGAGCATCGCCCGCGCGTCTCCGAGCGGATGCGCGAGCGGCACGCGCCGCTGGTGGTGCTCTCCCGAGGCCAGGCGCAGGTCGACGTCGAGGACGTCGGCCGCGAGATGCCCGGCGGTGAGCCGCGCGCACAGCCGCTCGAAGACCGGCGCGAGGACGGTGGCCAGCGCGTCGAGCGTCTCGATCTCCCACTCGAGCCCTTGGGCCTCCTGATAGAAGGGCGCCGGCGTGTACGCACGGAATGGCTCCTGATCGAGGCCGCGGGCGAGATCGAGAAGGCGCAGACCCGCGGGGCCCAGACGCACCGCGACGCCATCGCGCGGCAGCCCGGCCAGCTCGCCGAGCGTCCGCACACCCCATCGCGCCAGCGTGCGAGCGGTCTCCGGATCCGGCTCGAGGAGCGCGATCGACGCCCCCGCCAGCGTCTCGCGCTCGCGCCCCGGCGCGACGACGGTGATCGGCCGCCCCAGACGTGCCGCCACTCGCGCGGTGGCCCGACTCTCCGCCAACCCGATCGTGACCAGGAACCCGACCGCGCGCGCCTCGCGCAGGAGCCGGCGTCCGACCGCGGTCGCATCGCCCACGAGCCGCTCGAGCCCGCGCACGTCGACGTTCACGATGCCCGTGCCCGCGTCCTCGACCCGGGGCGAGACCGCGAGGGTGGCGTCGAGCAGGGCATGGCGCGCGGCGGCTTCCATCGCATCGCTACACACGCGGCTCGTGAGGCCGGGACAACACGCCCGCGCTTCCGCCTCGCTCATCGGAAGATGGACCCCGAGCACGCGCGCCGCGGCATTGACGTCGACGACCCGCGTGGCCGGCGGGGTACCGGTGACGACGGCCAGCGGAGCCTCGCGTAACGCGGGCTCCACGCGCTCCACCGCGGCGGCGAGGAACGACGGGACCACCACGCAGGCAAAGGCGCTCACGCGCACACCTCTCGACCCATTTCACCGCTCGGCTCGCAGCGAGCGCTGCTCACCTCGCACTGCCACACGATGTCGAGTGGTCGCGGAGTGGGTGCAGTCCGCGCGCGCACGACGCTGACGCGGGCTCGGAGGCGGGCGAGGCGTGTAGCGGCGCGCCCGGGGCCCGCCCAGTCGACGCCGGCCTGAACGGTCTCGACCGCGAGCGCGGCGCTCGCCCCGGCGATGCGACGCGAGGACAGCGTGATCAGTGCTACGCTCGAGCGACGGACAGCCAACCGGAGACGAAAGGCCCCGGTCAGCGGCAGGCGCGGCGCGAGCTCTCCCAGGTCGAGCGCGACGACGGCGAAGCCGGGACAGCGGACGAGGAGATCCACCGCCCGCAACGCGTGATCCCGTCGGCCCCCGCACCGCACCCAGAGCAGACGACCGAGGTCGAGGCCGGCGCGCGCGGCCCCGGCGACGTCGAAGACGTCGTCGACGTCGACGAGCGCGGCCGCCGCGCCCGCGCGCGTCGCGCGTCGCAGGGCGGCGATGAGCAAGCTGGTGCGGCCTGATGACAGTCGACCGATGATCTCTGTGATCTCGCCTGCGCGAACCAGCGTCGCGATCCCCATGCCGTCAACCTAATCATCTGTTTAGTATCTAGCAAGCGCGAGATATGGGGCTGCGCATGCCGGTGTCTCCCACCTGGTGTGGATATGAGGGTTTTACAAGACCGATCCCGCTGGCCTGGGCGTTGCACCCTTGGTGACATGACGATTGAAGAGGAGGACGTGTCGACATGCCGAAACATATCGGATACGCCGTCGTCGGCGCCGGCGAGCACACACGCGACGTCCTCCAGGCGTTTGCGGGTGCTGCGGAAAACTCGCGGCTCGTGGCGATCGTCAGCAGTGACCGTGCGCTCGCGCAGCAGCTTGCGCAGGAGTTCGACGCGACCCCGTATCACTTCGACGAGTTCCGCCAGTGCCTCAATCGCGACGACGTCCAGGCGGTGTACGTCGCGACGGCCAACAGCCTCCACTCCGACTACACCGTCGACGCCGCCCGCGCCGGCATGCACGTGCTTTGCGAGCGCCCGATGGCGGTCACCGCGGACGAGTGCCGTCGGATGATCCGCACCTGTCACACGAACCGCGTGAAGTTGATGGTGAGCTACCGCTTGCAGTTTCATCCCCCGTTCGCCAAGGCCATGGATCTCGTGCGGGCGGGACATCTCGGCGCGCTGAAGACGTTCAGCTCGGACGTCACCATGCGCGTCCCGACCCCGGAAGACGCGCGCTTGCAGCGACGGCTCGGCGGCGGGAGCGTTTACGACCTCGGCGTGAGCTGCATCGCGGCCGCGCGGATGCTCGTCGGCTCGGAGCCCGCGCAGGTCATGGCCATGACCGCGCGCACGACGCGGCGGTACGGCGGTGACGTCGACGAGGGCACCGTCGCGCTGATTCGCTTCCCCGAAGAGCGCCTGGCACACTTTCACTCGAGCTTCGGCGAGGAACCCACGTCAGCCCTCTCCCTGTTCGGCGAGGAAGGCTGGCTGACGCTGTCGCCCGCCTACCGCCACGACGTGGACACGCGGCTCATCGTCTCGCGTCACGGGCGCGTCGAGGAGACGACGTACCCGCCCACGGACCAGTACGCGGCGGAGATCGGCTACTTCTCCGAGTGCATCCTCACGGATCACGCGCCGGACCCGACCGGCATCGAAGGCCTGCAAGACATTCGCACGGTCGAGGCTATTTATCGCTCCGGCCGCGATGGTCGCCCCGTCACGCTTCCCCGTCTCGCGCGCGTCGAAACCGTAGCCACTTTGGAGACCGAGGCGCTCAGACTGGAGGCCTTGAAGCGCCAGGCGAGCTAGTGGCATTGCCGTGCTCGGCGACTGGGCGAGGCATTCGTTCACCTTTCACGTTTGACCAAGGAGGACGCTCCCCATGACCCTCTGGAAGATCAGCACCACGGTCGCGCTGGTCAGCCTTGTGTTCGCGGGCTCGGCATTCGCGCAGGCGACGACCGGTACCGAGACGAAGGCCGAGGGCAAGAAGATTCGCAAGAGCATGGCGTCGGGCGACGAGAAGGTGAAAGCCGCCCAGCAGGCCTTGAAGGACAAGGGCTACGACGCCGGCACCGTCGACGGCAGGATGGGTCCGAAGACGCAGGCCGCGCTGCGCGATTTCCAGAAGGCGCAGGGCATGGAGTCGACGGGGGATCTCGACCCGAAGACGACGCAGGCGCTCGGCATGGACATGGGGACCACGGGCAGCGCGGACGCGTCGTCGACCGCGGGCAGTGCGTCCCCATCCACTGAATCCCCGGTCACCGTGTCCGCGTCCGCGACGGGCGATAAGTAACGCCGTCGAACGCGAGCCGATCGCACGAAGCCGGGGGGCGCTCCCGGCTTCGTTGCGTATTTGACCGATGACCCTAGATCAGCCCGCTGTACACGCGCTCGTAGCGATCGGCCATCGCGGCCACCGAGAAGCGCTCGGCCGCAATCGCCCGACACCGATCGCGCTCGATGCGATCGACGCGGCGCACGGCGGCCGCCAACTCCTCGACCGTCTCGCCGAGCCAGCCGGTCTCCCCGTCGATGACGACCTCCGGCACGGAGCCGCGCGGCCGCGCCACCACGGGCGTGCCGCACGCGAGCGCCTCGATCATCGCCAGCCCGAACGGCTCCGGCCAATCGATGGGGAAGAGCAGACACAGCGCCTCGCCGAGGAACTTCCACTTCTCGCCGTCGTCGATCTCGCCGACGTACTGGATGAAGGTCCCGTCGATGCGGGACCGCAGCATGCGCTCGAAGTAGTCGCGGTCGACGGCGTCGGTCTTGGCGGCGATGCGCAGCGGAATGCCGACCGCGTGGGCGACCGCGATCGCCGCCTCGGGCGCCTTCTCCGGCGAGAGTCGACCGAGGAACGCGAGATAGCCGCCGTGGCCCCGTCCCGTCGGCGCCTGGATCTCATCGACCGGCAGCCCGTGATGCACCGTGGCGCGCCAGTTGAGATCGAGTCCGGCGAGGGGTTGCCGCTGGCTGTCGCTGATCGAGACGAGCGGGTTGCGCGGGAACGCGGCGAACGCCGCGGCCAGTCCCGGCAGATCGAGGCGGCCGTGCAACGTGTGCACGCACGGCGTCCGCGCGAGACGCCCGAACGCAAAGGCGGGCAGGTCGACGTGGCAGTGCACGACGTCGAACTCGTCCAGGCGATCGGCGACGGCGCCGAGCTCGGCGACGTGCGCGTAGAACGGATTCGCGCGATCCTCGTCGAGGCGGAGGCCCTGTGGCGCGCACGCCACGAGACGGGCCCGGGTCTGCGAGTCGCCGGAAGCGAAGAGCGTGACCTCGTGCCCGCGGCGTACCAGCTCTTCGGTGAGCCAGGAGACGACGCGTTCGGTACCTCCGTAGAGCCGCGGGGGCACGCTTTCGACGAGGGGAGCGACTTGAGCAATCCGCATGCAGCGCACAAAGACGGAGCAAGGGCGATGCCGCCGAGGCCGCGATGAGCGACGAGCATCTCCCTGCGGATCCCTATCACATCCAGGCCGCCTCGGGCGCGGCGGCGATGCCGAAGCTCGTCCTCAAGCACCAGGAGTCGTTCTTCGTCATGGACCGGGCGGGAGACTTCCCCGCCCACTTCGAAGGCGAGCTCGGTTTCTACCACGAAGGGACCCGCCATCTGCGCTGGCTCGAGCTGCGCCTGCACGGCGACCGTCCGCTCGTCCTCAGCGCGGAAGCGTCGCCGTCGAACGATCGGATCCTCATCGGGCTCGCCAATTCCGATCTCCAGACCGAGACGGGCGCCATCCCGCACAACACGATCTACGTCGACCGTCTCATCTCGCTGCGCGCGCCGCATCTCCTGCAGGCGCTCACGGTCTCGAGCTACCACGACCGCCTCTGCGAGGTGACGCTCGAGATCATCTTCGCCGCGGATTTCCGTGACGTCTTCGAGATCCGCGGCATGCACCGGGCCCAGCGGGGCGAGATGCTGCCCGAGCAGCGCGACGACGGTCGCGTCCGTCTGTCGTATCGGGGCCTGGACGACATCGTGCGTTACACCGACGTGCGGTTCGAGCCGCCGCCGATGCTGGTCGCGTCGAACCGCGCGCTCTACCGCCTCACGCTCGCGCCGAATGCCGCGCAGCGCATCGACGTCACCGTGAGCGCGTCGGCGCACGACGAGCCGCCCTCGGCGACGATCGCGGCGCGCGGCCTGCGCGCGTCCGCCTACGGCCTCGCCGCGGAGAGCGCGCGGGTCCGGACGGACAACGAGAGCTTCTCGACGTTTTTCGAGCAGTCTCTCGCGGACGTGCAGATGCTCCTCACGGAGACCCCGGAAGGCGACGTGCCCTACGCGGGCGTGCCGTGGTACGTCGCTCCGTTCGGCCGCGACAGCATCATCACCGCCCTCCAGCTCCTCCCTTACCACGCAGCGGTTGCGGCGGGCACGCTGCGCTTCCTCGCCGCGCGGCAGGGCCGCGTGCGCGACGACTTCAAGGACGAGGAGCCTGGCAAGATTCTGCACGAGTATCGCCGCGGCGAGATGGCGAACTGTCGCGAGATTCCGTTCATCCCGTACTACGGGACCATCGACGCCACGCCGCTCTTCGTCATGCTCCTCGCCGAGTACGTGCGCTGGACGGGCGACCTGCGCCTCGCGCGCGAGCTGTGGCCGGCGGCGCAGGCGGCGCTGGCGTGGATGCGAGAGCGCGGCGACCGCGACGGCGACGGCTATCTCGAATACCTGACGAACTCCGAGCTGGGCCTCGTGAATCAGGGCTGGAAGGACTCGGAAGACTCGGTGAGCCACGCGAACGGGCTTCTCGCCGGGCCACCGATCGCGCTCGTCGAGGTCCAAGGCTACGCGTACGCGGCGCGCACCGGCGCCGCCGAGGTCGCCCTCGCCCTCGGCGACACCGCGAGCGCCGCGAGCTTGCGCCGCGAGGCCGAGGAGCTCTTCGAGCGATTCAACCGCGACTTCTGGCTTCCGAACGAGAGCTTCTACGCGCTCGCGCTCGACGGGGACAAGCGCCCGTGCGAGGTGATCGCCTCGAACGTGGCGCACTGCTTGTGGACGGGCATCGTTCCCGAAGACCGTGCCGCGGTGGTCGCGAAGCGGCTCCTCGCGGAGGACATGTTCTCGGGCTGGGGAATCCGGACGCTGTCGGCTCGCGAGCGCCGCTACAACCCGATGAGCTATCACAACGGCTCGGTGTGGCCGCACGACAACGCCATCGCCGCCGCCGGCCTGCGTCGTTACCGGTTCGGCGCGCTGGCGCTCAGCGTCGCCTCCGGGCTCTTCGACGCGTCCCGGCATTTCGAGCGCAGCCGCTTGCCGGAGCTCTTTTGCGGGTTCACGCGCCGGACCGGCCATGGGCCGATCTCGTATCCCGTGGCGTGCTCGCCGCAGGCGTGGGCGGCGGGAAGCGCCTTGCAGCTGCTCACCGCGATGCTGGGCCTGGAAGCCGACGCCCTCGCCGGCCGGCTCACCTTCGTGAGCCCCCAGCTCCCTCCCTGGCTCCATGACGTCGAGCTCTACGATGTCCGGGTGGGCAGCTCGAGCCTCGACGTTGCGGTCAGCCGTGGCCGGGATGGGGCGTCGGTGGAGCTCATCGGGCGCCGGGGGAACGTGGAGCTCATCGTCAGGCGCTGAGGGGTCTGGCACGCCCCCTGGTACATTGAAAAACTGATGCGCCGCGCCCGGCTCCGTACCTGGGTAGTGGTGGTCGCGCTTCTCACCGCCTGCGCGCGCGTCCATCCCCACGTCGCGCTGCCCCAGCTCACGCTCGGCGAGCCGTCCTTCTTCCCGACCCTCGAGGCGTACGCTTCCGCGCCGATCGTGGGCGGCAATACCGTGGAGCTTCTTCTCAATGGAGAGCAAACCTTTCCTGCCCAGATCGCCGCCATCCGCGGGGCGACCAGGACCATCAACTACGCGCAGTACTTCTACGAGGACGGGCTCGTCGCCCGGGACATCGCCTCCGCCCTCGCCGAACGCTGCCGCGCCGGCGTCGGCGCCAACGTGCTGCTGGACGCGTTCGGCACCCTGGCCATGCCCCGCGAGTACAGCGACGAGATGACGGCGGCGGGCTGCCACGTCGCCTGGTTCCGGCCACTGCATCGGCTGTGGCCCGGCTCGAAGACGAACAACCGCGGCCACCGGCGCATTCTCGTCGCCGACGGCCGCGTCGCCATCACGGGCGGATCGGGTGTCAGCCGCAAGTGGATGGGTGATGGCCGCACCGAGGATCACTGGCGAGACACGGACGTGCGCATCGAAGGCCCTGCCGTGAGCTATGTGCAGGGCGCGTTCGCGGAGAACTGGCTCGAGGCCACCGGCATCGTGCTGGGCGGCGAGGCGTACTTCCCGGGGCCGGTTTCCCCCAAGGGGCAGGTCTACACCCAGGTCGTCCGCAGCTCGCCCGCTGGGGGCAGCTTCGCGATGTACACGGCGTTCCTGATCGCCATGGCCTCGGCGCGGAAGTCGATCTACGTCACCAACCCGTACTTCGTCCTCGATGACAAGATGACCGAGGCGCTGCTCACCGCGAGGCTGAACGGCGCGCGGATCGCCGTGCTCGTGCCCGGCAAGATCGACCACAACCTGGTGCGCCAGGCGAGCCGGGCCCGGTTCGGCGAGCTCCTCCGGGCGGGCGTCGAGATCTACGAATATCGCGCCGCGCTCCTCCACTCGAAGACCATGGTGATCGACAGCATCTGGTCGACGGTGGG
>Ga0075431_100006404_pt1 | contig 11686 bp, 10 predicted proteins | sample RhiMetdeltSRZDD5_FD_75297 | JGI IMG/M metagenome (GOLD analysis project Ga0075431, IMG submission 75297) | Populus rhizosphere microbial communities from Tennessee, USA - Rhizosphere MetaG P. deltoides SRZDD5 | ecosystem: Host-associated > Plants > Roots > Rhizosphere > Soil | place: USA... | reverse complement strand
CGTCATAGTACAGATCCGACGATGAGGGGACCCAGTGGCGTGTGTTCAAAAACGTACGGTGTGGTTGACGGTGATGCGGCCAGGCCGCGACGAAATCGTCGGATTCGACGCTCGACCTCCGGTCATCAACAGGATGGCCCCGACACCAGCGGCGGCAACCCCGCCACCCAAGGTGACCTTTTCCCATTTGTCGGATTCAGGCGCACCAGGGACATCATCTGTGTCGGTGTCATTCTCACTGTCGTTGAGCTCGATGGCGCCCCACGTGACGAGCGCGCCGCCCGCAACGATGAGAGCAACGCTGGTCCAGAGGCGGCCGCGGCTGCGTGCACTCTTCTCCGCTTGCGCCAGCCTGAACTCACGTCCGGCTTTCTCGATGGCCGCTGTCAACGGACCCGCCGAAACCGACGCGGGAAGCGCGAGCGAGAGAGCCAGCGCGACGATTCTGATCGACACGGTCTTCCTCAACATGAACGCCTCCTCGAGCAGGCCGCTGCTGTTGATTAGAGAGGGCTTCGCAGAAAGATCCTTCGGTCACAGCGGTCGAGCACCCGTCGAAGGATTGTCACGCGGCGCCTCCTCACACCACACCGGAGGCATGGCATGTCAGCTCACATCCGTCACACACGTCTCACTCTGCTCGTCCTCACGCTCGGGAGTCTCACGGCCCAGACCGTCCCTCGGAGCGAGCCGGCGAGCCAGCCGTTTGCCCAAGCCGAGCTGTTCGTGGAGCTCAATGACACTGATGGCGATCTCGGACTGCACGCCGCGATCGACGGCGGCACGTGGACGCAGCTCGAGGTCAACGATCAACGCGATCGGCCGTTGCTGGGCATCGTCAGCGCCAACCGTCTTCGCAGCCAGGGGCTGACGCAACTGGCCTTCGAGAGTCAGGAACCCTCGTTCGACGAGCTGAGTCCGGAGGCATTCTTTCAGCGGTTCCCGGAGGGCGTCTATGAAATCGAAGCGGCCGCTCAGGATGGCGGAACGTTCAGAAGCAACGTTCGCCTTTCACATGTTCTCGCGGCGCCGGTGGCGTCGAGGGTGAATGGACAGCCGGCTGTCCCGTGTGACGCGGCACTGCTGCCGGTGGTCGCAGCTCCGGTTCTGATCGATTGGGATCCGGTGACGACATCCCATCCCGACCTTGGCAAGAGCGGGCCGGTGAAGATCTCGCGCTATCAGTTCTTCGTGGAGCAGGGAAACACGAAGCTGAGCCTCGACCTGCCGCCGACGGTGACCGAGTTCGAAATCCCGATGAGCCTCACCTCTGCGGGCGGCGTCTGGAAGTTCGAGATCATCGCCCGCACGTCGACGAACAACAACACCGCGATCGAGGCGTGCTTCCGCATGCCATAGGGAACGGGCCGCCTTCGAGGATCAGAACGTAAACCGCAGGCCGGCGGTCAGCAATCGAGGAAAGAGCCGCTCGGTGAAGCCGACAGCCTCGCCCGTCTCCGGTTCGATCGCGCCATCTGTCGGACCACGGTTCGCGCGATTCAACACGTTGAGCGATTCAGCGAAAACCGTGGCCTGGCGTCCGGCGACCGAAAACGAACGTTCGACACGCGCATCGAGCCGCGCATAGGCAGGGAGGCGCTCGTGATTGCGCTCGCTGCCCGCGAACAGATCGCCATTGCGGCGAACGAGGTATCCGGCAATCGGCACGTTCGTTCCACCGCGAAAGGTCAAGCCCACCCTCGCCTTCCCGGGCAGCGCGGTAGCACCGGAAATGGCGATCGCATGACGCTGATCGAGATCAGACGGGAAACCCTCGTGGCGTGCGACATCCGTGTGGCGAGCCACGCCATAGGAGTACGCGATCCGTCCCGAGTGACCGGTCTCGGCCGTTCGCGCGATGGTCAGCTCGATTCCATTCGCTGTCCCGGACAGGGCGTTCTCGAAACGAGCGTCGTTTTTGTGAGCATCAAGGATTCCATCGACCAGCCGCGGATGCGTATCTGGCTCGCGGAGCACATCGCGCTCACGACGGCTGAACGCCGTGACGTCCCAGCGAACCGATGGGGACAGCTGATGGCCGATGCCAACGTCGACGTATGTGGCTTGCTCGGGCCGAAGTGACGCTGGCGCTGCCCATCCGGCGGCCTCTTCGAGTGCCGCGAACTGATGGGCCAGACCGGTCGACGCGTGCACGAGCCATCGCGGCGCGACTGACCACTCGGCTTGCAGCCACCGATCGACGGCCTGGCGATGTACCAAGGTGGAGTCTGCGAGCCGGAGACCCGCAGCAAGCGTCACGCTGGGGCCGAGCGCCCGCAGAAACGTGGCATGACCGGATCGTTCGAGCCACGCCGCCTCGATGTCACTCGACCCTCGCCTCGAGCCGCCTGCCCGCCGCACGCGTGCCCCCGTTTGGACGACGCCACCGAGGATTGGGTGACCCACGTCCACACGATAGGCACGCGCGAGGTTCGTGCCACGACTGGTCATCTCTGCCCTCTGGTTGTGATTGCGAAAGTCGTGAGTGAGGGACGACACTCGTTGGGTCAGAGTCGTGTGCGCGCCGATGATCGATCGCCACGTCAGCACGACCATCGCAGCGCGATTGAGTCCGTCAGCGAGGCCGAACCGATTCGGATGATCCCCGCCTTCGACGTTCGAGATACCCGACACGAGGCTGACGGCGACCTGTTGTCCGGGGCGCACGTCGTAGACGACTTTCGATTGCACGTCGCCGAAGCCGAAGACCGTCGAATCTTCGTCGCTGCGGCTCATCGGCCACTCGGTGTTGCTCCGTCGCACGCCGACGAGCCACGAGCCTCGCGCCGCGGATCCGATTGGCCCTTCCGCGGTCAGTGTGGTGCTCATCCCGCTCACGCCCAGCTTGAACCGTCGTGCCGCCCGCGATCCTTCGCGGAGCGTCAAGTCGAGTTGCGGGCCGATCTGACCGCCGTCCACGCGCGCATATGCCCCGACGAGAAGCGCCGCGTCCTCGACCACGTCGCCGCGCAGCATCGTCATCGTGCCTGTGTCACCGCGCCCGAGCGCGGCATGCTGCAGCCACGGCGCAACTGCTCCGTCGATCACCACGCTCGCGTGACGATACTGACTCCCGCGCACGGAGAACTCACTGCGGAAATCATCGCCCGTGGCCGCGCCCGGCAATGTGTGGACGACGCGGAGAGGATCGTCGGCGATGGTGCCGTCCAGCGCACTGAGCTCGGCACTCGCGAGGCGTCGGACTCGTGCGGCACCGATGGCATCGTGTGCGTCCGCTTCTGCCGTGACCGACACACGCTCACGATAGGTCAAGGGCACGGAGTTCTCGTGGTGGCCGTCGGCGTTCGTCTGCTGGGGTTCCACCGGCGCGGCGACGCGGCCCGGTCGTTCCGATTGCGGGCGCTTCTTTCGGACGATCTGAACGATACCTCTCGGACCGTTCTCCGCGACCAGGCCATGCGGCTCGAGCAACTCGGCCAACTGCCCCCGCGCCGTCTTCGCGCGCGGCTCGGTGCGAACCATCATGTCCGGCGTGACGAGCTCCGAGCTGAACACGAGACGGAGGCCATGCGCCTGCAGCACACGCAGCGCGTCTTCCAGTTGCCGGCCCCCAAACGTCTCCGGGATCGATTGCGCGGAGGCTGCGCCCGCGCAGAGGCACAGCATCACGACGATCAGCGACACGGCATCGATGCGGGTTCGCGGCTCGCGTGTCATTCGACCCTGACCTCGTTGGACCGCTATGCGGCCCGGAACGCGAGTTTCGTCCTCGTCGCCTCCGACCGCATAGCGGTCCTAGCCGCGCTAAGCGCGGCAAGAGATACTGGCAACCGGCCAAGGGGCTCCGCGAGGTATCAAGTGGCGGAGCCCTTGGCTGGTTGGTGCCCTACCGGCGACCGGCTCTCGCCACTCGCAGCTCGCCGTCATCGAGGACGTGCGTCAGACCCGTGGTCGCCAGCACGATCGCAAGCGCGTCGGACGGCGGCACTCCCTGAGTGGACCCGTGCAGGATCATCCCCGAGGCTTCGAGCGCCAGCCTGGAATCCGCATACACCAGCGTCCATCCTTGCTCGCGACACACGTAGTCGAGAAAGGCGTCGAGCGAGCGGCCCTCGATCTCGAACACCGGCGCCAGGCCGGCCGCCCACGCCCATGCCTCTCCGTAAGCCGCTGTTGACCGGCTCGTCGTCCGCTCTGGAGTCACGGTCAGCTCGGTCCCAGGTCGTGCCGACGAAACGTCGGCGCCACGGCGTACTTCCGCAACGCCCGAGCGGACGCGCAGCCGCAGCGCGGAGTCTTCCAGGCGAACCTCGAATTGCGTACCGATGTCTCTGACGATGCCGAGCGGCGTTGCGATCTCGAGGCTTGGGAGGGCCGAGGACGTCGTGCGAGCGATGCCGAGATCCGAGCCGGTATCGACGTACACCGCACCGGCGTCGAGCTGGATGCGGGTTTGCGAGATGAGATGCGCGCGAGATCGCTGATCGAACCGCAGCGATGCCCCACTGGCGAGTCGCAGGCCGATACGACTCGCGCTCCCGGACTCGATGCGGGCGCCCGTGCGGACCGCGTCTCCGAGCCCAAGGCGGGTCTTTCCTTCCACCCGCTCCACCGTCGCGACCACGACGCCGGCCGGCGCGGCGTCGCGAGCAGGCCGGACGCGAACGGCGAGCACAACTGCGGCTGCCATCGCGATTACGGCGGCGGACGTCAGCAGTCGCCGTCGTACCGCACGTGCCCGCGACATGCCCCGGACTTCGTCGAGAAAGGCCTGTTTGACGCGGCTCTCCCGGTCGAAGGGGACGTCGGGCCGCGTGCCACCGAGGCGCACCAGTCGTGCCGTCATATCCTCGTCGATCACAGTCCCTCCGACCCGGTCGTACCCCGTGCACGGTCGATGGGCCAGTCCCCGACCACGACGGCAAAGGCGTCGCGGAACGCCTGCCGCGCGCGCGTCAACAACGACTCCGTCGCCTTGTATCCGACACCCAGACGGTTGGCGATCTCATCCACCGAGAGCTCCTGGATGTACTTCCACTCGAGCACTCGCCCGTACCGCTCCGGTAGCTCGACGAGAGTCAGTTGAACGAGCTGTGACAACTCGCGCCGGCTCGCTTCGCTCTCAGGGTCGGAACGGGCGAGGCTCGCGGCAGCATCGAGCGCCGTCCTCAGTCGCGGAAGCTCGTCGGCCAACGGCACCTCGGCGACTCGGCCCGCGTGCTGGAGCCAGAGCCCGATTTCTCTCCGGCAGATCGTGCACAGCCAGGTGAAGAGGGCGGCTTCGCCCCTGTATGTGTGAAGCTTGCGCACGGCGCGTATAAGGGTCGACTGGACAACTTCCTCAGCACCCTGCTCGTTGCCACCCAACCGGATGCGGGCAAACCGGTAGAGCCGCGGAAAATAGTCGGCGAAGAACGTTTCGCTCGCCGATTCGTCCCCCGCCAGCACACGCCGCGCAAGATCGAGGTCGGTCATCGTGCCGAGTGGCAGTCTACAGACTTCCGTGCGTAGGAGGTAAGAGGGGGCCCCGCGGAATGATCCTTCGAGGATGTTCGATACCGGCACCCCCTCTCCTCCCCCGGGAATCAGCGCCAGCCGTAAATATCCAGGATCACGCCGTGGCCGGTCGCGTTGTGCTGGACGCTGACGTAGAAGTGAGAGCCAAACCGATCGAACAACCCGCCCGTCCACTCTGCAGTCAGGTCATTCAGCGTTCCGATCCGGACGCATCCGTCCGACAGCGCGTCGGCGTCGTCTCCGTCAGGAAGACACGACCACAGGTCGTTGTTGCGACCGACCTCGGGGCCATCGCCATCTTCGTGAAGGATCACGTTTCCGCGGCCCGGCTGAAAGGCGAGGTTGTCCATCATCGCCAGCTCGGGAGTCCCGATGACGAAGTACTGGACCTCCGGCACCGCCGAATTGGCAGCGGCGTGCGCGAGAATGCCATCGGTCACGCAAATCGATTCGCCCCAGTTGTGATCCTGCGCCTCGTTGCCGGTGTTGTTGGCGCAGAAGCGCACCTCGCCCCGCAACAACGCCTCGGGATCGATGTCGGCATCTTCGGGTCTATAGTAGCCGGTCAACTTCAGAGTCGCTGCGGCCGCTCGGAGATTCGCGTTGTTGGCGTTGACGACCTCGATCCACGTGCCCAGACCGGTTTGAGACGCCTGTCCGTAGTCGGTGTTGTTGCTGCGCTTTCCGAGTCGGAGCCCGTAGACCTTTCCCGCAACCAGTGGTGACTGGCTCAGGCTCGTGATGGGCGCGCCACCGGACCATAGCGTGGTGGGGATGAACTTGAAGTAGGCGCCCCCCGGCGTTCCGTTCAGCGGCCGGTTCTCGTCGCCGTAGTACATGACACCGTTCGGATAGAGCGCAATGCTCTCCCAGGACAGATGCCCAGGTGCCGGCCGTGTCGCGATGTTCGCGGCGCCGGTGCCACCCGAGAGTGCTCCGGTGGCGTGATTGAACAAGACGCCGGTGGTCTGCAGCGGATTGATGATCTCGAGCAGCCAGCCGTCCGTACCGGACTCCTCTGCGAAGACGAGCGTCCCCCACGGCGTTCGCTCGACAGGGTCGCACGAGATCGTTCCGGTCAGAATCGTCTGCGCCAGTCCGTCCGCCAACCGGATGCGCTGGAGGCCGGGCTCCGCCGCACCCTCTTCATTGCACGCGATCAAGTGTGTCGGGTTCGCATCGTTTGGCCACAGGACCATCATGTCGATGTTGGGCCCTGTGCTCGCCGTGGCGGAGACCACGCGCGCGCGCAAACCTTTCGCCAAGGTGACCAACCTCGTCGGATCCTGCTCTGCGAGAACGCCGCCTATGCTCTCGGTCGACGACTCCTCGACCGGTTCGACGATGCCGAAGAGCTGCTCGGAGTGCGCGTCCATCTGGTGATCTCGAAACCGCCCGAAGTCCGCGCCGCTGAAGGCGGCAGCGGTGGCGGCAAGCCCCAGGACTCCGAGCGCGACCAACCCTTTCCGTGTGTACATCTCGACCTCCTCGAGTGTCATGACGTTCGTGCGGCAGTGCGACCATTACGCCGAGGCCCGCCGAGCGCTAGGCGGGGCACCAAGCGGCGAGGAGGTTAGCTGGGCGATATTGCTACGCGGTTACGGCAGGACGACGTTTGTGATCTGGGCCCGACTCGGCGCGTGCGCGCGCGCAGGACGGAGGTGCGATACCACGACGACCCGTAGATTTGGCGCGAGCGTTACGGCAACGTTACTGAAAGGTCGCGACACTCTCGATAGGCTCCACGTCTCCCCACGCCATCCAACAGGAGCCTCTTCATGACACGTGCCGTCGCAGCCGTCGTGCTGACCCTATCGTTGGTCGCAGTTGCATCCGTTCAGTCGGAGTCAAACACCGCACCGCGGGCGGGTGCATCAGGCAACGGCCATTTCACGTTCGCGCTGATCGGCGACATGCCCTACGGCACGGAAGGACTCGCGAAGTATCCCAACGTGATTGCCGATATCAACGCCGACCAGACGCTGGCGTTCATCGTTCACGATGGCGACATCAAGAACGGAAGCACGGTCTGCAGCAACGAGATGTACCAGAACCGGCTGGATTCCTTCAACCGGTTCGAGCATCCGCTGATCTACGTCCCGGGCGATAACGAATGGACCGACTGCCACCGCGCGAACAACGGCAGCTACGATCCGTTGGAGCGTCTCGCCCACCTTCGAGGGCTGTTCTTTCCGAGTGATCAGAGCCTCGGCGAGCAGACGCTGACGCTCGATCGCCAGAGCGCGGAACCTCTGTATTCGCTCTACCGCGAAAATGTCCGGTGGACGGTACACAACGTCCTCTTCATCGGCCTGCACGTCGTGGGCAGCAACAACAACCTCGGTCGTAACGCCGCCAACGATGCCGAGTACGTCGCCCGCAACGCGGCCAACCGGGCGTGGCTTCACGAGTCGTTCGACGTCGCCGAGGAGATTGGCGCGCGAGCGGTGATGATCATCATGCAGGCGGATCCGAACTTCGAGTTGCCGAAGACCGACCCCGCTCGCAGCGGCTTCAACGACTTCCTCGCGGCGCTCGAGACCGAGACCATCGCGTACGGGCGGCCAGTCGTGCTGACGCACGGCGACTCGCATTACTTCCGGATCGACAAGCCGATGATCGGGACCAAGAGCGGCAGGCGGGTCGAAAACTTCACGCGCGTCGAAACGTTCGGTGAGCTGGACAATCACTGGCTGCACGTCGCGGTCGACCCAGGCAACCCCAACGTCTTCGTCTTCGACCAGCGGATCGTCGCCGCGAACCTCATCTCTCAATGAGTCGGGGGTTCATCGGCCCCAAGTGATTGCGGCCCCAGGCGCCGCAACCTAAGGTACGCGCAACCAAGCAGTGGCCACAGGATCTCGAGCGGGGTTGACGCAAAGAACCGCTTCTGAAGCCTTGTCCCACTCGCCGGTCTGCGGCGCGCCCGAGGCGTGGACCCCGCGAATGCCCGAGTCGATGAGCGCCTGAACCGCAGCATCGGAATGCGCGGCCGACCGCGAGTTGTGCGAGTTGTCGATCATGCACGTGATGCCGGCGTCGATGCAGCCCAGCGCCGTGATCAAGTTGCCGACGTAGATATCGTGCGGCCGATAGAAGCGGGCGAATCCGTTGTGGGTGGTCGCCATGTAATCGCTGATCGCGCCGTCCGGGATGATGCGGCGCAGCTGCCCCTCCCATGCATGGCGGTGCGCGTCGATGAACCCGGGCATGATGATCGTGTTCGTCGCGTCGATCACCTGTGCCTGTGACGGCGCTTTGGCCTGACCTGACGGTCCGACGCTGACGATCTTCTTGCCTTGGATGAGCACATCGCCGTTCGCGAAGTCGCCGACCTTCGCGTCCATGCTCACGATGGTGCCGCCTTTGAGAAGGATGGATTGAGTCGGAGCGGGGCCCTGGCGCCACGAGCGTTCCAACGTTCCGGCATCCTCGGCGACCGGAGGGCGCTGAGCGGCATCTGCTTCACGCAAGACGAACGGTGCTGCGGCGATGGCGGCAGCGGCCTGAACACGTCGCGACGCTTCATGATTCGGCCCTCGTGCGCAAGCGGTTGCTGACGACCAACTGGTCACGTTGCGGATGTTCTCGGGGTTGAACCGCGAGAACTTTGCGCTGGCACGCCGGCTCGGTCTGAGGATCACGACCGAATCGAATGCCGCGGGGCCAGATTTCGAAGAATTCCTGCAACAGAAACTGATCCGCTCCGACAACACCTTCAATCACTGTCAGGGATGGCCTGACCGGATTTGGCAGGGCGTCAAGGATTCAGGCGCGACCGTGAACGTCTGTCCCAGGTCTGACGCGCAGTACGGTCTTGGGGAGGGTGTCGCCGCGTTTCAGAAAGCGATCGACCACGGGATGCGGCCCGGCTTCAGCATCGACAATGAAGTCTCGTACGGTACCGACATGTTCACTGAGATGCGCGTCGCGTTCAACGTTCAACGTGCGATGGCTACGTATCGCAGAGTCAACGGCGACGGCAAGGCCCCCGCGCTCGTCAGCGTACGCCAGGTGCTCGAGTGCGCGACCGCAGGCGGCGCTGCCTGCGCCGGTCTGCTCGACAGGTGCGGGACGCTGACGCCTGGCAAAGAGGCGGACATCGTCATGATACGGACCGATGACATCAACCTGTATCCGTCGAATCACGCGATCGGGACCGTGGCGTCGGCAGCGGACGTGCGAAACATCGACACGGTAATCATCGGTGGCCGAATACGGAAATCCCGAGGGCGGATGGCGGGTGTGAACATGGACAGTTTTCGCAAGATGGCCGATGAATCGCGCGGCTATCTGTTCATGAAGGCCGGCTACAAGCTCGACATCTTCTCGGGGACCTGATCAGCGTTTCTGTGCGAGAGAAGAGCGATCACTGGAATGGCCGGCGGTTTACGAATCCCGCCGGCCCCGCTCCGCTTCCATTTACGGCCGTCCCGCGAATGCTGCTCGAGCGTCGCGTACGATGGCCGTCGCGGATCGACGAAGCACCACGGCGGCCCGAGCCGCTCGACGGGGCGAACGCCGTGGTAACGTTCATCGGCCACGCGACCTTCCTGATTCAAACGGCAGCCGGCACCATTCTGACCGACCCGATCTATTCGCAGCGCGCCGGCCCGATGACTCTGATCGGGCCGCGTCGCGTGCGGCAGCCGGCGGTGCGCTTCGCCGACCTGCTACCCATCTCGATCGTCTTGCTCAGTCACGATCACTACGATCACTGCGACCTTCGCACGCTTCGAGCGCTCGCCCGTCGCTTCGATCCGATTGTCGTCACGCCGTTGGGAAACAGTGCGCTCGTCCGGTCCACCGGTATCCGACGCGTCGAAGAGCTCGACTGGTGGGAGGAGGCCCGGATGCCGCCGATGCCAATCACGCTGACGCCAGCGCATCACTTCTCGGCCCGGACGCCCCTCGATCGCAATCGAGCCCTTTGGGGCGGGTTCATGGTCACCGCCGGAGGCGCGCGGATATTCTTCGCCGGTCACACGGCGTACCGCGCCTGCTTCCGCGACATTCGGCAGCGGCTCGGATCAATCGACCTCGCGCTTCTGCCGATCGGCGCCTACGAACCGCGTTGGTTTATGCACGCCATACACATGAATCCGTTCGAGGCCGTCCAGGCGCATCTCGACCTCGAGGTGTCCGAGAGCATCGGCATGCACTTCGGCACGTTTCAATTGACGACCGAAGGGATCGATGAACCAGTCCGGGGCCTGAGGGATGCATGCCAGTCGAAGGACGTCGCGCCGGCACGATTCCGTACGCTTCACTTCGATGAATCGCTTCGACTTCGCCGCTAGGTCAAACCGGGTCAGGCGGTTTTCTTATCGAACCATCGGATCGAAGTTCTGCACGAACCAGGCGTCAGCACTCGACGAGGGTTTTCACCGTGCCTACGTGTGAACATTTCCCAGTTGTCTCCGCCCCCTCCGTTATCTTCGATTCATCTGCCCCAATCACTCGAGTGTTTTGGCGACGCGGAACCCGAGGTAGTTGCGTCCGCGCCGCGTCGAGGGATACGGCGCCTGCCGCTTCGCGGAACGATGCATGTACGGGTTGCTGATGAACGAACCCGAACGGAACATCCGGTTCGCGCAGGTGCCCTGCTTGTTGGCGGAGCCGTCCGTCGGCGCGTGCGCACGGTCGGCCTCGTAGCAATCCTCCACCCATTCGAAGATGTTGCCGTGCATGTCGTAGACGCCGAACGCGTTGGCGGGGAATGACGCCACCGGCGCCGTCTGCGCGAGCCAGGTGTCGCGTCCGTCGGCCTTGCCGCCGAGACCGGGGCCCTCGATGCCGAAGTTGCCGTAGTTGTGATCGATCTTCTCGCCCCAGGGATACGCGGTCGTCGTCCCCGCACGCGCGACGTATTCCCACTCGGCGTCCGACAGCAGCCGATACGCATCGTCGGCGCCCGTCTTCCGATTCAGCCAGCCGACGTAGGTCTGCGCGTCGAACCAGTTGACGCCGACCACCGGCCGCGTGCCGCGTCCCCAGTCGACGAACTCGGTGTTGGGCGTCCCGTCCTCTTTGATGCGCAAGGCCTGCTCGATCGCCATGCCGTCGCACGCCCGGTCGCGAACGCACGCTTCCCATTGGTCCCAGGTGATCTCGGTGCGCCCCACCGCGAACGGACGCGCGAAGGTCACCTTCTGCTGCGCCTCGTTGTCGCGGCGATTCGCCTCGGTTGCCGGCGAGCCCATGACGA
>Ga0075431_100006399_pt1 | contig 11689 bp, 10 predicted proteins | sample RhiMetdeltSRZDD5_FD_75297 | JGI IMG/M metagenome (GOLD analysis project Ga0075431, IMG submission 75297) | Populus rhizosphere microbial communities from Tennessee, USA - Rhizosphere MetaG P. deltoides SRZDD5 | ecosystem: Host-associated > Plants > Roots > Rhizosphere > Soil | place: USA... | reverse complement strand
GCCGCCGCCGTGATCAACGAATCCATCTTTTTTCACCGGGGGTACACGCTCGCTCGCGATGCTCGCTCACGGATCCGATGGCAGACACGGGAAGCAGGTCGCACGAGCACACCTCTTCGTGCTCCCTGCCTGAGTCCTGAGCCCTGCGTCCCTGAGTTGACAGCGCAGGCGCGAATCCCGACACACTTGTCACTCCCACCCCTCCAGGTCTCGCGCTAACGATCCTTGCATGACGGCGCGGGACCGAACGAGAGCCCGCATCGAACGAAATACGAAGGAGACCTCGGCAATGACGAAGCACAGGACCGGCACCCGTGAGGGGTGGCTCGCTGCGCGGCTCGAGCTGCTCAAGGCTGAGAAGGAGCTGACGCGGCAGAGCGATGAGGTGGCGCGCCGGCGACAGGAACTTCCGTGGGTGCGGATCGAGAACACGTATCGATTCGAGACGGACGAAGGGAGCGCGTCGCTGGCCGATCTCTTCCGCGGCCGCTCGCAGCTCCTCGTCTACCATTTCATGTTCGGGCCCGACTACACCGCAGGTTGCCCGGCCTGCTCGGCCATTGCCGACGGGTTCAACGGCTTCACCGTGCACCTGGCCAACCACGACGTGATGCTCTGGGCGGTCTCGCGGGCGCCGCTCGCGAAGCTGCAGGGCTACAAGCGGCGAATGGAATGGACGTTCCCCTGGGCGTCGTCGTTCGGCAGCGATTTCAACTCCGACTTCAGCGTCGCGTTCACCGCGGAGCAACAGCGTCACGGGAGCATCGAATACAACTACCGGCGCGAGCCGCCACTGCCCGCGGGGTCGGCGAGTCGCGACGAGGGCGCCGTCAAGTTCGCCGCCATCAGCGGAACCGACCCCGATACGTACACGCGCGAGAGGCCCGGCATGAGCGCGTTCGCGCTGGAGGACGGTGTGGTGTATCACACCTATTCCGCCTATGCGCGCGGGCTGGACGGTCTGTGGGGCATGTATCAGTGGCTCGACCGGGCGCCCCGCGGACGCAACGAGACGGACCTCTGGTTCCGCCGTCACGACGAGTACAAGAGTAAGAAGGTGTCCCATACATAAATGTGAGGCGCGCCGGTCGGCTAAGGGCCCAAGGCTCAAGGCGCGTTGGGCTCAAGCCAAGGTCGCAGGTTCAAGAATGGCTGTTCTTGCGCAATCACGAAGCCTGGAGATCGATCAATTCTTCCTCGGCGTTTCCGCGTTGCTGTTCGCGGCCAGCGCCACGCTGACGATCGTCTGGTGCGCGGCCATGTCCGCGATGGGCATGCCGATGCCCGGCGGCTGGACGATGTCGATGGCGTGGATGCGGATGCCCGAACAGACGTGGCTCGACGCGGCGGTGTCGTTTCTCGGCATGTGGGTCGTGATGATGGCGGCGATGATGATGCCGTCGCTGGTTCCGATGCTGCAACGCTACCGCCTGGCGGTCGCCCGATCCGGCGCGACGCGTCTCGGTTGGCTGACGGCGGTCGCCGGCGCGGGCTACTTTTTCGTGTGGACCCTGTTCGGGATGGCGGTGTTTCCGCTCGGCGTCGCGCTGGCGGAGATCGAGATGCGGCAGGTGGCGATGGCGCGGGCCGTGCCGCTCGCCGTCGGCGTCACGGTTCTCCTGGCCGGCGCTCTGCAATTTACGCGGTGGAAAATGCGCCAGCTGGCCTGCTGCCGCGAGGAGCCGCCGGACGAGCGACCGCTGGCAGCCGGCGCCTGGATTGCGTGGCGGCACGGCTTGCGCCTCGGACGCGATTGCTGCCTGTGCTGCGTTGGTCTGATGACGATTCTCCTGGTCGTCGGAGTCATGGATCTTCGTGTGATGGCTGCCGTCACGCTCGGCATCACTGTGGAGCGGCTCGCACCCAACGGTCGGCGCGCCGCGCGGAGCGTTGGAGCCGTCATCGTCGGAGCGGGTCTGGTTCTGATCGCGGCGGCGATGTGAGCTAAGAAGCCATTTCATGAATGCGCGAACGAGCGGAGCGAGTGAGCCACGCGAACGGACCCACCTTCGCCCGAAGAACGCGGGCCACGGTGGGCAAGGCGAGCCGGCAGCCTGCCCGCCGTAGCTCGAAGAGCGAAGGCGGGAAGCGGCGAGCGAGAGAGCGTGTAGGGGGGTTCCGGGGGGCGAAGCCCACCGGGTAAGATTAGACGAAACACGCTGGTGCGACGATAATGGCGTCCCACGCGGCACGTTTGACCAGAACGTCGATCGCGGCAGTGGAGAGATTCAGGAGATTCCGATGCTGAAGCGACACGTGTTCTCGATCGTATTCGCCCTCGCCGCGGTCATGGGGCTGGCCGTTCCGGCGGTCGCGGACGACATCGTCGACGGCAGCACCGGTCCCGGGTCCGTCTATCGGCTCATTCGGCCAACGAACTGGAACGGCATCCTGCTGCTCTACGCGCACGGCTACGTCTCCCCAGAAGCGCCGGTCGGCATCTCGCCCGATGCGCAGCTCGTGGCCTCGCTCGTCGTACCGCAAGGCTTCGCCGTCGCGATCTCGAGCTTTTCCGAGAACGGGTGGGTGGTGAAGGATGGCACCCAGCGCACGCACCAGCTCCTCGGGTTGTTTACTTCGAATTTCGGTAAACCGGCCCGCGTCTACGTGGCCGGCGCGTCGATGGGCGGACTCATCGCGATCAGCCTCGCCGAGACCTGGCCCAGCGAGTTTGCGGGCCTGATGCCCGCGTGCGCAGTGGCCGGAGGCATCACGCGTCAGTACGACTACCTTCTGAACGTCCGCGTGCTCTTCGATGTCTTCTATCCGGGAGTCCTGCCCTGGAGCCCCATCGATGTGCCGTCCGGGCTCGACCCGCTTCAGGACATCATCAATCCCGCGGTGGTCGCGATGACGGCCAATCCGCTTGGCGCCGCGGCAATCGCGAGCATCGCCCAAACGCCGGTCCCGTTCGCGAACGGCGCGGAGCTCGTGGAATCGATCACCACCGCGCTCGTGTCGTCCGCGAGCTACCCACAGATCCTCGAGCTCACACACGGTCAGGCCTACTTCGACAACAGCGCGACGCAGTACACGGGAGCGCTACCAGCGCCGACGCTCGCGTTCATCAACGCCAGCGTCCAGCGATTCTCAGGTTCACCAGCCGGTCAAAACCTGTTGGCGCTGAACTACACGCCGACCGGCGATCTCCGGATGCCGGCGCTCACGCTGTCCACGTTCCGCGATCCCGTGATTCCGGGCTTCCATCGCGTGATCTACGGCCAGCAGGTGGCCGCACAGGGCAATGCGAACCTGATCGTCCAGCGCAACGTGGCCGGCACCGCCGGCGGATACGGCCACTGCACCTTCACGCCGCAGGAGCTCACCCAGGCCTTCTTCGATCTGGTCCTCTGGGGCGAGCTCGGCGTGAAGCCATTGCAGTAAGCCTGCGCCGGCACGCGTGAACGTCGGGAACGTCACCTGGGGACGATGTCGTATTCGAGTCCCACCGTGCCGGTCTTTTCGTACACGCGATGCTTCTTCAGCCTGAGTCTTGCGCGATCGGCGGGAGGCGGCAGCAGCGGAATCCCGCTTCCGAGCAGAACAGGAATCACCGACACGCCCACCTCGTCGACCAGACCGGCGGCGAGGAGGCTGCGGAACAACTCGCCGCCTCCGAACAGCGCGATGTCTTTGCCGGGTTTCTGCCGCAGATCGGCCACGACGCGCTCAGCATCGTCGCTGAGCGTGGCCTGCGGGCAATCCTCGGGCCTTAACGTTCGCGAGAAGACGAAGTTCCGAATCCCCGGCGCAGGCGGCGCCGCATCCCCCATGCGCTGGATCGCTTCGAACGTCTTCCGGCCGATCAGGAAGGTGTCGAACCGGTCCATCATCGCGGCGAAGTCGACATCCGGATCCATCACGATCCAGTCGTACTCGCCGTTCGGGCCGGCGATAAAACCGTCGAGGCTCATCGCGCCGCCATAGACCACTTTGCGCATCGCCCCTCCTAAAGCTAAACTAACGTTTAGTAAATCAAATGCTAAACGTCTGTTTATAAATTGTCAACGCCGATGGTTGGACGCCGCCAAAAGGTTACGGATGAAGAGGTGTTCGCCGCCGCTCAGCGTGTGATGAGCCGGCGCGGGCCGCATGAGCTGACCCTGGCAGAGATTGCCGGGGAGGCGGGCGTGACGGCCGGCCGGCTGGTGCAGCGGTTCGGCAGCAAACGTGCGCTGCTCGTCGTGCTATCCGAGCGCTTCGCCGGGAGCGCCGGCGCGGTATTCGCCGACCTTCGAGCCGCCTCTCGTGGGCCGCTCGAGACGCTCCGCGCCTACGCGGCCTGCATGGCGGATCTGGCGCCAACGCCCGACGGGCTCCTGCGCAACCTCGCCTATCTGCAGGACGACCTCGCGGACGACGTTCTCCGCGGGCACCTCGTCAAGAACGCGCGTGCGACGCGCGGCGAGATCGAGGCACTGCTCGAGGCGGCGGCCGCGGCGGGCGAGCTGCGGCGCGACATCGATGTGCGATCGCTCGCGCGGACCGTGGAAACGGTCGTCGGTGGATCGCTGATGTCCTGGGCGACCTATCGCGAGGGAAATGCCGCTAATTGGATCCGCCGGGATCTCGAAGCAGTACTGGCGCCGTGGCTGACGCGCCCGCGCGCGAGACGCACGTCAACGAAGCGACGTCAGTCCGGAGGCAACCGCTGACTTCCGGCTGAAGCCGGAAGCCACGCCGCGACGGACACGATTGATGATCGTGCGACTTCCGGCGTCAGCCGGACGTTCCTGCCGCGACCGCTTCAGTCAGCTTCGAACCGATGTCGCCGTCGATTCTGAGCTCGGCGAGGTCGTCGCCGCGCGTGCGGCCGCGGTTGACGATGGCGATCGGCAGGCCGGCATCATGAGCCAGGCGCACGAAGCGGAATCCCGAGTAGACCATCAGCGATGAGCCCGCAACCAGGAGCGCGTCCGCGCGGGCGAGCGCGTCGCGCGCGTGCGCGTACCGATCGCCCGGCACGTTCTCGCCAAAGAACACGACATCCGGTTTGAGCAGCCCGTCGCAGCGCTCGCAACGCGGCGCCGCAAACGACTCGACGACAGATGCGTCGATATCGGCGTCGCCGTCCGGCGCAGTAACCGCCGCCGCCTGCCAGCCGAAATTCTCGGCGGTCATGATCGCCTGCAGCCCTTCCCGCTCGGTTCGCGCGCCGCAGCTCAGGCACACCACGACGTCGAGACGGCCGTGGAGATCGATCACGGCACGGCTTCCCGCGCGTTGATGCAGGCGATCGACGTTCTGCGTCACGATGTGAAGCAGCGTACCGGCCGTCTCCCATGCCGCGAATGCGCGATGCGCGGCGTTGGGCGCCGCGGCGGTCAGACGCGGCCAGCCAGCATAGGCGCGCGCCCAGTAGCGCCGGTAGACCGCGTCCTGGGTGCGGAACGCCTGAATCATGACCGGCGGCCGACGCTTCCATGCTCCCCGATCGTCGCGATAGTCGGGGATGCCCGAAGCGGTGCTGCACCCCGCTCCGGTGAGCGCGAAGACGCGGCGATGACGGGCGATCCAGCCGCGTAACCGGTCGTCATCAACAGCGTCGGGCGTGCCCATCCACGTCATCGTAGCGCAGCCGCATTAAAGTAGGGGTGCACCGAAGTGAGCGGCCTCACATTGCAGAGAACTCTTACCTTCGTCATCGGCATTACCTGCGCCCTGTTCGCGATCGACGATCGCGCCGGTCGCGCTCAAACGCGGCCCGAGCCCGATTTCGAGAAGCTGCCGTTCGCGCCGCGGTCGTTCGTCTGCTATCGCACGTCCGGGGCGCTGGCCATCGACGGCAAGCTCGACGAGCCGTCGTGGACGGCCGCGCCGTGGACGGACCGGTTCGTCGACATCGAGGGCGATCGCGCTCCACAGCCGCGTTTCGCCACGCGCGCGAAGATGCTCTGGGACGACGAGCATTTCTACTTCGCGGCGGATCTGGAAGAGCCTCATCTCTGGGCGACACTGACCGCGCGCGACTCCGTGATCTTCCAGGACAACGACTTCGAGATCTTCATCGATCCGGACGGCGACACCCACACCTACGTCGAGCTCGAGATCAACGCGCTGGCGACGGTCTGGGACCTGATGCTCGTGCAGCCGTACCGCGACGGGGGTCCGGCGATTCACGCGTGGGATGTCGCCGGGCTGAAAGCCGCGGTCGATGTGCGCGGCACGATCAACCGGCCCGACGATCGCGACGACGGGTGGTCGGTCGAGATGGCGATCCCGTGGTCAATCCTCGCCGAAACCGCGCCCGGCCAACGCGCGCCGCGCGCGGGGGAGCGCTGGCGCGTCAACTTCTCGCGCGTGCAATGGCAGCTCGACGTTGCCGACAACCGCTACGCGAAGCGCCGCGACGGCACGACCGGCAAGCCGCTGCCCGAAGACAACTGGGTATGGAGCCCGCACGGTGCGGTGAACATGCACATGCCCGAGCGCTGGGGCCTCGTCCAGTTCGCCGAGGCGGCCGCGGGCACGCGCACGGTCTCCTTTCAGGAGGATCCAAACGAGCGCGTCAAGTGGGCGCTGCGCCGTCTCTATTACCGTCAGCGGCGGCAGTGGTCGTCCACCGGCCGGTACGCGCGCAGCCTCGACGCGCTCGACGCCGGAACCATTGCCGTCGACGGGCTCGAGTTCCGCCCGGCGCTGCAGGCCATCGATTCGTTGTACGAGATCCGCGCCCCAGGGTTCGGCGGCGCGACCGTGCACATCCGTCAGGACGGCAGGGTGTGGGTGACCCGATAACCGCGCCGGCCCCGCTCAGAGCGACGGTAACCGCTTGACGTGACCGGTCGATTGTTCGAACGCGTGCGCGAGCTGCAGGACGCTCAGATCGTCGCGATGACGGCCGACAATCTGCACACCAACCGGCAGCCCGCTGGCCGAGAATCCCGCCGGCACCGAGATCGCCGGATTCGACATCAACGTCACATACCAGCAGGATCGCATCCAGTCGATGTAGCTCGTCATCGGAGTGCCGGCGATCTGGGTTGGGTATGGTGTGTTCACGTCGAACGGCTCCACCTGGGTGACGGGCAGGATGAAATACGCGTACCGCTCGAAGAACTGCCGGCTCTGGCTGAACATCTGCGACTGTCGCGCGAGCGCCCGGCCGATGTCAGGCCCGGTGGCGCGTTCCGCCTGCGCGACTTCGAATTTGATCGTGTCCTTCACCCACTCCGGCCGCTGCCGGACGAGCGGCTCAAACCGCGCGTGATTGGCGACGTAGCGAAGCAGCGGAAAGGCTTCATCGACGCCGGTGAAGTCCGGCTCGGCCTCTTCGACGGTGCAGCCGAGATCCTCGAAGACTTTGCGGTTGGCGTCGACCACGCGGCGGATCTCGGGCTCGAATGGAATACCGCCCAAGCCGCGCCACCACGCGACGCGCACGCCCTTGAAGTCCTTGCCGAGCGGCGCACGGAACCGCGCGGGATCGTCGTCGATCGTCAGCGGATACCGCGGGTCGGCGCCGGCGATGGCACTGAGGAAGAGCGCGGCGTCGGCGACGGTCCGCGCGATCGGCCCGCTCACCGACAGCGGCGACCACGCGCCCGATTCCCTGGTCACGCGGCCCGGCGACGGACGAAGGCCGACGACGTTGCAGAAGGCGGGCGGATTGCGCAACGAGCCGCCCGTGTCGCTGCCGTCGGCGATTGGCAACATGCGCGCGGCGACCGCCGCCGCCGCGCCCCCGCTGCTGCCACCACAGGTCTTCGTGACATCGTACGGATTCCGCGTGGCGCCGAAGATGGTATTGAAGGTCTGCGACCCCGCCCCGAACTCCGGCGTGTTCGTCTTGCCGAGGGTGATCGCGCCTGCGGCGCGCATCTTCGTCACGATCAGCGCATCGCGCGTCGGCACGTTGTCGCGATAGAACGGCGATCCGTGCGTGGTTCGAATGCCGGCCGTGTCCACGAGATCCTTGTGGGCGACTGGCAGGCCGTGCAACACGCCGATCGCCTCGCCGCGCATGATGGTGTCGTCCGCTTTGGCGGCGCCGGCTATCGCCTGCTCGGCGACCAGGGTGACGATGGCGTTGATCTTGGGGTTGACCCGTTCGATCCGCGCCAGGTGCGCGCTCATCACTTCTCGCGCCGACACCTGCTTGCGAGCGAGCCGGGAAGTCAGTTCGACGGCGCTCATCTCGCACAGCTCCTGCTGCGCTCGCGACTGTTCGGTCAACGCCGTCGCGCCCAACGGGTGGATGGCGGTATACGCAGCGCCGGCCGCCATTGCGGAGTTGAAGCGTCGGCGAGTCATGATGCCGTTTGGGTGCTCGGAACTGGACAAGGCTGTCCTCCAGCGCTGCGGAGCGTAACACGAACGCCGCCCTTATAATCACCGCACCATCTCATGGCGCTGCAACCGGGTACTCGCCTTGGTCCTTATGCTGTCGTGTCCGCGCTCGGATCGGGCGGCATGGGCGAGGTGTATTGCGCCGAAGACACGCGCCTCCATCGCATCGTTGCCGTCAAGACGCTGTCGAAGCATCTCGAGTCCAGCGCGCCGGCGATCGAACGCTTCGAGCGCGAAGCCCGCGCCGCCGCGGCGCTGAATCATCCCAACATCTGCACGATCTACGACGTCGGCACCGACCCGCCGTTCATCGCGATGGAGCTGCTCGAGGGAGAAACGCTCCAGCAGCGGCTGAAGCGAGGGCCCTTGGCCGTTTCCAGCGTCGTCGACATCACGCTCGCGATCGTCGATGCGCTCCACGCCGCGCACGGCAAAGGCATCCTCCACCGCGACATCAAGCCTGCGAACATCTTCCTCACGGAACGCGGGCCGAAGATTCTCGATTTCGGCCTCGCCAAGTCGGTACCGGCGGCCGATCCGGACCACGTGACCGGCGAAGCGCCCGACGCGATGCTCACCGCCGAGGGCGTGACGGTCGGCACCACCGCCTACATGTCGCCGGAACAACTCCGCGGCCAGGTCCTCGACGCCCGAAGCGATCTGTTCTCGCTCGGACTCGTGATCTACGAGATGGTGACTGGGCGCCGGGCGTTCGGCGGGGAGACCAGCGCGGTCATCGCCGCGGCGATTTTGTCGGAGCGGCCGATCTTGCCGCGCGACCTTCGCGGCGACATTCCGGCGCGCCTCGAAGACATCATCCTCAAGACCATCGAGAAGGATCCGGCGGATCGCACGCAGACGGCGGCGGAGCTTCGCGCCGATCTGCGGCGCTTCAAACGCGAGCTCGAGTCCCTGTCCGCCGGAGATAGCCTTCGCGCTTCGAGCTCGAGCGGCGCGAGCGACGCGACCGTGACGCCGGTCCAGCCCCGTGCTCGGCGACCGTTGATGCTGGCCGCGGCGGCGATCGTACTCGCGCTGGCCGGTGGCGGCTACCTGCTCTGGCGCGCAGGATTCGGGCGTGGCGCCAGTCCGAACGCGCTGCTGCAGGGACTGCAGCTGGCGCAGGTCACGTCGAGCGGCAACGCGTGGCGCCCCGCGCTGTCGCCTGACGGAAGGTACGTGGTTTACATCAAACGCGACAATTCCAGCCGCAGCGTTCGCGTGCGTCAGCTCGGCACCGAGCGCGACGTGGAGCTGGTGCCTTCCGACGGCGTGAATCTGCAAGCCGCGATCGTGACGCCCGATGGCGGCTTCGTCGATTTTCAGCGAGGCCTGGGCGGCTCGCCCACCTTATGGCGCGTGCCGTTTCTGGGCGGCGCTCCCAAGCGGCTGCTCGACAACGTCAACAGCCCGATTGGCTGGTCGGCCGATGGCAGGCGCTTCGCGTTCGTCCGTGCTGGTTTCGAGGGCGCGTCCGCGCTCATCGTCGCCGACGCCGATGGCTCGAACGAGCGGACCGTCGCGACGCGCGCGTTGCCCGGGCAGTTCCTGTCGTTCGGCATGCGCGGGACACCGAGCGCGCAAGGCGCCGTCGTGCACCCGGCCTGGTCTCCCGATGGGCGCACGCTCGCGGTGCTGGGGTTCGAGCCGCTCACGGGCGTTCACACCCGGCAGGCGATTTTCGTCGATGTCGCCAGCGGCGCGCAGCGGACCATTCCGCTGATGGAAGGCGGGAGCGCCGACGGGATCGAGTGGCTCGACGCCAACCACCTGGTGCTGACCATGCGGGCCGGCAACGAGGTCGTCTGTCAGTTCTGGGTTCTGTCATATCCGGACGGCACGTGGAAGCGCCTGACGAACGATTTGAGCAACTACGCAAGCTTCGGCCTCAGCGCCGATCGGCAGTCCATCGCCGCCGCACGCTGGGACTACCAGGTCGGCATCTCGATCCTGGAGGACGGCGCGAAGGAACCCACGCAAGTCGTGGCGCCCACGCCGTTCGTCGGCCTGGACATCGGTTGGGCGAAAGATCGGCTGCTATATGCCGTACTGTCGTCCGCGGACAACCGTCCGTCGGTCTGGGCGCGTGGTCGCGGTCAGTCCAATCCAGAAGAACTGATCACGAATGCTTCGTCCGCCGAGGCGACCGCCGACGGGCAAACGATCGTGTTTTCGAGGGTAGAGAACAACCGGCATGGCATCTGGCGCGCCAACGAGACCGGACGCAACGCGGTCGAGATCGGGACGGTCGCGTCCGGTCGAATCGCTCTGACGCCGGACGGCAAGCACGTCGCGTATCTGACCAGCCAGAGCGGCACGCAGTCCACCTGGATGATGCCGCTCATGCCGGCCGGGGGTGGGAAGCCGACGCTCGTGGCGAATGTCTTCTCGTACTACCCGGCGATCTCGCGCGATGGCGCGTCGTTGGCGTTCGTCTCGGTCAACGAGACCAAGACCCAGGCCGTGATCGCGATCTGTCCGCTGTCGGATTGCTCGTCGCGGCAGACGTTTCCGGCGTCGCGGAGTCCGACGGCCCTGCAGTGGTTGCCTGATGGTCGCGGTGTGGCCTATTCGATGCTGTCCAACATCTGGGTCCAGCCGCGCGATGGCGGCGTCCCCTATCAGCTGACGAGATTCCCCGAAGACGAGTGGCGGATCGAGGACTTCGAGTGGTCGCCGGACGGCAAGCGACTGGCGTTCTCGCGCTCGAAAACCACCTGGGACATCGTGCTGCTGCGCGGCGTCACCCATCAGTGAGTCTTACTTCGTAAACCTCACGTCGTTGCTCCCGGGCGGCTCGAGGCCGGTGCCGGTGCACGAGGTGAACATCAGCGTGAGCGTCCCGTTGATGCTGTTGCTGGTGGCGCTCGTGTTGCCGACGCCGGCGATCTCGCACCTGGGGAATCCCTGGATGCTGTCCGGCGGGACGGCATAGGTGAGAAACAGCCGACCGCCGTCGACAACGCCGGTCATGACGCCCCGCCCCTGAACATCCACCGCGGGCTTGACTATCGTCGCGATGCCGGAGACGACGTTACCGCTGTGCGTGGCAACCCACGTGAGCCGGAGCGCTGACGTCGAGCCTGGTTGTCCCAATTGTCCTGACCATGTACCGGACAGGTCCAGCTGCGGTGACGGACTGGTCGACGAACCGCCGCACGCACTCAGCGAGGCCAGCAGACCGGCGGCACACAGGAAGCGCCTGCGGAGCATAGTTCCCTCTCCTTCGGGACGCCGCGTTCGTTCTGGATGATAGGCCGGAGTCGGCGGGTGGTCGTGAGCGCACGCTGAAAAAGCCAGAGCAGCGCCACCGCCTCAGCCGTTGCGGCCGACGAAAGCCATCTCATGAACCCGTCGCTGGTTGCACGGTGCACTCGGAGTAGCTCTCACAAGCCGAACG
>Ga0075431_100006396_pt1 | contig 11692 bp, 10 predicted proteins | sample RhiMetdeltSRZDD5_FD_75297 | JGI IMG/M metagenome (GOLD analysis project Ga0075431, IMG submission 75297) | Populus rhizosphere microbial communities from Tennessee, USA - Rhizosphere MetaG P. deltoides SRZDD5 | ecosystem: Host-associated > Plants > Roots > Rhizosphere > Soil | place: USA... | reverse complement strand
TACGCGACGTTGGTCAGCGTCATCGCGCCGCGCTGCATGCTGTCGCCTTTCGCGCCGACGGCGAGCGCACGGCCGTCCGTGAATGCGAGCTCAGGGTGGTGGCAGCTGGCGCAGGAATACGTGTTGGTGACGGACAGCCGCGTTTCGAAAAACAGCCGGCAGCCGAGCGCGACCTTCGCCTCGGACATTGGATTGTCAGCAGGAACGACCGGTGGCGGAAAACCCGGCGGCAGGCGCCAGGTGTACTGCGCCTCGTTGCTGGCGGGATCGCTCCACGCAATCCCGACCCAGCAACACAGAAGAATCGGCAGGAGGCGAGTCGTACTCAGTTCCAGTGCACGACCGCGGGCGCATCCGTCGCGAGCGAAGCAGTCTGACGCGCGATGTTCGAGCGCTCATCGATCCACTGCGCGAGCGCATCGACTTCAGGAGCAGCGTTGCCCGCCGCACGACGGTCGGTGACCCACTTCTGCATCGCCGTCATCAACTGGTCGGCCAGCGGGCGCGAGCTCTGGAACAGCTGCATGTACGCGTTCTTGGCATCGTCGATGCGATTGAGCCCGAGATACGCCTCGCCGCGGTACTCGATCGCCTCGCCATAAGTGGGATTCAGACGCAGCGCTTCGTCGTAAGCCTGCAGGGCTTTGTCGTACTCGCCGAGCTTGCGGCTCGTGTAGCCGACGTAGTTCCACGCTTCGTGCATCGTCTGCTGGCGTTGCAGTGCTGCTGCGAAATAGCCGCGCGCGTTCTCGTACTGACGCTTCGCCTTGTCGAGCGCCTTCGTCTTCTTCTTCTCGTCGGTGGCTTCGTCTGCTGCCTTGGAAAGCTTGTCTGCCGCCTTCACCGCGCGCACGCCCTGGTTGTAGGCCTGCTTCGCCTGCTCTTCCGGCGTCAGTTGCCGCTCGGGCATGTTGAAGGAGCTGTTGCCGCCACCCGAGCTGCCGCCGCCCGCGGCGAACGCAGCACCCGAGCCCAGTGCCACAGCGATGAGCCCCAAACCAATTGCCGCGATTCGCATAAAGCCTCCCGAGTGACGTTACGCCAGTACGTGCGCACGCCCTGGTGTCCGGTTCAATGGTGCCGCGGGGCCGGATCGAATGCCAGTAACGGAAGGCAGGGCCTCTGCCCGCACCTGCGGAAGTGTCGAATCGTGCTTGGAAAAATCGAGGTGGGCGCGGCTGGCCGGCGGTGCCGCCCTTCTTGCCCCGGTCGACCAACGAGAGTCGCCCAGAGCCGGCACCGCCGGCCTAACCGTTCGAGCGACCCTGGTTTGGAGCCACCTGCCCCAGCGTCGCCCGACCTCCCTGCTCGAGCTAACTTCTCAGGCCAGCATCGGCACTCCGATGACTTCACCGGGCGAGTGCTGCGGAACCTGCGAATGCGAGTCGTCGGAGGATTCGTTCGCCGGCGATGCCGGGACCTCGAGCTTCTTCGGCGCGGGCGCGGGCGCGGGACGAGCGTGCTCGGCCGCATCCTTCAAAACCAAGGCCGCGGACGCGATCATGGGGATCAGCACCAGCAGCAGCCCGAAGCGGTTTCGCATTCTGTTCTTCCGCGGAAAGCGTGTTCGAAAAGACAGATGCAAGCGCCGGTCCAGGCGGGTTGTGCCGCGCTATTGGCGGTCTACGCACAGGCGGTGTAAGCAGGCGCGACACCCGCCAGCTCGATGCCGGCGGTTATGTCGCAACGGACTGCACCGCGGACTTCGGCAAAGGACTGTCAATCATTGGCCAACGCGCGCGTGGCCCGTGGCAGACTTTCGCGCTCGGACGACCAGAAGAGTTTTCGTCATGGGGGATCGAACGATGTTGCGATTCATCGCGGGCTGCGCGAGCGCATTCGCGCTGCTGTCATCGGCCACGGTTCTGGCGCAATCGCCGGCGACGTCGGAGACGCCAGCTGCTGCGCCAGCCGCGCAACCCAACGACTACAGCAAGCACGAATCCTGGCTGTGCACTCCGGCCGGCAAGGACTCGTGTGCAGTCGATCTCGCGACGACGATCGTCGCGCCGAGCGGCAAGTTCACGAAGGAAAAGTTCAAGGCTGCGGCCAACCCGTCGATCGATTGCTTCTACGTCTATCCCACCGTCTCGCTCGATCAAACCGGCAACAGCGACATGATCGCCGGGCCGGAAGAGCACAACGTGATCGCGCAACAGTTCGCGCGCTTCGCGTCTGTGTGCCGCGTGTATGCGCCGCTGTATCGCCAAGTCACTTTGACGGCGCTGCGCTCGATCATTTCCGGCAAAGCGATGCCGGTCGATCGGCAGCTGGCGTACAACGACGTGCTCGACGCCTGGAACTACTATCTCAAGGTAGGCAACGCCGGCCGCGGCGTCGTGCTCATCGGTCACTCGCAAGGCTCGGGCGTGTTGACGCAGCTGATCCGCAACGAGATCGACGGCAAGGCGGTGCAGCGCAAGCTGGTCTCCGCACTGCTGCTCGGCACGAACCTGCCCGTCGAGAAGGGCAAGGACGTCGGCGCGTTCCAGAACATCCCGCTTTGCAAGTCCAAGTCGCAGATCGGTTGCGCGGTCGCGTATGCGAGCTTCCGCGACACCGTTCCGCCGCCGGCGAATTCGCGGTTCGGTAAGGCGCAAGGCGACAACATGGCTGCGGCGTGCGTCAATCCGGCTGCGCTCAGCGGCGGTAGCGGGCAGCTGCATGCGTATCTGTCGAACGGCCGCTTCATCGCGTCGTCGGCGGCTGCGCCGAAGCCGTGGGTTACGCCGGAGCGCAAGGTCGGCACGCCATTCGTCAGCGTGCCGGGCCTGCTCACTGCCCAGTGCGTCACGAACGATGCGGGCACTTACCTGGCCGTGCACGTGAACGCGGACCCGAACGATCCGCGCACCGACGACATCGTCGGCGACGTGCTGGTCAATAATCAGGTCCAGAAGGACTGGGGCCTGCACCTCATCGACGCGAACCTGGCGATGGGCAACCTGATCGATCTGGTGCGCGAGCAGACCAAGGCGTATTCGAAGAAGTAGGGAACTGGTCAAAGTTGCACGGCGTTACAGGACCGCCTCCTGCAACGCCGAGAACTTTGACCGCATGCGCTATCTCGCGCTGTGCTGCGATTACGACGGCACCATCGCTCATCACGGCCGCGTCGACGAGCCCACGCTCGCAGCGCTCAAGCGCCTGCGCGAATCGGGCCGCAAGCTCGTGCTCGTCACGGGTCGTGAGCTCGACGATCTGCAGACTGTCTTCCCGCACCTCGATCTGTTCGCGCGCATCGTCGCGGAGAACGGGGCGCTGATCTACAGGCCCGAGACCCGCGAAGAGCGGTCGCTGGATGAAGCGCCGCCGCAGAGCTTCGTCGACAAGCTGGTCGAGCGCGGCGTCGGGCCGATCTCGGTCGGGCGAGTGATCGTCGCGACCTGGGAGCCGCACGAGAAAACCGTGCTGGAAACGATCCGCGATTGCGGGCTCGACATGCAGGTCATCTTCAACAAGGGCGCGGTGATGGTGCTGCCTGCCGGCGTCAACAAGGCGACCGGCCTGCGGGCGGCCCTGACCGAGCTGAATCTTTCGCCGCACAACGCCGTGGGAGTCGGCGACGCTGAGAACGATCATGCATTCCTGAACATCTGCGAATGCTCGGTCGCCGTCGCGAACGCGCTGCCTGCGGTCAAGGAGAAGGCAGATATCGTCACGTTCGGCGATCACGGCGCCGGCGTCACCGAGCTGATCGAGGAAATTCTCGCTGACGACCTCGCGAGCCGCGAGAGCGGACCGCTGGCACGCCACAACATCCCGCTCGGCAAGAGCGTCGAAGGCAAGCCGATCGGCTTATCGCCGTTCCGCGTGAGCGCGCTCGCCGTCGGCAGCTCGGGCAGCGGCAAGTCCACCGTCGCCGCCGGACTCGTCGAACGGCTGCGCGCCGCCAACTACAACTTCTGCATCATCGATCCCGAAGGCGACTACGACAGCGTCGAGTCCGCAGTCGTGCTCGGCAACACCGAGCACGCGCCCACGGTCGATGAATGCTTGCAGCTGTTGAGCAACCCGGATCAGAACGCTGTCATCAACCTGCTCGGCGTGAAGCTCGACGATCGCCCGTGGTTCTTCCTCTCCTTGTTCGGACGCATTCGCGAGCTGCGCGCGCGAACGGGTCGGCCGCACTGGCTGATCCTGGACGAGGCCCATCACGCGATACCGGCGAACTGGCGGCCGACCGATCAGAATCTGCCCGAGCGTCTCGAAGGCGTTGTGATGGTCAGTGTGTCGCCGAACCTGGTCGCGCCTTCGGTGTTGCGCGCGCTCGATACGATCATCGTGCTCGGCGACAAGCCGCGCGAAATGCTGCGCGAGTTCAGCGATGCGAATCGCCTGCCGCCAATGGACGAAGTGCCGGAAGCGCTCGACGCAGGTACGGCGGTGCTGTGGAACAAGACCGCGGGCGGGCCGCCGACGGTCGTGCGTGTAGAACCGAGCCGCACCGAGCGACGCCGGCACCTGCGCAAATATGCGGAAGGCGAGCTGCCGGAGGATCGCAGCTTCTATTTCCGCGGGCCGGAGGGAAAGCTCAACCTGCGCGCGCACAACCTGATCCAGTTCATGGACCTGGGTGACGGCGTGGACGACGACACCTGGCTGTTTCACCTGAAGCGCGGCGAGGTGTCGCGCTGGCTGCGGGAGGGAATCAAGGATGAGCCGCTGGCTGCACAGGCCGCAGCGATCGAGCGCAATAGGCAGCTCGATGCCGGGGCTTCGCGGCGCAAGATGCGGGAGCTGATCGAAGCGACTTACACGCTGCCGGCGCTGTAACATCGGCACATGTTTTTTCCGGGGTTCCGCACCTTCCGCATCGCGACGTCCGGCGCCGAGATCAACGGGGTCGTTGGCGGCAGTGGGCCGCCGGTGCTGTTGCTGCAAGGGTGGCCGCAAACGCATCTCGAATGGCGGCACGTCGCTCCAGTCCTGGCGCAGCGCTTCACGATCGTTGCGACAGATCTGCGTGGTTATGGCGACAGCAGCAAACCGGCCGGCGGCGAAACCCACGTGGCCTACTCCAAGCGTGCGATGGCTCAAGACCAGGTCGAAGTCATGCGACAGCTCGGCTTCGAGCGATTCGCTGTCGTGGGGCACGATCGCGGCGGCCGCGTGGCGTGCCGGATGGCACTCGATCATCCACAGACCGTCACACGGCTGGCATTGCTCGACATCGTGCCGACGCGCACCGTCTACACGTCGGTCAGCAAGAATCTCGCGACCTGGTATTTCCATTGGTTCTTTCTCATCCAGCCCGAGCCGCTGCCGGAGATGCTGCTGGGCGGCCAAGCCGAGCCGTTCCTGCGCAACTTCGCCTTCCGCGGCCTGATCCCGAATGCGATCGAGGAGCCGGTGTTCGCCGAATACCTGCGCTGTTTTGCCAATCCGCAAACGCTGCACGCGATGTGCGAGGACTATCGCGCCGGCGCCAGCATCGATCTGCAGCACGATGAGGCCGATCTCGGCACGCAGCTCGCCTGCCCGACGCTGGTGTTGTGGGGTGTACACGGCGCGATGCATCGCCTGTTCGATGTGCTGGAAACGTGGCGGCCGCGCGCGCCGGCAGCGCAGGGAAAAGCCTTGCCGGCGGGTCATTGGTTGCCGGAAGAATGTCCACACGAGCTCACGTCGGCTCTGGTGGAGTTCCTGGCTTAAGATGTCGGGCTGTAGGTCGGGCTTCAGCCCGACACATTCACAGGATATGCAATGCGCTCTTCAACTCTTCTCGCCGCCGCGCTCGTGCTGGCGGCCACCGCTGCTTCGGGAAAAGCCGTGAACGATTCGACCGCCCAACTCGCGCCCGACAATCCGTTCGCGCGCGAGAGCACCCTGCCCTACCGCCTGCCGCCGTTCGACAAGATCAAGAACGAGGACTTCAGGCCGGCGCTGCTCGCCGGCATGGCCGCGGAGCGCAAGGAGATCGATGCGATCGCGAAGAATCCGGCTACACCGACGTTCGAGAACACGATCGTCGCGATGGAACGCTCGGGCGAGCTGCTGACGCGCGCCACGACGGTGTTCGGCAACCTCACGGCGTCGAACACCAATCCGCAGCTCGAAGAGCTGCAGACGGAGATGTCGCCGAAACTCTCCGCGCACAAGGACGCGATCTATCTCGACCCTGCTTTGTACGCGCGTGTGCGCACGTTGTATCAGCAGCGCGCGTCGCTCAAGCTCGATCCGGAGTCGCTGCGCCTGCTCGAACGCACGCACACGAACTTCGTGCGTGCCGGCGCGCGCCTGTCCGATGCCGACAAGACGCGGCTCAAGCAGCTGAACGAGCAAATCTCGAAGCTCACGACCGAGTTCCGGCAAACCGTGCTGAAGGGCGTGAATGCCGCCGCGGTCGTCGTCGACAACCGCGCCGAGCTGGAAGGCATGACGGACGAGCAGATCGCTGTCGCTGCCGAGGCGGCGAAAGAGCGCAAGCTCGAAGGCAAATGGGTGATCGCGCTGCTCAATACGACGACGCAGCCGTCGCTCGCACAACTCAGGAATCGCGCGCTGCGTGAGCGCATTTATCGCGCATCGGCCGGACGCGGTTGGGGCGGCGAGTTCGACACCACGAGCGAGATCGCGCAAATCGTGAAGTTGCGCGCAGAGCGCGCTGCGCTGCTCGGCTACAGCAGCCACGCCGCTTACGTGCTCGAAGATGAGACTGCGCTGAATGCCGGCGCGGTGAATTCCATGCTCAGCCAGCTTGCGCCGCCCGCGGTCGCGAATGCGAAGCGCGAGGCTGCAGATATCCAGGCACTGATCGACTCGCAGGCCAAGGCGAACGGCACTGCGTCTTTCAAGCTGGAGCCGTGGGATTGGGACTTCTATGCCGAGCAGGTGCGCAAAGCGCGCTACTCGTACGACGAGTCCGAGGTGCGGCCGTACTTCGAGATGAACCGCGTGCTGGTGGATGGCGTGCTGTTCGCCGCGCACGAGCTGTACGGGTTGAGCTTCAAGGAGCGCAAGGATCTGCCGACGTATCAGGAAGACGTGCGCGTGTTCGAAGTGTTCGACACCGACGGCTCGCCGCACGGCCTGTTCCTCGTCGATTGGTACGCACGCAGCAACAAGCGCGGCGGCGCGTGGATGAACAGCTTCGTCGAGCAGGCCCGTTTGCTCGGCACGAAGCCGGTCGTCGTCAACAACCTCAACATTCCAAAGCCGCCCGCGGGACAGCCCACGCTGCTGACCTCCGATGAAGTGAACACGGCGTTCCACGAGTTCGGCCATGCACTGCACGGCCTGTTCTCGAGCGTGCAGTATCCGCAGTTCTCGGGCACCAGCGTGCCGCGCGACTTCGTCGAGTACCCCTCGCAGTACAACGAAATGTGGATGACGGATCCGCGGGTGCTCGCGAACTACGCGCGTCACTATCAGAGCGGCGCGCCGATGCCGAAGGCGCTCATGGACAAGGTGCTGGCGGCGCGCAAGTTCAACCAGGGCTATGCGACTACGGAATACCTGGCTGCGGCGATTCTCGACCAGGCCTGGCATCAGCTGCCGGCAGGCAAGACGCCGGCGCAGGCCGACGTGGCGAAGTTCGAGAGCGACGCGCTGAAGGCCGCCGGCATCGACTTCGCGCCCGTGCCCCCGCGCTACCGCTCGACGTATTTCTCGCACGTGTTCGCGAGCCCGATCGGCTATTCATCGGGCTACTACGCCTACATCTGGAGCGAAGTGCTCGCGCGGGACACCGAGCACTGGTTCGATACCCACGGCGGGCTGAAGCGCGAGAACGGCGACTTGCTGCGGCAAAAGGTGCTGTCGCGCGGCTTCAGCGTCGACGCACTGACGATGTTCCGCGACTTCTACGGCAAGGGACCGGAAATCGGCCCGCTGCTCGAAGCGCGCGGCCTGACGAACGGCACCGGGACCTCCGGGCGCTGATTCGGTAAACTTCCCGCCCCTTCACCCCTGCAAGGAACCGCCATGCGCCCATTGCCCGTTTTGACATTGGCCATCGCACTCTGCGCCGCTGCAACACTGGCGCGCGCGGCCGAGCCGCAGACCGACGAACAGAAGGCGCTGTACGCCCTCGGCGTCGCGATGTCGCAGAACCTCGCCTCGCTCAGTCTCACTGACGCGGAGCTGGAGATCGTCAAGACGGGCCTGTCCGACGGCACCAAGGGCAAGACGCCGCCGAACTACGATCCGCAGCCGCACTTCGCGAAGCTGACGGAGATGCAGAAGACGCGACAGGCAGCCGCCGCCAAAGTGGTGATCGACAAGGCTGCGGCAGAGAAAGGTGCGAAGCGCACTGCGTCGGGCCTCATCATCACGACGATCAAGGAAGGCACGGGTGCCGCGCCGAAGGCGACCGATACGGTCAAGGTGCACTATCACGGCACGCTGCCGAACGGCAAAGTGTTCGACAGCTCGCGGCAACGCGGCGAGCCGGCTGAGTTCGCGCTCAACGAAGTCATCAAGTGCTGGACCGAAGGCGTGCAGATGATGAAAGTCGGCGGCAAGAGCAAGCTGGTGTGTCCGCCCGATATCGCCTACGGCGACCAGGTTCGGCCCGGCAGTCCGATCCCGCCCGGCGCAACGCTCATTTTCGAAGTCGAGCTGCTCGACATCGTGAAGCCCGCTGCAGCGGAAAAGAAGGGTTGATCCATGAATCGTTTCGGCATCCTTGCTGCCCTGTTGTTCGCGATGACTGCACCTGCGTTCGCGCAGGTGCAGGGCCAGGACTATGAACTGCTGACGCCGCCGCAGCCGACGTCCAGTCCGGACAAGGTGGAAGTCGTCGAGTTCTTCTCGTACGGCTGCCCTCATTGCTACTCGATGCAGCCGCAGATCGCGAAGTGGGCGGCCGAGCTTCCTGCGAACACGACGTTCGTTCGCGTCCCGGTGTCATTCGGCAGGCGCGAGTGGGGTCAGCTGAGCCGCGCTTACTACGCGCTCGAAGCCACGGGCGATCTTGCGCGGCTCGATGGCGCGATGTTCGAGGGCATTCACAAGGAGCACAAGCAGCTGTTCAGCGAGGATGCGCTGGCAGTGTGGGCGGCGGAGCACGGCGTCGACGCAGGGGAGTTCCGCGCGGCGTTCGAGTCGCCGGGCGTGTCGGCCAAGGCGATGCGCGCCGAGCAGCTGTCGCGCGAATACAAGGTCAACAGCGTGCCGCACGTGATCGTCGACGGGAAATACATCGTCATGGGCAAGACGCACGAGGAGACGCTGAAGATCGCGCGTCAGCTCATCGACAAGGCGGCAGAAGAAAAGAAGCTCGCGAAGCGGTGATTAACCGCGCGCGTACGTGACGCCACCGTCGACGATCAACGTCGAGCCCACGACGTAATCACCCGCCCGCGAGGCGAGAAAGATGGCCGCACCGGCCATGTCCTCGTCGGTGCCGATGCGCTGCGCCGGAATCCGCTTGGCAACCTCGTCGGCGTGATCGCGCGCGACGGTGTTCATGTCCGACGCGAACGCACCGGGCGCGATCGCCGATACGACGATGCTCTCCGGCGCCAGCCGCAACGCCATGCGCTTCGTCAGGTGGATGAGTCCCGACTTGCTCGCAGCGTATGAATACGTTTCCTGCGGGTTTACCGACACGCCGTCGATCGACACGATGTTGATCACCTTCGACGGCCGATCCGGCCGCGCAGCGCTCTTCAATGCGCCGTGCAGCGCCTGGGTGAGAAAGAACGGTGCCTTGAGATTCAGGTCGACGACCTTGTCCCACCCCTTCTCCGGAAATGCATCGAACTCGGCGAGCCACGCGGCGCCGGCATTGTTCACGAGGATGTCGAGCTTCGACTCGTGACGCCCGTAGGCAGCGACGAGCGCCGCAACGCCTTCGTTGGTCGACACGTCAACAGGCAGCGCGACGCACTTGCCGCCGTCTTGCGACAGCTCCTTGGCTGTCTGCTCGCAGACATCCGCCTTGCGTGAAGAGATGTAGACGCGGGCACCCTGCGCGATGAAACCCTTCGCGATCATCTTGCCGATGCCGCGCGAACCGCCGGTGATGAGGGCAACGCGGCCCTCGAGCGAGAACAGGTCTTTCATTCGTTGGTTTCCTGATTCAATCGATTCCATCGCGCAGCAGCGCATCCGGGGATGCGCCGCGCCGCTGTCCGCTGTTCGACCAGGCCAGCACCTGCGCGTAGCACGCGTCAGCTCGTAATTCTGCTGCCAGCCGCTGGGGCGATGACTCCACGCTGGACTCGCGTAACACCTGCAGCACGCCTGGAGCAGTGACTTCGCAGGCGAGGTAGCGTATCTGCCGCGGCGCATTCCCGGCGTCACGAATCGTGAAGATCGGCGCCACCAGCGGCCCGCGATCCCCCAAGCGCAGCGGGACGGGTCTGTCGTTCGCCCCGGTCATCAGGATGCCCGTCGGCTGGTAGCTCCAGCCCTGCGAAACCAGTGTGTTCGTGAAGCATGCAGTCTCGCTCAGCGAGCACGATGCGAACAGCACTGCCACCACGCGGCCGCAACCGTTGTCGAGCATCCAGCGCGCCGAGTCGTTCGCGCGCGTCGACGTAACACAGCCCGTCGCCGGCCATTCGGCAACGACCGCAGCAGGCATGATGGAAGCCGAGCCGGGATGCTGGGCCGCGAACAGCGAGCGGGCCTGGATCGAGAGCATTTCGTCGTCGCGCGGATACACAGCCAGATACTTGCGCGCAATTTCGATTGCCTGCCTGTATTGACTCTGCTCCAGATTCCTTTCGGCCGACGCCAGCATGTCCGCCTTGGCCGATTTCATCCAGAGCCGCTCGGCAGCCGCGGCGGGATCTTCCTGCGGCCCCGGGTCCTCGGCGACTACGGGCTGCTGCTTCGCCGGCCAGGCATCTGTGCTGCGAGCCGCCGTCGGTCCGGCATCGAGCGTCGACGCGAAATCCTGGACCGGAATCAGCTGCCGCCATCCGGTCGATGCGGCGACCATGACGAATGCGACGCTGGCGATCAGTAGCACGACTCCGCCGCCGCCAACTGCGAGCGCCGCGGCCGATATCTGCCTCCTGGCCAGCCACTGGCTGAACAGCCAGCTCGCCAGCGATGCGGCGAGGGTCAGCAGCGTGATGACGAGTACTGCAGTGGCCATGCGGAATGCAGCTCAAGAGGCTCGATGCCAGCGTGCGCGCCCGAGCCGTTGCCGTCAATTCCGCTACGCGCCCGGATGTAGAGTCCCGCTGGGCGAAAAAAGGGTTTTTCAACGGCGCGCGAGTGCTTCACAATTCGCGCAATGACTTCGCGTGACAGCAAACCGGGCGCAGCGGCAGCGCGCGGCGCCGCGGCCGGCCCTGTGTACGAGCAGCCGCTCAACGAGCGGATGCGGACCTTCCTGCGCCTGGATTTTCTCTACCAGCAGGCGCTCTTCCATGAGGAGCGCGAAGACGCATGGTCGACGCGCGCAGCCGTCGGCTCGCTGCTGGAAATTCTTGCAATCACGGCGCGCGGCGACGTACGCAGCGAGGTGCTCAAGGAGCTCGAGCGCCAGATGGCCGTGATGGCCGACTATCAGGCGCGGCCCGGCGTCGACACCGGGCGGCTGCGCTCGGTGCTGGCGAACCTCGACCGGCTGCGCACGGAGCTCAACGCCGCGGGCGCGCTGTTCATGCAGAAGCTGCGCGACTCGGAGTTCCTCAACGCGATCAAACATCGCAGCACGATTCCCGGCGGCACTTGCGAATTCGATCTGCCCGACTATCGCCACTGGCTCGAGCAACCGTTCGCGGTGCGC
>Ga0075431_100006393_pt1 | contig 11695 bp, 16 predicted proteins | sample RhiMetdeltSRZDD5_FD_75297 | JGI IMG/M metagenome (GOLD analysis project Ga0075431, IMG submission 75297) | Populus rhizosphere microbial communities from Tennessee, USA - Rhizosphere MetaG P. deltoides SRZDD5 | ecosystem: Host-associated > Plants > Roots > Rhizosphere > Soil | place: USA... | reverse complement strand
CCGAACGTTCAAGCAAGCCGCTGTGTGGATGGCGGGGACACGCCCCGCCAACAAGCCAAGCGTCAGCAGGTGCAGCTAGTGCGTCGTCGTATCGCTGGCCGGATCGGTGGGGCGCTCGGCCGACCACATCTTCTCCAGATTGTAGAATTCGCGCACCTCCGGCCGGAAGACGTGCACGACGATGTCGCCGACATCGATCAGCACCCAGTCGCAGTGCGGTTGACCTTCGATGCGAACGCGCCCGTATCCTGCTTCCTTGAGCTTGCGGTGAAGCTGGTCGGCGATGGCTCCCACATGCCGGTCCGACCGGCCCGTGGCGATCACCATGTAGTCGCCGATGGAAGACTTACCCTTGATATCGATCGCCACCACGTTCTCGGCTTTGGCGTCATCGAGCCAGGCCGTCAGGTTGGCGAGTAGGGCTTCCGAGTCGTGGCTGGGCACGAGTTCGGCCGGAGGCGTGCTCTTGCGAGCACCCTCAAGTGCGCTTGGCATCTTGTGCTGGATATCCTTTCGTCATCAAACCCCAGTGGGGAGGGAACGCCCGGTTCAAATGCAAGCCTGCCCGGGCGTCGGGAACGAACCTCGACCAGAGATTCGCTCAATAAAGATAGACAGTCGGTACCCGCTGTTTCAAGTCCCACGCCGGGCTTTGCGGGGGGCTCAATCCGCCCCGTTGGCGATCTGGCGGCCCTTGCCGGGGCCATTCTCGGCAGGCTTGTCCCGGCGCCGGGGAAGCTCGGACGATGGATGCGACTTTTTTGCCACACTGGCGGGTCGGGCCTTGGCCTTGCCGCGCAGTGCCGTCGAAGACAGGTGTGACAGGGGTCCGGTCAAGAACGTCCACGCGGGGGCCGGTGCGTGCAGCAATACGCGAGCGTCGGCCTCTGGCACCCGCTTGTCGGCAAAGGCCAGCGCCGCCTTGGAGGCCAGCGCCTTCAGGCGCCAGCCGGGCCGATCGACCACAACGATCGGCACGGTCGTGAAAATCTCGCGCCAGTTCTGCCAGCGGTGGAACGTGGCGAGGTTGTCGGCGCCCATGATCCACACAAAGCGCACCAGCGGGCTGCGCCGCTTCAGGAAGGCGATGGTGGAGGCCGTATAGGGCGTCGGCAGGTCCGCCTCGAAGTCGGTGACCTCGATGCGCGGGTTCTTGGCGATGGCGCGAGCCAGCACCATGCGCTCGGCCAGCGGCGCCTGCTCGGCCCTGTTCTTCAGAGGATTGCCCGGTGAAACGATCCACCAGACCTTGTCCAGCCCGAGCCGCTTGAGCGCGGTCTCGCTGATCAGGCGATGCGCGGCGTGGGGTGGATTGAAGGAGCCGCCGAGCAGGCCGATCATTTGCCCAGAGGCAGCGTACGGAGGCTGGGCCTTGATGCGGCCATAGGGGCTGGGAGCAGGCATGGGTTCACGCGCGGTTCGCTGCAACGGGCGGATAGTAACGCGAGCCTTCCGCAACGTGAAAGGGGCTTTGTTACAGACGGCCGCTGCTCGCCCGCGCGTCAAACCATCAGCCGGGCAGGCGCGCGATGGCTTCCACCTCGATCAGGAACTCGGGCTTCACCAGGCGACCAACGATCAGCAGCGTGTTGGGCGGATACTTGCCGCCCGGAAACATTGTGGGGAACACGGCTGCGCGCGCGGCCATGAAGGCTGGGATGTAATCGGCGCTGGTGAGATAGGTCGTGAACTGCACGACCGCCTCGAAGTCTGCGCCCAGATCCTTGAGGATCTTGCCTAGGTTGTCGAACACCACCGGCACCTGCGCCGCGACCTCGCCGACACCCACAGGCGTGCCGCTGGCATCGATCGCAACCTGGCCAGCGATGAAGGCAATCTCGCCCGGCGTCATGCGCGCCACGTGGCTGTACATGCCCTGCGCCGGTCCGGCGCTCGGCGGATTGACGTAGGTCACACCCGATTTCGGCATGGCATTTCTCCCTGGACATGACACCGACCCGGTGCGTCGCCCAACACTCACGAGTCCACATTTGCCAGCTGGTCGATCCCCTCGGCAACAGGGCCGTTACCGGCGATGGCCACACAGCACCCTATCCAGCCTCGTCGGGATGGGGAAGCCGACGAGCGCGCCCAATTTGTGCTCGAGCCATGAGCACGGCATGGCGCGCGGGTCGGCCATGCGACGCGCGTGCGGTCTACGCCGGCTGCACCCACACATGGTTGTCGTGGAACGGCGCGCCGCCATAGGGGGCGCCCTGCACGGCGCTGGTCAGCGTGTTGATGCCCTCCCCGCCCTCGAACTGGTCGTTGGGCGCGATGCTCTCGACGATCACCACTCCGTGCAGCACGCCCGCGAAGGCTTCGGCAGCCAGCGTGATCTCGCCGCGCTCGTTGCCCATGCGCACGCGTGCACCATCCGCGATGCCCAGCGCCGCCAGATCGTCGGGATGCATCTTGACGCGCGGCGGTCCCGCCCGCCTGCGGCTAGTGGGCGTCTCATTGAATGACGAGTTGAGATAGTCGCGCGCCGGCGACGTGGCGAGGCGGAACGGATGCTTAGCGTCCGCCTTCTCGATCACGTCCCAGTGATCGGGCAGCGCCGGCATTTCGCGCCCTAGCCCCCAGTCGAAGCTGCGCCCGGCCGGGACGCGGGGCCAGTCCGGTTTGAAGCGGAATTTCTTGTCAGAGTAGCCGAAGCCGCCGACGTAGTGCGCCGTGTCGAACTCAGGCTGGCAGTCGATCCACTTCTTCTCCTCAAGCTCGGCGAGCGTGCCCCAGCCCGAGTTCTGCAATGTCCAATCGATGATCTCGCGCGGACTCATGGCGAACCCGCGATGCTTGGCGCCGACGCGCTTGGCCAGTGCGCAGATTACGTCATGGTTGGTGCGGCACTCGCCCGGTGCCTGCACGAGTTTTGGCCCCAGCAGGATGCTTTGCTGGCCGCCGGCCTGGTAGACGTCATCGTGCTCGAGGAACATGGTGGCCGGTAGCACCACGTCGGCCATCTGCGCGGTGGCCGTCATGAAGTGCTCGTGCACGGCCACGAACAGGTTTTGGCGCGCGAAACCGGCCTTCACCTTGCGCTGCTCCGGAGCGACCTGCACCGGGTTCATGTTCTGGATGATCATCGCCGTGACCGGCGGTCCGCCCTTGATATCGTAGGGATCGCCGGTCAGCACCGGGCCGATGCGCGACATGTCGAGCGTGCGCACGCTCGCGTCGGCGACATCGAGGCCCTCGATCAGCGACTTGTTCCAGTGAAAGATGGCGCCGTTGTTGTGGAAGGCGCCACCGCCCTCGTGCGCCCAGGCGCCGGTGACAGCCGGGATGCACAGCGCCGCATGCATATTGTGCGCGCCGTTGCGCTGGCGCGCGAAACCGTACCCCAGCCGGAAGTAGCTGCGCGGCGTGGTGCCGACCATGCGCGCGAAGGTCTCGATCGCATCGACCGTCAGCCCTGTGATCGCACTCGCCCACTGTGGAGATTTGTCGCGCAGATGCGCTTCCAGCTCGCGCGGGCAGTCCGTGTATTGCTCGAGGTAGGGCCAATTGGCATGGCCGTCGCGGAACAGCACGTGCATGACGGCGCAGGCGAGCGCGCCGTCGGTACCGGGCTTCAGGCACAGCGCCAGGTCGGCCTGCTCCATGGTGCCGTTCTGGTAGATGTCGACCGCCACGATCTTGGCACCGCGCTGTTTGCGGGCGCGCATGGCATGCGTCATCACGTTGACCTGCGTGTTGACCGGGTTCGTGCCCCAGATCACCACCAGGTCGGACTTGGCCATTTCGCGCGGGTCGACACCGGCCAGCTTGCCGGTGCCGGCGATGAAGCCAGTCCAGGCCAGCGTCGTACAGATCGACTGATACATCTGCGAGTAGCGCTTGGCGTGACGCAGGCGATTGATGCCATCGCGCATCACAAGGCCCATCGTGCCGGCGTAGTAGTAGGGCCAGACGGCCTCGGGCCCGTAGCCGCGCTCGGCCGCCAGCATCGCCTCTGCGGTCAGGTCGAGCGCATCGTCCCAGGAGATGCGCTCGAAGCGGCCGGAGCCCTTCGGCCCAACGCGGCGTAGCGGATGCAGGAGGCGGTCTGGATGATGGATGCGCTCGGCATAGCGTGCCACTTTGGCGCAGATTACTCCGGCCGTGTAGCTATTGTCCTGTGCCCCATGCACGCGGCCGATGCGGCCATCATCGCGCAGCTCGACATCGAGCGCGCAGGTCGAGGGGCAGTCGTGCGGGCAGGCGGAATGGCCGATCTTGGCGTGCGCGTTCATAGCCGCTCCTGACATGCGTCTGGCGCAACGCTATCCGAGTTCGGCGCCCGGGCCAAGAATCCCAATTGATGCAGCAAACGTCAGGAGGCCCGCGTGGTGGGCACGCGGGCCTCGTTGATCCTGGTGGTCGGCAGGCCGTTAGCGGGCGCTGCGCTCGAGCTGCTCGTAGAAGCTCTTGGCATCGAACGCGTTGGCCGAAGCCGCGACGCCCGTCAGAACCGACAGAGCAACAATGGCGGAGAGGATGGTCTTCATGATCAGTCTCCTGTTTGTGAGCGTGGTCCTTGCTGGACCTTGTTAGCGGGTGCTGTTGTGCTCGAACTGCTGGTAGAAGCTCTTGGCATCGAACGCGTTGGCCGAAGCCGCGACGCCGGTCAGGACCGACAGAGCAACGATGGTGGAAAGAATGGTCTTCATGATCAGTCTCCTGTTTCTGAGAGTGGTCCTTGCTGGACCTTGTTAGCGGGTGCTGTTGTGCTCGAACTGCTGGTAGAAGTTCTTGGCATCGAACGCGTTGGCCGAAGCCGCGACGCCGGTCAGGACCGACAGAGCAACGATGGTGGAAAGAACGGTCTTCATGATCAGTCTCCTATTTCTGAGAGTGGTCCTTGCTGGACCTTGTTAGCGGGTGCTGTTGTGCTCGAACTGCTGGTAGAAGCTCTTCGCATCAAAAGCATTGGCCGAGGCCGCAACGCCGGTCAGAACCGACAGGGCGACGATGGCGGAAACGATGGTCTGCATGATCAATCTCCAGGTTGTTCTGTCGTGCAGTTCTCTGCACGAACCGGGAGATGGTCGCGGCCTGCTGAGGCCACAAGCGATGCTCACGCTTGGGTGACTAAGAGTGATCCCGGCTCGCAAATGCGCGATCCGCGCGCGATCCTCACGTGAGGCCGGGAGCCTGCGTCAAGTTGGCATGAAGGGCAGGTCGGTGGCGTCCGGCTTGCGCTTAAACTGCGTGAGCAGGCAGTGCACCTGGCCGCGATGATGGGTCTGATGGTTGAACATGTGGGCCACCAACAGCGCCTTGGCCATCGTCACTTCGCGGCCCAGGGCGCCTGAGAACCAGGTCAGGTCGCCAGCCAGCCACTGCGGGTCAAGTCGGCCCGCCCAGCCGATGATGACGTCGTCGAAAGCCGCGCGCTGCTGCTTGAGGTCGTCCCAAGCCGGGACGGCCTCGACGCTTTCGGCAATCGAGCTCGCCTTTGGCGCTGGCGTGCCGGCAAAACGGTGCATCCAGATCTGATCGCCAAACAGCAAATGGCTGAGCGTGCCGTGGATGGAGCCGAAAAAGGCGCCGCACTGCTGCTTGCGTTCGGCGTCGGACAAGGCATCCGCTTCGCGATACAGCGAGCCGTTCTGCCAGCGGTTGTAAGCCGCCATGGTCCGTGCGTACTCGGGCGTGATCATCAGGACTTCAATACGCGAGCAAAGCGGGCGATATCCTGGATGACAATATCATCGGCGGGGCTGTCTGCGCGAGCCACCGCATCCCGCATCTCGATCAGGTCGGAGCGCTCCGTCGCACCGCAGGTACGCTGGATCACCGCCGTCAAGCGGCGGAACACCTCCCCGGCGTCGGCGCTGTCCTTGACGAGCCAGCGGGCGCGAGCAAACAGCGCCTCGGCCTGATCCGGCGTGGCGCCGAAGCGCTTAATCATCTCGCGCGTGATGGCAGTGCGCTCGCGCTCGGTGATGCCGCCGTCCGACTGCGCCACCACCACCATCATGGCCGCAGCGGCTTCGCGCGCATCATCGACCGTGTCGAGCGGATTCGTGATGTGCTTTCTGCGCCAGCTCCAGCGCCGCAATACGCCGCGCGCCTCGTCGGCAGCATCAACGATGTCGCGGGCGGCGTTGGCAGCCTGCTGCATGCGAAACAGCGCGAACAGCAGGACACCGACGAGCGCGCCCAGAATGGCAAGAATATGCATGGCACCCCCAACCCGAATGAATACGTGATGAGATGCGCCGACACACTCTGCCAGCGGCGGACGATCGTCCGCGCTTGTCAGCCTACGAGTTCATCTGGGCGGAAATTCAGCGCGATCTCGGTCGCCGCGTTTTCCGGGCTGTCTGAGCCGTGCACCGAGTTGCGCTCGATGCTCTCCGCGAACTCTTTGCGGATGGTGCCGGCGTCGGCCTTGGCCGGGTCGGTGGCGCCCATCACCTCGCGGTACTTCTTAACAGCGTTTTCGCCCTGCAGCACCTGCACGACGATCGGGCCCGAGGTCATGAAGGCCACCAAGTCTGCGTAGAACGGCCGGGCCTTGTGCACCTCGTAGAAGGTCTCGGCCTGCGCCTTGGTCCAGCGCACCCGCTTCTGGCCGATTATGGCAAGGCCCGATTTCTCGATGACGGCGTTGATTGCACCCGTAAGGTTGCGCGCCGTCGCGTCCGGCTTGATGATGGAGAAAGTTCGCTCGATGGCCATCCCGTGCTCCGTGGAATGCATTTTCCCTTGCTGTGGCGCGGGTTATAGCTTGTGGCAGCAAGCCCCTTCAAGGCATGGGAAACGGGCCGGCCCGGCCACAATTGCCAATAGGTGCCTTGGCGTGGCCGCAAGTGGCGGCTAACTCGTTGGCGTGCTGGAGAATTGCCACCAGCTGTGCCATGACTTCCGCGTGGCCCAGAGTAGCGCGACAGCACCGAGAGATTTCGAGCGGCATTCGAGCCGGGTTATCCCATGACGGCGCCGGCCTCACAAATCCAGTGGTATCTCGCGCGCGAGGGTCAGCAGTATGGACCCCTGAGCGAGGGGGAGCTTGCCAAGCTTGTCGAGCTCGGCCACCTGCAGCCCAACGACCTGCTATGGCGCGAAGGTTTCCCCGATTGGCGCCCCGCCCTGGTCGTGTTTCCGCAGAAGCCCAAACCGGCTCCCGCCGTTAAGCATCCTCCACTGTTCGACCTCGGTGGGCCGGCGTCCCCGCGCCTGGGCGGTGAGCGCCCGGCGGCGGACCGTGCGCGCCTGGAGCCGTTGACACCGCCCGAGGCCATGCCCGCGGCAGAGCCAGCCGAGCCGCGCCGTTCATTCGCTGACGCTGTGCGCAAGATTACCGTGGCGGTGATCCTGCTCGCTGCAGTGGGTGCTGGGGGCTGGCTGGCCTATCCGCATCGCTACGCGCTTTTGGAATTGGCCGGCTCCTGGGTGCCGGGAGGGGGCGCAGGTGGCGGCACGCCGGTCGACCGCAAGAGCCTGGAGACGCCGCCTCTGGCCGGGTTCAAGGGCGACGCCAAGGCCATCGACGCGGCCATGCAGGAAGCGGCCGTGTGGCGGATCGTCAAACGCGAATTTCCCGACTGGTATGCGCAGCGGTTAAAGGAGATCGAGTCGATGTCGTCCGCGGGCAGGGACGATGCCACCATCGGTCAGCATTTGGCGCGTGCCATGGTGACCCTGCGCCGGCAGCAGGTCGACAATGCGCTGGCTGCGCGGGTGTCCAACCTGAAGCGCGTCGCTACCGCCTTCCTCGACAACATCGAAAGGTTGCGCAAGGCCAACGCCGACGCCTGCTACAATTTCATCTCGCAGGGCGAGCCCAGCCCGGTCATCGTGGGCTTGCTGCAGGGCTCGGAACACGTCGTGTCCCTGCAGACGCAAATGGTGGCGGTCCTCGAGGCAATCTCGGACGGCCGGCGCTCGCCCCGCGTCTACGCGCCGCCGCGGCAGACGGACTACGACCTGCTGGCAGCGGATCTTGGCAAGCGCGGCTGGACCAAGGCCGATATGCAGCTGTTCTCCGATGAGCGTGCACTGGCGCGTGCAGCCCCCGATAAAGTGTGCCAGCTCGTGCAGGATTGGTTCGCCGCTCAGCTCGCCATTTCTGATGGCGAAGTGCAGCAGAGGCTGCTCGTCGATTCCCTGCGACCCGTCGTGGCCGGTTGAGCCCATTTCGAGTATCGCGCCATGCTTGCGTGATGGCTGAGCTGCAGCGATGAACGGGGCTCATGGGCCACAGGCGATCGGCTTCGCCGCGCGTGCCACCGTCTCGCCCGAAAGTCGCCACGGTTGGATTGCCTCTGGCAGCGCCTTTGTCGAGGCCAAGCCTAGAGGGTGTTTGGCGCCGATCCATCGATGAGGGCCGAGGCGAGACCAGCGGGACCAGACGGAGGATCGACATCTGGATGGCCTCGCCTTGCATGCTGTGCAGGAAATTGACCGTTGACCGTTCCCTGCATTCGACTCCGCCGACCGGATCGTGGGCGCGATCCAGTCCTGGGCGGAAACCGCACCGGCGGCTAAGAGGGTGCGCATAGAGGAGCCGGCCTGTTGCGGCGGTTTCGGCGGGGAAACTGCTTCCGACGACCGAGGGCCATCGGGTCTGCCGGACATGACAGGTCGGCTCCTTGACGTTTCCGGGCGGTCCCCGTCAGGCCGCGCTTTTTTGTTGCCTGCGGCGGTGCGCCTCGGCACGATCCGGGCTCGCTGGCACTCACGCCCCTTTATCCCCAGAGGCTGACGCATGATGAAGCTGCTCTCGCACCCCTTCTCGCCCTATGGGCGGAAGGTGAAGATGACGCTGGCCATGAAGGGCTTGAAGGACAAGGTCGAGGTCGTCACCGTCGACACCAACATCCCGGCCAATCCCGAGATCACAATCGCCAATCCTCTGGCCAAGATTCCAGCGCTGGTGTTGGATTCGGGGGAATGCTTCTACGACAGCGCGGTGATCTGCGAGTACCTCGACAGCCTGACGCCATCTCCCCAGTTGTTCCCCAAGGCCGGACCCGAGCGCTGGCAGACGCTGCGGCTGTCCTCGCTCGCCGACGGCATTCTCGATGCGGCGCTGCTGCTGGTGTACGAGAAGCGGTTCCGCCCCGAAGAGAAGTGGCACGAGCCCTGGATGGACCGCCAGCGCAGCAAGATCGATCGCTCGCTGGCTGTCCTGGAGCCCGCCCCGCCCGCCTGGGGGGCGAACCCGGACTACGCGCACGTGACGCTGGCGGCGGCGCTCGGCTATCTCGATATCCGCCACGAAGGCAAATGGCGCGCCGGTCATCCCAATCTGGTGGCGTGGCTCGACCGTTTCGCAAACCTCGTGCCGTCCTTCGAGGAGACCCGCCCGAAGCCGTAGCCCGGTCCGACCAGCCCGGCCCGACCAGCCCGGCCCGGCGCACACCAGTGTGGATTTGCTGCGATGCTCCGCTGGCGGGGCATTGCCATGCGCCCCACGGGTCGGCCATGATGGTTCATGAAGATCATCAGCGGCGGCCAGACCGGTGTGGACCGTGCGGCGCTTGATGTGGCCATCGAGCGGCAAATGGCGTGGGGCGGCTGGTGTCCGAAGGGCGGTTGGGCCGAAGACCTGTCCCAGCCTCCGGGTCTGCTTGCCAAGTATCCCAAGCTCAGGGAGACGCCGCTGCCGCATCCGTTGCAGCGCACGCGTTGGAATGTGCGCGACAGTGACGCCACGCTAATCATCACCGATCATGACGGCCTGTCGGTGTCGATCGGAACCATGCGCGCGCATCATTGCGCGCATCGCTACGCCAAGCCGCTGCTGGTCGTGCAGGCGAGCGCGCCGGCAGCGGCCGACCACGCCGTAACCTGGCTGAAGGCCCAGCGCGAGCGGTTCGGCCCGCACATGACGCTCGGTATCGGCGGTCCGCGCGAGAGCGAGGCACCTGGCATCTACGCCCATGCCAAAGCACTGATCCAGTCGATCCTGCAGCGCGTCGCGTGAGCTTCACGTTCTGATGGAAGCCAGGTGCTTCCATCAGAACGATCTCACCCCGAGGCAGCACCGGGGCGACTGCTCCGGCTTACCAGTAGCGATGGTAGCGGTGGCCGTAGCCGCCGTAGCCGTACCACTTCTTGTAGGGACGGTAGCCCCACTTGTAGTGATGGTGCCCCCATCCGCAATAGCGATAGCCGTGATGCCAGTAGCAGTGGCGGCGGTACTTCCACGTCACCTGCTCGACGGCGCTCGTCGCTTCGCGATCGATCGCGGCTGCCAGACCGGCGGCGGGTGCCGCCTGCGCGGTCGACGCGAGCGCGGCGAGCGCAAGCGCACCCAGGCCCGCCGAGACGATGGACTGCATTTTCATTTGGCAACTCCTCGCTGTTGTTCCCCAGCTTCGGAGCTACGGGCCGCTGCGAGGAAGGTTTCGTGGTATCGCCGATGTGATGATCGATACGTGCGCTGCATCGCCATCGCTTGGCCGCGCAGCGCATCTTGCGATTGGGGCGTTGGGCTACTTCTCTCTCCCCACGGAAGTATGGCGAGAGTGGATAGCTGGCGGCGTGATGTGCGGATCGAAGATCGAAGTGAGCGGCAGCGGCGGCGAGGAGACCAGACGGAGGGCCAGCCTCTCCGCCGCGCCGCCACGACATCGCCGGCATGCCGCGACGTCTTGGACCGTGTTTTCGACCGCCGTGACTAACGGCTGAGGGTTCCGGCGGTGGCAGCGCGGCCGGACTCGGAAGCGGTCGGATCGGTCAGACCGACCGCTAGGCCGGCAGCCATCGCACAGACCACCAGCCCGATGCTCAGCTTGGCGACTAGGCGACGCAACACGACAACCTCCGCATCTTGCGAGTTTGATCGGTGCTGCAGTTACGGCCGGCATAGACGCTGGTTTCGCCTCGGCGATCACGCTTTCTTGAGCCGCGCAGCCCACGCGCTCCGGCGCCCTCGGCAGAGCTCCGCCGAACTTTCAGCACTAGTCCCGATGGCGTCGGCACACCGGGTGGCCTCCACTCGTCCATCCGCGCGACGTGACGGGCGTGCGCGTGGTTGGATCGGCAACAGAGGGTAGGCCAACACATGCTCCGTTCATGCGCGCTCTTTGCATTTTCGATGCTCGGCACTTTGTGCATGCCGGGACTGCCTACGATTGCCACGGCGGTCGCGCAGGCTCTCACCGTCGAGGAGCAGCAGCTCGCCGACACCTACTTCAGTGACTGCGCGAAGGACTGGGACGTGTCTACCCACATGACCCGGATGGAGTGGGAGCGGACCTGCCGGCGTGTTGCGGCCGAGCGCGCGCGCTTCAGGATGCAGCAGTCCACGGAGCCGCGCGCGAAGCAGAACTGATCGGTTCGTCTCGGCCTGATTTCGGTCGTACCCGGCCGGTAGATTCTGCCGATCAGCAGTGAACCGGCGGAGCGACCAATGGCAGTGTCCTCCCGACACGACGCCTGGCAGGCAGGCGACCGCTACGAAATGTACGAGGGGGCGCTGGAGCCGCCAGCTCGCGCTGCGTTTTCTCGATTGGCGCGGACCCGCATCTGGCCTCGAATGCCTGGATGTCGCTTGCGCAACCGGGGGCTGTCCGCGGCAGTATTGGACCGCTGCAATCCCGTGAGCCTGATCGGTGTCGATCCTTCCGAAGGTTTCGTCGTAACAGCGAAGGCTCAGCTGCCGGATGGGCGCGCGCAGTTCCGCGTGGGAGATGCGCAGGTCCTGCCGCTCGACTGAGCCAGTCCCGACATCGTCGTATCTGCGCTGGTCCTG
>Ga0075431_100006392_pt1 | contig 11696 bp, 8 predicted proteins | sample RhiMetdeltSRZDD5_FD_75297 | JGI IMG/M metagenome (GOLD analysis project Ga0075431, IMG submission 75297) | Populus rhizosphere microbial communities from Tennessee, USA - Rhizosphere MetaG P. deltoides SRZDD5 | ecosystem: Host-associated > Plants > Roots > Rhizosphere > Soil | place: USA... | reverse complement strand
CTCGCGGACGTCGCGTCCCCCCACCCACACGCGCCCGGCGTCAGGGTCGTAGAACCGGAGCAGCAAGCGCACGACCGTGGACTTGCCGCTGCCGCTCGGACCGACGAAGGCGACGCGTTCGCCGGCGCCGACGTGGAAGGCGACGCCGTCGTGGGCGATGCGACGCGCACCCGGGTACGCGAATCGCACGTCCTCGAACGTCACCGTCGGCGCGAGCCCGCCGGGCCTCGTCCTGTCAGCGGCGGGCGCCTTCGCCACGCCGCGCGTGCCGCCGTCCGCCGACGCGGTGGCGACCGGCGCGGTGTCGACCACGACCGGCCGCGCGGCGAGGATGTCCTGGATGCCGCGCGCCGCTGCTGTGCCGAGCATCCCGGCGTGCAGCAGCATCCTCAGATCGCGGAGGGGCCGGAACACCTCGACACCCAGCATGAGGATGATGAGCAGCGAGGTCAGATCCATGGCGCCGGTGCTGACGCGCCAGGCGCCGAGCCCGAGGGCGGCGGTGGCGCTGATCGCCATCCCGGCGTCGGTGATCCCGCGGCCGAGCGTGTTGGTGCCGAGCAGCCACATCGTGCTCCGGAACAGCGCGTGACTCTTCTCGCGGAGGAGCCGCGCCCGCTCACCGCTCTGGCCGAACGCCTTGAGGGTGGCGAGGCCTTGCAGGGCATCGAGCAGCTCGGCGCCGAACGCGGCGTAGGCGCGGCTGCGCGCGAGGCTGGCGGCGCGGTCACGTCGGTGCCAGACCACGGGCGCGACCAGTGTCACCAGCGCGCCCGCGACGAGGACGGCCGCGACAGGGAGATCCACGAACGCAACGAAGGCGAAGATCAGCAGCGGCGTCGCCACCGCGACCATGAGCTGCGGCAGATACTGGCCGAAGTAGATCTCGAGCTGTTGCACACCCTCCACGAGCGATGTCACGACCGGTCCCGTGCGCTCGTGCGTGAGGTAGGCGGGCCCGAGCGCGACCAGATGGTCATAGAGCCGCTCGCGCAGGCGCGCCTGCACCTTCACGGCCGTGCGATGTGCCACCATCGCCCGGGCGTATTCGACCATGGCGCGCGCGGCGATGACGAGAGCCACGCCGACGATCGGGAGCGCGAGCTCGGAAACGCCGGCGCCGCCGAGCACGCGCGCGAGCAGCCACCCGAGCAACGCGAGGCGCGCGATGCCAAGCGCGACGCCGACGAGGCCGAGAGCGGCGGCTCCCGTGATCCGATGGCGCGTTCCCCCGGTAAATGCCCACAGCGGGCGGTCCACGTACATGCGCGCACTATAGCGCGCATCGGCGTCGCTCCGGCCTCGCGCGCAGGCGCCTCCGCGCGTCAGGGGGCGCGCGTGCGACCGGGGCGCGCTCGCGCGTGGCGGGGCACGCTCGCGGGCGGCGTCGGCGCGCGCGCGTCTCGGGGACGCGCGCGTTGACACCCGGCGTCCGTTCACACTACGGTGGCGCCGATGGCGGACACGGCAGACGTCGTGATCATCGGCGGGGGCGTCGTTGGCACCAGCATCGCGTTCGCGCTGGCGTCGGCCGGCGTGAAGCGCGTCACGCTGCTGGAGAAAGGCGCGCTCGCGAGCGGCGCCTCCGGACGCTCCAGCGCGCTCGTCCGCATGCACTACACCAACGAGGAAGACGCGCGCCTGGCGTGGGCGAGCTATCCGCTGTTTCGCGACTGGAGCGAGCGCATGGGCGGCCCACCCGTGTTCAGGCGAACGGGCGTGGTCGCCATCGTGGGGCCGTCCGACGCCGCCGCGTTGCGCGAGAACGTGGAGATGCTGCGCGTGATCGGCATCGACACCGTCGCGATTTCGCCGGCGGAACTGAAGACGCTCCAGCCGTTCGTCAACGTCGATGACGTGGGCGCGGCCGCCTACGAGCCGGCGAGCGGCTACGCCAATCCATCCGACGTGGTCGAGGGGTTCCGGCGGCGGGCGCACGATCTGGGCGCGCGCATTCTGCCGTGGACGCCGGTGACGCGGATCGTTCGGAAAGAGAGTGCCGTGGTCGGCGTCGAGACGCCGTCGGGCCGGATCGACACCGGCGCGGTGGTGGTGGCCGCGGGAGCGTGGGCGCCGCGATTGTGCCGTGAGATCGGCATCGCGCTCCCGGCGCGGCCGAAGGCGATCGACACGATGCTGGTGACGCGTCCGCCCGCGCTCGCCACCCCGCACATGGTGTTCCTCGATCACGTGCAGGGGACGTATCTACGCCCGGAGAGCGACGTGCTCACGATCGTGGGCGTGCCGTGCCAGGTGTGGGACATCGATCCCGACACGATGCCGACGGGGCTGCCGGCGTCCGCGCCCGCGGAAGGCGCTCAGATTCTCACCCAGCGCATGCCCGCCATGGACGGCGCTGCGCTCGCGCGCGGCTATCGCGCGTTCGACTGCTACAGTGCCGATCGCCACGCCATCCTCGGCGCGGTGAGCGGCATCGACGGTCTCTATCTCGCCACCGCGTTCAGCGGCTCCGGCTTCAAGATCGCGCCGGCCGTGGGCACGTGCCTCGCCGAGCTCATCATCGACGGCCGCGCGCAAACGGTGGACATTGGCGCCTTCCGTCCCGAGCGCTTCGCGGAGGGCAAGCTCATCGCGGGCGCGCATCCGTACGCCCCGCGGCGCGACCACATCGAGCCGGAACGCTGACGCCATCGTAGCGCCGCTGCCGTCCGACGGGCGTCATTGACAGGGCCCGCCGGCGCGGGGTAGCGTTCGCGCACTCCGACGCGCAGGGGCGTGCTTCGGTGATACCCACCCAGGGAGGCGCTATGCGGATGAACCGGACGTCTCTGGCGCTCATCACCGTTCTCGGTTTCCTCACCCTCATCGCCGTGCTGCCCGCGCCCGCGCAACAGCCGGCCGCGCCCCCGTCGGCGCAACAGCCGGCCGCGCCGCAGCCACCGCCGGTATGGCAACAGGGGCGGTCGCCGGAGCAGGCCTCGTCGCCGTTGGCGCCGATCCCGCTACCGCCGGCGCCGACACCCGCCGATCAGATCGCGATCGATAAAGTGAAGCTCCCGGCCGGATTCAAGATCAGCGTCTGGGCCGACGGGATTCACAACGCACGCGAGATGGCGTGGGGAGATCGCGGCACGCTGTTCGTCGGGAGCCGGGCTCCCGGCAACCTCTACGCAGTGGTGGACCGTGGCGGCAAGCGCGAGGTGAAGGTCATCGCGAAGGGCCTGACGCAGCCGAGCGGGGTGGCGTTCCGCGACGGCGCCCTCTACGTGGCCGAGATCCCGCGCCTGTTGAAGTACGAGAACATCGAGGCGAACCTCGACAATCCGCCCGCGCCGAAGGTGCTCTACGAGTATCCGAAGGAAGCGCACCACAACTGGCGGTACCTCGCGTTCGGGCCGGACGACAAGCTCTACTTCAACATGGGCGCGCCCTGCAACATCTGCCTCCCGCCCGCGACCCACGCGAACATCTCGCGGGTCAATCTCGACGGTACCGGCTTCGAGTACTACGCCCGCGGCGTCCGCAACAGCGTGGGATTCGACTGGCATCCGGTGACGAAGGAGCTCTACTTCACCAATCACGGGCGTGACTGGATGAGTGACGACACGCCCAACGACACGCTCCACCACGCGCCGCGGGTGGGCCTGCACTTCGGCTTCCCGTACTGCCACCAGGGCGACATCGTCGATCCCGATTTCGGCAAGGGACAGTCGTGCAGCGAGTTCGCGCCGCCGCTGCTCAAGCTCGGTCCGCACGTGGCGTCGATGGGGATTCGCTTCTACACCGGCAGCATGTTCCCCGCCGAGTACAAGAACCGCGCCTTCATCGCGCTCAAGGGCTCGTGGAACCGCACGGAGAAGAGCGGCTACAAGGTGATGACGGTCGATATCAAGCCCGGCATGCCGCCGAAGTACGAGACGTTCGCGGATGGATTCGTGCAGGGCACCAAGGTCGGCGGGCGGCCGACCTACATCCAGTGGATGCCGGACGGCTCCATGCTGCTATCTGACGACTACAACGGGGCCATCTACCGCATCAGCTATCAGCGCTGATCGTCACGGCGGCAGTTCTCCCCGCCGCGTTCTTCGCCGCCGGGCGTCCCGCGTTGCTGCGGGTGCCCGGCGGCATCTAGCGTCGTCCGCTACGATCATGCTCATGAAGCAATGGCGAATCGCGTGGCTGATACCGGCGGCCGCGTTCGCCATACTGCCCGCCGTTCGGCTCCCCGCCGCCGATCCGGACGCCGGAACGCAGAAGGCCGAGCCGTGCGCAGCGTGCCACGGCCCCGGTGGCGTCGCCTCCATTCCGGGGATGCCGTCGCTCGCGGGCATGCCCGCCTTCTACACGCACTGGCAATTGATCATGTTTCGCGACGGCCGGCGGCGGGATCCGGCGATGTCGCCGGTTGCCGAGCGTCTCAGTGATACCGACATGGCGGATCTCGCCGCTTACTTCGCGTCGCAATTGCCGCGCCCGCGCCCGAACGCACCCGCCGCGACGGAGCACGCCGCCGACGCGCGCGCCGTCGCGGAGACTCACCACTGCACGTCGTGTCACGGACCCGGGTTGCTCGGACAGCAACAGGTCGCCTTGCTCGCGGGCCAGGATCGCGACTATCTGCGCAAGCGGCTGTACGGCTACAAGACGAAGACGACGAGCGATCTCGACGGGATGATGACGATGGTGGCGCAGGCTCTCGGCGAGCAGGACATCGACCTGCTCGTCGAGTACATGGCGAGCCTGGATCCGAGCGCCGCCGGCAACGCGGGACGCTGACCGGGCACGCGGCGCTCGTTCCCGGCCCGGCACCGGAGCCGCCGCACGCCCGAGTGCTATACTCGCCGCGCCCTCCGATGCTCCAGTACACGCTGCGCAAACTGCTCCACACCGGGCTGGTCGCGCTCGGCGTCGTCACGCTCGTCTTCATCGCCTTGCGCGCGAGCGGCGACCCGGCGGCCACCATGCTGCCGGGCGACGCGTCGGTCGAGGAGCTCGGCGCGCTGCGCCGACAGCTGGGCCTGGACCGGCCGGTGTGGCTGCAGTACGTGCAGTTCCTCGGCGCCGCCGTCACCGGCGACTTCGGCACGTCGTTCCGCCATCAGCAGCCGGCCCTGCCGCTCGTGCTGGAGCGTCTGCCGGCCACGCTGGAGCTCGCGGGCGCCGCGCTGCTCCTGGCCCTGGCCCTTGCCCTGCCGCTGGGCATCCTGGCCGCCGTCCACCGCGGCCGGCTCATCGACGTGGCGGCCATGGCGTTCGCCGTGGTGGGGCAGGCGACGCCGTACTTCTGGATGGGCATCATGCTCATCCTCATCGTGTCCGTTGAGCTCGGCTGGCTGCCGACGTCGGGCCGCGGTGGTCTCGAGCGGCTCATCCTGCCCGCCATCACCCTCGGCACGCACTTCGCCGCCTCCCTCGCGCGCCTGACGCGCACCAGCATGCTCGAGGTCTTCGGCCAGCAGTTCGTCACCACCGCGCGCGCGAAGGGCCTCTCGGAGTGGAGCGTTGTGCTGGCGCACACGCTCAAGAACGCCGCGGTGCCGGTGATCACGCTCATCGGGCTGCAGTTCGGCACGCTCCTCGGCGGGGCCGTGGTCACGGAGACCATCTTCGCGTGGCCCGGGGTGGGGCGGCTGGCCGTGCAGTCGGTGTTCGTGCGCGACTACCCGGTGGTGCAGGCCGGCGTCTTCGTGCTCGCCCTGACCTTCGTGGCGATCAACCTCCTCGTCGATCTGCTCTACGGCGTGCTCGATCCGAGAATTCGTCGTGAGTGACGCGGTGGTCCTGGTGGCGGCGGTGCCGACGCGTCGGCGGCGGCTGCCGCTCACGGTCGTGCTGCCCGCCATCCCGGTCGTGCTCGCCGTGCTGCTGGCGGCGCTGGCGCCCTGGGTGGCGCCGCAGTCGCCGACGTCGGGCAACCTCGCGCTGCGGCTGAAGCCGCCTGCGTGGCAGGAGGCCGGCAGCGCCGAGCGCCTGCTCGGCACCGATCTTCTCGGCCGCGACGTCCTCAGCCGGCTGATCTGGGGCGCGCGCGTTTCCCTGCTCATCGCCCTGGTGGCCACGCTCATCGGCGCCGTCGTCGGCTCCGTGATCGGCCTCGTGGCCGGCTTCTATCGCGGGACCGCCGACACCATACTGACCAAGCTCGTCGACGTGCAGCTGGCGTTTCCGTTCGTCCTCCTCGCCATCGCGGTGGTGGCGGTGGCGGGGCCCTCGGTTCCCGTCCTGATCGTCGTGCTCGCCATCGGCGCCTGGGTCGGCCACGCGCGCATCGTGCGCGGGCTGGTGCTCAGCCTGCGCGAGCGGGACTACGTGCAGGCCGCGCTGGCCCTCGGCGCGGGGACACCGCGCATCCTCGTCCGGCACCTGGTGCCGGAGGTGCTCTCGACCATCATCGTGCTGGCCACCTTCGACGTGGGCCGCATCATCATCCTCGAGTCGACGCTGAGCTTCCTGGGCCTCGGCGTGCAGCCGCCCACGCCGTCCTGGGGCTCCGACCTTCGCGACGCCGCCGTCTACGTGCGTCAGGCGTGGTGGACGTCGGCCTTTCCGGGCCTCGCCATCATGGCCGTCGTGCTGGCCATCAACCTCCTCGGCGACGGTCTGCGCGACTGGCTCGATCCGCGGACCGTGCGCGGCGACGGCCGCTAGAAAAACGCCGCGCCCGCGGCCGGCGCCTGTCGTATTGTCGCCGCCAACAGGAGGAGTCATGCGCGCTCTTGCTCTCGTGCTCGTCACCGTGCTCGCCACCGCCGGCGCGGCGCCCACCGCCGCTCAGCCCGGCGCCACTGTCACCATCGCGCCCCCGGCCGACGCCACCACCCTCGATCCCGGGCGCTCGACGCAGGTGCTCACCGTCAACTACTTCGTCAATCTCTATGACACGCTCACCCGCTGGGACTCGAGCCTCAAGCTGGTGCCGGGGCTCGCCACCGCGTGGAAGAACGTCAACGAAACGACGTGGGAGTTCACGCTCAGGAGCGGCGTGAAGTTCCACGACGGCACCCCGCTCACGACCGAGGACGTCAAGGCCGTGCTCGAGCGCAACCTGGTCCCGGGCAAGACCGTGGTGCAGGCGGGATTCGCCACCATCGAAGCGGTGCAGATCACGGGACCCACGACGCTTCGCATCGTCACCAGGAAGCCCGACCCGCTGATTCCGGTGCGGATGGCGCAGATGGGCTCGCAGATCTATCCGGCGCGCTTCGCCACCGACGAGGGCACCAAGGAGCTGGCCCGCAAGCCCGTGGGCACGGGCGCCTATCGGTTCGTCGAGTGGGTGAAGGACGACCGGCTGGTCATGGAGGCGAACAAGGAGTGGTGGGGCTGGGAAGGCAAGGCGCCCGCCATCTCGCGCGTCGTCTGGAAGCCCATTCCCGACGACTTCGCGCGGCTCTCGGCGCTCCAGCGCGCGGAGGTGGACGTCATCACCAACGTGCCGCCCGACCAGATGAAGATCGTGCGCACGGTCACGGTGCCGTCGTCACGCTACGTCGCGCTCCAGCCGAACGCCACCCAGCCGCCGCTCTCCGACAAGCGCGTGCGCCAGGCCCTGCACTACGCGATGGACATCAACTCCATCGTGAAGAACCTGTACGCGGGGCAGGGCAAGCCGTTCAGCGGTGGTCTCGCCGACACCGACTTCGGGTTCAACGCAGCACTCAAGCCCTATCCGTACGACCCGGAGCGCGCGAAGAAGCTCCTCGCCGAGGCCGGCTACCCGAACGGCATCGACGTGACGATGTACGCCGGCACCGGCACCATGGTGAACGACAAGCAGCTGCTCGAGGCCATCGCGGATATGTGGTCGAAAGTGGGGATCCGCGCGAAGGTCGAAATGATGGAGATGGCGCAGCGCCAGAAGATGCTGAACGAGCGCGCCACGCCGCCCAACTGGATGCTGCTGGCCAATCCGCAGTCGACGCTGCTGGACGCCGACGGCGTGCTGTGGCGCATCATGCATCCGAACGGCTTCTCCGGAAAGTACTGGATCGGCAGCCAGCCCGGTCAGCGCTTCCACGACGTGATGGAGCAGGCGCGCTACACGCTCGATCCGAAGAAGCGCAAGGAGCTGTACACGGAGGCGACCCGCATCATCCACGAGGAGAAGCCGTTCGTGGAGCTCTTCCAGGAGGTCGTCATCTACGGCATCAGCAAGCGCATCAGCCTCAAGCCGCGGGCGGACTACCGCCTGATCGTCTCGGAGATCGGCCTGACGCGCTGAGCGAGTGGCGCGTTCCTGCCCGGGGCGATCCGCGGCCCCTGGACAGGAATCATCCGTCGGCCGGCCGGTGACGTTGTGGAGGCTGGCTAACATCCTGTGGCGCCGCGCTGCCCGCCTTGGTGCCGGCTTTGCAACCATCGCCGACCGCCCACATGCGACAGACCGTGAGATCGGGTTCGACCGACCGTCGCGCGGACACGAGTGCGGCGCCCCCTGGCCGCGCCATCAGCAACGGCGCCGTCTCCGCCGAGAGCTCTGGCGCCGACCCCCAGAGTGCGGTGGGGCGCCGGCTGTCCGACTTCATCCTCGGCGAGCGGCTCGTCGCTCCCGAGCAGCTCGCGCACGCGTTCGCCGAGCAGAAGAGGACGGGCGAGCGTCTGGCCGCGGTGCTGGTGCGCCTGGGACTGCTCACCGAAGAGCAGATCGTCAACGCGCAGTCGCAGCACTACCGGATTCCGTACGTCGCCTTCCCCGAGTCCGTCCCCCCGGAGATCCTGCGTCTGGTGCCGGCCGCCATCGTCCGCAAGTACGAGGTCGTCCCCATCGGCCGCTCGGCCGGCGCCCTGACGCTGGCCATGGTGGACCCGACGAACCTCTCGGCGGTCGACGACGTCTCGTTTCGCACCGGCATGCGCGTGTTCCCGGTCATCAGCCTGCCCTCGAAGATCCGCGAGGCCATCGAGGCCTCGTACGAGAGCCGCCCGGGGCTGGCCAGTGCTCTCAGCGACGCCGAGGCGGAAGCCGGCGTCGGGGCCGACGGCGACCGGATCGATCCGAACGAGCTGCGCGCGTCCGCCGAGCACGTGCCGGTGGTGCGTCTGGTGAACATGATCCTGCTGGAGGCGGTCCAGCGGGGCGCCTCGGACGTGCACCTCGAGCCCGGCGAGCAGGCGCTCCACGTGCGCTATCGCGTCGACGGCCTGCTGCAAGACGTGATGAATCCGGCCAAGCGTCTCGAGCCCGCCGTCGTCTCGCGGATCAAGATCATGGCCAACCTCGACATCGCCGAGCGACGGCTGCCGCAGGACGGCCGCATCAAGTTCCGCGACGCCGGCCGGGAGATCGACTTCCGCGTGTCGATCATCCCGTCGCTCTTCGGCGAGAGCGTGGTGCTGCGGGTGCTCGACAAGACGTCGCTGCGCCTTCAGCTCACCCAGCTCGGGTTCGACCCGTGGAGCCTCGAGCAGTTCCGGACGGCCATCCAGAGCCCGCACGGGCTGATCCTGGTCACCGGGCCGACGGGCTCCGGCAAGTCGACGACGCTCTACTCGGCCCTGCAGACGGTGAACTCCCCGGACCTCCACATCGTGACCCTCGAGGATCCGGTGGAGTACAGCTTGCCGCGCGTCAACCAGATGCAGGTGCGGGACGAGATCGGGTTCACCTTCGCCGGCGCCCTGCGCTCCGTGCTGCGGCACGATCCGGACATCATCCTGCTGGGCGAGATGCGCGACCTCGAGACGGCGCAGATCGCCAATCGAGCCGCCCTCACCGGTCATCTCGTCCTGAGCACGCTGCACACGAACGACGCCGCCTCGACGGTGGCGCGGCTGATCGACATGGGCATCGCGCCCTTCCTGCTCTCGTCCTCTCTCCGGCTGATCGTGGCCCAGCGCCTCCTTCGAAAGAACTGCGAGGAGTGCAAGGAGCCGCGCGACGTCGACGAGGCCACCCTGGTGCCCTACGCGCCGAGTGCCCGCGGCGGCACCGTCACCGTCTTCAAGGGGCGCGGCTGTCCCGCCTGCAGCCAGACCGGCCTCAAGGGCCGGATCGCCATCTACGAGGTGCTGCCGGTGACCAAGGAGATCAAGGACCTCATCGTCCACGGTGCGCAGGCGACCGAGATCGCGAAGGTGGCCCGCGACCAGGGGATGCGGACGCTGCGCGAGGCGGGTTTCGCCAAGGTGCTGGAGGGCGTGACCACGGTGGACGAGGTGCTCCGGGTGACCGCGGAATGAGCGTCACGCCGATCCGCGACCTCGACGCCCTTCGGAAGCAGATCGAGGCCGTCCACGCGCGCTTCGCCGGCGTCGGCGCGCGTCTCGCACGGGCGGCGGAGGCCGCCACCACGGCCGGCGCGCTGCCGCCGGAGTCACTGCTGCGCGAGGTGCAGGACGTCGCGCAGGAATTCTTCGCCGTGCGGGCCGCGGTGTTCGACGTGGCGGCCTCGCTCGAGGTGGTGCCGGCCACGCCCGTCCGCCTGGTGTCGTCCCTGCGCGCGCTCGGGCCGCTCATGGACGCCGTGGTGGCGGCGGCCGAGCTGGCCGGACGCCGCCGGCGGCTCGACGCGGCTCGCGCAGCCGCCTTCGGTGTCCTGAACCGGGTGGCGGCCATCACGCACGTCGACGACCTCACGTTCCGGCCGCTCAAAGCCTGCCACGACAAGGCGCGCGTCCTCGGGGCGGCCATGCTGGCGGCCGAGCCGGGCGACGTGGACGCGCAGATCCGGTCGTGGGCGCGGGCGACGGCGCCGTTCGCCGCGCTGCTCGACCTCCTGGACCTTCCGGACGCCGCCGACTCGCGGCGCTCGGAGCTGGAAGCGGCCATCGCGGTCGGCTTCGGTCGCTCGCTCGCCTCCGCCGCCGCCCTCGGCAAGCTCGCCGTTCGCTGACGCGCCCGCGCCCGCCGCGCGGCTTGACAGCCTCCGACCCCCAGGCCTAGAGTCGGCGCCACTCGTCCGGCCGTTCGATCCCCGCCGAGGAGGCACGAAGATGGACGATCGCTGGCTCGCGTCCCGCCGTCAGGTCCTGAAATCGATGCTCGCCGCCGGCGCCCTCACGGCCGCGGAGTACGCCTGGTGGGACGAGCCGCTCGTCTCGCCGCGCCGCGCGTGGGGCGCGACGCCGGTGCGCTTCCAGTTCAGCGTGCCGGAGCCCAAGCGCAACGCGCTCGTCGAGTCCCTCGTCCAGCGCTTCAACCAGTCGCAGAAAGACTTCGAGGCGCGCGTGGAATTCGTGCCGCAGGCGCAGGCGCGGCAGAAGCTGATCACGTCCATCGCGGCCGGCAGCCCGCCCGACGTCGCCCAGGTCTGGGACAACTGGGTGGGCGAGTTCGAAGGGATGAACGCCGTCGAGGACCTGACGCCGAAGGTCAAAGACTGGTCCGGCTACAAGGACGTCATCCCGCTCGCGTGGGAGACGGTGACGGTGAAGGGCAAGATCCTGTCCTTCCCGTGGGTGGTCACCAACGACGGCGTGTACTGGCGGACCGATCGCGCCAAGGAGTACGGCGTCAAGCCGCCGAAGGACGACTGGAGCTTCGACGACTTCCTCGCCTTCACCAAGGCCATGACGAAGCCGGATAAGAACCAGTACGGCTTCGGCATGCGCGGGCAGGGAACGTGGGCCGTCCTCTACGCCACGGAGTTCATGTACGCCAATGGCGCCCAGGTGCTGAAGGACGGGAAGGTGGCCATCAACACTCCGCAGGCCGCGGAGGCGCTCGACTGGTACCTCGACCTCTTCCGCAAGCACAAGGTCTGTCCGCCCTCGGTGCCCACCGACGGCTGGCGCGG
>Ga0075431_100006389_pt1 | contig 11701 bp, 7 predicted proteins | sample RhiMetdeltSRZDD5_FD_75297 | JGI IMG/M metagenome (GOLD analysis project Ga0075431, IMG submission 75297) | Populus rhizosphere microbial communities from Tennessee, USA - Rhizosphere MetaG P. deltoides SRZDD5 | ecosystem: Host-associated > Plants > Roots > Rhizosphere > Soil | place: USA... | reverse complement strand
GGTTTTCGCGTAGACGTTCACCGAGAGCAGCTTGCCCTGCGCATGCAGCGTTGAGGCGAGCTGCTGAACGAACGACGTGAACGCGGCGCGGTCCGAGGCGCGAAGGTTCTCGTAGTCCAGATCGATGCCGTCGTACCCTCCCGTCACGGCAAGGTTCACGAGCGCGTTCAGGTTGGACGCGCGGAGCTGCGGGTCCGCGATGACCTTGCTGACCAGCGCTCCATCCCAGACGCCGTCGATGATGTTGGCGACCGTGGGAATGACCAGAATGCCGCGCGATTGGAGAAACCCCAAGATCGCCGGATCGACGTAACTCGCACCAGCGGCCGTGGTGTACGGCACGATCCGGCCGTCGGCAAGGACCCTGTACCAGAATGGGCTGATTTCGGAGAACACGTCGGCGTTGGCGACGATCGAATCGAATCCTCGCGCCTGATCCCAGAACACGAGATTGCCGCTGACCCGTTTTGCCACCACCGCACGTGCAGGCGAACCGGCGAGCAGCGCACACACCGCGAACAAGCCAGTCCCCGCGGCAACGGTGCGAATGCGGATCACCGGCGTCGGCCCACGATCAATCGGGCAGCGCGAAGACGAACATCGAGCCCTGACCCGTGCCGACGATGTACTGCTTGCCGTTCACCGCATAGCTGATCGGCCCGCTCGCGTTCGGACCGCCGAGATTGACGTGCCACAGGAGCTCACCGGTCTTCGCGTCGAGCGCGACGAAGTTGCCTTCCATGCCGCCGCCGAAGACGAGATCACCGGCCGTCGACAGCACGCCCGACTCGGTGTAGTTCACCATCTTGAAGTCCCACTTCTTCTCGCCGGTCTTCGGATCGAGCGCGCGGATCGCTCCGTACCCCTCGTCCTCTCTCTTGAAGGCGGGATTGGCTCGGGTCTGGCGTCCGCCGCCGACCGGCTCCATGCCTGGCGGCGGTGTGGATCCGGTGTATCGCTTGCCCTCGACCCACTCGCCCGCCGGGTACTTTGCCGATCGTGACGAGTAGTTGTCCCAGGTCGGCACGTAGAACAGCCCGGTTCGCGGGCTGTAGGACGGCGGGTACCAGTTGGTGCCGCCCTGCGTGCCCGGGAAGACGACGATGCCACCCATCGGCTTCGGCCAGAACTCGGGGTTCTTGATGGGGCGGCCGTCCGGATCGATGCCGTCGCTCCACGTCTGCTTCACGAACGGCTTGCCCAGCAGGAATTTTCCCGTGACCCGGTCCAGCACGTAGAAGAAGCCGTTCCTGTTCGCCCAGAGCATCAGCTTGCGCGGTTTGCCCTGCCAGTCCATGTCGGCGAGCACCGGTACCTGGGTCGCATCCCAGTCGTACTCGTCGCCGGGCGTGAACTGGTAGTACCACTTCAGCTTTCCGGTGTCAGCGTCGAGCGCGATGACCGAAGCAGAGTACAGGTTGTCGGCCGGCGTGCGCACGTCGCCGTTCCATCCCGGGTTGGGATTGCCGGTACCCCAGAACGTCAGGTTCGTTTCAGGGTCGTAGCTGCCGCCGTTCCAGATCGGACTGCCCCCGTGCTTCCACGAATCACCCACCCAGGTCTTCGTTTCCGGTGCATCCGCCGAAGCCGGGGCGGTGTCGAAGCGCCAGAGCTCGTTGCCGGTCCTGACGTCGTAGGCCGACACCCAGCAGTTGGCGCCTGCCTCGTTGGTGGCCGGCCCGAGAATGACCTTGTCCCTGACGACCAGCGGCGGCACGTTGTACTGATACCCCTTGCGGTAGTCGGCGAGGGTCTTGTCCCAGATCACCTGGCCGTTCTTGGCGTCGATGGCGATCAGATGGCAGTCGACGGTGGCCCAGAACAGCGTGTCGCCAGCGATCGCCAGTCCTTTGTTGACCTCGTAGGCGTTGTAGTAGGCCTTCGGGTCGAGCGCGTGATTGAGCTTCCAGTACTCGCGTCCGGTGACGGCATCGAGCGCGACCACCTCGAGGGCGGTGCCGGTGTACATGATGCCGTCGACGACCAGCGGCGTGTTCTCCATCTTGTTCTGCGCATTCGTGTTCTTCGCGTAGAGCGGATGGTAGGACCACTTGAGCTGCAGCGTCCTGACGTTGCCGCGGTTGATCTGCGACAGCGGACTGTAGCGGTGGCTCGAGTAGTTGCCGGAATAGGTGAGCCAGTTGTGCGGCTCGCGGTCGGCGCGAAGCAGGCGGTCGTAGGTGACGTCAGCCGAAGACGCCGCAGCCAGGAGCGTGAGCAGGATCAGCGTCCGAGCAGTCATGGTGCCCCTCTTCGGAACGAGCGCAGTCTGCCAGAGGCTGGTCGATCACGGCCGATCTTGTCAAGCGTCGGGGTCAGATCTTGTATTTCAGAATTCCAAGAGTGTTGAAATGTTGAAATACAAGATCTGACCCCGGGAAAGGCGCGTGTATCATCACCGTCGTTCTCCGGGCACCGGGCCCGGTTGGCTCCTGCCCTGAAGGAGGCTCGAGTGCGGATTTCCCCTCGTGTGACGGCGAATACGGGTTTCCTGGTCGCCATGGGCGTTGCGCTGAGCATCGCGCCGGCCGTGGCGCGCCAGCGCGCGGCGGCGGCGATGGCGAAGGCGGCGAATGAGTTCGTCTCGAGCCTCACGAGCGACCAGCGCACCAAGGCCGTGTATCCCCTCTCGTCGGAAGAATGGACACGCTGGAATTTCATTCCTGCCAGCATGTTTCCTCGCAATGGGATCTCGTTCAAAGAGCTGAATCAGGCGCAGCGGCAGCGTGCGCACGATCTGATGAAAGCCAGCTTGAGCCAGGCCGGCTATCTCACCGCGTCGTCGGTGATGCAGCTCGAGAACGTGCTCCGCGAGATCGAAGGCCCGAGCGCGAGCGCCGGTGCGCCACCGCCCGCGGCACAGCCTGCGCAACCGGCACCAGCGCCGGCGCCTCCGGCCGACCCCGCCGCGGGTGAACGCGGCGGCGCGCGGGGTGGCGGTCAACGTGGCGGACGTGGCGGACGCGGCGGCGGCGGAGATGGCGGCGGTGCACCGGTCATCCGCGACCCGGAGCTCTACTACGTGACCGTGTTTGGCGACCCGTCCGCAAAGGGTGCCTGGGGCTGGCGGCTGGAAGGGCACCACGTGTCACTGCGATTCGCGGTTGACAACGGAAAGCTGCTCGTCTCGAGCACGCCGCAGTTTCTCGGCTCGAATCCGGCCGAGGTGCCTTACGGATACGGGCCGTACACCGGTCTTCGAGTGCTCGCGGCGCAGGAGGACGCCGCGCGGTCTCTCGTGCTGGCGCTCGACGCGAAGCGGCAGGCGATCGCGGTCGTCGCACCGAACCCGCGCGGGTTCGCCTCAGGCACCACGGTCAAGTTCGACGCGCAGACGCCCGTCGGCCTGCCGATGTCGCAGATGACCGCGGCCGAGCGCGGCATGCTGATGAAGCTGATCGACAGCTACGCGACCATCATGCCGGCGGATATCGCGGCGGCGCGACTCGCGAAGATCAAGTCGGCGGGCACCGACACGATCGCGTTCGCCTGGTCCGGCTCGACAGAGAAAGGGCGCCAGTATCAGTACCAGGTGCAGGGCCCGACGTTCCTCATCGAACACAACAACACGCAGAACAACGGGAACCACATCCATGCGGTCTGGCGCGACTTCAACGGAGACTTCGGCCGCGACGTCCTGGCCGAACACATGGCGGCGTTGCCGCACTAATCCGGGGTCCGGGGTCCGAAAGATCGGATCCCGGACTTACTCGAACAAGAGGATAGGAGGTCAGGAGGTCTTAATTTGAAAACTCCTGATCTCCTATCCTCCTGCAATCAAGTCACGGCGCCGCAGAGGAGACCGATGATGGGGAGAACGCGAACGACGATCTGGCTCATGGCGGCTGTGTGTAGCATGTCCGGGGCGGCGGCCAAACAGGACGCACCGGCCGGCGATGCCGCGCGCGGCAGGGCGCTCGTCGAGTCGAGCGGCTGTTTCGACTGCCATCGCGTCGAGGACCGTGGCTCGCGGCTGGGTCCCAACCTCTCCAGCATCGGCTCGCGCCGCACCGCGACCCGCCTCCGCGACGCCCTCGTCGATCCCGACGCGGAGGTGATTGCCGACAACCGCTACGTGCGGATCGTCACCAAAGACGGCACGAGTGTGACCGGCAAGCTGCTGAATCAGGACGCGGTCAGCGTCCAGTTGATGAACCCGAAGGAAGAGCTGAAGACCTATCTCCGCGCGAACCTGCGCGAGTTCACGATCCTCGACAAGGGCTTGATGCCGTCAGTCCAGGGGAAGCTGACCGATCAACAGGTCGCCGACATCGTTTCCTATCTGAGCGCGCTGAAGGGCAGCTGAACGACCGCGCGACCGACACATCCTGATCACTTCGGTCGTTCGATGAGGACGATATCCGATTCGTCCCTGGACCGATCGAAGAGCACCTCGCGGCCGTCCGGGGAAATATCGAAATCACCGATCGTGAAACCGTGGCCGAGCGCCGTGAGTGGCCGCTCGCGTCCAGTCTTGAGATCGCGCACCCAGAGCTCCTTGTAGTTCACATCCCCCTTCAACGTCACCAGGGCATCGTCGCCACCGAGGAACGCAACGTGTCTCGCCCCGCGACTCAAGATGATTTCAGGCAGCGGATACGGGCTCCCATCCGCCGCCACGGCCTTCAGCGCAAACGTGGTCGCCACGTCAGCACCGGAGTAAATCAGGAAGCGACCCGAGGGGGACCAGACGGGATCGAGCGCGAAGCCTTCGACAAGGAGCACGGGCGCGCCTCCATTGAGGGGCAGCTTGAACAATGCCGGCCGCCCGCTGCGATTAGCGGCGACGGCGATCCACTGCCCGTCGGGAGACCAGGCGGGAGATCCGCGCACGTCGAGCTCCTCGGTGATTTGTCGAACGCCGCTGCCGTCGGCATTCATGACGTGCAGTCGCGTGACTCCACCTCGCCGTACCGGAAACGCGAACTGCCGGCCGTTCGGGGCAATCGCCGGAGCCGCAACGACACGGCCATCGCGGCCGTTCCATAGCTCCGTGGGTTTCTGTCCCTCACCGAGTTTCCAGACGCCGTCGGTACCGGATGTCGACGCGCGGTACAGCATGTAGTCCGGTCCGAATCGGGGCGACACGCCATGCGCCGTCGGAAGCGTGATGCGAACCGCTCGCGACTCGTCGATTGGGCGTTCGTCGATCGTCCCGCGCCACAACCCCGACGTCGGTCGCGAGACGGCCCCGACGATCCGGCGGCCATCCGCGCTGGCGGCAATGGACGTGTAGGGATCGACACCCGTATTGAGGCGCTGCGATACACGCCGTTCCACATTCAGCGCATGGACCCATGGACCCGAGCCATCATCAGCGGTGGCCAGATACAGCAGCGTCCGGCTGTCCACGAATGTGGGAAACAGGACCCGCGATTCGTGAAAGGTGAGTCGCTCGGGCGTGCCGCCCTGGGCGCGAATGCGCCAAAGGTCCATTTGATCCGGTGGAAACCCGCGAACGAAATAGATGAAGCTGCCATCCGGCGACCACAATTGAGAGTGATTGTGGACGCCGGGGTTCGAAACCAGGATTTCCCTGCTGGTGCCCTGCTCCAGATCGTGCACGAACATCGGATCGCCGGGGTTGCCTGTGTGATACACGAGCCGCCTGCCATCGGGCGACCAGTCCGCCTCGGCCAAGTCGGGAGCATAGCGATCCATATACGGGCGGAGCTGACCGCCAATCGTCGGCACCGTCCAGCCGTTCGATTGCGCCCTGTTCGCAGGGTCCCACAAACGAACCCACAGCGTGACGAGCGTTCCATCCGGCGTGAAGCCAACGTTGGGGCCTCCTTGCCGCAACTCCGGCACGCGGCCGTTCGTGAGATTGCTGAAGCTGTCAGCGCCAATCTGACCCACCCAGGCATCCCATGTACCGGAGCGATCGGAAATGAACGCGACGAACTTGCCGTCGCGGGAAATCGCGACCTGCTGCTCAGCCCCGTCCCAATCTGTCAACCGCTTGAATGTGGCTCCAGCAAACGGATCACGTGGAGACGCATCGGCCCACAACCGCCATCCGAGGACGGCGCCTACGATGACCACCCCCGATGCGGCCAACCACCACGCCAATTGTCTCGAGGTGAGTGCCGTCGTCAAGCCGGGCTGCGTGCGGGCAACGGGCTCCTCGAGCTCGATACGCGCGTCCGCGATGTCGCGGATTCGACGCTTCATGTCCTTGGCGAGACACCGGTCGAGCAGCCGGAGGATGTGTGGCGGCGTCGAGGAAGGGAGCAAGCGCCATTCGGGCTCGGCTTCGAGAATGGCCGCGAGCGTGTCCGACGTGGTCTCGCGCGCGAACGGCGCCCGGCCGCTCAACATTTCGAACAAGACACAACCGAAGGCCCAGATGTCAGTGCGCTTGTCTATCGACTGCCCGCGGGCCTGCTCAGGGCTCATATAGGCGGCCGTTCCGAGGATGGCGCCTTCGACAGTATTGCCCGTCCCTCGACGCTGCTCGGGACTGCCCTGAGCTTCGTCGAAGGGCGTCCCTCGACCATGCTCGGGACTGCCCTGAGCTTCGTCGAAGGGCGGAACACCCGACGGCGTGAATGCTGCGTTGTCGGCGATCGTCTTCGCGAGCCCGAAGTCGAGGACCTTCACCACGCCGTCGGGTGCGATCTTGATGTTGGCAGGCGTGAGATCGCGGTGCACGATCCCCTTTTCATGCGCCGCGTCGAGTGCGTCGGCAATCTGCTTCGCGATGACGACTGCCTCGCCGATCGGAAGCGGGCTACGCCGCACCCGCTCACGCAGCGTCTCGCCTTCGACCAGCTCGAGGACGATCCCGCGGATGGTCTCACCGCTCTCGGTGACATCCTCTTCGAAGCCATAAACGGCGCCGATGTTGGGGTGATTCAGCGCCGCAAGGACGCGCGCTTCGGCTCGAAGCGCGCCTGGCGGCTGGGGTCGGCGCTGAAGCCGTGTGGGAGGATTTTGATCGCGACGTCGCGACCGAGGCGCGTGTCGTGCGCCCGATAGACCTCGCCCATCCCGCCCGACCCGATTCGCTGTTGCAGCTGATAGACACCGAGCCGCCGACCCGAGAGCGCCGGCATCTTCGAGACGCTGACCAGACCCGCGGCGACCTCGAGGGCATCGCCGTCGAGGAACCGGTTGGCGGTTGCCGGCGAATCCAGCAGCGCGTTCACTTCGCGCCGCAGACTCTCGTCTCCCGCGCACGACTGGTCGAGAAAGGCCGCGCGTTCTTCGAGCGGCCGCTCGAGTGCGTCATGAAACAGCCGCTCAATCTGCTGCCAACGGCGAGGGGTCACCACTATTCTCGATGTTCGTCAGCTGCGTGAGATGCTGATTTGAGCAGCTCCTGCATCAACCAGGCTCGGGCCAGACGCCAGTCGCGCAGGACCGTCTCGCGCGAAACGTCGAGGACCTCGGCGGTTTCCTCGACGCTGAGGCCGCCGAAGAACCGCATCTCGATCACGCGTGCCTTCCGCTCGTCGATTGCCGACAGGGTCGTGAGCGCCTCGTCGAGCGCAACGAGATCCTGACCGCGTTCGGTGGAGACCCCGTGCGCCTCGTCGAGCGACACCTTCATGACGCCGCCGCCGCGTTTCTGATACTGCCGCGAGCGCGCGAAATCGACCAGCACGCGCCGCATGAGCCGCGCGCTCATCGCGAGAAAATGCGTGCGATTTTGCCAGCTCACCCGGCGCACATCGACGAGCCGTAGGTACGCCTCGTTGACGAGGGCCGTCGGCTGCAGCGTGTGGCCCGGGCGTTCTCCTTTGAGACAACGCCGGGCAATCTGGTGCAGCTCGCGGTGCACGAGCGGAATGAGTTGCTGGAGGGCGGCCTCGTCGCCCCGTCCCCAGGAGAGCAGCAGTGCCGTAATGTCGTCCACGGACCCCGGAGTGCGGCGATTATAGCGCCCGGCCGGCCTTTCCACTTTCTCGCCCCGATTCCCGCCTCTCTCAATGCAATCAGCCGCACCCCTCGTCCTGGCGATCGGCTGAGCTACGACACGGAGGTAAATGCCATGTCTCGAATATGGACCCGACTCGCTCTAGTGATGTGCGGCTCTGCGCTCGCAACCTCATTTCAGGCCCACCCGGGGGTGTCGGCGGCGCGGGCGGAGAGCCTTTCGCCGGCGACTCCGAACGTCATCAACGACTGGGCACTCATCGCGCAGAACACCATTGCTCCCACTGTCGTTGGGTCAGGACAGAACGCCTATGGCGCGATGGTTCCAATCGCCATGTACGACGCCGTGGTCGCGATCGAGGGCGGATACGAGCCGTACACAGCGCCTGTGATTGCGCCCGCCGGCGCCGACGTGACGGCGGCCGTCGCAACGGCGGCCTACCGGGTTCTCCATGAACGCTTCCCCGCTCAGCAGGCCTCGCTCGACAGTCAGTATGCGAGCTACATGTCGGGCATCCCCGACGGGCAGCCGAAGCTCGATGGCACTGCGGTCGGCGAAGCCGTCGCGCAGCAGCTGCTCGCCGTGCGCGCGGGCGATCATCTCGAGACGTGCGCGGGGAACTGCTCGACCAGCTGGGTGCCGCCGACACCCGGTCCCGGCGTGTTCGAGCCGTTCCCGGCCGGATCCATTCCGCAGGGAGCGGATCTCCGGTTCGTGCGACCTTGGACGATGCGCAGCGCCGACCAGTTCCGTCCAGGCGGACCCTTGCCGCTGACGTCTCACGAGTACGCCGACGATTGGATCGAGACGCGCGACTGGGGCGGCAGCACCAACACGCGTCGGTCGTCATACGAGGACGACACGGCGCGGTTCTGGGCCGGTCAAAACTTCTTCATGTTTCGGAGCACGTTGTGGAACGCGGCAACGGACTACGGGCTCGACGTCGTCCAGACCGCGCGGCTCTTCGCCATGGGTTTCACCGCCGTGTCCGACGGCGCCATCGGCTGCTTCGACGCGAAGTACTACTACATGGCCTGGCGCCCGCGATCTGCGATCCGGCACGCCGACACTGACGGCAATCCGCTGACCGAGCCGGCGGATCCGACGTGGACGCCGTACCTCGCGACGCCGAATCACCCGGAGTATCCGGCCCAGCATACCTGCGTGTCGTATGCCCTGTACGACACGATGCGCGCGTTCTTCGGTGGCGACACGCCGATTCGCATCGAGACCATCAATCCGCCGTCCCCGGTGTCACCATCGATCCGGACCTACGACAAGTTCAACGACATCGAGAAGGAAATCGTGGATGCCCGCGTGTTTGGCGGGATGCACTTCCGTCATTCGGCCATGAACGGTGCGCAGCTCGGGCGCAAGGTCGCGAAGAATCTCGTGAACAACTTCTTCCGCCCGGTGAGCCCGATTGCACGGTAGTAGAATCGCTCCCGCTTTCCCGTCGCGCGGGCAACCACCGGAGGTGCGTAATGCGACCTTGCTTCCCGGTCCCAGCCTTCGCTCGCGCTTCGCGCGAGCTGCGGATAGGCAGGCTGCTTCTCGCCGCGTGCGTTCTGACATCAGTCCCGGCTGACGCCCAGGTCTTGACCGGTGCGCTTGTCGGAACGGTCAAGGACGAACACGGCGCCGTACTTCGTGGTGCGTTGGTTCGTGTCACTTCAGCCGCGCTGATTGGCGGCCCTGCGACGATGACCACGAATGAGAGCGGGCAGCTCCGGTTCCCCACCCTGCCGCCGGGCACCTACGCGCTGGACATCGAGCGCCCGGGATTTGCGACGTATCACGAAGCGGAGGTCACGATCGGCGTCGGCGCTACGCTGGAACGAACCGTCGTATTGAAGGTGGCGGGCGTGGCCGAATCGGTCGTCGTCGAGGGTCCCGGATCGCGCATCGAAGCGCGAAGCAGTGGCTTCGAAACTCGTTTCAATGCGGAGGACTTCCGTGCGATCCCGACGCGGCGCTTCAGCATGATCGATTTCATCAGGGCTGCGCCCGGCGTGTCGCCGACTTCACCGTCGAGCGGTTCCGACCAGTCGATTAACGCCGCAGCCTCTCCCGCCAGCGTGTCCGCATTCGGCTCCGGCACCAACGAGAACCTGTTCCTGATCGACGGCACCAACTTCACGTGCCCGTGCAGCGGCGGAGGAGCGGCCGAGCCGGGCGTCGATTTCATTCAGGAGTTGCAAGTCCAGTCGGTGGGAGCATCCGCCGAGTACGGCAACATGCAAGGCGCCGTCTTCAACGTCATCACGAAGCAAGGCGGCAATCGGTTGGTGTACGACGCAGCGTATTACGCACAAACACCCCGCCTGACCAGTCAGCCCGTCGTGCTCCCGCTGTCCCGCGGCAGCAGAGCCGCCAGCGGATACGAACGCATCAGCTACCGTGATTTCACGACGAACCTGGGCGGACCCGTCCGCCGCGACCGGATCTGGTTCTTCGCGGGGTACCAGTCCTTGCGTGACTACGACAGTCAGCCAGGCACCGATCCCGCGTTCCCGCGGACCTACGAACAGGACAAAGTGTTTGCGAAGCTCACCTGGCAGCTCAAGCCGGGCCTGCAACTGCTTCAGAGCTATCATCACGAGCTCTGGTCTGCTCCGGAGCGCGCGACGTTGGTCAAGCCGTTCGAGGCCACCTTGCGCCAGCATGCGTCGGTTCCGGCCATCACCTTCGGCCACCTCACGCAGACATTGAACGACAGCACGGTGTGGGACGTTCGCGTCGGACGGTTCGTCTCTGCGCGTGTAGACGACCCGAGCAGCGGCGATCCGACGATTCCGGGCCGATCCGACAATGTGACCGGCGTCTCCAGCGGCGCGCCACAACAAATCGGCGCGGTGACCCTCATTCGCACGACAGCGAAGGCGACGCTCAGTCATTACCAGCCAGGGCTGTTTGCGGCTGATCACCAGTGGAAGATTGGCGGCCAGGTGGAGATCGGCGAGCACACTCAGGCTCTGGTCATTCCAACCGGCACGAGGTTTGTCGATAGCAACGGGCAGCCGTTTCAGTCCGTGTCTCGCGTCCCCGCCGTCAATGGTGGCGAGTTCATCACGACGTCTGCATTTGCAAGCGACTCGCTGACCGTGCGCGATCGGATCACGATCAATGCCGGCCTGCGGTTCGATCATTCGCGAGCCGTCAGTCAGGATGTCCACTCCCGCGATGTTGCCGGCCGCGAGACCGACGAGATCGCCGCCGGGTTGGGCACGCTGTATACCTGGAACGTCTGGTCACCGCGGCTCGGCCTCACCGCCAAGATCACCGCGAACGGCCGGACGATGCTGCGTGCGAGCTACGGACGATTCAACCAGGGTGTCTTGACCGGAGAGCTGGCGCCGATTCATCCCGGCATGACACCGACCACGACGATGGCGTTCGAGCCGGCGACTGGCGCGTACACGCGCGCAGTGTCGATCGTCGATCCACGAATCAATCTGCGGCTCGACCCCGATGTGCGAACGCCGCGTACCGACGAGTACTCCATAGGCCTGGATCGCGAGGTCAGCCGCCGGCTCGCAATCGCGCTCGCCTACGTTCACAAAGATGGCAGCAACTTCATCGCCTGGACGGATACCGGCGGTCAGTACGAGCGGAAGATACGAATGCTCGGCGACGGCCGTACGCTGCCGGTTTTCGAGCTCGTCAACGCGCCATCCGACCGGCGCTTTCTCATGACCAATCCGGATGGATACCGGCTCACGTACAACGGCCTGGTGATGGCCGTCGACAAGAGGCGGTCGCATGGATGGCAGGCCTTCGGCTCCTACACGTTCTCCCGGGCGTACGGTCTTCAGGCGT
>Ga0075431_100006385_pt1 | contig 11703 bp, 6 predicted proteins | sample RhiMetdeltSRZDD5_FD_75297 | JGI IMG/M metagenome (GOLD analysis project Ga0075431, IMG submission 75297) | Populus rhizosphere microbial communities from Tennessee, USA - Rhizosphere MetaG P. deltoides SRZDD5 | ecosystem: Host-associated > Plants > Roots > Rhizosphere > Soil | place: USA... | reverse complement strand
CAAAATTTCAGCGCACATTTTACGGGCAGTGACCTGGTGACCGTATGCGCGAACAATATTTTTACCTACGATTTTGGTGCAGAAGATGCCGACGGAGACGAATTGCGTTACTCATTCTGTGATGCGTATCGTACAGTTGGATCAGGAGGATTCGGAGGAAGAAACCAACCCGCACCACCTCCACCTTATGAAAGCGTTCCATACGGACAGGGGTTCAATGGAAGCAGTCCGCTCGGAAGCAACGTAACGATCAATTCGCAAACGGGACTTGTATCCGGAATAGCCCCCGCGGCGGGCAAATATGTTGTAACCGTATGTGTGGAGGAGTTGCGCGATGGTGTAGTTATAGCTACGCAACGCAAGGACCTCCAGATAAATATTACGACATGCTCGATCACCGGTGCTGCCTTGCCACCTGAATATATGTTGTGCGGCACTTCAACAACGCTTAATCCGAAAAATTTATCGACAAGCCCATTGATAAGCACATTCAGCTGGGAGTTTCTTGATAACAGTGGTAACACATTATTTACAACCACATCGCAGGAACCGTCATATACTTTTACCGACACGGGATTGTATCAGGTAAAGCTGATCATCAACAACGAGCAGGCATGCGCCGATTCAACTACTTCAATTGTGAGAGTATATCCCGGATTTGCGCCTGATTTTACCATTTCCGGTCCGTGTATAGTAAGATCAACACAATTCAACGACGCAACAACATCGGCAATCGGAATCGTTAGTTCATGGCATTGGGAATTTGGTGAAGCGTCAACGGGCAATGACAGGTCGACGGACAGAAATCCTGTTTTCCAGTATACATCGACTGGCGATAAAACAGTAACATTGATTACAACAAACACAATGGGATGCGTTGATACCGTGTCGAAAGTTGTGAATATTTTCGACAAGCCTCCAATCAATCTCGCCTACAGGGATACGCTGATTTGTCCACCCGATAATCTTCAGCTTTCCGCGTTGGGTAATGGAATTTATAGTTGGTCGCCAGCGGTTGCTGTAAGCGATCCTTCAATAGCCAATCCGTTTGTAAGTCCTGCCAGCACCACAACGTACTATGTTGAACTTGATGACGACGGCTGTAAAAACCGAGACTCCGTAACGGTTAGGGTAGTGGATCATGTGAGCCTGCAACTGGGTAGTGATATTAAATCATGCGAGGGCGATACCGTTCATATTAACAGCGTTACAGACGGAACCAGGTTTTTGTGGACACCTTCGGCAACGCTTAGAGATCCAACAGCTAAAAATGCAGTGGCGAAACCAGTAGGGGTGACGACCTACCAGGTCACGGCTTTTATCAGCAGCTGTTTTGCAACACAGAGTATAACGGTAACGCCTATCCCATATCCTGTTGTAGATGCGGGACCCGATACGCTGATATGTTACCATACAACAGCGCAGCTTCATGCAACAACAGATGGAAGCTCATTTGTATGGACACCAATGGTAAGCCTGCAGCAAGGATCGACGCTTGATCCGTTAGCGGTGCCAGCGAATTCAACGACGTACGTTGTATATGCATTTGATACAAAGGGATGTGAAAAACCGGGCATCGACAGTGTAACGGTGAACGTTCATCCTGAGATCATGGCATTTGCGGGCAATGACACGTCTATCGTGATCAATCAGCCGTTGCACCTGCACGCGAGCGGGGGACAAATTTATGAGTGGCTGCCGGGGGCCGGTTTATCGTCAACTGATGTTGCAGATCCGGTTGCGCAATACAGTTCAGCGCCGGCAGAAGGGTATTATATGTACAAAGTGCGGGTGTCGAACGAAACCGGTTGCATGGATTCTGCGATGGTGCGTGTGAATATTTACTCAACTCTACCCGAAATATATGTTCCTACTGCTTTTACGCCTAATGGAGATGGGCACAATGATTATTTTAAGATAGTTGCGCCTGGAATTGAAAGGATAAAAGTTTTTCGTGTGTATAACCGGTGGGGCCAACTTGTTTTTGATTCGCCGGTTACGCACATAACTGGTTGGGACGGATCGCATAATGGTCAGCGGCTGGCTTCGGACACGTTTGTCTGGATGGTACAAGCCGTAGATTATACGGGAAAATCGCATTTCAAGAAGGGCACGGTGACCCTGATCAGATAGCAATATAAAAATGTTTACCGAGTCATTCGTTCCGCAATGAATTCACCGGGTTTGCCAGCGCAGCTTTTAACGATTGAAAACTTATAGTAATCACTGCAACTAGAATAGCAATTATCGAAGCAATCAAAAATATTCCGGGTCCAATGTGTACACGATAAGCAAAATCATTTAACCATTTATTCATCGACCACCACGTAAGCGGGATAGCAATTACAATGGCAATAGCCACCAGCTTGATAAAATCTTTAGATATCAGAGTTACAATACCCGTCACTGATGCGCCTAGTACTTTTCTTATGCCTATTTCTTTAGTGCGCTGTTCCGCAGTAAAGGTGGCGAGACCAAATAATCCGAGGCATGCGATGAAAATCGCAAGCGCAGAAAACAAGCTGAATATTTTTCCAAAGTACGCATCCTTTTCATACTGTCTGCTGAACGATTCATCGAGAAAACTGTAAAGAAAAGGCCGTTGTGGTGCTTCTGTGTCCCATATTTTCTTAAGGTCGCTGATGGTAGATTGTATGTTCCCTGATTTAAGCAATATAGATATTCGACCCAGCGACCACGGGTACCCGTACCTAAGTGTAAGCGGCTCAACCGGAAGATGAAGTGAGCGGAAATTAAAATCTTTTACAACGCCAATGATGGTTCCTTCACGTCCCCATTGTGAAAACTTTGTGCCAACTGCATCGGCTGGATTTGAATAACCATAGAGGCGTGCCGCTGCTTCGTTTATGATCATCGACTTCGAACTATCTGCCGGAAATTCTCTTGAATATGCGCGTCCGGCCACGAGAGGAATCTGGAAATTTGGAATGAAATCAAAGTCTATTTCATAAATAAGCGGACTGTTGTTTTTCATTTGACCGTCTGCAGACTGAATTTCAGTATATGCATTGGGCAGAAATTCTCCCGGCACCGCACGTGACGCTGCAACTGAGATCACATTTGGATGAGATGCCAGCGCCCTTTTAACCGTTTCAATTTTGTTTTGCACGTCAACGTCGTCGCCGAAGTCTATTACCATCATCTGGTCTTTTTTAAAACCAAGATCATGTGAACGCAGATGGTTAAGCTGTGAGAAAATAATGCCGGTACCTGCAATCAGCGCCATAGAAAGCGTGAACTGAAAAATAACAAGTGCCTTGCGCAGCGCGATGCCTTTACCCGTTGAATAGAAAACACCTTTCAGCACCAGCATTGTTTTGAACCGCGACAGGAACCATGCAGGGTATATTCCGGCAAATAATCCGGTGATTACGGTGAATATTGTTATCCAAACCAGCATCTGCCATGAAAAAAAAGGTGTGGATGAAAAGTCTTTTCCTGAGAGGTCACCTATAACAGGCAAAGTGAAATGGGCAATCACCATTGCAATAATTGCCGCAAGCAACGCGAATATTACTGATTCAGAAAGAAATTGCCTAATAAGGCCACCGTGTACGGCACCAAGAACTTTGCGAACACCAACTTCTTTTGCTCTTTCCATCGAACGTGCTGTAGAAAGATTCATGAAGTTGATGCATGCAATTACTAAAATGAAGAATGCAATTAAAACAAAAATGTAGATGTTAGTTAGGCTGCCTGTTGAGCCGGGTTGCCTGGCAGCTACAGAATGCAGATAAGCATCTTTAAGTGGTTCGAATTTTATATCGTAGCCTTTGTCGGTCTTGTGCCGCTTTAGGAAATCCGGAATTTTTGAGGTGATTGATGCAATGTTTGCGTTCTGCTTTAGGGTGAAATAAGTATAAAAGTCAACATACCCCCACCAGTCGAATATTTCAGCTCGCCATTTACGGAAGGTTGTCATGGAGATGAGTCCATTGAAATTAAAATGTGAATTGGAAGGAACGTCTTCCATCACTCCTGTCACCAAAAACGATTCGTTGTTGTTTACTCTAAGATTTTTGCCAACAGCGTTTGCTTTGCCAAAATATTTTTCTGCTATGCTTTTTGTGAGTACAATGCTGTTAGGAGCAATTAACGCTGTACGCGCGTCTCCTTCCAGCATCTTCCATGAGAAAATATCGAATGCGGTAGAATCCATGAACAGCAGATTTTTCTCCTGTATGCGAGTGTTTTCATTTTGAAGCAGCAGGTCTACCGGACTTGAGAATTGTGCGACTTTATCAATAGAAGGAAAATCGGCTGCAAGTGCTGGTCCTACCGGTGCGCATCCCCATATCTGGAATTGTTCCGGAGTTGCGGGAGGCAGATCTTGTCCTTCCTGAACGTTGCGAAAAGCGTGGGTAACGCGATATATCCGGCTGAAGTTTTTGTGATACCTGTCGAACGACAACTCGTGTTGCACATAATAAGTGATGAGCAGGCAGCAGGCCATGCCAACGGCGAGACCAGTGATATTGATAATGCTGTAGATTTTTCGCCTTAACAGGTTGCGGTACGCAATTTTGAAGAAATGTGGTAGCATCATGTAATTATGAACTTCAGATGAGCGAATCGTATGCCATTCTTGAACAAGCTGTAAGACAGGAAATTATCTCTGCATGAAGTGTTCATTTCCGTACAGTAAAGTGTACGGAAAAGTAAAACGGAAAGTTGTTTTAAATGTATAGCTTCATAAGCTCAAATTCTATTTTATGCTCGACCAGATAGTAGACCTCATCAGAAACAATGCAGGCGGTGCGGTTGTTAACAATCCCGCTGTGCCAAATGAAAAAAATGAATCAGCGATCAGGCAGGGAAGTAACTCGATCATCGAAACGTTGAAGGGTGCCCTGGCCAGTGGCAGGCTTAACGATGTGCTTGCGTATTTTAAGAATGGCGGCTCAGGAAATAGTGACCTTATCAATGAAGCCACTGTTAACTATTCACGTGACCTGCAAACCAACCTCGGAATAAACGAAAAAGATGCCACTGATGTAGCTTCTAAAGTTATTCCCGCGTCAATGTCGCAACTCGCCAGTAAGACCAATGATCCGTCGGATAACAGGTTTAACATTCAGGATATATTTAACCAGCTAAGCGGCGGCAAAACGGGTGGTTTGAATATCCAGAACCTGCTAAGCAAATTTGGTGCAGGCAAGCTCGACAAAGACGGTGATGGAGATGTGGATTTCCAGGACCTGAAGTCGATGTTTGCAGGTGATCCCGCGAGCGGGTTTATGGACTCTGCGAAGGGGTTTTTTAAAAAGTAGGCAAAGGGCAGAGGGCAGATTTGAATACCTTCTGCCTTCTGCGTTCTGCCTTCTGCCCCTTGCTCCCTACGGCCTTATTATGGTGCCGTCGTTCCTGCGTACCTGCCAGTTCGATTTAGTGCCTATCGGGTATTTGGCGGCTTCTTTTTCATTAACGTCAACTCCGATGCCAGGCACTTCATTAACATACATGTAACCGTTTTTCATTTCCGGACAACCTGAAAAAATGCTGCGCAACTTGTCTGAAAACGTTACTGACTCCTGAATGCCGAAATTCCAAATGGGCAAATCGAGGTGCGCGTGAGCTGAGTGCCCCACGGGTGACACATCGCCCGGACCGTGAAATGCGGTTCTGATATTGAACCATTCTCCCAGTCTTGCAATTTTCATTGCCGGTGTTATGCCTCCGATCTGTGAAACGTGAACGCGGATGAAGTCGAACCACTGCAACACCATCGGCATTTTGAATTCATTAATATTATTGAATAACTCACCCATCGCAATCGGAACGGTGGTGCTGGCACGAAGTTGTTTGAACCATTCCATGTTTTCAGGACTAAACGGATCTTCGATAAAGAATGGATGATAATCTTCAAGTTCCTTGATCATGTTGATTGCGTTCATCGGTTGAACGCGTTCATGAATATCATGCAGCAGTTCAAGGTCGTCGCCAACTGCTTTTCTTACGCCTTCAAATAATTTTGGAATAGTTTTCAGGTATGCTTTCTCATTCATGTAGTTGTCGTTCTCATACCCGAAACCCGCTTTTTTGAAATCAGGCACTGCTTTATTTGTTCCTGTGCCCCCATAACCTCCCTGTTGAATGCGGATGTGCCTGAATCCTTTTGCCATCAGTTCCTGTACTTTGTCTGCCACCAGCGATGGATCGTTGCCTTCAGCATGAGCGTAGCAGTCTACCGCAAACCGGCTTTTTCCTCCGAGCAATTGATATACCGGCATGTTGGCGCGCTTGCCTTTGATGTCCCACAACGCCTGGTCGAGGCCGCTGATGCAGTTGTTCAGCACTGGCCCGTTCCGCCAATAAGAACTCACATAAAATGAATTCCACATGTCTTCGATATTATCTACATCTTTTCCCACGCAAAATTCATTCATGTAACCGTTGATCGCGGCAACAACGGCTACTGCGCGTTGAGTGAAAGTTGCGCAGCCGAGACCGTACAAGCCCGGTTCGGTAGTTTCCACTTTCACAACAACCAGGTTGATGCCATCCGGAGCAGTTGCTATTGCCTTTACGTTTTTAATCTTTACCGGTGGCAAACCGTTTTTATATGATGTGTTTTGAGGTTCTTTTGCAACTGATAAAAGGGGATTCATGCCAAGCAATCCGGCTGCTGATCCCAGTGAGAGCATTTTAAGCGCGTCTCTACGCGTGTTTTTGTGACTCATAAAAATTAGTTCTGGGAAATAATTCTAAATTTAGCGATTAACGAATACCGATTTACACTTTATTCACAAAGACTTCAAAATGATCAGAAAAATATTTTTCTTCTTAATTGTCTGTGTTATTACTTCATTCGCGCCGAAGGAAATTACCTGGACTGCAATCGGCGACTCAATTACCTATCTGAACGAACATGTTGATGAAACAGGCAACAGAATCTCCAGGGGCTACATGACTATGGTTGCCGAAAAGCTGCCGAACATTCATTATAAAAACCAGGGGCATAATGGATGGACCTCAGGCGGTGTCGCGAAGGAGTTCGATAACCTGAACGTTGTGAAAAGTGATGTCTACTCCGTTTTTCTGGGCACAAACGACTGGTGGCAGGGCAGACCGCTAGGGTCTGTAAATGATTATAAGAATAATACCGGTAATGAAACGGTGAATGGATCATTCAGAATTATTGTCGACAAGCTGAGAGCTTTAAATGCAAATGCACGGATTATTATGATCACGCCAATGCAACGGGTAGACTTTGTGTCGCTTGGAAACATGAAAAACAATGCGTGGGGATCGTATAAAGAGAAGAATGGGCAAATGCTTGAGCAATTCGCGAAGGCAATTGATTCTATCAGTGAATACGAAAATTTTGATCTGATCGATCTCTATCATACGAAGGGACTTGATCATAAACACCTGGTAAAATATAAAAGGATGAGAGTGCCGGGAACAAATAATTATAAGAACTATTCATATCCTGATTTTATAGATATTCCTTTTGATCCTGAAGCGGATGAATATCCCTATCCTGAAGATGCGATTGATATGACATATGACGGATTGCATCCTTCGGATAAAGGTTACGCGATTATCGCGAAGAAGCTAATTAAGGTGCTGAAGAAACTATGACTGCATTTTTAATTTGCTATCCTGTGCCCGAAAAGGCGTGAAGAAAAAAATTACAAATAAACCATTGCTTTAATAACGTTCGATTGTGGCTTGAGCCACGATGGAAAGTCGTCCTTCACTTCACTGAAATGTACACGGTGGGTAATGTATTTGAGCGGATTAATTTTTTTTGCGCTTATCGCATCCAGCACGTGTTCAAAGTCTTTCTTAGTGGCATTGCGACTGCTCATCAGCGAGCCTTCTCTTTTATGAAACTCTGGATGACTGAATTGAATATTTTCTTTCTGCAAACCAACAAGAATATATTTACCTCCGTGAGACATATGCCTGAAACCATTATTGATCGCTTTGAGATTCCCGGTTGCATCTATCACCACTGGAGCCATTTCTCCGTTTGTCAGTTCTTTTAATTCTTCTTCAGATCTAATACTACGTACTCCCAGATGTTCGCGGCAAATAGACAGGCGGGTTTCATTAGTGTCCATGGCGATCACGGTGGCACCATTGAGCTTTGCAAATTCCATGAGACCGAGTCCTATCGGTCCTGCACCTACGATCAATATGTTTTCACCTGGTTTGATATCTGCACGTGCGATGCCGTGTGCGCCGACAGCTAATGGCTCGGTTAGAGCCAGTTCTTCCGTTGATAATCCTCGTCCCTGAATAAGCGAATATACCGGTACTGAATAGTATTCGCAGAATCCGCCATCGATGTGTACGCCTGCAACCTTCAGATCTGTGCAGCAATTTGTTTTTCCATTTCGGCAGGCTATGCATTTTCCGCAATAGAAATAAGGCATGATGGTTACGATATCCCCTTTTTTAAAATCCGTCGAATCGTTTATGTCAACAATTTCTCCTGCCAATTCATGACCGAGCACACGTGGATAATTGAAATAGGGCTGGGTGCCCTCAAAAGCGTGAAGATCTGTTCCGCAAATGCCGATGCGGGTTACCCTGATGATCGCGTGATCCTTTGAAGGTTTCGGAGCTTCCCTGTTGGTGTACTCAAAATGCCCTGGGGCAGCGCATACAAGTGTTTTCAATTTATCAAACGCAATGTGTTCGAAAGTAGCTCATTTCTACGACCCGGCGGGGACTCTGCTTAGCTTTATCATCAAGCAGCAATAGCGTCTGCTATTTAATAATAGTGAAGTAATAATACACCCCGATCATTTTTAGCTTGAATTTGTAAACGGGGTCTAATACGCCAGGAGTATAATATATGAATTCAAGTTTATGATTTCCTGCATTTAGACCAATACCTCCGTTTAAATTGTAATATAATCCGTACGTTGGGATCCGCTTAACACCCTCGGACGACCCTTCGACCGGCACATTTCCATTTCTTACGCCTTTTGTTTGCGAAGTGTAGGCTATGTCAATTGAATTTTTGCTGCCGAGAATGAAATTAGTATTGAAACCACCTTTAAGATAAACCTTCACTTTATTATGTGGGTTCAGAATACCCATTCCATAAAGGTTCACCATTATCACTTTGTTTTCGAGGCTTTGATGTTCGGTGTATGTTGTAGTGCGGTGATTATTTATGCTCACAAAATCAACAATTGAATCGCTTTTTGTAAACGAGTGACTGTAACTGCTGTATCCCGCGGAAAGGCCAACCGAAAAGCGTTTAAACCTGGATGGAATGAAATATAAAAAGTTTGCGCCACCGGAAATCGACTTTACAGGATCGATCCTGTTTCCTGTTGTATACATCCCATCGAATGCGGTTGGGAACTTATGGTCGATTCCGCCAATAAAAAGATCAACAGCGATTTCTTCCTTTTTCTTTGCGTAAGTGATCCCTGTGACCTTTGTGTTAAGTTTTTTTATAAGCGGTTTTATACTTCTGCTCGTGTAGGAACTTTTTGTGATGTGGTTACTGTATTCGTGAGCAATTCTTTCTTTAGAAAAAAGATTGAATATCTGGTAACGGTATGCGTTGTCCTCTTCAATATCCATGTTCGTTCGTTTTACCCTGTAAACGAGCTCTGTAACTTCTCCATCATGTTCATGAATAAATAAATACGACTTCGATGATTCTGCGAGCTCAAGCAAAGTGTATTTTCCTTTAACAAGGATTTTTAGAAAAGAGAGTTTACTGGTGATGCTATCGCTGAAATTGTCGGGAGCATTCAGTAATGTATAATTGCCTTTGTGATAGCTGATTTTTGCGCTTTTGTAATCGTCATAGCCGTCTATTCCAAATCCGATGATGTCTGCGACGGTAAATGTAGATGTTGTGTTATTTGCAGTTACAACAACCGCATCGGGAGTAATTTCCCAGTCGTTGAATTTGAAAAAACACCGGATGCTGTCGCCGTTCTTGTTAATATAATAGCCGGGGAAGTCTCTTGAATACCCGGTGCAGTAAATAAATATTGAAAGTGCGAATAGGGTTAACCGCTTCATTGCAACAGGTTTAAGGTTTGGATGCAATGTATCAGCCGTATCGAATATTACTCTATAAGCGTGGGTATTAGATATAGAAATAGGTGGATGTACTTAGCGTTTGAATTACGATACTCTTACTGTTTTTCGCAAGTGGTAATGCATCACTTACATTTGACTTATGGAAAACGGTTTCAGCCATAGCAGAAGGACGTTTTTAAAACAAGCTGCTTTTGCAGGCACTATGGTTCCCTCGTTGAACCCTACACAAAATATTATTCATGAAATATCGTCTATCGGAGCCAATCAGCAATTACCGTGGTACCGTACTGTAACCCGGTGGGGACAGGTGAATATTACAGAGAAGGATCCTCAGCAGTACGATATCGATTGGTGGCGCAAATATTGGAAGCGCACTGAAACAAAAGGAGTGATCATTAACGCCGGCGGCATAGTAGCATATTATCCCACCAAGATCCCTTTTCATAAACAAGCCGGATATTTAGAAGGAAAAGATCTGTTCGGCGACTTATGCCGGGCGGCACATGACGATGGCCTCGCGGTTTTTGCGAGGATGGATTCGAACCGGGCTCACCAGGAATTTTATGACCAGTACCCGGGCTGGTTTGCAGTAGATAAAAATGGTAATCCCTATAAGGCAGGAGAGCTGTATTTATCGTGCGTGAACAGTCCGTACTACGACAAGCATATTCCCTCGATATTAGCCGAAATAACGACTGAATACAAACCCGAGGGATTTACTGATAACAGCTGGAGCGGCATGACGCGCGATTCGATATGTTACTGTAATTATTGTCAAAAAAGCTTCAGGGAAAAAACGGGCAATGAGTTGCCAACAGAAAAAAACTGGAACGATATAGTTTACAGGCAATGGATTAAATGGAACTACGAAAGGCGCCTGGAAATATGGGATCTGAATAACAGGGCAACTAAAGCGGCAGGTGGTTCGGATTGCATCTGGGCGGGCATGAACAGCGGCTCGATACGCGGCCAGGGAAATTACTTCCGTGACTACAAAGAAATATGCAGCCGCGCAGATATCATTATGCTCGACGACCAGGCAAGAAGCAACGAAGGAGGCTTTCAACATAATGCGCAAACAGGAAATCTGATACATGGGCTGCTTGGCTGGGATAAACTGATACCAGAAAGTATGTCGATGTACCAGACAGGCGGTGGCGCAAATTTCAGGGTGGCCAGTAAGGTGCCAGCAGAAGCACGCATGTGGATGATCGAAGGTATTGCAGGAGGAATACAACCGTGGTGGCACCATGTTTCGGCTTATCATGAAGACCGGCGCATGTATCATACCGCCGAGCCGGTGATGAAGTGGCACAGAGACAATGAACAATATCTGATCAACCGTATGCCGGTTGCTAATGTGGGCGTGGTATGGTCGCAGGACAACAGTGATTTTTATGGAAGGGATAATTCAGGCGATCTTGTGGAGATGCCATGGCGCGGCATGACCAATGCCTTGATGCGTGCGCGTATTCCTTATCTGCCCGTGCATGCAGACCATATTGACCGCGATGCGCCTAATTTTAAGCTGTTGATTCTGCCGAATCTGGCGGCAATGTCGGAACCACAGGTAAATGCTGTAAGAAAATTTGTTGAGAGTGGAGGAAATATTATTGCGACGGGAGAAACTTCATTGTATAATGAATGGGGAGATAACAG